>Ga0210406_10007220_pt1 | contig 11341 bp, 5 predicted proteins | sample IncBWC30MmetaG_FD_155454 | JGI IMG/M metagenome (GOLD analysis project Ga0210406, IMG submission 155454) | Forest soil microbial communities from Barre Woods Harvard Forest LTER site, Petersham, Massachusetts, United States - Inc-BW-C-30-M | ecosystem: Environmental > Terrestrial > Soil >... | reverse complement strand
AGCGCGTTGATCGATGTGATCCAGCGGCTGGGGAATCAACTTGGCGTCGAACGGGAATCGGATTTACAAACGCTGGTTGGGGCGGCGTTTGTGCGCATGAGCCAGGAAGCGGGAGCGAAAAGGTTTTATCCCGCGATGCAGCAGGCGCTGGCTTCGCTGGACAGTGTGGAAACGCTGAGGCCGGGGTCGACCACCAATATCCGGCAAAGAATTGGGACGGAAGAGCGGCTGCCGGAGTTCATCGAAGACGCCATGAGAGCAGGACAGCCGCCGGACGGGTTGCTGGACATTCTGGGATTGATGCCCAAAGCTTCGTTGCATTACCTGACGAATCGGTTTGCAAACTGCGGTTTCCGGGAAGATTGCGAACTGCTGGGCGAGATGGTGCGCGGGCTGGGCGACGAAGCGGTGCAGCGGCTGGTGGAAACGCTGCAAACGGCGCCGGCGACGGAAGCGACGGAAGTAATCGGCCTGCTGAGCCAACTCTCACCGGAGTCGGTGGAACGCGTCCTGCCAACCCGGTTGGCGCAGTGGCCGAGGACATCGCACGACCGGACGGTGAGACAGTTGTCTTCGACACCGACGGAACAGCGGGCGGTGCTGCTCGTATCCATGTACGTGTCCCTTGATCCATTGATCCGGCCGCTGGCTCTGGACGAGATGGGGATGAGCGGCCGAACGGAGTGCATCCCGTTGCTGCTGGATCTGATCCGGGACGACACCACGCCGGGATTCACTCGGATCAAGGCGATTGAGGCGGCGGGGAGATTGCGGGCGAGCGGCGCGAGCGCGATGCTGCAGTTATTTTTGGAATCAAAACAGGTTTGGCGTTGGACGTATCACACGGAACTTCGAATCGCGGCGGCGCAGGCGCTGCAGAAGGTGGAACCCGCGCTGGCGATTGAAAAAATCATGGCCAGCGGGCTGGAAAGAAAAGAACTGGTGCTGGAGCCGACGGATCCGGAGCCAAACGTGTCTGTCACGAGGCAGCGGAGGTATGCCCGGTTGAAGCTGACGAAACACGTGCCGGCGATCACGACGAATTTGCGCGAGAACATGAGGCTCACCGTTGCGGAGCTGAATATGGGGGGAGGGATCGGCGCCTCGGACCGGCACCTGGCGCCCGGCTCGTTGCTGACGTTAAAATTTTCGCACGGAGTGCGGAGCATACGTGCGCAGGCGATCGTGCGTGGCGCGAGGCCCCAGGCGATGGCATTTGAATTTGTGGACATGGAATTGGACGAACGTTCGCGGCTGAGGAAGCTGCTGCTGGAATTGGGCGGATTGCCGCAGCCTTCGAATGTGGTGAATCGCAGCAAGCGGCCGGGGCGAATCGCCCTCATGAAGTAAATCAAGGTAATCAATCACAAACAACGCACCTGTACTCCGGAAAGTTGGCACCGTTCGTTCGTGCAGGGTGTCGAACTGTCCGAATGGCGAGATGACGGCCCGGTCACACGGGACCTCTGTACCATTGTGGGGACAGTGCAAGAGTTCTACGGTACTAGAGAGAAAGTCCTAGTCGAGTGGCTCAAAGGTCAGTGGGCCACGGAGCATCGCCAACCTGGATGAAGACGGATCCCAAAGCGACCGCGGCCCGGGCATTCGTACGCAGCCTGAATATTCTGTTGAAGTTTGCGCGCTTGTACGGCTACGAGCACGCGCGCGTTGTGGAGCAGTTGTCGGTCGCCTGGAATGAATTGCGAACGGCGATACCCGAAGGGGCGGAGACCGGATTGCTGCTGGGAGCGTCGGGAGCGCAATTGCTGCTCGACGGTGTGCCGCTCGAAGGGTCGCCGGCGGAAAAACAGTTTGCGCAATTGCTTTCCGCGGCCGGGCTGGCCAGCGTGCAGTTCACGCAGCAAGTGACCGAAGCCGAACTCGCCAAATTTGTCCACGCGTTTCCCGCCGGAAAAGCAAAGCCTGCCGAACTTGCCGAACAATTGAAAACGGCGATCGCCGATGCCCGGGGCATTCGCGTGAATGAAGTGTGCTTCGTGGCCACGGATTCCAGGCTGAAAGAATCCAGCATGGCCGCGCAGATCGCGGCTGCGTCCATGGGAGACCAGCAGGATCAATTTCGCAGAATGCTGAATGATCCAAAGAAGCTCCTCGAGTTGATTGCCGCGGCAGAGGGATCGAAGTCCGGCGGAGAAATCGGCGCGGAAAGAAGCTCCTCGAGTTGATTGCCGCGGCAGAGGGATCGAAGTCCGGCGGAGAAATCGGCGCAGCCAGTGAGGGAACCGGAGGTGGATTTGAGGGAGGCTGGGGTGCAGGACCTGGCGTAGGGAGTGCCTCCGGAGGCAGCGGCACGGGCGGCAGCGGAGTGTCGAGTGGTGGTGGAGCGGGCACTGGTGGCTCTGTGGGCGGAGCAGGGCTGGGCATGGGGCTTGGCCGAGGACCTGGTGCTGGAGGCGGCCCAGGCTGGGGTAGCGCCGGATCAGGAACTGGATCGGGCGCTGCGGGAGTCGGAAACGGGCCTGGATGGGGTGCGGGGCTAGGCGGCGGCATCGGAAAAGGGTCAGGGACTGGTGGCAGGATGTTTGGAGGTCCGGATGACGAATCGATTTACCGAATCCTGCGCGCGCTGGCGACGTTTGGAAGCATTGGAACGAGTACGAATCCATCGGCGGCTACGGTGGAGTTTCAGGATCAGGTGTCGCAATTGCCTGGCAAGGCGCAAGAGACGCTGAGAAATGCCCTTGCGGGACTCGCCGAGCAGGGCAAGAACAAAAAACTGGACGAGGGCGTGCTGGTGCAATTGGCGGAGCACTTGTCTATCCGGTTTGCGCTGGAACAATTCGAACGCGGCGACGTGAAGGTGAACGCGGTTCGGCAGATGCTGGACCACATGAACCAGGAAATCGAACACCTGCGAAATATCCTGGGGCAGCACGAAGACAAAATGGCGGAAGCGGGAATCCTGGTGGAGTCGCACCGGGAGATGCTGGACCGGGTGTTCTGGGCATCGGTGCCGGAAAGCGCCAAGCGTGAAGTGCTGCTGTCGGATGAGGCGTGGTGCATTCCGCCGAAAAACGTTCAGTCCTACGTTGGTGAATTGCTGAAGCAGGGAGAGATGGCCGATGCGGTCAGCATTTTGCAGAACTATGCAAGATGCGCGGATAGCGAAGAGCCGGATGCGAGGAAGCGCGCGGCAACGGGGCTTTCGGAAATGGCCGGGCTGTACGCGGAGGCGGACCCAAGACTCCTGCAGGAAGCGCTGCGGCACATCGGGTTGCGGCTCAGCCTGGAGCAGGACCAGGACCTGCAATCGCTGGTGAGCGCGGCGTTCGTGCGTCTGAGCCAGGAAGCGGCAACACACCGGCAATTTGCGGCGATGTCGCAGGCGTTGAATGTGGTGGAGGCAGTGGAAGCGCAGCGCCCGGGAATTGGCAAGACGCTGCGAGCAAAGATGGGCATTGAGGAGCGCGTGCCGGAGTTCGTGGAAGAGGCGTTGCGCGCGAGAGAGGTAGCGGCAGGGTTGACCGGGGTGTTGAGGCATCTGCCGCAAACAGCGATGGAGCAATTGTCCATGCGCTTCAACCGCTGCCAGTTCCGGAGCGATCTGGAGAATGTGGCGAGCCTGGCACAGGACCTGGGCGAAGAGGCGGCGCAATATCTGCGGAGCACGGTGCGCGGCGGGCCGGTGGCGGAAGCCGCGGAAATGGTGGGATTGTTGACCAAGCTGGACGCGCAAGCCGCGGAAGTTTTTCTGCCCGCGCGGATGAAGGATTTTCCGCGAGCGGCGCAAGACCGCGTAATACGGCAGGTTGCGGCCAGCGGCGCGCACGGAAACTGCCGGCTGCTGCTGACACTGCTGGACCACGTGGATCCGCTGGTGATGCCGCTGGTGATTGACGAAGTGGGGATGACGGGAGATCGCGAAGCGCTGGGACGATTGCTGACGATTGCGGACGGGGACTTGCCAACCGACGCCGCTCCCTATTTGCGGGTGAAGGCGCTGGAGGCGCTGGGCAGGTTGCGCGCGCCAGAGTCGAGCAACACGCTGCGACGGATCGTGGAAGCGAAGAAGATATTCGGATGGGCGAATCCCCAGGAATTGCGCATCGCGGCGTTTCAGGCGTTGGCGAAGATGGAGCCGGAGTGGGCCAGGAAGTTTCTGCCGGAGAGCGGAATCGAAGCGGAAGGCCTGACGCTGGAGCCGCTGGAAATACCCACCGAATCGAAATTTGTGCGGCAACGGAGACACGCGCGGATCCGGCTGCAGAAGAGCGTGGCGGCGGTGAGCACGAACCTGAAACAGAATTGCCGGCTGGAAATCAAGACGGCGAGCCTGGCCGGGGGATTGGCGACGACCAATATGCATCTGGCGCCGGGAACGAAGGTGCAGTTGCGGATGCAATTGGGGTTGCGAAATGTGCAGGCAACGGCGCTGATGCGGGACTATAGGGCGCAGGATATGTCTTTTGAAATCATAGACATAGGGCTGGAAGAGCGGGGCCGGCTTCGCAAGCTGCTAATGGACAGCCTGGGCAAGGATAGTTCGGAATAGACGTGCCAATCTTGCCAATATAGAGGGTTATCCAGGGCATTCTAGTATGCAACTGGTAACTATTCGCAAGTACTACACCACGGTACCTTTGAGGTATTTACCCTACCCAATTTCCTCTTTAATCTGCTTTTAACACGGTTTGTTGCACCCAGGTACGCCCACCTGCGCGCGAGAAATCCGAAGTTACGGTGGTCTGCCCAGTGTCAAAAGGAACTCGAATCCGGATTTGCGCGTTATTGTGTGCCCTCGCAGCATTGCTGACGGGAGCGCGAGCGGAAGAGACGCGTCCAGACTTTCCTGACAATCCCAGATTCACGGTGCAGAGGTTCGAGGACCAGGAGGGTATGGGAGCAATAACGGCAACCGCGCTGGGACAAGATGCGCAGGGATTCTTGTGGATCGGCACGCAGACGGGACTCTACCGCTACGATGGGACGCGCGCGAAAAAAATGCTCGAAGTGGAGAGCATCATCGGGCACTACGTCGTGGACATGCTGATCGCTCCAGACGGGACGCCGTGGTTTGCGGGCACCCGTGGAATCGCTCATTACAAGGACGGGCAGTTTCAGAAACTGGAAATTCCAGCGAGTTCGATGCCGCTGCTGAACGGAGTGCAGATTTTTGCGGTGGACAGCAAGGGAGTTGTATACGCGCTGACCTACAAGCGCGGATTGCTGATACTTGACCCGAAGGATTCGGGCAAGACGGAAACCATCGCGCAGGGACTAAGCAACTGGGAAACGCCCGAGGGAATTATCCGGGCGGCGGATGATTCCATCTGGTTCACGGCGGGCCGCAAGCTGGCGCACCTCAGCGCTGGATCCCGGAAAATTGAGGTGGAGCCGGGGACCCGGTTGCCAAATGAACGCGTGGTGGCATTGCAGTTCGACGGCATCGGGATGCTGTGGCTGCGAACGGCGACCAAGTTGGCGCGAGTGGACCCGCATACGCGCAAACTGACATTTGAAGAGGAGGTAGTTGGGGAGGCGAACGAGGAAGAGGGAAAACCTTCGGTCGACGCAGAGGGAAAACTGCTGGTGCCGAGTTCTTCGGGATTGTACTGGCAACAGAACGGCCGATGGCGGCTGGTGAACGTGAAGCACGGGCTGGCGAGCAACCTGATTCAATGCGCGCTGGAAGACCGTGAAGGAACTTTGTGGGTGGGCGGTTCGGGCACTGGATTGGACCGGCTGACCGGAGTGCGCGAATGGTCGGCCTGGACAACGGCGGAAGGATTGCCGGACAACTCAACGTGGGCGACGCTGCGGGATCGTGGAGGGCGGCTATGGGTGAGCACGGCGCACGGCATCGGAATCTGGAACGGGCACACGCGAAGCTGGGAAAACGTGCCTGGGCTGCAGGAGCACCTGGAGCGGCAGATCCGGCAGATGCAGATTGCGCGCGACGGCACCATCTGGGCGCTGACGATCACGGGTGCGATCGTGCAGATTGACCCGGAAACGTATGGAACAACGACGATCGCGAATTTCCGGGGAAGAAATTTTGTGAGCATCCAGGCCGCGCCGGACGGGAGCATCTGGGCGACTACGCGGGCGAGGCTGGTTCGATTCGTGCCACGCGGGCCGGCTACGAAGCCGGTGGAAGTGCAATTGCCCGCGATGGACGAAGCGGAGATTGAGTATCTGGCCTTCTCGCCAAAAGGCGTGCTATGGGCGACGGGACCCGGAACACTCTACCGATACGATGGGAAAAACTGGAAAGTCCTGAAGGTGAAAGACGGCTTGAACGGCCAGACGATGACGAGCCTGGCGGCGCTGAACGACGACGAAGTTTGGGTGGCGTACAACGACATTGTGGGCGTAACGCATGTGACGCTGGGACGGAACGGGGTACCACAATTTGAATTTCGTGACTGGGACCGGATGGTGGTGGGGCGCGACACGAAGAACCGGATGTGGTTCAACGGGACGGACGGGATCGTGATTCTTTGGCCGGACGGGCATCTGCAGCGGCTCAACCATGCGAATGGTTTGATCTGGGATGATTTGAGTCCGTGGACGGGAGCGCGGGAAGAGGCGGACGGAAGCTACCTGATTGCGACGTCGCGGGGATTGTCGAGATATAAACCGGTGGGTGAGGTGAAAAAAGAGGGCCCGCCGAAAGTGGTGCTGACCTCGGTTTCGCTTGGCGGAACGGAACGAAGCGCGAATCAGAAGTCCGTCGTGGATTCGACCGACGGATCGTTGATGGTGCAATTTTCGCCGGTGGTGCTGGACACGCCGGAAGAGGTGTCCTGCCGGTACCAGTTGAACGGACTGGAGAAACGTCCGACGGAAACGCTGCAGCGCGAGGTGCGGTATGGCGGGCTGCCGCCGGGAAGTTATGAGTTTTGGGTGCAGTGCAAATCGGCGGATTCGCCGAGTTATTCGGCGAAAACGAGCTTTTATTTTCGGGTGTTGCCGAATGTGTGGCAGTCGAATTGGGTGCAGGGATTGGCGGTTGCGGGCTTGATGGGCGGCATATGGGGATTCGTTTCGCTCCGAACACGCACGCTGCACCGGCGCAAGAGCGAATTGGAGCAGGCCGTGGTGCAACGAAGTGCGGAGCTGCTGCAGAAAAACAAGGAACTCGAGCAAATCTCGCTGACCGATCCGCTGACGGGAACGCGGAACCGGCGCTATTTCTACGAAACGATTCCAACGGACGAGGCGCAAGCGCTGCGTTCGTATCAGAGAGCTGGCGACACGCAAAAGGCAACCGGCGCGCGGCGGGAACTGATTTTTGTGCTGGTGGACATTGACCGTTTCAAACGCGTGAATGACGAGATGGGCCACGCGGCTGGAGACCGGTTGTTGCAGGAAGTGGCGAAGCGCATTGGGTCAGTGATGCGGCGTTCAGACGACCTGGTGCGGTGGGGCGGGGAAGAGTTCATGCTGGTTTGCCGGACGACAGACCGCGAGAACGCGGGGCTATTGTGCAACCGTGTGCTGGAAGCGGTGTGCGACCTGCCGTTTGACGTTGGCAATGGAGTGCAGGTGCACAAGACGTGTTCGATCGGCTGGGCGCCGTATCCGTGGCTGCCTGGCGACACGGCTATGCTATCCATCGACAACGTGATCGAGCTGGCGGACAAGGCGCTGTATCTGGCGAAGCGCGAGGGGCGCAACCGGAGTTACGGGCTGGTGCCCGCGCCGACAGCGAAGGTTTCAGAAAAGAGCATTTCAATTGAGAATTTGCGCGATTGCCCACCGGAGTTGGTGCAGATCGTTTGACGGTGAATCCTTCCACTCAGCATTGAAGTTTCACGTCTTCCCCTTTGAGGTTGAGGCGGCTTCCTGCGTAGCGCCGTTCAATCAGGCAGGCACCTGGCGATGATGAGGGTAATGTCGTCGTGTTGCTCGTGGGGACTGAACCTGCGGACTTCGTCCACGACGGAGGTGAGTAGTTCGCAGGGGGCAAGGGAGCAATGGCGGCGCAGGGCTTCAATCAGACGGTCTTCACCGAACTCTTCGCGGTGCGGGCTGAAGGCTTCGGTGATGCCATCCGTGTAAAGAGCAAGCGTGTCGCCGGGCAAGAGCTGGCTTTCTTCGACCTCGCATTCCCACTCCTTAAAAGCGCCGAGAATCGTCGCGGTGGACGCGAGCCGTTCGAGCGAATCATCTGCGCGCAGGAGCAGTGCGGAGAGATGGCCGCAGTTGATGTAGCGCAGGCGGCGAGCCGCGTCGTCATACTCGGCGAAGAAGAGCGTGGCGAAAGAGCCGCCGGAAGTGTTCTGGCAGAAGAGTTGATTTACAGCGCAGAGGAAGCGCTGAGGGTGATCCAAAGCGAGCGCGGATTGACTTCGAAGATTGGCCTGGAGATTGGCCATCAAAAGCGCCGCGGCGATGCCTTTGCCGGAGATGTCCCCGACGACCAGGCCTAGGCGCCCTCCACCCAAGTCGAGAAAATCGTAATAGTCGCCGCCCACCTGCCGCGCCTGGTGACAAATGCCCGCGTATTCGAGCGTGCGTAGGCGGGGAAGTGTCTGCGGGAAGAGCCGGGATTGCACCTGCTGGGCAATTTCGAGTTCCTGCGCGGCGCGGCGTTCGGCCTCCTGACGTTCGGAGACGGCGCGGCGCTGCGTCTCGACGGCGTGGGTCACTTCGTCAAAGCTGACAAGCGAAAACGTATTGCCGTCGGGATCACGAAAGCGGCTGAAGACGGCTCCCCAAATTGGCGGAACATGAGCGCCGGAAGCGGCCGGATCATTTGGGAGCGGTGGCTTCGATTGCAGAGCGGGCTTGAAACGCCTGAGCCGCGGGTTGGAAAGAAAATGAACGCCGCGACGGCTCCATTCGCGGAATTTTGCGAGCACGTCTTCGGTAACGAAAGTGACGTGGGACGCGCGGCCGATTTGCTTGAATTGTTCGGAGTCTGGCCGCGGAACGATGAGCGTGAGGTTGGCGGTGCCGTCGGGGGGACCGACGACGACCCAGGGTTGGCGGATTTGGTTGGGCTGGCAGCGCCCGTCAAAGACGATTTGGAAGCCGAGCAGATCCAGGTAGAACTCCAGGCTTCGGTCAAGATTCCGCACATAGATCATCACCGACTGCAGGCGCAGGAATGGTTCCTGGCGCTGGAGGGCGCTGTTTGCGGTATCTGTGAGGTGGGGCCCGGAACTAGCCATGGGCGCATTATATAAGGCTCCGGGATTTTTTATGTGACAGCTTGTCGTTTGGATGGAGCGAGGAACTGCTTTCCGTGCGCCCCGGCTGCGAGGACGAGTGTGGCTGCGAATGTTACACGAATCTGTTCGTATCGTTTTATGCACATTACTTTGTCAGATGTCCTTGCCAGCGATGCCGCTTTGCGTTGGGATAGAGGGGTAATCTCCAATTTACTTAAACCGGCAGGTACGGGATGAAACTTTTGGCTTTCTGCAGTGGCGGCGCGCTTTGCCTTTTATTTTCTTTGCCGGCAGCGGCGCAGAACACCGGGCGGATTGATTGCGCGCGGGACGGCGGGTACGTCTATTTGTACAGCTCGATGACCACTCTGGAGGTGCGCATGACGTTGCAGTGCGGCGACGTTGTGCGCATCACGGGGCGCTCCGACGACTACTATAGCGTCCGGACCGCCGCGAACGAGGCCGGGTATGTTCCGCGGACGAGCGTCGTTTTGCTGAAGGACCAGCCGGGCACCGGCATCCCCGCGCCCGCCGCGAAGCAGCCCGCGCGCGAACGCATGCACTACGACGAGCCGCGAAGCGAGGTGATCGGGCCCGCGCACACGAGTGGGAGTGCTTTCGCGCTGGCGAACAATACGCCTATCCGCGTGAAGCTGAGCAAAACAATTTCCTCGGCCACCGCCCATGTGGGTGATGCGGTGGAGCTTGAAGTCGTCGAAGACGTGGTCATCGAAGGCGTCACCGTATTGCCGGTGGGATCGAAGGTGAGCGGAGTCATTGCCGAAGCAGAACCCAAGAAGCGTTTCGGCCACGGCGGCAAGCTGGCGTTCAGCATCACCACGATGACGTTGGCCGACGGAGAACAAGTAAAGGTGCGCTGCTACCAGGAGGCTTCCGGCTCTTCGAACACCTCGGCCGATGCGGTTCTGCCGCTCAGTTCGGGCAAAGATGTCTCGATTCCGAAGGATGTGGAATTCACGGTACTTGTGGACGGTGAAGCGCGCCTGAAACGCGAAGGCTTCGAGCATCCGAGAACTCCCCCGGCCGCCTCGCCGGTCGCTTCTGGACAAAAAACAGAACCCGCGCACTGATTCTTTCTTGTTGTGGATAACCGGCCTCGCACACCCAAGGGTGATCTTCGACTTGCCCCTCTCCTGGCGCAGGCGGGACTCTCAGGCTCTATAAATCCTTGCGCTCCAATGGGGCGCTGTTCTTGGCGGGAGCGTGTCTGACCAGTTACAATGAATTGTTTGGGCGGTGCGGCTGGAGCGAGCAGGGCCGCGAGCTTATCTACCCCCGTCAGGAGACGGCGAACCTTCCATGGATTTAGCCAAGGCAGTTGACGGCGTTATCGCGCGGTTTATCGGGACGAAGCACGAGCGCGACCTCAAAAAACTGGAGCCGCTGGTTGCTGCGATCAACGCGCAGGAGCCGGAAGTGCAGGCGCTGAGCGACGAGCAACTGAAGGAGCGCTTCGCGGCGCTGCGGACACAGGTGCAGGAGCAGTTGAAGGACGCGGATCCCGCGGAACCCACTTACAAAGAGGAATTGCGAAAGGCGCTGGAGGCGGCAATTGTGCCGGCGTTTGCTTTGGTGCGTGAGGCGGGGCGGCGATTCCTGAAGATGCGGCATTTCGACGTGCAGTTGATCGGCGGAATGGTGCTGAACGACGGGAAGATCGCCGAGATGAAGACGGGTGAAGGAAAAACGCTGGTGGCGACATTGCCGGCAGCGCTGAACGCGCTAGCGGGGCGCGGCGTGCACATTGTGACGGTGAACGATTACCTGGCGCGGCGCGACGCGGAGTGGATGAGCCCGCTTTATAAGGCGCTGGGATTGACCGTCGGCGTAATCGTTCACGACTTGGATGACGTGCAGCGCCGCGCGGCCTATGCGGCGGACCTGACCTACGGAACGAATAACGAGTTTGGATTCGACTACCTGCGTGACAACATGAAGTATGACCTGGCGAGCTGCGTCCAGCGCGGGCACCAGTTCGCGATCGTGGACGAGGTGGACTCGATCCTGATCGACGAGGCGCGGACGCCGCTGATTATTTCCGGGCCGTCGGAGGAATCGACGGACAAGTATTTTAAGATCGACAAAATCATTCCCAAGCTGATTCAGGACATCGACTACACGCTGGATGAAAAGCACCGCACGGCGACGCTGACGGAAGAAGGCGTAAGCAAGTGCGAGCG
>Ga0210406_10007219_pt1 | contig 11342 bp, 9 predicted proteins | sample IncBWC30MmetaG_FD_155454 | JGI IMG/M metagenome (GOLD analysis project Ga0210406, IMG submission 155454) | Forest soil microbial communities from Barre Woods Harvard Forest LTER site, Petersham, Massachusetts, United States - Inc-BW-C-30-M | ecosystem: Environmental > Terrestrial > Soil >... | reverse complement strand
AGCCGGTCTCAAACGGGATCGGCGGCGACTTGTTCGCAATCGTTTACAGCGCGAAAGAGAACAAGCTTTATGGCTTGAACGGAAGTGGACGTTCGCCGCTTGGCCTTAGTTACGATCAGATGAAGTCGGAACTCGCCAAGCTCCATCGCGACACAATTCCGCCGCTCGGCATGTTGCCAATCAGCGTGCCGGGAACGGTGGATGCGTGGGCGGCGTTGCACAAAAAATTCGGCAAACTCAAACTGAGCGACGATCTCGCTCCGGCGATCCACTATGCCGAGGAAGGTTTTCCCGTCACGGAGCTGATCGCTTATTACTGGGAACGGAGCGTGCCGCTCTACAAGAACATGCCGGGCGGCTTTCTCGAAACTTATACACTCGACAGCAAAGGGCGCGCACCGGCGAAAGGCGATATCTTCAAAAATCCGGCGCTTGCGAAAAGTTTGCGCTTGATCGGTGAGAAAGGCCGCGACGCTTTTTACAAGGGCGAGATCGCGGACAAGATCGACGCGTTCATGCAGGCCAATGGCGGCTTCCTGCGCAAAGCCGACTTCGAAAAGCATACATCGACATGGGTCGAACCGGCCTCGACGAATTATCGCGGCTACGATGTCTTCGAGTTGCCGCCGAACGGCCAGGGCATTGCGGCGCTGCAAATTCTGAACATTCTCGAAGGATTCGATCTTCACGCGATGGGCTTTGCCAGTGTGCAAGCGCTGCACACGATGATCGAAGCGAAGAAAATCGCCTGGGCGGATCGCGCCAAATTTTATGCCGATCCCGCGTTCGCCAAAATTCCGCTCACCGGTTTGCTTTCGAAAAGTTACGCGGCGGAGCGGCGCAAGCTGATCGATCCAAATCACGCCGCGAAAAAGGTCGAAGGAGGACAGCCCTCCGGGCTGTCAGCGCAGACAGCCTTCCAGCCTGTCATCTCACTGGACCAGGCGAGACACCTGCTTGCCCTGACAGGCGAGGACGCCTGTCTTCCACAAGGCGACACGATTTATCTGTGCACGGCTGATGACGAGGGCAACATGGTCAGCCTCATCCAGAGCAATTATCGCGGGATGGGCAGCGGCATCGTCGTGCCTGGACTGGGCTTCATGTTCCAGGACCGCGGGGAACTTTTCTCGATGGAGCCGGGGCACGCGAATGTTTACGCGCCGGGCAAACGACCGTTTCACACGATCATCCCCGGCTTCGTCATGAAGGATGGCAAACCGTGGGAAGCATTCGGTGTGATGGGTGGAGGGATGCAACCACAGGGTCACGTGCAGGTGCTCACGAATCAGATCGATTTCGGATTGAACGTGCAGGAAGCTGGCGACGCCTCGCGCTGGCAGCACGAAGGCGATAACGAACCGACCGGCGAAAAGATGACCGAAGCGGGCGGCTACGTCGAAGTGGAGAGCGGCATTCCGTATGAAGCCGTGCGCGAGCTACGTAAAAAAGGACATGACGTCCGCTTCGACGTCGGCGGGTACGGCGGTTATCAGGCAATCAAAGTGGAAATGCACGATGGGCAACGCGTTTACGTCGGTGCAAGCGAATCCCGCAAAGACGGAATGGCGGCTGGATATTAGGTTCAAAAAACGTCCAACGCTCAACGTCCGACGGCGTTCCTCCCTGTCCGGAAACGCACGTCCGCGTTATTGGGAACGGAAACTTGTCGAACCAAATCGCCAGCACGTCCTCGATACTGCCTCCAACTGCTACGGATCGGGTCGCACTGACAAGTGGCGCAGCAAGCTTTAGAGCGCGTGCGGCTACCATTCTAATCTTTCGACGCTTTGAGTTCGGCGAGTTTTTCTTGAGCGCGATTGACATCGGCTTTATGCGCGCTGCCGAGCGCGAGCAGTTTCTGTTGTCGCCGCACGTTGGCTTCGGCGGCGTCGAGTTCGGCGCGTTCACGTTTTGCCGCGGCGATCTGCGCAGCTTGAGTTAGTTGCGCGAGCGTTGTTTTCGCCGCTTCCAGTTCGTCTTTGGTGCTTTCGCCGTCTGCGAGTTGAGATTCTTGCGCGGCAAGCTCGGCTTTCGCCTGCGCGAGCCGCGCGTTGGCAAGGTCGGATTCCAAACGAATCGCCCGGAGTGCGCGCTGTTCCGCCTCCACTTTCGATAGCGCGCCGATTTTGCAGAAGCGTTCGACGCCAGCGGCGTTTCTTTTCGCGCGCTGGAAATCCTTTTCCAGCCGCGCAAGATCGACATCTGGCGCGGGGGCGACCGCCGCACTCGCAGGCAGCGGTTCGTCGGATCGATTTGGAATCAACAGCGGCGGCTCGATTTCGAACGAAACATCAGCGTCGGCTGGCGGCGGTTCGTCCGCGGCCAGCGCTGCCATCGCCATTGCGACAACCGCGATCGGCAACGTCAAGACGCGCCTCATGCCATAACCTTATCATGAAATTCCCGGCAGCGACCAGCGGTGTTCGTCTTTGATGTCGGGACGCGCCAAAAATTGTTCTTCTACACCTTTTGTGGTCATCGCCCATCTACGCCTCGATACCGCGCCGTGGGACAGGTCACTTGAAATATGCTCTTGCGTCTGCCTCGTCGTGACCTTTGCGTCCTTTGTGCGAGGCGTTAACACTTTCGGTTTCACGCGCTCGGAGTTGCGCACGCTGCGCGCGCTTAAAACTCCGGCCGGGGTTCAGCGATTTCTCGATGACTTGCCGTATAATCTCAACTACACGGCGCGGTCGCCGCAAGAAGTCTTGCGCGATCGCACCGCGTCTTGCCTGGAAGGCGGAATCTTTGGCGCGGCCGCCTTGCGCCTCCTCGGATTCCCGCCGTTGATCTTTGACCTGGAAGCGGATCAGGACACCGATCACGTCGTTGCCATCTTCAAAGTGCGCGGACATTGGGGCGCTGTCGCAAAATCGAACTTCACCGGTTGCCGTTATCGCGAACCGGTTTACCGAAACCTGCGCGAACTGGCCATGAGCTATTTCAACATCTACTTCAATCTGCGCGGCGAGCGCACGCTGCGCCGCTATTCACGCCCGGTCAACCTCGCCCGCTTTGATCGTCTCCGCTGGATGGCAACAGAAAAACCGATTTGGTTCATCGCCGAACATCTTTGCGAAATCCCGCACATCTCGCTGCTCACGCCCGCGATGGAAAAACGCCTCACCCGCCTCGATCCGCGCACCATGCGCGGCGAAATGGTCGGGCACAGAAAAAAGTAGCCGAGGATTGTTATCGCTCGGCGGTGGTAGGATCGATTACCGATTTGACCTCTGAGATTCGATTAGCCGGAAAGCCGCCTTGCTTTGCGTGTTCCTGCAGTATCTCCTTGTTTGGCGCGATGTAGAGGCAGTAAACCTTGTCGTCGGTGACATAACTTTGCACCCACTGGATCTGCGGGCCAAGATTGTGCAGCACTCCGCAAGATTTTTGTGAGATACCTCGCAGTTCTTCGGGCGAGAGTTTGCCGGCGTTCGGAATCTCACGCTCGATTACGAATTTTGGCATAAGAGTTGGCCTCGAACGTTTTGTTTTACCTGCGAAACTAAACAGCAGTCAACCCTGGACTCCCACGCGCGCGGAGTTCATCGACGGAAATACAAAACAAAGAAGACTGCTGAAAATGCTAGGCAAGCGGAGGCAAATGCGACCAACTGTGCTCCGGTGATCCTGCCTGCGCCATACCAACTAGCGTGGCCCCGCAAAAGTGCAACAACACCTGCAACTAGCAGCAATATGGCGGAGACCAACAGCCTCTTATTATTCTTATTTTTCAATGGTCACCGCAGGGCGAATTGCGCCGAACTTTTCTAGAAAGAAAAACCGTGCTGGGCAGAGTTTCAAACTGACCCACTACCCTCCCACGATCGCTTCCTTCACTCAACGCAGATGCGGGTTACTACCGCAATCGCTTCCTGCTCCAGCGGCGCTTTTGAATAACCGATCGTGACGCATTCAAGAAGATACTTGCGCAGGAAAGGCAGGATTCCGCCGAGCCGCTCGTATTGCGCGGTGTGAACGAGCTCGTGCGCGACGAGCGATCGATTGCGCCAGCAATCTGAGCGAACAAAGATGCCGTGACCTAAAGTCAGTCCCCGTGGAGCTGGCGTGAGAAATCGAATTGCTCCCGCCGCAGCCTTTAAAATTGGATGGCGAGGCGTCGGGATAGTATCCACTCGTAGTAGGCGAACACGCTCGGGCTCCCGAACTCCGATTGCCTTTGCATCGATAATTTCTTGCTCAGCAAGTGGCAAACCTTCGCGCAAAATTCGCGCTTCCTCCTCAGCGGCCCATTCCGCTGCCAGCGGAAGCAGCGTTTCAATTTGGTCGAGCACCAATTTTCGATCCACATAAGAAACCAAAGCAGGAACCTGGCCCAGCCGGTCGAGATCCTTGCTGTAGCGGCGGCCCTCGGCTCTTCCTCAGCCGCAATTCACGGCGATGCGAGAAGCGAAAATCAGCTTCGTGTATTAATTGCTCGTGCCGCCATCGACCTGACTGGATGCGATTCGATTGCGCCCAGGTCTGGATTTACCGCGCAAGAAATTAGGATGCGCGCAGTTTCTGCAGTTAAGTAAATTGTGAAATGAGCGTGCAAGTTTACGGCTGTAATCATGTCGTGATCGAAGTGGACGACATCAAGAAGGCGATCGCTTTTTACAAAGATGTTTTCAATTTGGAAAAACTCGACAGCGGCGAAGGCGACGCGTTTTTTAAGCTCGGCGAACATCAATTTCTCGCGATTTTCGAGGTCGAGGAATTACAACCCGATCGGATGCGGCATTTCGGCATCATGGTACGGGACGAACAACAGCTGGCGAAGGTACGCAATAAAATTACCGGCAAGTATAAATTAAAACTCGAGCCGCCGTTCCGCTGCGATTTTCGCGATCCGTGGGGCAACCGCATCCAGGTTGTCGATCTTCACGATGAATCGCTCATTTGGCTTCTTCCTTACCGCGAAGTGCAGAAAACGGGGATTAAGTTCGCGGGGAAATAAGAGTCCCCGCACCAAGGCCGCAAACGGCACAGAGAAAATGGTTTCGTCCTTTCTCCGTGTTCTTTGTGTCCTTTGTGCAGAATAATTTTCTGACCCTACATTTACACGCATGAGTAAACTCGCGGGCAAAAACATTCTTATCACCGGCGCCTCACAGGGACTGGGGCGCGAGATGGCGCTGCGCTTCGCGCGCGAAGGCGCGGCCGGACTTTCGCTAGTCGCGCGCCATGCCGATCAGCTAAACAAAGTGCGTGATGAGATTCGCAAGATCACCCCGAAGATCGACATCGTCGTCATCGAAGCCGACGTGAGTAAACCGCGCGAGATCGAGCGAATGGTCGCCACCACGCTCGTGCAGTTCAAAGGCCATCTCGATGTGCTCGTGAACAATGCATCCAGCATCGGCCCATCCCCGATGCCGAACTTGCTCGACTATCCGGTGGAAGATTTTCGCGAAGTAATCGACACAAATTTGATCGGACCGTTTCTGCTCATCAAGAAGGCGCTTTCGGCAATGATCGAGCATGGCGGTTCAATCATCAACGTGACGAGCGACGCCGGCCAAGTTGGTTATCCCGGCTGGGGGGCCTACGGCATTTCAAAATTTGGTCTGGAAGGGATGTCGCAAACGTGGGCATCGGAACTCGAAGAGACCGGCGTGCGCGTGAACTGGGTCGATCCGGGAAATATGAACACGGCGATGCATCGCGCCGCGGAACCAGAGGAAGATCCAAGCGAATGGGCGAATCCCGCCGAAGTTACAGATGTTTTTGTTTTCTTGGCCTCGGACGCGTCGAGAGATGTGACTGGCAAACGCTTCCAAGCGCAGGAGGATTGGAAGGCGGATCTCTCGCACAACAGTCGCAAAAGGCACGAAGAAAAAGCAGAGAAGTAAATTCTATCTCCGTTTCAAATCCTTGTAACCGTGGACTGCGTGCGAGAGTTTTTCTAATGGCTTCGCCCTTTACCTTCCGGCTGCCGCCGGAGCTGAGCGCGAAAGAGCCGCCGGAGCGCCGCGGGATCGGTCGCGATCAAGTGCGCTTGCTCGTGATCGATCGCGCGAGGGGACACATCGAGCACTCGCGTTTCGATAAGATCGACAAATACCTGCGGGCGGGCGATCTGCTCGTTTTCAATTCCAGCCGCACGTTGCCGGCATCGTTGCGCGGTTGCGATTGCAGTGCGGCGCACGGGCCATGCATGGAAGTGCGGCTTGCCGAACATTTGCCGGATGATTCCTGGCTGGCGCTCTTGATTTGCGAACAAGGCGATCCGTTTGGCTGCGGATTGCGCGCGGGGATGCAAATCGAGTTTGCAGAAGGACTCGCCGCGACCGTACTCGCCCGCGACGAAAACATTCCGCGCCTTTGGCAATTGCGTCTCTCGATTTCGGGAACGCAACTTGTTGATCTTATTTACCGGCTCGGGAAGCCGATCCGTTACGAATACGTCTCCGCGCCCTGGGACCTCGATTATTACCAAACCGTTTACGCAAAAGAGCCGGGCTCGGCCGAGATGCCGTCGGCGGGGCGCGCCTTTACGTGGAAGCTGCTGCTCGATTTGAAACGGCGCGGCATCGACAGCACCTACATTATCCTGCACACGGGACTTTCTTCGTACATGGATGACGAGCTCGATCGCGCGCATCCCGCTTCCGAAGAAGAGTATTTTGTCAGCGCGACAACTGCGGGAAAAATTAATCGTGCGCGGAAAAGTGGCGGCCGCGTGATCGCGGTCGGCACGACCGCCGTCCGGGCGCTGGAATCAGCCATCGACGAATCTGGACGCGTACGGGCTCAACACGGCTACACGCGATTGCGGATCGACAATGAGCATCGATTGAAAGCCGTTGATGGCTTGCTCACCGGCTTGCATGAGCCGGAAGCGAGTCATCTCGATTTGTTGAGCGCCTTTTTGCCCGCGGCACAAATTCGCGCTGCGTACGAAGAGGCAGTTGAACACCGCTATCTTTGGCACGAGTTCGGCGATCTAAACCTAATTTTGTAATTTTAAGCGTGCCGTTTCAGCGCTCAATGCCTGCTGGCGCGGAGAGATTCCGTTCGAATCATCAGCGGCTCCTCTTGTCTGCGCTTCGAAATCTGGTCGCAATCTCTCCCACGGCTCGGAAGCGATATTTTTAACCATCCAGAGTTCGCGCCAGCACCGAAAACATAATATGAGCTTATTTCCATTCAGATCCGCGTTGCCTTGCCAATCTCGGAGCAATGTTTCCCTGCCAAACGTGTGGCTCGAAAATAAGAACCTACCTTTTCGAATGTCGCAAATGCGGATGCCGATCAAGCGTTCCTGGCAGCGGACGATTGCGCTTGTCGCAGCCGCCGCTGCGCTCGCGGCCTCGGTCTGGATCGCTCCCGCGTGCTTGGGGGCAGGGGTTTACCTGCAAACCAATCTCGTCTCGGATTTGCCAGGCATGGCGGCTCATACTGATTCCAACCTGGTGAACCCCTGGGGGATCGCATCCAGCGCGAACTCGCCTTTCTGGGTCGCCGACAATCACACGGGTGTCTCGACCCTCCATGACGGCAGCGGGACGCCACAGTCTCTGGTGGTGACGGTGCCGCCTGCGCTGGCCGGCACGGTAGGAAGCCCGGACGGGATTGTTTTTAACGGCAGTAGCGACTTTGAGGTCTCTCGTGGATCGCCGGCGCATTTCATTTTCGCAACGGAAGACGGCACCATTTCCGGTTGGGCGTCGGGAACGGCTGCCATGATCAAGGCGGACAATAGCGCCTCAGGGGCGGTGTATAAGGGACTTGCCGTCGGTAACAACGGGACAGCGAATTTCCTCTACGCTACGAATTTCCACGCAAATGCGGTCAACGTCTTTGACCACAATTATGCGCCGGTCACCCTTTCCGTTGGCAATTTTAGCGATCCAACAATCCCTATGGGCTATGCGCCGTTCAATATTCAGAACATTAGTACTGGGCCGACCGTTGCCGGCGTATTGTATGTCACTTACGCGCTACAGGACGCGGCCGGACACGATGACGTCCCCGGCCCTGGACATGGATTTATCAATAAGTTCGACCTGAACGGCAACTTGCTGGGCCGTTTTGCCTCGCAGGGAACGCTGAATTCGCCATGGGGCATGGCGCTTGCGCCAGCCGGATTCGGCGAGTTTGGGGGCGATCTCTTGGTTGGCAATTTTGGCGATGGCCGCATTAACGCTTTCGATCCAAAAACGGGTGCCTTTCTCGGGCAATTGACGGATCGTTCCGGCAATCCAATTACAATCAAAGGACTCTGGGGGTTGCGCTTTGGCAATGGCGGCAGCGGCGGCGACCCAAACACATTGTATTTCGCCGCCGGAATCCCCGGACCAGCAGGGATGGTCGAAGACCATGGTTTGTTCGGCAGCATCAGCGTGGTGCCGGCCGAGCGCCAATTGGTAAATATTTCCACGCGAGCGTCAATCGGCACAGGCGACAACGTAGCAATCGGCGGATTCATTATCCACACCGATCCGCCGGCGCTCGTCGGTACCAAGCGCGTCCTTCTCCGCGGCCTCGGCCCTTCGCTTAAGGTGAATGGCGTACCCGTTCCCGGCCGTCTGGCTAATCCTTTCCTTGAGCTGCACGATATCAACGGCACGCTCATCGAGAGCAACGACAACTGGATGAATTCACCGGAGAGAGCTGCTATCATGGCGAGCGGCCTGGCCCCCACTGATCCCCATGAGTCAGCCATCCTCAGGACTTTGATCGCGGGCACCAATTATACTGCCGTCCTGCGCGGCGTGAACAACACCACCGGCATTGGCTTGGTAGAAGTTTATGATCTTGAACCGACCAGCGACACGCATCTGGCCAATATCTCGGGTCGCGCCTTTGTTTCTACCGGGGACAATGTCTTGATCGGCGGCGTGATCATTCAAGGCGATACAGCCGAACAAGTTCTGTTTCGTGCGCTCGGGCCATCGCTCGCCTCCAAAGGCGTCAAGAATGCATTGCCGGATCCAACACTGGACTTGTACGACGTGAACGGAACCCTGATCGCGCACAACGACGACTGGATGAATTCACCGAACAAAAATGCCATCATAGCGACCGGCCTGGCTCCCACTGATCCGAGGGAATCAGCAATCCTCGAAACACCGGCTCCCGGCAACTATACTGCGATCGTTCGCGGAAAGAATAACGTTACCGGTAATGCGCTTGTGGAAGCATATCGGCTCGGTCCCTGATCCGGCCACTGCCCCACCCGCCACCACCCACATCCCGATGAGGTTGTAGATGTTTCGCTCTGCGAAACGCGGCGGCGCGCACAGGCCAATACCCCCGCGGGCAGCGCGTCGCTCAGAGAGCCACGTTTACACACAAAATTAGCCTGGTGTAACCCTCCGGCTTGCGTTTGTTGAGCACGCACATGCGAGATGCTCGTTCGACTACGCTCAAGGCACGCAATGCGCTATTCTTGCTATCCCCAAGAACGACTCATCATGATCTCATTTATCGTTCCGGCCTATAACGAAGAGCTGGAGCTCCCATCGACTATCGCCGCAATTCGGGCGGCGGCGGAAAGCGCGCATCAAGTGTACGAAATCATCGTGGTCGACGACGCATCGACGGATGCTACGACGAAGGTTGCCGCAGAGGCTAACGCCCAAATTGTTTCGATCAATCGCCGCCAAATCGCCGCCGCTCGCAACGCCGGTGCCCGTGCCGCGCACGGTCAAATCTTGTTTTTCGTCGATGCCGACACGCGTATCAACTCCACGCACCTTGTCGATGCAATCGCCGCACTCGAAGCCGGGTATGCCGGCGGCGGCGCACGCGTAATGACCGATGGCGTGATCCCGCTGTGGGCGCGCATCTTCTTGCTCGTCTTTTGCACCATTTACTTCGCGCTCAACCTCGGCGCGGGCGCCTTTCTCTTCACAACCCGCCGCAATTTCGATGCGACTGGCGGATTCGATGAGCAATTTTTTATCGGTGAAGAAATCTATTTTAGCCTCGCCCTGAGAAGAGTTGGACGCTTCAAGGTTTTGCACGAACCGATCCTCACTTCCGGGCGAAAATTGCGCATGTATTCTGCACGTCACATTTTGTTGCGTTCTTGCGCGATCATGATCAGAGGGACCCGAGCGGTGTGCTCGCGAGATAAACTTGAATTTTGGTACGACGGCAAACGCGAAGATCCCGGCCCGGTGTAACGACTATCCATCGCCAGTGGCCGCACGATCTACCAGAGGCCTACCAACCTCGAAGCGGAAGCCGCACGCCGGAGCATCGGCATCCTTCAGTCCGCCGAGCGACGAATACCTAGCGATTGACCCGAGAAGGACGGAAGAAATTACAGCGGCACTCTCTAAGCGTCGTCAAATTTGCAACATACTACTCGAACGGCGTTTATAGACCCCCAGAAGATGTCGATTTTGCCCGCACGAAAAGTGTGGATTTCGAATTGGCAAACCTGATATCCTCGCCGGCCTAACCAAAACAAACTATGTTACACATCATCTGGTCCATTATTGTGGGTGCCATCGTTGGCTGGATTGCGGAGTTAACCCTGGGAGCCCGCCTCGGGTTCTGGAAATGCGCGTTGTTGGGTATCGCCGGTTCGATTATCGGCGGCTTGATCGCGCGACTCTTCTCGAGGCCAGCGCCCGGATCTGCGTTTCACCCGGCCGGTTTCATCATGTCGATCATCTGTTCGATCTTGTTGCTCTATCTCTGGCTGAAGTTTGCCGCGACGCCCGCATAATTTGAAAACGTCGAACTTTACCAGCGATGCGGAAGTGGCGGCGCTGGTCGAAGCTTTTGAAGCTGGGACCATCCCGGCATCCGAATTCACTCACGTTGCACATATCGCGGTGGCGCTAAGGTACCTCGAAAACCTGGCGCCCAACCAAGCGCGAGAGCGGATGCGCGAAAGAATTCGCGCGTTCGCAGCACATCACGGCGCCGGCAATCTTTACCATGAGACGCTGACCACGTTCTGGATGCGATTGCTCGAACATGTCGCCCAGACGTACGATGTCGAACTTCCACTCTGGCAGCGCATCAACTTAATCGTCGCGCGCTGGGGAACCTCGGCCCCAGTTCGAGCGCATTACACTCGCGAGTTGATCACATCCAAAGCCGCCCGCGAACATTGGATTCCGCCGGATCGTTTGCCGCTGCCGTTCTGAGCTCACAGCAGCGCGACTTGCGGAAACGCCTTCTTCGTTTACAATAGGCGCTTCGTTTATGGCGGAGAGCACGGAAACGTTGAGCATCACGGAGTTCCAGCTGCATGAAAAGGATACGGGCAGCGCGGATGTGCAGGTTGCACTTCTTACGCGCCGGATCGAGCATCTGACCGAACACCTGAAGACCAACGCCAAAGATCATTCCTCGCGCCGCGGCCTGCTTAA
>Ga0210406_10007217_pt1 | contig 11346 bp, 9 predicted proteins | sample IncBWC30MmetaG_FD_155454 | JGI IMG/M metagenome (GOLD analysis project Ga0210406, IMG submission 155454) | Forest soil microbial communities from Barre Woods Harvard Forest LTER site, Petersham, Massachusetts, United States - Inc-BW-C-30-M | ecosystem: Environmental > Terrestrial > Soil >... | reverse complement strand
GCCGGTGCGTAGCCTTTGCCCTTGCGGGTGACCACATGCAGAAACTGCGGGCCGCGCAGGTTTTGTAAATTGCGCAGCGTATTGACGAGCGCCTTCACATCGTGACCGTCGATCGGTCCGATGTAGTTGAAGCCCATTTCCTCGAACAAGGTGCCGGGCAGCACCATGCCCTTCAAATGTTCTTCCGAGCGGCGCGCGAGTTCCCACACCGTGGGCATTTGCCGCAGGACTTTCTTGCCGCTTTCTCGCAGGTGCGAATACATCTTCCCAGACAGCACGCGCGCCAGATAATTGGAGAGTGCCCCGACGTTTTCCGATATCGACATGTCGTTATCGTTCAGCACGATCAAAAGATCGGCCGGCAGCGAGCCGGCGTGATTCAGCGCTTCGAAGGCCATGCCGGCCGTCAGCGCGCCGTCGCCGATGATGGCCACGACTCGACGGTTCTCGCCGCGTTGCGCAGCCGCGACGGCCATTCCCAGAGCCGCGCTGATCGAGGTGCTGGAGTGACCGACGCCGAAAGTGTCGTATTCGCTCTCGCTGCGGGTGGGGAAAGGCGCCAGCCCCGCGTCCTGCTTGATGGTATGCAGCTGCGCCCGCCGACCGGTCAGCACTTTGTGCGGATAAGCCTGGTGGCCCACATCCCAGACCAGGCGGTCATCGGGGGTGTTGAACACGTAATGCAGGGCAATCGTGAGCTCTACGGTGCCCAATCCCGCCGCAAAATGCCCGCCGCGGGTGGCGACGCTCTGAATCAGGAATTGGCGCAATTCCTGCGCCAAATCGGTTAATTTTGCCGAGGGCAGCCGGCGCAGGTCGGCCGGTGAGGCAATGGTTTCGAGCAGCGGATAGGGGGTGTCGGGCGGAAGGTCCATATCGCCCCAGTTTACACTGCCGAGCCGTGATCGTGGCAATGGACTACAATAGCTGTTGCGCATTTGCAGCAGGTTTGACCGGCTGACATGATGCTATTTTTACAGGTTTCCGAGATACTGCCCGCATGGATTCCGTTAGTTCAGATGAGGTCTACCAGGATCAGATTCTGCCGCATGTCTCGCGCACCTTTGCGTTGACCATACCGCAACTGCCGCCTGCGCTTAGCATTTCCGTCACCTGCGCCTACCTGTTGTGCAGAATCGCCGACACCATCGAGGACGAGCCGGCGCTGTCCGCACCGGAGACGCTGGCTTTGCTGCAGCGTTTCAGCGCCGTGGTGGCTGGAACCGGAGATGCGGCCGCCCTGGCCCGCGATGTGGAGCATCGGCTGTCGGACCACACCTTGCCGACGGAGCGCGATCTGGTCAGCAACATGGACCGCGTCCTGCGGGTCGCTTCCAGGCTCAGCGGTGTCCAGCATGAGGCCATCAAGCGCTGCGTGCAGCTCATGTGCTACGGCATGCCGCGCTTCCAGTTCAATGCCAGCGTCAAGGGCCTCGCCAGGTCCAGCGATTTGGATGACTATTGCTACTACGTCGCCGGCGTCGTGGGCGAGATGCTCACCGACCTGTTCTGCGACTATTCACCGGAGATCGCGCGCCGGCGCGCGGCCTTGAGCGCGCTTGCCGCGTCCTTCGCCCAAGGGTTGCAGATGACGAATATCCTCAAAGATGTCTGGGAGGATCGCAGCCGCGGCGTCAGTTGGCTGCCCCAGGACGTATTTACCCGATACGGAATTGATCTTGGTCAATTTTCCGGCGAATCCAGCGATCCGCGCTTCAGCGCGGGAATGACTGAACTCGTGGCCGTTGCCCATGCGCATTTGCGCAACGCTCTGGATTACACATTATTAATCCCCGGCAAGGAGAAGGGTATTCGCCGCTTCTGCCTGTGGGCGATAGGTCTTGCCATCCTGACCCTGCGCAAGATCGCGCGCACCCCCGGTTTCACGACCGGCGCACAGGTCAAGGTATCGAGAACCGCCGTGAGGATGACCATGCTCGCGACCAATACCTTCATCGGCAATGATTGGGTGCTGCGGCGGCTTTTCGCGGCGGCGGCCCGCGGCGTGCCGCTGGCGCGGCTGCCCGAGGTGCGGCGCTCGCGACCGACGCCCGTCATGACCGGCAACGATGTCATGACCGGCAACGATGTCATGACCGGCAACGATGTCATGACCGGCAACGATGCCGAAGGCGCAGACCATCCACTGCGCCGGTACGGGAGTTCGGGGTCGTGAATCGAACCGCGCCGAAAACTACTCCGTTTCCTGCGGAGCTGCCGGACGCGCGCAGCGACATCGTCTCGCACACGCTGAAGCGTATCGCGGATTCCTCGCCGCTGGACCGCGCCATTGCCGAGGCACGCGATGCGCTCATCGCGCAGCAAAACCAGAAGGGCTACTGGCTCTTCGAACTCGAGGCGGACTGCACCATTCCCGCGGAGTACATCATGATGATGCACTTCCTGGATGAGATCGACGCGGCCCTAGAGAGCAAACTTGCCAACCATCTGCGCGCGTGCCAGGCCGAGCACGGTGGGTGGCCGCTGTATCACAACGGCGAATTGGATTTGAGCTGCACCGTCAAGGCTTACTACGCGCTGAAGCTCGCCGGCGACGATATACATGCACCGCACATGGCGCAGGCTCGCGCGGCAATCTTGGCGCGAGGCGGCGCCGCCCGCGCCAATGTGTTCACGCGCATCGCCCTGGCCCTGTTCGGCGAGCTGCCCTGGCGCGGGGTCCCTTATATTCCCGTGGAAATCATGCTGCTGCCGAAATGGTTTCCGTTTCACATCAACAAGGTCTCGTACTGGTCGCGCGCCGTGATGGTGCCTTTGTTCATCCTGTGCACGCGCAAGCCCAAGGCTAAAAATCCGCGCAAGATCGGCATTCGCGAACTGTTCACGACGCCGCCCGAGAAAGAGCGGCACTATTTTCAGCGCAGCGGCATGCTCGCCAAGGCATTCCTGCTTTTCGATCATGTCGGCCGCATGATCGATCCCATGATTCCGGCGCGCATTCGTGAGCATGCGACTCGACGAGCGGAGACCTGGGTCCTGGAGCGGCTGAACGGCGAGGATGGACTGGGCGCGATTTTCCCGGCCATGGTCAATGCCTTGGAAGTCATGGTGATTTTGGGCTACGCACAGGACCACCCGCAGCGGGTCACCGCCAAGCGTGCCCTGCAGAAACTGCTGGTGGTCGGTCCTTCCAGCGCCTACTGCCAACCCTGTGTTTCGCCGATTTGGGATACCGCGCTCGCCTGTTTGGCGATGCAGGAAGCGGGCGATGAGGCGGCACGCCATGCTTCCGCGCGCGGCCTTGATTGGTTGAAGACCAAGCAACTCCTCGATGAGCCCGGCGATTGGCGCGTGCGACGGCCCGATCTGCCGGGCGGCGGTTGGGCATTTCAATTCGCGAATGATTTCTATCCGGACCTCGACGATACCGCGGTGGTCGCCTGGGCCATGCATCAGGCGCGCGATTCGGAGCGCTACGCCGAGAGCGTGCGCCGTGCGCTGGATTGGCTGGTGGGGATGCAAAGTCGCGACGGCGGCTTTGCCGCGTTCGACGTCGACAATACCTGCTACTACTTGAACAAGATTCCCTTCGCCGATCATGGAGCGCTGCTGGATCCTCCCACCAGCGATGTCACTGCGCGGGTCATTACCGTGCTGGCGCGCATCGGCCGGCCGCAGGATAAGCCCGCGCTGGATCGGGCAATCGTGTACTTGCGCAAGCAGCAGGAAGCGGACGGGTCATGGTTCGGCCGTTGGGGCACCAACTACGTCTACGGCACATGGTCGGTGCTCATGTCGCTCGCACAGGCGCATATCGGCCCGGATGATCCGATGGTGAAGCGCGCGGTTGCATGGCTCAAGGATCAACAAAATGCGGACGGCGGCTGGGGCGAGAGCAATGACAGCTATGCTTGGCAGTCGCGGCCCGCGGAAGACTTTGGCAGCACGCCGTACCAGACGGCCTGGGCGCTCCTGGCCCTCATGTCGGCGGGGGAGGCCGGATCCGAAGCGGTGCATCGCGGTGCTGACTTCCTGTTGCATACCCGTCAAGAGGATGGTTTGTGGACGCATCCCAGCTATACGGCGCCGGGATTCCCGCGGGTGTTTTATCTGCGCTATCACGGCTATTCGGCCTACTTTCCCTTGTGGGCACTGGCTGCCTACCGGAATCTCACGCGTCGTGGCATCGCTCATTGAGTCGCGGCACCCATCATTGAGCCCCGGAACCCATCATTGAACCAAGTGGGCGTGGTCGCCGCCCTTGGCGTGGAGGCACGGGCACTCGGACCCTCGATGCCGCGAGACGGAGTTCCGCCTTCCAGCGAGTTGGCAGTGCTTCCTGACGGAGCGCTATTGGCAGTCAGTGGTATCGGTCTCGTTGCGGCCGATGCAGCAGCCCGCGCCCTGGTCGAAGCCGGCGTATCTGCACTCATGACATTTGGCATGGCCGGCGGACTCGATCCGACGCTCAAGGCGGGGACCGTGGTTCTGCCCCGCGAATTGATTTCCGAAGCAGGAACGCGCTGGCTCGCCTCCCGATCCTGGCGCGAACGCGTCGCTGCCGCGGTCAGTCCCTTGCGTGCCGTGACCGAGGGCAATCTGCTCACGAGCGCGCGGGCGATTGACACGCCCGCCGACAAAACCGCAGCGTTTCGCGCGACCGGTGCCGCCGCGGTCGACATGGAGAGTGCGGCAGTCGCGGAAATCGCCGGCAAGCACAATCTGCCTTTTATTGCGGTGCGCGTCATCGTTGATACGGCTGCCGATAAATTGCCCCGCGCCGTGGTCAATGCCAGCCGAGCAGGCAAGGTGCACATCGGCCGCCTGGTGGCCGGTCTGGTTGTCGCGCCCGGTGAGTTTGTCGCGCTCATTCGCCTTGCGCAGCGCTATCGAATCGCCGTCCGTTCCTTGCGGGCGATCGGTCCGCACCTCGCATGAAGGCGCTGGTGACCGGTGCCACGGGATTCGTGGGCGCGGCTGTTGCCAGAGCGCTGTTGGCAGCGCAGTGGCAAGTGCGCGTGCTGGCGCGCAAAGGTTCGGAGCGGCGCAACTTGAAGGGCCTCGCTGTTGAAGTCGAGGAAGGCGATCTCGCCGACCTGAATTCGCTCGAGCACGCGGCTGAAGGCTGCGTCGGGTTATTCCACGTGGCCGCTGATTATCGGCTGGGTGCGCCGGATCCCTCGCAGCTATATCGAGCCAATGTCGAAGGGACTCGCAACGTCTTGAATGCCGCGCGCCGCGCGGGGGTGCAGCGTGTGGTCTACACCAGCAGCGTCGCGACCATCGGAATCCCGGCCGACGGCACGCCGGGCGACGAAAGAACTCCGAACTCGCTCGAGAATATGATCGGTCACTACAAGCGCTCGAAGTACTTGGCCGAGGAGGTCGCACGGGAAGCGGCGCGCGAAGGAATATCGGTCGTCATCGTCAGTCCCTCCACACCCGTGGGCCCGGGAGATGTGAAACCCACGCCCACGGGGCAACTGGTGCTCGACGCTGCGGCCGGCCGCATGCCCGCCTACGTCGATACCGGATTGAATATCGTGCACGTCGATGATGTCGCCGCCGGGCATCTGCTGGCGTATGAGCGCGGCAACTCAGGCGAGCGCTATATATTGGGCGGACAGGACATGACGCTGCGCGAAATCCTGGGGGTTATCTGCACGCTGGTCGGTCGCAAGCCGCCGCGCGTGCGCCTGCCCTATGGCGTGGTTCTGCCCATCGCGTACCTGGCCGAAGGTTTCGCCAAACTTTCCGGCCGCAGCGGCCGAATCACATTGGAAGGGGTGCGCATGTCGCGCAAGCGCATGTATTTTTCGAGCGCGAAAGCGATGCGAGAACTAGGCTATCAATTTCGTCCTCCAGCCTGCGCCTTCGCGGATGCCATCCGGTGGTACCGCGAAAACGGTAAGCTGAACTAGCGCAAGCGGATTGGCATCCATGCGCACGACACAGCGCTTTCGCGAGCCGCTATCATTCTCACCATGAACAATGTTGCAGCGGATCCGGACGCGTTGATTCTGGTCGATGAGGCTGACCGCAGCCTCGGTTTCCTGAGCAAGACCCTGTGTCACGAGGGCCGCGGGGTGCTGCATCGTGCATTTTCATTGCTGATTTTTAATGAAGACGGAGAATTGCTGATACAGCAACGCGCTGCATCAAAGCGCCTATGGCCGATGTATTGGTCCAACAGCTGTTGCAGTCACCCCCGCGGCGATGAAACCCTGGAGGCGGCGACGCAGCGACGTCTCCACGAAGAGCTCGGCATTCGGTGTCCGCTGCATTTCCTGTTCAAATTTCAATATCAGGCCCAATTCGACGCGACAGGGGCGGAAAATGAGCTTTGTTCGGTGTATGTCGGACGATGCCGGGATGCCATCCGGGCGGATTCGGCCGAGATTCGCGACTGGCGCTGGATCAGCGCCGAAGCCCTGAATCGGGAAATCGCCGCGGAAGGAGGCCGAACTTTCACTCCGTGGTTCCTGCTGGAGTGGGCGCGAATCTGGCGCGACCACCGATCGGCGGTGCTGGTAATATAGGGTATGGCTATCCCACTCCTGCAGATGTACAAGGTCGCCCGCTATATTGCCGGGCGTAAGCTTCGCGGCGACAAGCGCTACCCCCTGGTTCTGATGCTGGAACCGCTGTTCCAGTGCAATCTGGCCTGTGCCGGCTGCGGCAAGATCGACTACCCCAAGGAAACCCTGCAGAAGCGGGTCGGGGTGGAAGATGCATTGCGCGCAGTCGATGAATGCGGCGCTCCCATCGTATCCATACCCGGTGGCGAACCCCTGATTCACAAGGAAATGCCGCAGATCGTCGCCGGCATCGTCGCGCGGAAGAAATTCGTGTACTTGTGCACGAACGCCATCCTGCTTTCAAAGCATATCGACGAATACCAGCCCTCGACCTATCTGACGTTTTCAATCCATCTGGACGGCAATAAAGAACGTCACGATGAGTCGGTTTGCCAGGAAGGGGTGTTCGACAAGGCGGTCGCCGCCATCAAGCTGGCGCGTGACAAGGGCTTTCGAGTGACGGTGAATTGCACCCTGTTCAACGGGGAAGATCCGGAGGATGTAGCCGAATTTTTCGACACCGCGATGGCGCTGGGAGTCGAAGGCATCACGGTCTCACCGGGATACAGCTACCACCATGCGCCGCGGCAGGACGTGTTCCTGGGCCGCAATGCCAGCAAGCAGTTGTTTCGCAATATTTTCAGCCGCCGCCGCCGTCCATCGGGAAAACCGGCGTGGTCGTTCAACCATTCGGCTTTGTTCCTGGATTTCCTGGCCGGCAATCAAACCTACCAGTGCACGCCGTGGAGCAATCCAACGTACAACATTTTCGGCTGGCAGAAGCCCTGCTATCTGTTGTCCGACGAGGGCTATGCCCCAACCTACAAGGCGCTCATCGAGGATACGGAGTGGGAAAAATACGGCGTCGGCAAGAATCCGCGCTGTGATAATTGCATGGCCCACTGCGGCTTCGAGGGAACGGCGGTCAATGATGCGTTCAGCAATCCCGTCAAGGCGCTGCTGACCTCGCTGCGTGGACCGCGCGTCGCCGGCCCGATGGCCCCCGAGCTGCCTTTCGAATATACCGATGGTGGTGCGCGCTTCGCTGCCGTCACTGCGATTCCGGTGAGCGACATCAAGCGCGTGAGCCGAGGGCCGTGAGTGATTCCGCTGATCGGCGCATCCTGAAGGACAGAGTCCTTCAGGACGAAGTCCTTCAAGACGAAATAGACGATTTCGGCACCCAGCTTGAATCCTGGCGCCTGCGCATGGAAAGTGCCTTGGCGGCACGGCTGCCCGAGGCCGACGTGGTGCCCGCCCGCTTGCATGAGGCGATGCGCTATAGCGTCTTAGGCGGCGGTAAGCGGATTCGCCCGGCTTTGGTGTTCGCCACTGCGCGCGCGGTAGGGTTGACCGAGGATGAGGTCGAGGCCGCGGCCTGCGCCATTGAGTTGGTGCACGTGTATTCACTGGTGCATGACGATTTGCCCGCCATGGACAATGACGATTTGCGCCGTGGCCGGCCGACCTGCCACAAGGCATTCGATGAGGCCACGGCTCTGCTGGTGGGCGATGCGCTGCAGCCCTTGGCTTTTCAGCTGTTGGCGCGAGATCCGATGTTGCCGGCGTCCGCCGCCATACGGCTGCGGCTGATCGACATGCTGGCGCAAGCCATCGGGACAATGGGAATGGCCGGAGGTCAGGCGATCGATTTGGCTGTGCAGGGTCTGCGGCTCGACATCGGTCAGGTGGAAGACATGCATGCACGCAAGACCGGCGCCGTCATTCGCGCCAGCGTGCTGATGGCGGCCGAGTGCGCACCACCGCTGGATCCGAACCTGTATGCCGCGCTGTCGCGGTTTGCGAACGCCGTCGGCCTCGCGTTCCAGATCCAAGACGATCTGCTGGATGTCACGGGCGATGCGTCGATGCTGGGCAAAGCCACGGGCGCCGACGCTTCGCGGGTGAAGCCAACACATCCCGCGGTCATCGGGATCTCCGCATCACAGCAGCGGGTCAGGCTGCTGCACAATCAAGCCATTCACGCGCTGCTGCCGTTCGGCGAGCGTGCGGAATCGCTGCGCTCTCTCGCGCACTGGCTCCTGTCGCGGCAGTACTGATCACGGAAATAAGTGCGCACGCTATTCGCAGCCGGCTTCTTGATCTGGCTCGCGAGCATGGCGCCGGCACAAAGCTTTGCCGCGGCCGCGGTGATCAAACTTCGGGCGCTTCCGCCGGGTGATTCTCATCCCGCGCCGGAAGAGATCGCAAGCGGCGCGCTCGATGATCAGTTCCAACCGTTCTCCAAGGCACCGGGACACACTTACTGGCAAGAGTATTGGCTGCGCGTCGCTCCCCAAGATCCGCCCAGCGTCGACGGCATACCCGTCGTGATCATGAATGCGACCCGCGGATTGCACGCGGACCTCATCGCCTATCGTGAAGGCAAGGTGGCCGCCTTGCCGCTGGTTGCCAAGCTCTCGGGATTTCTCGGCGGGCGCGATTTCGTTTTCATGTTGCCGGAGGGCGTTCCCGCCGCGCAGCCCTTGTATGCGCATGTCACATCCAGCAGCGGCCGGCCGCAATTCGTGCATTTCTCGACAGCCGCGCTCGAAGACACGCTGACGAAGGGCACAGAGCGGGCGCGCATGATTGCTCTGTCCTTTGGCGCACTCATGGCGGTGTCGATCGCGGCGCTGCTCATTTGGTTCGTGCTCAAAGACCCGCTGTTCATTTTGTATGCAACGATGTTTTCTTTGCAGGCCTTGTATGTGGCGTATCTGACGGGGCAGGGTTTCGATTGGCCGATGCTGTCCTATGCCGTCCCGATCGACTCCTTCGCCTGGAATGTGCCGGTGGCCTTGAGCGGCGCGGTCGCCTGTTTGTTTACCCGTGAGATCGCAGATCTCAAGCACTTTTCTCTGCGCATCTACCGGGCCTTCGGCTGGTTCGCCGTGGCCTTCGTCGTCATCACCGCGGCAAACGTCGCCAAGTTCGTGGGTTTCGAGAGCGTCGTGAATGACATCGGCGACGTCATGTTCGTCATCGCTGCCGTTTTCACCGTGGTCGTGTGCTTTCTCGCGTGGCGGCGCGGCAATCGGGCGGCGGGGTGGTTCCTGATCGCGTGGTGCTTGCTCGAGGGATTCACCATAGCCGCAGCCCTGCGATTTCTCACCACGACGACTGCGGATGACGACGTGCTGTACTTCTACGGGCTGCCGCTGTCGATGGTGGCAGCCGCGATCTTGGTCGCGCTGGGCGTCGCCGATCGTCTGCGGGCGCAGCGCGCTGCGCTCTCCGACGCGGAGCGCCGTGCGCAAACCGACCCACTGACCGGAGTACTGAATCGGCGCTCCTTGATCGAGCGGCTGGAAGCGGCCTGCGCGCGCGCCAAGGCGCGCGGTTTGCCGATCGCGCTGCTGTTCATCGATCTCGATCATTTCAAGCAGATCAACGACACCTTCGGACATCAGGCGGGAGATGCGTGCCTACGCGCCATCATCGATCCCATTCATACGGAGCTGCGCCAGTCGGATGTGATCGGCCGCTACGGCGGCGAAGAATTTGTCGTGATCCTGAGCAGCGCCGACGCCGCAGCGGCGACTCCGATTGCGCAACGGATTCTCGAGCGGGTCGCCGACGTGCGCGTCACCGGCTTCGGCAACCCGATCAGCGTGACGTGCAGCATCGGCATTGCCACCAGCGACACCCTCGGTATCTGGGGCGAGCCTCTGCTCGCCCAAGCCGATGCCGCTGTGTTCGTCGCCAAACGCTCGGGCCGCAATCAGATCCATATGGCGCCGCCGGTACTCGCCTAAAACAATTCGTCCTACAAGCGAGTTGTCCTGCGATTTGTCCTACGTCGCGTAATGGCGACGTTACTCGTTGCGCTCATTTGCGCCTAAGCTCATTATTCGACATATTCACATCGCTCATGCAAGCGAGACAGGGAGACACTGGTGCAACGCAGCGCGTTCAGTCATGCACGACTCATGCGCGAATCAACCGACCGCATCGCGCGCGCGTCGCGCAGTGACGATGCAAAGGAATACCTGGTGGCGCAGCGCATTCTGGCAACGCCCGGGTCTTGGAGCGCGTGGGAACTCGAGCATTCGAGCTTGATGCGCCAGGTTGCTGATTTTGTTGCGCTGCGCAATCAAGCAGGCGCGCTCAGACATGCGACGCTGCGGCTGATTCACGGCAAAGCGCTGTTCGAGTTCTTGAGGAAACACGGCGTGCGCGGAAGCGCGCGGGCCAAGCTGCTTCGGCACTTTCATCGCACGCTGCTCTACGAAGATGCGGTGGTCGCCGAACATACGATCTATGTACGCAAGGCGTGCAGCTACTTATGCACCAGCCATCTCGGCGCCGAGTTGGTCCAGGATCCGGCGTTTATAGATCCGATGCAGCAGTACGAAACTTTGTTCGCCGAGTATTTCGAACTTTTCTGCTCGACGCTGATCCCGCAAAAGGACGGGCAATCCGAACCCGGACCGGCGCTGTTGCCGTTGCTGAAGCAGCAACTCAACGAATGGCGCTGGGTGATCCTGAATCCGAAGCAGTCATTGCCGTACTTGCAGCGCGAGAGCGAGCTGCGTCGGCCGACCGGCGATACTCAGAAGCTGCGGCTGCTCAAGTTTTAAACAGGCGGTTGGCAGGCGCGCTCAAGGATCTCCACTGCGCGGCCATTTACCATTATCATGCGCCACAACACCGTTGAATCCGTCCGCCGGCTCGCGACGAATAAGCTATAAGGCAACTGATGAGTCCGTCCATGCTTCAACGCATTGCAAGCGGCGATGCCGCCGCCGTGCGGGAATGCATCGACCAATATGGTCCGTTGGTGTGGAGCATTGCGCGGCGCCTA
>Ga0210406_10007216_pt1 | contig 11349 bp, 10 predicted proteins | sample IncBWC30MmetaG_FD_155454 | JGI IMG/M metagenome (GOLD analysis project Ga0210406, IMG submission 155454) | Forest soil microbial communities from Barre Woods Harvard Forest LTER site, Petersham, Massachusetts, United States - Inc-BW-C-30-M | ecosystem: Environmental > Terrestrial > Soil >... | reverse complement strand
GACGTGGTTCTCAACCGTCGCAACGATGCCACGGACCGGCTGCTGGAGATCGCTGCGCGCTACAAGGGCGAAGGCGGCACGCGACGCGGCGAGGATCTCGAGTGGCGCAGGCTCGAAGTAGGCAAGCGCCTCGAGTATGCGCTCGTCAAGGGGATCGATGACTACATCATCGAGGACACCGAGGCTGCACGCCAGCAGACCGCGCGGCCGCTCGATGTCATCGAAGGCCCGCTCATGGACGGCATGAACGTGGTCGGCGACCTGTTCGGCTCGGGCAAGATGTTTCTGCCGCAGGTGGTGAAGAGCGCCCGCGTGATGAAGCGCGCGGTGGCGTATCTCGTGCCTTACATCGAGCAGAGCAAGGAGGCAGGCGCGCGGCGCTCCAACGGCCGCATGGTGGTGGCAACCGTCAAGGGCGACGTGCACGACATCGGCAAGAACATCGTCGGAGTGGTGCTGCAATGTAACAATTTCGAGGTTATCGACCTCGGCGTGATGGTGCCGTGCGACAAGATCCTCGAGACCGCGCGCCGCGAGCGCGCCGATCTCATCGGCCTCTCCGGCCTCATCACACCCTCACTCGATGAGATGGTGCACGTGGCGCGCGAGATGCAGCGTCAGGGCTTCGAGCTCCCGCTGCTCATCGGCGGCGCCACGACTTCCCCGGCCCACACCTCCGTGAAGATCGCCCCGCAGTATCGATCGCCCGTGGTGTACGTGAAGGATGCCTCGCGCGCCGTCGGGGTCTGCCAGACCCTGGCGCAGCCGGCGCAGCGGGCGGCGTTCATTGCCCGCGTGAGCGAAGAGCACGAGCGCCGCCGCGAGCAGCACGCCGCCAAGAAGGTGAAGGTACCGGAAGCCTCACTCGAAGCCGCACGCGCCAACCGCGCACGTGTCGACTGGAAAGCCTACGTGCCGCTCGCGCCGCGCGTGCCCGGTATCCAGCGCTTCGAGGATTATCCGCTCGCGCAGCTCCTCGGTTACATCGACTGGATGCCGTTCTTCAATGCCTGGGAGTTCGCCGGCAAGTTCCCGGACATTCTCAGCGACCCCGTGGTCGGGGAGGCGGCGAGCAACCTGTACGCCGATGCGCGCCGCATGCTGAAGACTCTGATCGCCGAGCGCTGGCTCAGGGTAGCGGCGGTGCTCGGGCTGTTTCCGGCCAACGCGGTCGGCGATGACGTCGAGATCTATGCGAGCGAGGCGCGGCGCGAGCCGCTCGCGACCGTCAACTTCCTGCGCCAGCAGAAGGGCAAGCCGGCAGGCCAGCCGCACGAGTGCCTGGCCGATTACCTCGCCCCCGTGGCGAGCGGTGTGCGCGACTACTTCGGCGCCTTCGCCGTGACTGCGGGACTTGGCATCGAGGAGCACGTCGCTCGCTTCGAGCGCACGCACGACGATTACTCCGCCATCATGCTCAAAGCCCTCGCCGATCGTCTGGCCGAAGCCGCCGCAGAGCACTTCCACGAGCGCGTGCGGCGCGAGCTGTGGGGCTACGCGGCCGATGAGGAGCTGACCAACGAGCAACTGGTGCACGAGCAGTACCGCGGCATCCGCCCGGCGCCAGGGTATCCCGCTTGTCCCGATCACACCGAGAAAGCGAAGCTCTGGCGGCTGCTCGATGTAGAGCGCAACGCGGGCATCCTGCTGACCGAATCGTATGCGATGTATCCGACCGCTGCGGTGAGCGGCTGGTATATCGCGCACCCGCAGGCGCGCTACTTTGCCCTCGGTAAGATCGATCGCGACCAGGTCGAGGATTACGCCCGGCGCAAGGGGTGGACGCTCGTGGAAGCGCAGCGCTGGCTTGCGCCGAACCTCGGTTACGAAGCCTGAAGCGGGGGTGCGGGATCCGCGCCAGCGCGCGTCACATCGATGCGCAGGCGGCGGAACCAGGCTTCCGTGCCGCGGTGCTGCAAAACGATGTGCCCTTCGGTGAGGCGCGCGAACTGCGGCAAGTCCCGGAAGCGGCTGCGCGCGATGCGTGCTTTCAGCTCCTCGCTGGCGAGGTCGCAGCCGATCACCTGTGTCTCATCGATCCAGTACTCGATGAGCGAGCCGTTCACCAAGATGCGCGCACTGTGATACGTGTTGGCACTGCTGCGTAAGTCGTGCCAGGGCGCCATGAGCCCATAGAGCGCGCCGCAGGAGGTCAACGCGTCGGCCCCATCGGGGTGATGCTCGTCATCGAGCAGCTGCATGGCGGGACCCGAGTGTGCGGCCGGTCCCGCCTCCTCCTGCACCCGGCACAGGACCGCGGTGCTGCCCGCGCGCGGCAGGCGCCAGTCGAACAGCAGCGTGAAATCCCCAAAGCGCTCGCGCGAGATGAGGTCGATGCGCTCGACCTGTGCGATGGCGCGCAGCACATCGCCGTCCACGCTCCACGATCGCTGCGGAAACTGCTCGCGGCCAAACCCACGCCAGTCAGCCGCGCCGAGCGCGCGCTCAGCCATATTTTCGTCCCTGACTCATGCGCACTCATCCTACTCCAGGGAACTCACCGGTGACATCGCCCGAAAGGGGCGAGCTGCGCACTCTGTGAACCGCTTCGGGGTTTGGCACCATCCGCTTGCCAGCGGGAACGTCTCAGCGGGCGCGGCGGCCTTCGCTCTCGACTGACCGCAGGTACGCCGCACCGCCCAGGTCGCGCATCTGCGCCAGGATCCAGTCGCGCCGGGCGATGACATAGCGCGAGGGACGCTCGGCGTGCATGCGCAGCGGATTGGGCAGCACGGCCGCAAGCGACGCCGCTTCCGCCGAGCTCAGGCGCAGCGCCGGCTTGTGCCAAAACCGCTCTGCCGCCGCCTGCACGCCATAAATACCTTCCCCGAACTGCGCTATGTTCAGATAGATCTCGAGGATGCGTTCCTTGGGCCAGAGCGTCTCGATGAGTACCGTGAAGTACGCCTCCAGGCCCTTGCGCACGAGGCTGTGGCCCGGCCAGAGAAAGAGATTCTTCGCGACCTGCTGGGATATCGTGCTCGCCCCGCGCAGGCGCTTGCCCTGCTCGCTGGCGCGCACCGCTTCGCGGATCGAGTTGAAATCAAACCCCGCGTGAAAAGGGAACTGCTGATCCTCGGACGCGATCACGGCAATGGCAGCGTTTGGGGAGATCTGCTCGAGGCTCACCCAGCGGAAGTCGGTGTGGTAGTCGCGTTCGCGTGCCTGCGAGGCCGCAATGCGCGCCTCGACCATGAAAGCGCTGGTGAGCGGACGCAACCAGCGCAGCAGCAGCACCGGCGTTGCCGTGAGCAGCACCCAGATGAGTAGCGCAAGCGCCAGGTACTTGAGCAGTGCCCCGGCGATCCGGCCACGCCGTGACCGGGGGCGCGGGCGTCTCGCCTGGGAGCTTGCGGCGCTCAGGCAGGTGGGACGCGTCGCGCCGAGAGGATCACGACGTCCTCGAGCGGAGCGTCCTTGTAGCCCTTGCGCGTTCCAGTGCCGACACTCGCGACGCGGTCGATGACGTCCATGCCCTCGCTGACGCGGCCGAAGACCGCGTAGCCGTAGTCGCGCGGGCTGTGGTCGAGGAAGGCGTTGTCGGCGAGGTTGACGAAGAACTGCGAGGTGGCGCTGTTGATGTCGCTGGTGCGTGCCATCGACAGGGTCCCGCGGGTGTTCTTCAGCCCATTCTTCGCCTCGTTGCTGATGGGCGGACGCGTCTTCCTGCTGGCGAAGTCGGCGCTGAGTCCCCCGCCCTGGATGACGAAACCCGGCACGATGCGATGAAAGATGGTGCCATCGAAGTGCCCGTCATCGACGTAGCGCAGGAAATTCTCCACGCTGACCGGCGCCTCCTTGGGAAACAGCTCCACGGTGAAGGTGCCGTGCGAGGTTTCAAATTGGATCATATCGGCCTTCCGTGATGCGCTCGTGACCGGCGAGATCGGGGTGCGAGCGTACATAACGGAAGCCTGCGAGGACAAGCTCGTGACGCAGCGCCGCTCCCTGCGCGGCGCCATGCTCGAGCAACAGCCAACCGCCGCGGTTGAGGTGCTGCGGTGCATCGCGCGCGATGGCGCGCAGGCAGGCGAGCGCATCCGCTCCCGGCGTCAGGGCGAGCCGCGGCTCGTACGCGAGCGCGGGATCATCGAGCGCCGGGTCATCCGCCGCGACGTACGGGGGGTTGCTCACGATGAGATCGAAGCGCTCGCCTGCGAGCGGCGCGAACCAGCTGCCCTGGCGGAAATCCACCGAGGCGATGGCAAGTTGCGCTGCGTTGGCGCGTGCGACCGCAAGCGCCTCCCGCGACAGGTCGGTGGCGGTCACCCGCCAATGCGGCCGTTCGCTCGCGAGCGCGAGTGCCACCGCCCCGGAGCCGGTACCGAGGTCGGCGGCATGCCCGTGCGGCTCACTGCGCAGCGCGAGTGCACGCTCGACCAGGAACTCGGTTTCCGGCCGCGGCACCAGCACCGCGGGAGTCACCCTCAGCGGCAACGACCAGAATTCCCGCGTGCCGGTGAGGTAGGCGAGGGGCTCCCCAAGGGCGCGCCGCTCGATGAGTCTGCGGTAGCTCGCGGCGCCCTCGGCGGCCGGCTCCGCGGGGTGGGATCGCAGGCGTGTCCTCGGAACCGACAGTACGTGTGCCAGCAGCACCTCGGCGTCCAGATCCGGGGTGGCGCTGCCGCCGGCGGCGGCGGATGCCTGCTGCAGGCGCTGCACCCCTTCGGACAGCAGCTCTCGAACGGTCAGATCCATGCCCGCAACTGCGCGCCTCGCCGGTAAGATGCCGTGTATGGGCAACATACTCTATCCGCCCGCACGGCCGCAGTCCGTGGGCGAGGTGCTCGATACCGCCTTCCGCATCTACAGCGCCACGCTGTTGAAATGCCTGCCGTACTCCTTCGCCAGCGTGATCTTCGGTCAACTGCTGTCCATCTACGACCTCGTCCACCGCCACGCGACCACCGTGGCCGCGATCCAGATGGCACAGATGCAACGACTGCGCGATCCGCTGTGGTTGACGCTACTGCTGGTGCTGATCGTAGTGAGCACCATGTTTGCAAACGCGGTGTTCCTGCGGCAGTACGCGCTGGCAACGGGCCGTGCGGCATCGATGCGGGCCGAGCTCGGCCGAGGCTTGCAGCGCACGCCGGGCGTGATGCTCATGATACTGCTGGCCGTGCTGGCATTCGTCGGCACCCTCATCCCGGTGATGATCGTTGTCGGGTCCATCGGCGGCGTGCTGGGCGGCTACCGCGTGGCGCCCGTGCCCACCTCGCAGATCTGGCTGATGCTCGCGATCTTCCTCGCGATGCTGGTTGCCGGCTCCTGGGTGGTCATCAGGTGGATCTGCTCCGTGCCGATTTACCTGCTCACGCAGCGCGGTGCCATCGACAGCATGCGTCACAGCTGGCAGCTGACGGTCGGTAACTTCTGGCGACAATCCATCATTTACTCGGTCGGTGTGGCACTGATCGTGGTTTTCTACGTGCTCGCCACCGTTGTGGGCGGGCTGGTTGCGCTCCTGCTCGGGCGCGGCGATCTCGTGGTATTTCTGGCCGTGTCGGCCGCCGCCATTGCGCTGCTGGCGGCCGTGTTTACTCCCTTCTACCACGCGCTGATCCTGGCCGTGTACGGCGACCTCGCGGCGCGCCGTGAAGGCGTCGATCTGGCGCAGCGTATCGCTGCACCGGTCGTCCCGTAACGGCATGAGTCGCGGCGCGCTGGCGCTTCTGCTGATCGCTTACGGGCCCGTGCCCACCGCGGGCGCCGGCGATGCGATTGCGGTCATCGATGCCTGCGTTCACCAGCTCGACCCGGCCGTCGATGTCGGCTACGCGCGCGTGGCCGAACGCTGTCCCGAGCTCGCGCATACCCTGGCAGCGAGTGCCTACGCTCCATGGCTGCCTCCAGACTGGATGAAGCCCGACAACGACTTGTCGGTCGGCGGTCTGGTCGAATTGCGCAGGCTGCTGACGCGGCCCGATTCGGCGCCCAAAGTGCGTGCGCCGCAGGTCGCACACCTGACTAGCGTGCTCGCCGGGTTGCAGCGCACCGACACGGCGCAGCGCAACTGGTGGGGCCGCTGGAAGCAATGGCTGCGCGAGCTGTTCACGCCGCAGCCCGGCGGCACGGAGCAGGGCTGGCTCGGGCGCCTGCTCGGGGGTGTCGATGTGTCCCAGAACGTCGTACGGGTGATCGTGTGGGTCGCGCTGTCGCTGGCTCTGCTGCTCGCGGGCGCGGTGGTCGTGAATGAGCTGCGCATCGCCGGGCTCTGGCGCAGCGGCCAGCGCCGTAGCCACCGCGAGTCGCATGCCGATCTGCCAGACGGGACTGCCCCGGGTCTGGAGGATGTGGAGCGGGGCAGTCCCGATGAGCAGCCGCATCTGCTGCTGCAACTGATCGTCCGGCGCCTCATGGAGCAGAAGCGGCTGCCGCCCGCACGCGCACTCACCCTGCACGAGTTGGAGCGTGCGGCGCGGTTGCCCGAGAGGCTCGATCGCGAGCACCTCGCGGCGCTCGCTGACGCATGCGAGCGTGCACGCTTTGCCGAGCACGTGCCCGCGCCGATCCTGGCGGCGGCATTGCTGCACGGGCGCGAGCTGCTCGCCTCGCTCGACGCACCATCCGGGCAGCCGGCAGGGGCGAGCTGACGGTGCGCGAACGGCTGACTACGCTGCTGTGCGCACTGGGCGCCTTGTTGGTGTTCGTGACGCTGTTCGTGCGCGGTGGACCGGTAGAGATGCCGCGCAGCGCACCGCCCACCACCGGCGAACGCGGCGAGCACGGCCTGTTGGCGGCGCGAAACTGGCTCGAGTTGGAAGGAATACGGACCGTTTCGCTGCGCGAGCGCTTCGACGCCCTGGAACGGCGACCCACTCTGGCACGCAGTGGCAATCTGTTGATCGTGACCACGCCGGCGGTGAACGCCTTCAAGACGGCGGAGCTGCGCGCGCTCGATCGCTGGGTGCGCGTCGGAAACACCTTGCTGGTATTGGCCGCCCTGTCCGACCGGCCAGCGTGGTCGTTGGCCGGTGCCGTACACAATGACCTGCATGCGCTCACGGGACTGGAGTTCGTGCCGGCCAGGAAGTACGCGGGATCGGGGCCGGCGCTGCAAGGCGAGGCGCGCGGATCCGGCGCGCGTCACGCGCTCGAGGCAGGGTTCGCGCCGCTCCCCGAGCCGCTGCGCAGCACGCTGGTTGCCAACCGACCTCATCCCTACCTCGCCGGCGTCGACTCCGCGCTGGCGTTCTCGGATTTGCCGAACGAGTCGTGGGAAGTGGCCGTGCCGCGCGCAGGCTTCGTGTTAGCGCTCGCACATCAGCGCGAATTCGGGGAGGGCGTACTCTGGGTGAGGCCGGCCGGCAGTGGCACCATCATCATCAGCGCCTTCAGTTCGTTGTTCTCCAACCGCGCGCTCGGACTTGCCGACAACGCGCGGCTGCTCGCCAACATCGTGAGCGCGAGTCTCGGCACGAGCGGCTCGGTATTGTTCGACGACGCCCACCAGGGATTGACTGCCGTGTACGATCCGGCCAAGTTCTACCGTGATCCGCGACTGTACGCCACTCTCGGAGTGCTGCTGGCCGTATGGCTCGCCTGGGTGCTGGGTGGCACGCGGCTGCGCCCGTCAAGCGTGCGCGCCGCCGCACCGCGCGAAGCGGAGCTGGTGCGCGTCACCGGCAGGTTTCTCGCGCGGGTGCTGCGACCGGCAGCCGCCGCGCGGCGACTGTTCGAGCACTTCTTCCTGCGGTTGCAACGCCTGAATGGGTGCCGCCTCGATGATGGCCCGCCATGGGACTGGCTCGAGAATCATCCGCGCCTCTCGCGGGATGAGGTGCGTCAGCTACGTACCTGGTACGCCGACGCCTACTCCGAGCGGCGCGTTCCGCTGCAGCGTCTGCACAATCTAATCGTTCGTACCGAAAGGCAACTCGCCGCATGAGCTCGGCCATCCGCACACTCGAAGATTCTCTGCTGCAGGAGCTGGGGCGCGTGGTGATCGGCGCGCACGCACCCGTCCGGGCGCTGCTCATCGCGCTCATCGCGCGCGGCCACGTGCTGGTGCAGGGCGTGCCGGGTCTCGGCAAGACACTGCTCGCCAAGGCCCTGGCGCGCTCACTGGGTGGAGAGTTCAAGCGCATCCAGGGCACCGCGGATCTCATGCCGAGCGATATCATCGGCGTGCACGTGTTCGAAGAGCAGCAGCGGGCCTTCGTGTTCCGCCCCGGGCCGCTGTTCGCGGACGTGTTGCTCGTCGATGAGGTTAATCGCGCCGGGCCGAAGACCCAATCCGCGCTGCTCGAGGCGATGGAGGAGCGGCAGGTGAGCGTGGAGCGCTCGGTGTTTCAGCTCCCCGCCGATTTCCTGGTAATCGCCACGCAGAACCCGCGCGAGTTCGAGGGAACTTACCCGCTGCCCGAATCGCAGCTCGATCGTTTCATGCTGCGCATCGACATGGACTATCCGGCGCGCGAGGTGGAAGGGGAGATTCTCGCCCGCTACGGCGGCGTGGCGCTCGAGCTCCGCGAGGCGCTCGGCGAAGTGCGGGCGCTCGAGCGCTCGCTGCTGGCCGCGGCGCGCGCGCAGCTGGAGCACATACATATCGCCGCGGCGCTCACGGCCTATGTGCTCGACCTTGCCCAGGCCTCGCGTCAGCACCCGCGGCTCTCCCTCGGTCTCTCGACGCGGGGGGCGCTCGCCCTGCTCAAGGCGGCGCGCATCGCAGCGGGGTTGCACGGTCGGGATTTCGTCTCGCCGGACGATGTCAAGGAGACTGCACAGTGGGTGGTAGCGCACCGCCTGCTGCTCACACCCGAAGCGGCGCTCGAAGGCATGACCGACGTGCAGATCGTGCACAGCCTGCTCGCGGAAACGCCGGTGCCGCGCTGAGGAGCGCTTAGCGTGCATCTTTCGGGACGCGCCTATGTCGTTGTTTGCCTGACGGCCGTGCTTGCCATCGCCGGGATCTGGTCGAGCGAGCCTGCACTGTCGGGTTGGTGGCGGCTGCCGGCGCTGCTGTTGCTGCTCGGGCTCACCTTCGAAGGATTCTTCATCCGTCGCCGGCCGCTCGAGGCTCAGGTGGTGACCGCGCCACGCGCTTTCCTCGGCCGCGGACAGTCGGCCACCTACGCTTTCACCAACCGCTCCGGACGCGAGCTCGCGCTGCAGTACTACCCCGCGACGCCGGCCGGTTTCGAAGTGCTGCCGGAGCTGCGCAGCGTGCGTGTGCCCGCGCGCGGCGTCGCCGAGGACGCAGTCAGCGTGCTGCCGGTGCGGCTCGGCCTGCAGAGCTGGCCGGCGCTGGCGGTGCGCGCCCTCGGGCCGCTGGGACTCGCCTGGTGGTCACTCCAGCTGCAGGCGCGGCAAGACACGGTGGTCGCGCCCGATGCGCTGCGCATGCCGGTGCGCCTGCGCGGCCTGAGCGCTGGTGCGCGGCCACGCGCGATCGCCGGCTCGGGCGCGGAGCTGCATCAGCTGCGCGAATACGTGCGCGGCGATCCACTCGCGAGCATCGACTGGAAAGCCACTGCGCGGGCCGGCGCGCTGATGGCGCGCGAGTTCGGCGAGGATCAGCACCTGGATGTTCTCATTGCCATCGATGCCGGGCGCCTGAGTCGCATTCGCGCCGGGCAGCTCGATCGCCTCGGCTTGTATGCCAACCTCGCCGCCCGCCTGGCCGAGATCGCCGTCCACTTGGACGACCGCGTGGGATTGGTCGTGTACGCGGATCGCGTCGTCACCACCCGCGCACCGGTCCGCGGCCTGCCGGCGATCACCGGCATGCGCCGCGCGCTCGAGCAGCTTGCCGTCCAGTCCGCCGAGTCCGATCCGACGGCTGCGGCGGTCAGCATGCGGCGGCTGCTCAAGCACCGTGGCCTCATCGTGCTGCTCACCGACCTCGACGATGCCAACGTCGCCGCCGAGCTTGCGCGCGCCGTCCGGTTGCTCGCGCCGCCGCACCTGGTGATGGTGGCGGGGTTGCTGAGTGGTGAGATCGGAGCGCTCGCGCGGCGCGAGGCGAACAACTGGCAGGACCCGTGGATCGCACTGGCGGCCAGCGAGCACGAATCGCAGGCCAGTGCGCAGCGGCTGCTGTTGCAGCGCCTTGGTGCGCCGGTGGTCACCGCGACCGCTGAGCGTCTCGAGCAGGCACTGTTGGCCGAGTACGAGGCTCTGCGGCGCTCACGGCGGGTGTAACTTAACTCGCAATGCGCGGCCGCCCGAGGAGGCGCCCCGACAGCAGCGCCACCATGAACAGCCAGTAGCCCACCCCGATGGTGATGCGCGCTGCGAGTGAAAATCGCGGGTTCGGGGATACGTAGCCTTCCAACAGTCCCGCTCCCACCAGCAGCACCGCGCAGGCGCTCAGCAGCGTGCCCGAACGCAACGCCGCGAGGCGGAATGACTCGCTGCGCCCGCCGGGTCCCGGGCGAACCAGTGCCTCACCCACCGCCGCGCCCGCCGCGCCCGAGAGGCATATGACCGAGAGCTCGACACAGCCATGCGCCACGATGAAGGTCAGGAACTGCTTGCCGAGAGCATGCTGGCCGACAAACGCAAATACCGCGCCCAGCATGAGTCCATTGAGGCCGAGGATGTAGAGCGTGCCGAGACCGAACAGGAACCCCGCGCAGTACGCGAACAGCGACACCATGATGTTATTGGTCAGGATCTGCACCGAGAGGACCGATGAGGGCACTACGTTCAGCAGCCCCTCGGTCCAGAGCTGGCCGCGCTCGACCGTCGCAATGAGATCGGGCGCTGCGAACAACGCGATGAGCTCGGGATAACTGCGCACCAGCGCGTAGCCGGCGATCACAGCGAGCGCAAATATCGCCGTGCACCACAGGATGTAGGGTCGCAGCCAGCGCACCACCGCGGGCAGCTCGTCGCGGAACAGTGCGAGCAAAGCACGATCCGCCCGCCACGCGCCATGATGGAGCGTAACGTGCGCGCGGGTATAGGCGCGCTCGAGGTACTCGCGGGCGCGGGCGTTGGGCAGCAAGGTGCGGACGCGCGCGAGATCATGCGCGAGGAAGCGATAGTCCTGTGCGAGGCGCATGGCGTCCGCCGCATCGTCGGTGTGGCCGTGCGCAAGCCGCTGCGCGCGTGCATCCGCCTGGCGCCACAGTGGCGTACGGCTTAACAGGTTGGCCGTGAGCGCCTGGCGACGCGCGGAGCTGCTCACGTGGCACGCTGCGTGGAGCTCGCCACGAGGCCTTCGAGCCGTGCGTGCAGGGTCGCCTCGTCGGCGTCGCGCAATTCCTCGGTCTCAAGACCCTGTCGTGCCAGCAGCTGCAACCCGAGCTGCCGGCGCGCCTCCGGGGTGAGCAGCGGCCAGCGGTCCAGCAGCTCGCTCGCGAGCTCGGTGGCCAGGGCATCGTAGCGCGGGTCTGCCAG
>Ga0210406_10007214_pt1 | contig 11353 bp, 7 predicted proteins | sample IncBWC30MmetaG_FD_155454 | JGI IMG/M metagenome (GOLD analysis project Ga0210406, IMG submission 155454) | Forest soil microbial communities from Barre Woods Harvard Forest LTER site, Petersham, Massachusetts, United States - Inc-BW-C-30-M | ecosystem: Environmental > Terrestrial > Soil >... | reverse complement strand
CGCTTCGGAAAGCCCGGGCAGAGATGTGGAGGCGGTTATGAAGGCGGTTCTGGCACTCATTGTGATTTACATCGGGACGTTTCTTGTCGCCATCCAGGGTGGCTCTCTCGCGGAAGTCCAGGCGGCTCCGCAAACTACCTCTGCCGCGCAAAGCGGCGAATTGGCGCTTGGCTCGATAGATCCAGCGAAGGAGGCGGACATCCGCGCGCTGCTCGAACTGGTCGGCGCGCGCGACCTTGTGCAGGACTCCATGACCCGCTCGGCCGAACAATATCGCGAAAAACTGCTCGAAACGGTGACCAACAACCAGCAGGGGCAGAAGTTCGTCAACACGGTGATCACCGGCTATGAGAAAAAATTCGATGTGGACGCGGTCACGGACCAGCTGATTTCCGTCTACGATAAGCACTACAGCGACGAAGAGATTAAAGGCTTGCTGCAATTTTACGGGTCGCCCCTTGGGCAAAAAGTCGCGGCCGAGTCGCCAAAGATTGGCCGCGAGATTCAGGAGTCGATCCGCCTCTTCTCAGGCAAGGCGGCAAAGGAAGCCTTGCAAGAGGGAAAGCAGGACAATCCGGGTGTCGGACAAAATGCCAGGCTTGCAACCCCGGGCAAACGAATTCAGCCCCGCCGCGCTCCGCAGCCGGACGGCACACAGCAATCGGCGCAACAACAGGATCCCCAGTAAAACGTCTCGAGCGGATTTCCCGAGGAAGGGCGCTAAGGAAAGCGCTTCTTGAACTTGATGTCCACGCCGAACGTGCCGTTCTGATCGCGCAACCCGACAATTGAAATATTCCTGTTCAGGTTGTATTCCACCTGAATCACCTGCTGCTGCGAGGAGCTTACGTTTGAAACGTAGGTGACCGTCAGATCGCGGGTAACCTGCTGCTCGACGGTCACACGTGCGCCAACGTTCTGGCTGGAGTTAGTGGTGCCAAAACCGGCGAGTCCGGGATCCACGCGGAACCTGGTAATCCCAAAGAGGCGTTCCATGCGACCCCCTAGCTGGCTGGAAATCGCTTCCGAGAGCAGTGCCGTTGCCCCACTGTTACTGCTGGAGCCTGCCTGCCCGGTAACACCGCCGTGCATCGCGGTCTCTGAACTCGTTTGGCCGAGGGCCAGGAGGGTGACGATGTCATTTCCCGGCAAAGGCGGATCGGAGCGATAAGACAAACTCATTTTGCTGGCCTGCCCGGTGAAATTGAGGGTGATTTCGTACTGCTGGATGTTTGTGGTGGCCTCAAAGTTGATGACCGGGTCCATGCGGAACGGGTTGGCAAAATTCAGATCGCCGCGCGTGACCTTGTAACGGTTATCGTGGAAGTAGAGATCGCCGGAGAGCACGTGGATATGTCCCAGAAGAATCGGATGCTCGGCGGTGCCCCGGGCGCGGAGGCTTGATTCAGCTTCGAGATGAGCGCCCGGCCATTCCAGTCGCGTGTCAGGGGTGGAGCTGCCTTCCACATCGAGTTGCAGGTTACGCAGGAAATTCGAGGTTGTGCTGGAGCTGCCGGAACTGGACGTCAGGGAGCCGACCGCTTCGATGCCTTGGTTCAGAGTGACGCGCTGAACCTGAACTTTCCCGGAGAGCAACCCGCCGTCGAGAGTGCCAGAGAGGCGCAGCGCCCCGCCGACAAGCCAGCTCATCCCTTCCGGATAGCGGATGCGAATTCGTTCGGTCTTCGCGGTGATATCGTAGCGAAAGGGCTTCTCGGAATAGTTGGCCGTTCCGGCCAGGGCGATCAGGCCACCGCCGGCTTCGCCGGTGACATTGTCGAAAAAGAGGCGGTTCGCGTCGAAAACAAAATCCCCTTTCACATTGCTGAGGCCGGTGGGGAAATCCGCGGAGCGAACGGAAGCGTCGTTCAATTTCACGCGCCCGATGATCCGGGGCCGGTCGAGCGTGCCTTCAAACGAAGTGTTGATATCCGCGTGGCCTTTCACATCCACATCGGTCATGTAACCGCTGAGGAGGCGAAGATCCACGGAACCGTTGAGCTTCATGGCCACGGTGCGGCGCCCTGTAAATTGAACGGAACCCGTTAACTCCGCGTTCGTTTCCGTGCCCTTGAGCGCGAGGCTGAGGATTTTCAAGCTGTCTTTTGTGGACGTGAGGTGAATGGGGCCCTGATTTTCGAGCTGGACGCTACCGTAGTTGAGCACCAGCCGGGAAAAATTCCCATCAAGGGTAAGCGTTTCGGGTCGCTGCAACTCGCCCTGAAATGTGATATCGCCATCCGCAACGCCGTGCCCCTTGAATTTCCCGAGGTGCAGCGCCGAGAGCAAGAAGGGGTCCAGGTTGATGTTGCGAATGGACACTTTCCCGTCGAGAGGCAGAGGTTCCGCCAGGCCCAGGGTAATTCCGCCGGAGATCGCTCCTTCGCTCATGGCCGAATTCAATTTGAGTTGCGCGAGCTTCCCGTCGGATTGCAGATCGCCCCCGAAGCTGCCGATGACTTCCGAGCCCACCTGCATATCGACCACCCGGAAGGAACCATCGGCAAGGGGCGCCCGGATCGGTCCGCTGGATTTCAGGCGAAATGACACTTGGCCGTCCAAGGGGAGGCCCGAGGCCTTGATCTGTCCGAAATTTGCCAGCGGGAGCGATGCACCGACCAAATCCGTGGTCAGCGATTCATCCGCATAGCGGTATGCGACAGAGCCAGTGACGATTCCAGCGCCTCCGGCTTTTTCGGCGGCCGGGCCGAAAAAGCGCAATTCCGCATTGGAAAGGCGCACCTCATCCGGGAGCACGGTCAGTTGGCCGCGAAGCCGGCTGAACGGGACGGTGTAAACGGTCGCGTCCGCCAAGTCCAGCAGTCCGGTCAAGGAGGGTTCGGCGCGCGTTCCGCGCCCGTGGAACTGGCCGGTCAGCAAACCCTGCACCGGATATTTCTTTCCGGCAAGCTGCTCCAGCGATTCGAGAGGCACTTTTTCAAGATTCAGTTCGCCGACCCACTGGTTTTCGGGGCGGAACTCCCAGTCGGTTAATTGCAATTGTCCGTCGATTCCGGCTTGCATCGTGCCGCGACTGGCGCGGCCCCGGGCGATAACCAGTTCGCTCGGAGAATAGGTCATCTCGCCCTCGAGGGAGTCGAGGGCAAAATTATCGTACCGCGCGTGTTCCCCGTGGAAATGGCCCTGGAATGTCGGGCCATCCGAGGGGCCTGTAATTCGGCCGTTCCACTGGAGCGAACCATCAATGGGAATCTTCGCGGCAGGCGTGCCGGGTTTGTCGCCGGAAAGGGCGTGGATGAAATCGTCCCAGGGCGCGAGGGAGCCGACATCCATCCGAACGTCCAGGGAAGTCTGTTTCGGATGAAGGATTCCGGTGAAGCTGCCCCGGGAAGAGGGAGTTTCGAAATCAAACTGGCTCAGCTCGAGGGAGTTTGGAGTGTAGCGGTAACGGAGGGCCGCCTCGCTGGTCACGGGAATGTGGCCGGGCATTGTTTCGTCGGGCTGTTCCCAGCGCATGCGCGCGGATATATCGAAGTCGCGGAAATTGTCGTGCCAGGTTTCCACGGTGTCCGCATAAATCACGGCGTCCCAGTGAAGGCTGTCGATGGGGAAGCCGGCGTGATCGATTGCCGGCGCGACTCCGGAGAGGCGGATGCCCTGGACCTTGGTATCGCCCCGGAATTTCAGGCCGTCGTACTTCATGGTGATCCGGCCTTTGACGCTTCCACCGAGCCCGTAGGTCGCAAAATCCGGGAGTATGACTCCGTCAGGTTCGAGGAGGTAGTGGGAACGGCTTGTGAGATTCGCCGAGTGAAAGTCCTCGAAACTCAAAACAATGTTATCCGCCGCGAACTCACCTTTCCCCTTGAATTGTCCGGAGACGAGCGTTCCATCGCCGCGCAGATCGATTCTGCCCAGTGGCACTTCCGGGGTGCGAAACGCCTCGCGAATATCCAGCAGATCGAGCCAGCCGCGGTAGCGGTAAGTCCAGTCTGGAGATTCGAAGTTTTTTGTTTCCGCCTGCAGATCCACGTGCGAGCGCCCGACGTCTACCACCGCCTGTTCCACGGAAAATCCGTCGCGGCTTGCTGAGAATTTTGCGGAAAGATTTGCCGGCATCGGAACATCTCGCCGCCGGGCCAGCTGGATGGAATCCCAATCCAGCGCGCCAAGATAGAGCGGATGCTCGGGGGTGCCACCGGCGGTGACATTCAGGCGCAAATCGCCGCCTTCCACCGCGACCAGCGAGCGCAGATTGTTGTAGAGAAACCAGCCGTCCCTGATTTCAAAGTGGCGGATGTGCAGATCCAACAGGGTTTGCTGCAGCGGTTGCTTGGAAGCGGTCTGCGTGATAACCGGGAGATTGTTGCGGCCGTCCTTCTCCACGCGCAGATGAAGCCTGGGTTGCACCAGGACCAGATCATTCAGGGAAACGCGGCGTCCCCAGAAAGAGTCGATGCGCAGGCCGATTCTTGCCTGCTCCGCGGTGAGCAGCGGCTCGGTGCTTGCCGGCTCTTTGCCGTGAATCACCAGCCCGTTCACGGTCGCAGTCAAGGAAAACCAGCCGACGGAAACGGTGCGCACTTCCACGGGAGTTCCCGTCAAATTCTGCAGGCGGTTAACCAGGAACCGGCGCAAGAGGGGATTGGCGAGGCCGCTGCCGAACGCAATGATCGCGAGCGCCACCCCGAGCAGGGTCCAGGTGCCGAGCACCCAGAATAGATGCTCGAGCCACAATATCTTCTTGCGGCGGGATTCCTTAGTCATTTAGGCTTCTCATCCAGCATTATCTCAACTCGGACGCGCGTCCGGCTCTCCTTGAGCCAGCGGTCGGCCTGCTCGTTAATAGCCTGCTGAACAAGAGCTTCCTGGATGAAGTCCCGCGCAGTGTCCAGGGTCGGCGGGGTCTGTCCGCGCGATTCCGCCCGCGGCACCACGCGGGACTTGTAAAACTCCTCGATGGCTTTTTCGTCGACCTGAATAGCCGGACGAAAGCGGCTATCGAGGTAATTGCTGAGATAGAGCTGCGCGCCGACGAACTGGCGAATCTCCTCGTCGGTGATGCCGCTGTTCTTTTGGCGCACCTGAAATTCCTCTGGCGAGGCAAAAGAGCGCTTCAAGCGTTCGATGCTGCGGTTCACATCGTCGTCCGATGGCTTTGGAAACCGCGCGACAGTCGCTTCATTGCGGACAATCCACTGGTCGATGAGACGGTTCAGGATGTCCGCGTCGCTTTGCGCTTTTCCGTCGAGAAAGACCTGGTAACGGCTAAGTTGCCGGACGTCGCTTAACAGGATGATCTCCGTTTCGACGCGGGCCACAATCCGGTCCATCACTTCCTGAGCGAGGCCCGGGCCCGGCATCGGCAGCAATCCGACCAACATTGCCGCGATTGTGATCCAGCTACGCATCAGAAGCTCGATCCCAGGTTGAAGAAAATCTGAAACTTCTGGAGGTGCGTCCCCTGCTGGCAGAACACCTGGCTGTTTTGGCAGGGGATTACGAACTCCGCGGGATTGAGCTGATAACCCATATCAATCCGGATGGGGCCGATGGGCGTAGCGTAGCGCAACCCAAAGCCGACGGTGTGCGAGAAATAGTTTAGCTCATTCGTGCAGTTGGCCACGCAGCGGGTCGAATTGAACGGCCCCGGCGGCTGGCCGGGAATCGCGGGCACGAACACCGGCTTTGGCGGCGACCAACGCAGAGTTACGCGGCTGGCCCGGCTGTAGACGTTCCCGCCGTCATAGAACAAAGCCCCGCCGAGCTTTGTGCCGATAATGGGCAACTTCAACGGAAAGCGTATTTCCTGGTTCAGGATCAACAGCGCCTGGCCGCCAACCGGGAAGCCCGTCAACGCGTCGCGCGGCCCCGCCTGATTGAGCGCAAACCCACGGATGGAAGTGCCGCCACCGGCATAGAGCCTCTCCGGAAGCGGGATTACCTGGGGCAGCGGTGGTTGGGTGGGCGCGGGAAAGCTCAAAGCGACGGTATTGCCATACGGTTGCAGGACGCCAATGCGAATCGATCGGGCGAAATTCCAATTGCGGGAGAGCGGTGTGTACGTGGAATTCTGGAGAAAATAACGCAGAAAGCTGGCGCTCGAACCGATGTTCGTGCCCGCGGCGCTGACGTCCACTGTGCTGAACGAGCCTTTGGTAGCGTCGGCGGGGTTATTGCGGTAATCGCGAACATACGTCATGCCGAACTGGGAGACCAGTGTCGGTTGGTTGAAGAGCGGCACCTCTTCCGCTGGAATATTCAGGTTGCTGACCGTGACTTTACGGAATACATAGCGGAACAACAGGGACGTGCGGTTAGTGACCTGGTCGGTGAGCTGCACGTTTCCTTCGTAGCGGGTTTGGCTAAAGGTGTTGATGTCCTGCGTTTTTTCCACGTAGGCGTTTGCCTGGGTGCTCAATTTCGAAACGTTGAAGGTATTGGGCGCGTTGTACGCGAGCAGCGCGCGTCCCTGAATGGTGCTGCCACGAAGCTTCAAGGCGAGGGAGTCGGCGCGGCCGGTCACATTCTGTTTCGAGATTTCCAGAATGCCACGGGGCGCGGCCTGGATTTCTCCGCCGGTGGGATCCGTGGTGCTGGCCAGGCGCTGCACTTCGAATCCACCGCCGTAGGCGATGGTGTACCGCTTGGCTTCCTCGACCAGCACTACAACGTCTTTTTCTGGATCGCTGCCGTTTGCGTTCTGCGGCTCAATGGTCACACGATTAAAAACACCAAGGTTGTAGAGTTTCTGTTGTGACTCGACGACGTCCCCTTCCCGCAGGGGCGCCCCCGGCTTCACCTTCACTTCGCGGCGAATCACGCGCTGGCGGGTATGGTTATATCCCGTGAGAAAAATCCTGTTTACGGAAATTCGGGGGCCTTCCTCGATTTTGTAGACCAGCTTCACCGGCTCCGCGCGTTCGATCGCGTGGCTGCGGGCTTCCGCGGCCAGCTTTTCCGCTTGTGCGTTTTGCTTGGCGACGGCCGCTTGGGCTTCCGCGGAATCGTCCGGCTCCGCAGTGTAAGAAAACGTCGCCTCCGGGAAGCCCTGGTTGTAATAGAGGGCCATGACGTTGTCGCGGTCGCTTGAAACGTTGAGGTCCGAGAAAGGCTGTCCGGGAAGCGCGCCCAGAACCTCTCGGATCTGTGCCTCGGTCAGGGCGTGCATCCCTTGCACTTCCAGGCTCGAGACCAAGGTCTGCTTTCCTTCTTCGATATTGAAGTGAACGGTCAGATCGCCGCTCTTTTTCTTGTCGGATTCTTCCGCTTGCCCTTCCACCCTTGCGGAGAGAAAACCGTTCGAAATGTACAGATTCTTCATCGAGAGTGCGTCGGCATCCATCAAACGCCGGCTGAAGTGCGGCCGGGTGAAAAGGCTGACGGTGGAAATCGTCAACCGGCTCTTCAGGAGTTCCGTGCTGAAGTAGTGGTTCCCGTTAATTTCGATGTGGGAAAGCTGGTGACGGGGTCCCCGCTCCACCGTATAGGTAATGATTTCCTCGGTGCCCTTCCGTCCTGACTTTGCGCCCTCCACATCGCGAGCCGCCACCGCGTAGTCCACTTTTGCGTCGAAGTAACCCTCTCGCTCCATCCGTTCCCGAATATTCCGCCGGCCCTCCTCCAAAAGGTCCGCATCAACAGACCCTTCCTGGTAGACGGGAATCATTTTCTTCAAATCGCGGCCAGAGACCTTGGCTCCGATCAGGGCCACGCGTACCAGCGGCCCTTCGGAAACTTCGAGGGTGAGTGGAAGGGTGTTGGCCGCGGCATCCAGATCGCCTCTGCGGACGGAGACACGCGCGCTGAGGTGCCCCTTTTTTTCGAGAAATTTCCGGATGCGCTCGGTGCCCGATTGCATTTTGCTGGTCGTCAGCGGGCTTCCGGGGTGCAGCTTAAACCTGGCGAGGAGATCGGCATCGCGGTATTCGGTCTTGTTGATCAGCTCGATTTTCTTGGCGCGGACCCGGGGCCCCGGGTCCAGATTCACAATCACGTCCAGTTGGTGCGTTTCGGGGAATGGATGCTCCTCCACGCTGATTTTCGCCCGGTAAAGGCCCTCTTCCTTCAAGGCATCGCGCAAGCGCTCCACCGCATCCTTGACGTCTTGCTCGTGGTAAGTCTGCCCCAACGAAAGCTGCATGGCGGCGACGGCGGAGGCATCGGTGGGCGGCGGCGTGAGCCCCTTGATCACTACCCGATTGAAATAGAGATTTTCGCGGGCCACAAAATCAAGGCGGACCGCGTCGCCTTCGGGATAGGCGACGGCGCGCAAATCGGCGTAGTTCCCGGTCTGATAAAGAATGCGAACGCTCGCGGCCACTTGTTCGGGCCGCAATGGTTCGCCAACCTGCACCGGCAACGCCTGCAGCTGGGCCTGAAGCACCTTTCCATCTTCAGAGACGACGCGCACGCTGGCCAATTTGGGTCCTGCTGGTTTGCCGGCCTGGGATTCCGGAGTGGTCTGGGCGTGCGCTCGTGCTCCTCCCAAAATGAGGCCTAGAAGGACAATCGCTCGCAACCCATTCTTCCATCGCGATTTCATGTTTTCTATAACACAGACGAAGCGTAGCACAGGCGCGTTGCCTCCCCCGGTCACTTTGGCGCTATGATGAAGAGGAAAAAGAACCTGTGGTGCTGGGACACTATTTTACGTGACTCCTTCGCTGAACGAGAAGTATTCCCGCCAGATGTTGTTCGCTGGCATTGGGCCGGAAGGCCAGGCCCGCCTGGTCTCTTCCAGCGCGGTGATCGTCGGCTGCGGAGCCATCGGAGCCGCGGTTGCCAATCTGCTGGTCCGCGCGGGCGTAGGCCGCATTCGGATCCTGGACCGGGATTTTGTGGAGCCATCCAACCTGCAGCGCCAGATTCTTTTCGACGAGGCCGACGCGCGGGAAGCCCTGCCCAAGGCGGTGGCCGCGGAACGCAAGCTGCGAGCCCTGAACTCGGAGGTCGAGATCGAAGGAGTTGTGGCGGATCTGAATTCCAGGAATGCGCGCGAATTGCTTTCCGGGTTTCCGCTGATTCTCGATGGCACCGACAATTTTGAAACGCGGTTTTTAGTCAACGATTTTGCGATCCAATCGGGTACTCACTGGATCTATGCCGCCGCCGTAGCCAGCTATGGCCTAACCTTCACGATTCGGCCGCAGCACACCGCTTGCCTTGCCTGCTTGCTGGAAACCGGCGGCGCCTCCGGCGTGGAAGAAACCTGCGACACCGTTGGCGTCCTTGGGCCGATCGTGAACCTGATCGCTTCGCTTGAGGCGGCTGAAGCTCTGAAGCTGCTCTCCGGCAACGAAAGCCAATTGCATGGCCGGTTGCTCTCGTGCGACGTCTGGACGGGCCGCTTCCAATCCGTTCAGCCCGAGCGAAATCCCCGCTGCCGGGCGTGTACCCTGCGTGAATTTCCGTACCTGGAGGGCCAGGCCCAGCCGCACATCACCATGTGCGGACGCGACTCTGTGCAAATTCATGAGCGGGGACGCAATCTGGATCTGCCGGCCCTGCAACAACGGCTTGCCACCACGATTCCAGGCGTCCGCCAGAACGGCTTCCTGCTGCGATTCCAGGTGGACCCCTACGAAATGACCATTTTCAGCGACGGGCGGGCGATCCTAAAAGGCACAAAAGATCCCGCGATCGCGCGGTCACTTTACGCCAAATATATCGGTAATTGAGGGGTATTAGCGAAGGATGCCGCTGCGCCCGGCCGGCGTGCGCATGGAGGCCCGGTCGAGGTTCTCGCGGAGATTCATCAGGGTCAAGAAAGTGCTAAGGACGCGCGCTTTCAGGTCATCGGTGAGGTGTAATCCGCTGGTCGCTACTCGCGCCAGGGATTCGCCGTTGGCGGTGATGAACTTCATGATATCGCGCTGGCGATCCTGCGGGGCGTTTCCCAGCGCGGTTTCCCGCCGCATTTCGGCACAGGTTGCTTCCAGCGAAAGAGTGAAATGCAGGATACAGATCTTCTGCTCCGCCAGGGCGGCGGGGACGTCGTGTTTGCATCCCGAGATGTGGCAAGTGTTGCTCATGCTACCCAAAAGGGTGGTTTTTGATAGGTAACATTCTTGGAGCAGAAAATCCAGCGGTCATCTTGGCCCTGCGGCGTATGAAGTAGCTGCCCCTTTCCGGGCCGGCCTGCCCGTTGGACCAGTTTTTCCCGCTCCGGGGCCGCCTGCTGCTGCTGAACCGAAACACTTTCCAGTTCCTTGACGTCAGGATCTTATCAAAAAATTTGACAGTGAACCGCAGGTGGCTGTATAAATATACAGTAGACTGTATATTGCCATGGGCGCGACAAAAACATTCCGGCACGGACAGATTTTGCGGCTCGTTTCGAGCGAGCGCATCGCCAACCAGGAGGATTTGCGCCGCCGGCTGGCGCAACAGAGGCTCCGCGTCACGCAAGCCACGCTCTCGCGCGACCTCCAGGAGCTGAAGCTCATCAAGACCACGGAAGGCTACAAAGCCGGAACGGCGTTGCCGGACGAATCCGCCGGCGTTGCTCCGCTGACGCGGGCGCTGCGCGAATTCCTGCTGGACATTCGCCCGGCGGAAAACCTTCTGGTGCTGAAGACTCCTCCGAGCGGGGCGCAGCCTCTGGCCGCGGCCGTGGATGCCGCGAAGTTTCCGGAGATCGCCGGCACCATCGCCGGAGACGACACGGTCCTGATCATCACGCCCAACCGCAAAACGCGGGAATCTCTGCAGAAGAAGATCGAAGCGCACGTGAAATGAGAGATCCCCGCCAAATCGCCGTCATTGGTGTCACCGGCTACACGGGTTTTGAGCTGGCGACGCTGCTTCTGCGCCACCCCGGCATCGGCAAGCCAACCTTTTATGTGCGCGAAACCAACGGGGCGAATTGCCTTTCGGATCTGTTTCCCCAATTGCGCGGGTGGGGTGAGGCTTCCTTGAAGCCTCTTTCACTTGAAACCATTGCCGGCAGCGGCGCCGGAACGGCGTTTCTGGCCACACCGCATGAAGTTTCCGCGGAGATTGCTCCGAAACTCCTGGATGCCGGGCTGCGCGTGATTGATTTGAGCGGCGCGTTCCGCTTCGCGTCCGCCGACACCTATTCGTCCTGGTACAAACTGCCCTCTCCCCACGCCGCTCGGCTCAGCGAAGCGGCTTATGGCCTGCCGGAGCTTTACGCCGAGCGAATCAAGAGCGCAAAACTGATTGCGAATCCCGGTTGCTATGCCACCAGCGTGATTCTTGCCCTGCGCCCGCTGCAAGCGGCAGGACTTCTGGCCGAGGGACATACCGTGATTTGCGACTGCAAATCCGGCGCAAGCGGCGCAGGCAAAGAGCCCCGCCGCGATTTGCAATTCGTGGAAGTGGACGGAAACTTCCGCGCCTACAACCTCTTCGCCCACCGGCACACTCC
>Ga0210406_10007213_pt1 | contig 11356 bp, 10 predicted proteins | sample IncBWC30MmetaG_FD_155454 | JGI IMG/M metagenome (GOLD analysis project Ga0210406, IMG submission 155454) | Forest soil microbial communities from Barre Woods Harvard Forest LTER site, Petersham, Massachusetts, United States - Inc-BW-C-30-M | ecosystem: Environmental > Terrestrial > Soil >... | reverse complement strand
ATTTTGGCAGAATCCGTTGCCAAGTATCCTTCAATTGCTCGTAGTAGTCCGCTTCGTTAAGTTTTGGCTGTTCTTCCCAAATCCGAGGTTCAAAATACCGATCTTTTCGAGTCGGCTGTGCTTGCGGAAACGACCAGGCGGAACCTCCGGGCAGTAAAGAGATACCCGAAAACAACGTTCGGTCCTGCAAGACGGATCCACAGGAGTACATCTCGGCCAAACTTCGGATGTCGAGCGCACGTAGATGCGGAAATATCTTTAATAGCGATTTCGCTTCAGACGAAAAATAGAATCCATGTTCGTCTTCATAATAACAGACCCGGCCAATCCCAAATCGATCGTTGAATAGGACTTTCCGATTCTCCCGAAAATCGACCAAAAGTCCAGAAAACCAACCATTGATATCTTCAAGAAATTTCAGTCCCAGCTCTTCGTAGAAATGGACTAGGTAACTAGCGTTAGTCGCACTGAATTCATGACCTCCGGTCCGCAGTTTATCAATTCTGCTCCGCTCCTGATAGTCTTCGCCGGTCCAGACGAGGAGAACGTTTTTCTCCTCGTTCCAGACCGGCATACAATCCGAGAAAGATCCTGGATGCGAGACCCATCCGACCGCCACGCCCGCTTTTTCGTTAACAAAAGATCCCGACTTATAGAAATCCTCATGCATTAGGGCTCTGACCATCGAGTCCAGCTGAAGGCGAGTTTCCGCCTTAAATCGATGGCTAATTATACCCGCAATGCCCGGCATGTGGTCTTTGGTTGGGCTCGCCCGACTTTGAGCGAATCCCTATTCCGGCGTCAGGAGGTGATCAGAGACGTTGTGGACGCCTTCAGGAATTAGAAATTAGTTGGAGCCGGCGGGAGGATTTGAACACTCCATCTGCTGAAAACAATTCAGCTGCTCTGTCATTGAGCTACACCAGCATTTGCTAACTAATAAACTTCCACTCGCACCTAAATTACAAGTCTTTTTAAACAGCGCTGCTTTCGACGGGGTTAGCGCGCAGCGCTAAGGTTTGCTCGCCGGCGTACCGTCGCTGATAGAACCACGAGCGGACTCCCCTTAATAGATTGACAGTCGACCGTGGAATCAGCCCCTTAAGACCATGGTGAAGGCCCAACCAGATCGCCAGCCTTCCTTTCACGGTCAGTGGAATCAAGTACCTCGGATATCTTATTTCGTCGAATCCATTCCGTCGTTTAAACTCAGTCAGCGGACTATTTTCGTTTCGATCGTAAGTGTATTTGCCGTAAATCAGAAAGGAAATTCCCTTTTCTGCGCAAACCTCGACGGCCTTAGCCAGCATGGCGTTAATCGGCCGTTTGTCTTGGTGGGCATTCTTTGAAAGAATGTGTATCACGGTAGCAACGCGATCTACATAGATGAGCTTAATAAACCCTATCAGTTCCTCATTGAAGTAGGCGCAGATAAATTCACTCCGGTCCAGATAAGTGGAACTTTCATGTTTTACCGTCTCAAAATTCTTGCCGAAGTGCCAAAATCGCCTCCCTTGCCGGATGGGAGTCTCGTTGTAGATTCCTTGGATCCCTCTCACCAACTCGTCGTCGAAGTTTACGCTACAGACACTGACTCCGCGTTTCGCTGCCCGGCGGACATTCTTTCGTGTCTCTTGAGGCACTCTCTCCCACCACTCGTTATAAGTCTTAGTGGGGACGACGGCCCAGTTATCCCACTGGAAACGGTAGTTGTACCTTGGTGTAGTGTCCGGAATCTTCTGTGAGAAGCTGAGAATGTCCGCACGCAGTGGGCTGCGTTTCAACTGCTCCAGAAAGAGGTTTGGTCTCTCGACGCTCTCGCCTTGGGCAACATCTTCATCCTTTATCACCGCTCTTCTTAGCCATCTTCCTGTAACCACCACCGGCCTTCCCTGAATCTCGGCCGTAGGCGCGTAAAAGGTTTTACCTGCAATTCGTATCTCCGCCCGTTCCATTTTCTTACAAGTCGTTTGAGTCATGCAAATTCTTTTAGCCCGCCCGAACTAGGTACTGTGGAGATCTCCTCTGGTCCGGGCATTGTCTCATCGCGCCAAATCAGCAACAGCGCTACTGGCTGGCCGCCTCGAATCGCTATCGACGCTTCGCAACACTGAGTATAGTTGGCTCAGCGCCTTGAACATGGTGGCTTGCCCCCAGTGAAGCATCGGTGCCTTGGCTTTTATAAACGGATACTGGCGGTAATAAAAATGCCCATCGCGATCCTGCATATTTCGTATCGTCCAGGCAGCCACCTTCCGGGCGAGTGGCAAACATTCTGGATCGAGGTCGGAAAACCAGGCCAGGGTATCAATGGCCTGGGATGAACATTGGATATCCACCGGATAAGTTCTCGAGTGATAGTACTTGGGTCGACCAGATGGCTCAAAGAAATGTCTCTTGAAGTACTCCAGACCCTTCATCAGGTTAGGTCGAAATGCCTCGTCGCCGGTGTAGTCGATATAATAGCGAAGCCCATCAAGGTTGTAGCCGGTATGAAAGTTGTCGATCCAACGATTGTCAGGCGACTCTGCATACCACCATGCGCCATCGGCATGTTGTCTCGAGCAGCTGTATTCCATCGCAGATCTCGCCACTCGGCGAAAGTCTTTATTGTCGGTCTTCGCCGCCGCCCGCGCCAGTAAGCCAGCGCCTAACATATTAGCATTATGCACAGAAAGCTGCCGGCCGGCCAAGTAGCTTAAGCAGTCACCACGATCGGTCTTTTCTCGGGGAAGCTCTAAAATCCAGCGGCAAGCGCTCTCGGCCACCCGCAGGAATTTCTCGTTTTGGCTGAGATCGTAGCCCTCCATGAAGGCATGCCCGATGAGAGCGGTCCAAACGATGATAGGGTCGTCCTTAGTGTAGTAACCGTTACGGGAAGCATAGTCGAATACATTGCTCCAGCTATGGTGTTGGAATCGAGGAACTTTGTTCTGCTCCAACCAGTTCAAACAGCGCACGGCCTTTTCTAAATACGGTTTCAGTCCCGTTGCGCGATACAAAAGCAAATACCCCCACGCCATGTAGCCCTGTCCTTTACTTGAATCCTTCGGCCTGACCCCCAGGAGCGGCCGCAAGTTAATTGGGGATTGTCGGATTGTTTGTTGGAGAAGCCGCTGAGCAAACAGATTACCTAACGTTAGCGGCCTGGCCCAAGACGAAAGACCGTCGAATGGTTCATAAGCCCGATACTTGTGCATCTCAACCCACTGTTGAACGCGATCAAGGCTCCCTTTGGTCTGGTCGAGACCGGCTTGAGTCACCCCCATGGTTATTTCCCCTTCGTTCATCTTCATGCCCACGCCTAGCTCACCGGCTTTGGCCGGAAAACAATTACGGTTGCACCAAATCCCTGGTAATGACGGTTTTCGATAACGTCGAATTCTTTCTCTAGGAGCCGCAGCATCGCTATCGGCCGGGGTTTGAGCTTACCATCCTTGTCGTCCAGAGTTTTGATCCTCACGACAAACACCCCATTCGCTTTCAAATTGGTCGCGTACGCTTTCAAGGTCGAAGTGATCTTGTCCATCGGGACGTGGTACAGCGACTCGCGGAAGAGGATTACGTCGAATCGTTCGGGAGTACAGAATCGCATAAAATCCCCACATACGAATTGGTTCTTGGCGGCTCGGCCAGTTTCCTGTGACCGTTTCCTCGCCTTACCTAGACAGATTTCAGAGATATCTACCCCTAAATACTTCTGGTAAGCAGTCTCAGCTAATTCGTTAGATGTATTGCCCGTACCGCATCCCAGGTCGAGAATGCTTCCATTAGCAGCATGCTTTTCTAAGTGCGCATAGACACAGTCGCTCTTGGTATTATCTGCAAAATCCCATTTATGGGTGGAGTATTCACTATCCCACAGAAACCGCTTTAGACCCGAAGGGCCGTAGCTCTTGAGAGCACTTTGACCTAATCGGAGAATGCGTTGGGCAAGTTTCACATTACTAGTGTTCATATTAATCGTTTGATTGACTGCGTATTTCGCGCCTTTTTGATAGGCGCCGCGAAACTCTGACACCAAATCCTTCGGTTCTTCTTTGCTTCGGGTTAAGACCTACCGACTGCCTAGTAGGGGTTCGAATTAAACGCTTCTCTCTTGTTTCTAACTCCTGCGTCTAACGAAAAACTGTGGACTTTTTTCAGGGAACCGAGCGACCACAAGATTGCTTTCAATTTCTGCATTTGATCTCGGCGATGAAAGCGGACTAACTCTGCTGACACGGGTCGCTTCACCCTTCTCATCGCCGCCCAGCCATAGCCCAATAGTAAAGCTAGTCCGCCGCTAACATAGGGTTTCTTGATGGCGCGGTAAGCAACGCGGAATAACTGCCAAATCGGGGACCCACCCAGGTAGTAGTCCTTCTGCCCATAAGCGAAGAGGGCAGCGAGTTTCCCTTTCTCTGCCGTGCCCATCGGGCGATGATGATGGAATCGCTTTTCCGGGAAAGAGCGGGCCTTCCATCCGTTCATCCGAGCTTGCATGACCGCGATCCAATCGATTCCCCCCGACCGACTCTGAGCATATCCGCCGATTTCTTGGAAACAGGCATAGCGAAACAACTGACACGGGCCAGATACGTAATTGTCTCCGGCGAAGCTGTCATTTCCGGAATCGTATTCCTTCTCGGTATATGGGGTACCGGCAACACCCAGATCGGGATCCACTGCGAATTTCTCCAAGAGGAAGGCCATATAGTCCGGCTCAAACGAGACATCCGCATCCAAATTTCCAACCACGTCAAACGGCACCGAGGCCAACTGTTCGAGAGCGGAATTAACCGCAAGCGCCTTCCCGGTGAAACTCCGGTCAGGACGATTTGGTCTGCGGAGCAGTTGAATCCAGTGATAATCTTGCCGGTAATGTTCAACGATGCCGGCCGTGTCATCGGTTGAACCGTCATCCACAATTACCCATCGTTCCGGCAGCAAACTTTGGTTAACGACGGAGCGGATCGTGACTTCGATAAACTTTGCCTCGTTGCGGGCGGAAGTAACTAGCACGTATCTCATATTGCGACGGATGCCACTGGTTCGAACCTTGAAATAGGGGTTCAGCAGACGGTCTAGGCTCAAGCTCTTAAGCTCCTCGCAGGAGCGCGCTTCCCTAAGCAGTAGTCAGCCTCCACGACTCCCAACAGCCGGCCAGGTGATTAGTCGGTGATCTTTAGGTAAGTCAAGATAACTTAATACCCTTGCGTTCAAGGATAGTCTTAATCGCTGTCACGCTGCGAAAATTGTCGGCGGTCATCTCGTCGACATCAATGAAAACTGCATAACGCGATTCGAGAGCGGCGACCAATGCCGTCAAGTCAAGTGAGTCTAATACGCCTTGCTCGAAAAAGTTCTCAGACTTGGAGAAATTCTGGCCTGGACGAATATCGTTTAGTATCGAGATCAATTCATTCATAGACGGCTAAGAGCACCGGTTTTGGCTCAAACACTTCCTCTTTCAATCTGATTTGGGACGGAATAGCTACGTACGCCGGATCAATCGCGAGGTCGTCGCAGGTGAAGAATTTGGTCGCAAAAAAGGTTTGAGCTGGCCCATTTCTCGGACCGTTTACAACGTTTGCCAAGACCTGCCTGGCGCCAGCACTCCGCGCCTGCGCCACTGTATACCCAAGCAACGCCTCCTCGACCTTTTTTCCCATGACGCGACAGCTCATGACGAAATCCACCAGCCTAGCCTCGGTCCCGTGGAGCGAAAAACTTGCCAGACCGGTGAGGCCGAAATCTCCAAATCGATCTGCGACGTTGAAGGTAAAGGCAGAGTTACCGGGTTCACTAGCCCAGTCCCAGAAGCTTACTTCGTCCAATCTCCGCAGACTTAGATTGAACTGATTTGTTTTGTTCAGTAATTGCGCCGCCCTGGCGAGACTCTCGCGCCGCAAAGGAGCCGCTCGGACTTCGATTTGAAGCGAGTTCAACCAGTTCTCCACGTCACCCCCAAGCTCGAACACCTCTTGGCGGCCACGCTCGGCTTGATACATCTCCGTTCGCTGGAAGTCCTCTCCGCTGAGGCTCACTGTCTCGAAGCAATTGAGCGAGGACAGGAATGGGGCGAGCTCGGAAGGCGACACCGGCAGGTCCGGAGTGTATACCTGCGGCAAGACTTGACGGACTTGGTCGCGCTCCTGCGGGCTGTCGTCCAGAAATACAAAGGAGTCGAGACCTAAATTCAATTCTTTGGCCAGAGCGACCAGATTCTCGGCTTTATCTTTCCAGTTAATTCGCCACCCCACAAAGTCACTTTTGCGCAATACCATTGCCGGATGCGTGTCGATCACCGATAGCGCGAACTGTTCGTCGTTCTTGCTACAAATCGTCAGTAGAACACCACGGGAGCGTAACCCTTTTAGAGTCTTCTGAAATGCATGAAAACACTCGCCGACAGAATCGGGCGCGCCGAGCTTAATATGGTTGAGGCCATCATCGCCAACTACACCTCCCCAAAGAGTATTGTCGAGATCGCAGACGATGACTTTTTTCCCTTGGCCAAGCGCCCCGCGCAGAACCGCCTTTATCTCGGAAGCAGCCTTCGCAAAAAGACTTTGGGCATACAGAATCTTGGCCACCGCGTACATGCGCGGATCGTACGCCGGGCGTCCCAAACCGAGCTGCCAAGACGCGGCATCCAACAAAACGATATTTTCTCGCTCTGAAAACTTCTCTGCGAGTATCAGATTAGCCTTAGCCACGAGGTTGGCCGGACCGATCCCCTGTCTCCACGTCAGAGCCTGAATCCAACGCTCGTAATTGGGTAAAACCCACGACGGGACCAGCACTTGGCTGACCCGCGATGCGGCCTGGACCACCGCCATCGCGAATTGTTCCGCTTCGCGAAGTGCCGCCTCGTGTGCTTCGGGAGCTGATCCAGCAGCGAATCGGAGCAGCTTTTCCACTGAGGGCAACATCAACTGCGGCGCGGTCCAAACCACCAACACGTCCGGTTTGAATTCCCAGGCTGGATGGCTAGCATCGAGAAGAATTTGGTAAACCTGCCCATACGGCGCAGCCGTGACTTGCAGGTGCGGCATCTCCTGGTCCCGCTCAAGTAGACGCCCTAACGGGTCCAGTGTCGTATCACCGGTTAATAGCACCCGCCGTGTGAGTTCGGTTTTATTGTTCACCGCAGCCTCCATCTGTCTATGATTGTTCTGCAGCCCGGATCGGCCTACCGCCGGCGGGAGCCGGCCCGTAAATGGTAATGCCTCGCCCTGCAGCCTCGACGAGACGCTTCGTTAACACACCTGCTTGCGGGACCAGAAACATGGGGACCCCGTGGAAACGCCACTCGACGAGTTCGTCCTTGGCCAACACAGACCAGAGAACCGTAAGATCTAACTTCTTAGTCCGGTCAGGCAGCCCCAATTCGTATTCGTATTGGCGGCCGTCGTAGTCAACCAATGTAACCTTGGTCGAGGAAGACTTGGAAAACTTGACGGGGAATGTGTCTCCCATTTGGTCGCCGGCCGTGTGCACATGGGTCAGACACCGATAATACTCAACACCCAAGCCCAGTATCGCGGTACGTCGCCGCGTCATGACTCCAAACGGGCCGTCCGAGCTCATTCCGCTCCTGGATACGCGATGACCGGCGGTCACTTCCTTTGCCAAGGGTCCACGGGCGCAAAGGCTGCACGTCGGATGCAGGCTTCGCCAAACATCAGGTGTTCTGCGAAAGAGTTCAGTGATTAACCCCGCTTCTGAGGGCGTGCGGCGAACGTCAAACGGTCGTGATCTGAAGTATTCGGAAGTGTCATAGTTCCGGCCACCCAGTACAAACGAGGGCATTACCAGCGTGCGATTTTGACCGCACAAGTCAATCAACCCGCTGGCCAGCTCCTTGGCAGCGCCTTTGTACATCGGCAGAAATCCGTCGAATGAACTATGAACCATCAGGATCTCGAAGTCCGGCGGTAAGCGACCCGCCAAATCTGATAACAGTTCTTGGGTAGTAAATGTTCCGTTAACTAACGATAAGACCGGAGCAAACCGTTTTCGTGCCAGCCCCTGGAGTCGCTTAAGTTCGGTTCGGCGTTCCTGACTAAAAACCGAACGCAGCATCCCTCGGACACTGGCTCGGACAACATTTAATCTGGGGGAGGCGAGTCTCACAAAGAACCTCCTATGCTCGCCTCAGCCATCCTTGGTGGTGGCGGCTGGTGAAATAAGCTCGAGGGCGACAAGCGACGGGCCGGATAATCAACTGCGATGAGAAAAAATATTGTCCAAACAAAGCTCAACGTATCGAACGCCGCTTCCGTGTAATTGTAGAGGACAATCGCCACCAGAAACCCGAGTCTCAGACGGGCGAACTCAAAGCCCTGAACGAGGTCCCGTTGGATTTTCCTAAAGGTTCCAACGAACTGTCCTATAAATAACAAGATTCCAACCACGCCGAGATTAAGATAGATCTCGATATATCCATTATGCGCCTGGAGCGGATGCCAGAAAAACTCTTTCCAGAGCGCGTCTAACCGAGGACCTAACCAGAAACTTTCAAATCCGGTTCCCAGGAGGGGATTGGTTTGTAGCTTTAGAACTGCGTCCCAGAGGTCGGTTCTACCTGTCAGGGTCAGGTCGCGACCTAACCCTTTCACAACCGATGCGTAAATACCGAAGATTGGCTCCAGCGCTGCAAATAATATAATGGCAGTGACCAGGTAGGCGCCAATGTAGCGCTTGTTCAAAAATTTCAGACCAAGCCCGTAAATGACGAGTATTCCCAGAATCATCATAGCCAGGGAGGTCGCACTGGACGCTTGCATCAGTAACCACCAATTCAACACAAAGAAAGCGCCGTTTAGAATGAGCTCATTTCGCCGGGCTTTGCGGTTCTGGATTTTAAGCGCCTGTAGCCCATTCCAAAAAAAGAACAGCCCGAAAATCAAACACGTACAGCCGAGCTCGTTTTTGCTGGTGGCAACTCCGGCGCTGAATCCCTGCCCCGTCCACTGATCGAATCCGCGCCCCCACTCGGGAAAATATTTAATAAAACAAATCGAAAGCGGAATTAGCGCAAATGCCAGCCTCTTGAACAACCTTTTAACCGCTTCAATCGGATAGGGTTCCGTTAACACGACGAGCACCATGATCGGATGCCCAAGAATCTTGATCCAGCGCTTGAAGGCGACTAAGGGGAAATCAGACCAAGCGACTGAAATTAAAGTGAAGATAAAGAAGACCATCAACCAACGATTGTTGCGGGCAAAAGTTTCCAGGTTGACGCCCCTCTGCCGGAGGACATAGTAGCCGGCTGCCATCAATACAAAGAATACGGCCGCATCGAGCGGGCTGCCATCCTCGGGCGATCCGATCGCCGTTGAGCTAAGATCGAGCCATCCGGATACAGTTCTTGAGCCGGTGAGGAGAAGCCAGATTAAGGGTATCCACAGCGCTTTACTGACCTTTGCGTTTCCTCGGCTTTCCCATCGGTAGAGGAGAAAAACAATTGCGACCGTAAGCCAAAGCGCAACGACTGGAGGGAGATGCATAGCGCTGATTCCGGCCTTGATCTTAACAAACTCGGCAAGTCAGCCGACCAGCTTCTAGAAAGAAGGTGTCGGGATTGACTCCGGCAGCCGTCACCGCGAAACACTTTCTTCTATGTTAGATCCATCTACGTAACTCGGATCGCCATAGCCCATTCGCCCCGGAAAAAGAACTCGATACGCGGCGGCCAGATTCGGGCCAACGCGGCTCCATTGCAATTCGCGTTCTACCCGGTCGCGGCCACTACTCCCCATTCTCTCTCGAAGCGCGGGATCGTCCATCAGCTGAGCAATCGCCAGGGCGAATCTTCGCTCGTCGTTCGGTTCCACGTAAATCGCTGCGTCCTGTGCAGAATACCGTGTCTCTTTAAGGTCGAAGCTCACGATGGGTTTCCTGTAGGCCATGTACTCCATGATTTTGATCCAGGTTGACACATCGTTGAGCGGGCTGGATGGGTCCGGGTCTAAGCAAATATCTGCGGCAGACAAATTCGCGCGCAGGTCTGCATCAGGAATGTATCCGGTAAACACGACCTGATCCTCGAGGCGTAGTTCACAATTCATTTTCCGGAGGTCTGCGAGCGAATCTCCGCTACCCATGATCACGCAATAATAATCCGTTCGCTTTAGGTCGAAGGTCAGGTGAGCCAACGCTCGCAGCAGATAATCCACGCCGTCTTGCGGATTTAGGCAGCCGATATAACACAATATCGACTTACCCATCTGGCGAAGACGCTCGGACGGTTCAACCATTTCCATCCGATCCCGACCCGGGCCGTTCCTTACCACAAAGCAGGTTTCGGGTCGTCGTCCCCCTCGCTGAATATGAACTTGCTTGTACGATTCATTAGTCGCGATGGTGATGTCGGCCAGCCTCAGGCTGCACTTTTCCGCCCATAACAATCCCCACAAGACTGCGTTGCCCCGGGTCCGGTAGCGCGATTGATAAAGCTCCGGTGCTAAATCATGATGGTCGAAGACAAATTTCTTTCCCAGCAACTTTAGGGGAAGCGCCACCAGAAAGAGCGTATCCGGTGGATTGTGCGCATGGAGCACGTCAACTCCATGACGCATCGCGACGTACCAGCTCATCGCCAGGCAGCCGCAGGTGAAATAGGCATACTCGGTTACATAGCCGATAAAAGCCTTTAGCTTGGTCAATTGACGGCCAAAAAGCGTCGCGCGGTTAACCGGCACTTTCTGAAACAATTCTACCTTAGGAATACGATAGACGCGGATTCCCTGGACCATCTCGGTGGTTTTCTCGCCTTCTTGTTTCAAGCAAATCACCGTGACCTCGTAACCCTGGTCCCGCAGCAGGGCAGACTCATTCCTGACCCGGGGGTCAGCCGGAAAGTGGTTCTGAACCAACATTAATATTTTACCAACAGATGCCTTCATAGTTGGCCGGCTGCCTTTCTCGATCAGCTAAAACGCGAACCAAGTCAATCACCACAGATCCATGGTTGAGGCCGGCTACGCTTTTTTCAAAGAACTTGTTTTTCTTGGCCACAACAATCACTTCACTCTTCTGGAGAACGTCTTCGATTCTCTCTTTCAGCAGAGACGATATATGAGGAATGCTGTGTTCAATGTAACGCTTGTTCGCTCCATGAATTCTCGCTAGCGATACCTCCTCGTCATAAATCGAAATTGAATACCCCTTGCCGATCAGATTTTCGATCAAAGTGACAATCGGACTCTCCCGCAGATCGTCAGTCCCGGCTTTGAAGCTCAGCCCTAACACACCGATCTTGTTCTTCCCCGTCCTTCTGACCTGATCTACAGCCCGTTCGACTTGCAGTCGATTGCTGGTTAGCAACGAGTTTAACATGGGGTTCTCCACGTCCCTCAATTTG
>Ga0210406_10007212_pt1 | contig 11356 bp, 12 predicted proteins | sample IncBWC30MmetaG_FD_155454 | JGI IMG/M metagenome (GOLD analysis project Ga0210406, IMG submission 155454) | Forest soil microbial communities from Barre Woods Harvard Forest LTER site, Petersham, Massachusetts, United States - Inc-BW-C-30-M | ecosystem: Environmental > Terrestrial > Soil >... | reverse complement strand
CGCCAAGCCGCCGGCATTCGGCCGGATCGAATATTGGGATGCGGCGCTTCCCGGCTTCGGGCTGCGCGTCACAGACAAGGGCGCCAAGAGCTGGACAGTGCTGTACCGTGCGCACGGCCGGCTGCGCCGAGCAACCTTGGGCAGATATCCCACTCTGCCCTTGGCGGAGGCGCGCGACCGCGCCCGCGAAGTGCTGCGCGAGGTCGAAAAAGGCATGGATCCGGCGACAGCGAAGGCCGAGAAGCGCCGGGCTGAGGCCGACCTGTTCCAGGTGGTTGCTGCCGAGTTCATCGAACGGCATGCCAAGCCAAATAACCGGACGTGGCAGCGGCAGGACCGCGATCTGAAACGGGAATTCGTGTCGCTCTGGCGCGATCGCCCGATCAGCGGCATCGCCAAGCGCGAAATCCTCGCGGCGCTCGACAAGATAGCTGCCCGCGCCTCGCCGCGGCGCGCCAACCGGTATCTCGCGCTGCTCAAGAAGCTGTTCAATTGGTGCGCGGAACGCAGCTACCTCGAACCGTCGCCGGCGGCCAACATCAAGCCGTTGGCCAAAGAGGTCTCGCGCGACCGGGTGCTGTCGGACGATGAGCTGCTGCAGGTATGGCGGGGGTGCGAGGCTGCGGGCTGGCCGTTTGGCGATTTGATCCGGTTGCTGATCCTGACCGCGCAACGGCTCGGGGAAGTGTCGAACATGCAATGGCGAGACGTCGATCTCGACAAGGGCGCGTGGACCGTGTCGGCGGCAATCGCCAAGAACGGGGTGGCGAACGAGGTCCCGCTATCGGCGGCTGCCCTCGCAATCCTGAGCGGGCTGCCACCGCTCGGCCGGGGGGGCTTTGTCTTTCCGGCGCTCAACGGCTCTCGCAACCCCGTTTCAGGTTTCAGCAGAGCAAAGGCGCGGCTGGACAGGGAGATCGCGACCGCGCTCGCCCGGACGGGCCAGCCAGCAATGCCGGCGTGGCGCCTGCACGACCTGAGGCGTACGGCGGCCAGCCGCATGGCGCAGCTCGGGATTTCTCCGCACGTCATCGAAAAGGTCCTCAACCACACTTCCGGCTCGCTCGCCGGGGTCGCAGGGGTCTACAACCGATTCGGCTACGGGCCTGAAAAACGCCATGCCCTCGAAACCTGGGCAGGGCATCTCGAGCGCTTGATCGGTCCGCCTGTCATCCAGATCGTCGCGCTCGACGGCCAAGGCTGAGCGCTCGGCGGCCGCGAGTTACCAACAAGGACGACACCGAGATCATTATTTTATAATGCCTTAGGATATATGTTCCGATCCGGAATTGACACCTGAGTAGCTTAGCACTAATAGGGGTGCCGTGTACGGCGACCTTGAGCTCCGCATAGCGCTGGCGCGGCTATTGGAACATCTGGAGCAGATGGAACAAAGCGCTCGCGCGGCTCGAGCTGTCGTACAGGACGCCGTCGATCAGATCGACACCAACCGGACCGAGCGACTACCGCCCACCCGCGCCATGATCGCCGCGGTGCTGCGAGCCGCGGGGAATACCGGGCTTCCTCGGTCGGAGATCATCGCCGCCGTCCGCCGCGACTACGGCGTTCAACTCACCCCGAACACCGCGACAACAACATTGCTGCGCATGCAAAGGGTGGGCCTTGTCCTACGCCGCGAGTTGCTGTGGTTTTTGAGATTATAGGACGCGGCGTTTGCGCGGGCCGTGGCCGCCGCGTCGTTCGTCAGATTGACTATGCCTGCCGCACAGCAACCGGAGCCGGTCGTCGCCGAGGACCGCGGCGAGGAGCAGCTCCAGATCATCATCGGGAAGCTAGAAAGAATCGAGGCCGGGCAAGCCGAGCTGCGGGCCGGGCAAGCCGAGTTGCGCGAGTTGATTCGCCGCAGCGCGCCTGATCAAAGCACTAATCAAAAGAACAGGGGCGGTCACCCTCCGCAATACTCTTGGGATACCGTTCGGCTTGCGATCCTCGTACATGCGAACCTTAATCGCTTTGACACCCGTATCGAGCTCCTTAAGTTCGCTAACGATTTTATTGCACAGTGGCCCCAACAGCCGACGGAAAGGGCTATTCGACAGTTTCTCAAGCCCATCGCTGAGGCTATGGGCCTCGCATGAGGACCGGCCCGGAAGCAACCGGAAGCTTCCGGTTGCTTCCGGAAGCTTCCGGTTACCGCGCGACCACTCGCAATAACACGTCCTAACCTTCGCGCACCGCGACGCGGAGCGAAGGAACATGAGCCGAAGCGCTATCAAGACGATGACCCGGCGGGCCGCCGCGGTTTCAACACCGCCGCCGGAAGACCGCTATATCAACCGCGAGCAACTGCGAGCGCTGATCCCGGCGTCGGACATGACGCTCTGGCGCTGGCAGCGTAACCCGAAGGTCGCCTTCCCTTCCCCGGTCAAACTCGGTGATGACGGGCGGAATTACTGGTGGTTGCCGGCAATTCGGTCATGGATGCGGCAGCGGCGAGAACGCTCGAACTAGAGCCCAGCCGGCGGCCGCCACGACGGTGAGGGCTCCAAATGCCAACAGCGCGTGAGGCACAGCGCCACCGGCCCGCCGAAGCAACCGCTTAATCTAGAAAAACGAGAGGCCGCCCCCAAGGGATTGGAACCACGGGGCGGCCTCGCCCGAGTACTCAGAGGGAATACCCTATATGTCAGATACGAAATGCGCCGGACGAAGTCAACTTGTTGTGGCGCATGGTCTGAAGCGCCTGGCGACGCCAAAAGACGGCGGCCTGCACCTGCATTTCGCCGCCCGGGCTCCGGCCAGGGACTCGCGGATTGGCTTTTGCCGCTGGGGGCGCGATCGCAACGGCAGTGAACGGGCACGGCCGCCGCGATATCGGTGGACGACACCGGAGGGCGAGGAGCGGTTTGCGGCGGTCGTCAACTTCGCGTCGATGCCCATCGAGCGCGCGTTTCGCGGAGCGTTATTGCGGGCGGTGCGGAAGCTGGCCAAGCGGGGCCCAGCGCCGTGAGCGAGTTCGACCTCAAGAAGCTTGGCCGGGTCATCGCCATGGTCGGCAGCAGCCACGAGGGCGAGGCGCTCACCGCCTTACGCCTGGCCGACCGCATGCTCCGGAATGCCGAAAAGCGGTGGGAGGATCTGCTCTCGCCGGCTCATGAACTCGAGATCGCCACCGAGGCCGCCGCCGTCCTGCTCGCCGAGAACACCGCGTTGAAGGCCGAGCTCAAGCAGCTGCGGACGACCGGCACCGCGGTCGCGATCTGGTCGGAGGTCGGTGCGGTGATTGCTGACACGCAGCGCGCCGCACAGTGGGCCCTCGATCTCCATAGCCACGGGCGCGTGTGGCTAAGCGACTTCGAGGTCGGCTTTCTCAGGACGTGCACGCAATGGGATGGGCGTTTGACCCCAAAGCAAGCGCCCATCCTCCAGCGCGTGATTGATCGCATTGCTGCTCATATCGGCATGACGCCGCCAGCGTAGGAGAGAGGGGGATGAACAGTTGGGTCACGATCTTTGACGACGTCTTTGCCAGGTCTTGTCGCGGCGAGGATATGACGGTCAATGAATTGGCCGAGCTGATTAAGAACACGCGAGCGCCCAAGAAGAGTGACTTACCGCTTCTTAAATTCGCCCGCTTCGGGCCGCTGCGTACGCCGACGACGCCCGCCGGCGGCGGTGGGTCACTCCGGCACGACGCAAACGTCACGATGACGAGCGGCGTCGAGGGCGATTATGACGGCGAAACCATGCCGTTTGCCGAGGCCGTCGCGCGCCTTGAAGGGGCCGGAATAGCCTTTCTGGCCCACACCTCACCTTCCTACACCCCTGCGGCTCCACACTGGCGGGTGTTCTGCCCCTTTGCGACGGAGCAGCCGCCAGCAATGCGTGCTGCTATGGTCAACCGGCTAAATGGCGTACTCGGCGGCGTGCTCCATCGGGAGAGTTGGACCCTGAGTCAGGCCTTTTACTTCGGCCAGGTTAATGGGGTTGATTTCGAACTCGCGATCGGATCTGGCGACGAATGCATCGACGAAGCCGACGAGCTCGAACCCGGGTTGCCTTATCAGCCGACCGCGGGGCAAAGCACGGCCCCGAAGATGGGCAGGAGCGGCAAATCTCGGCCCGATTACGCCGCGCTCTCCGAATCCGAGCTGCTCGATTTAGTCCAAACCGGTGAACACTATCACGGCCCAGCCGGCGAGTTGGCGCGGCGCTGGGCTTATCAGGGCATTCCGCAAGCCGACACCGAAAGTAATCTGATCGCTGCCTTCGATAAGGTGCCGGCAGCCCACCAAGACCGCAAATGGAGCAAGGCAAGGAGCAGTGTCGGCCGCTGGGTTCAGCGGGCTTATGCCTACGTCGCCAAACGCAAGGGCGCCTTCTTCCGCTCGCTCGTCGCTCATCTCGAGGAGCCCGATTGGCGCGGCGCCATTCAGCTGAATCTGTTCACGCAATCTGTCGAGGTGTGTACCCCATTCCCGCCGCGGCCCGGACAGACGCTTGGTGCCTATCGGGCGTTGGCCGACCCCGAAGACATCCTGGAAATGATGATGGTCGTTCAGGAAAACGGGTTTCCGAACGCAGGCAAGAACATCATTCGCGACGCGCTGATCGTCGTCGCCAATCATCGCGCCCACCACCCGGTCAGGGAGTGGCTCGACTGCCTCGAATGGGACGGTGCGGAACGCCTCAATCGACTCTTCCTCGACTATTACCCGGGCGAATTGCCGGACGCGCAGGACCAAAAACGGCGCGACGAAATCACGAGCTACTACGAGAAGACAGGCGAATGTTTTGCAGTAGGTGCTGTCGCTCGCGCCTTCGGGCCTGGCTGCAAAGTGGATTGCCTGCCGGTCCTGGTCGGCCCACAAGCATGGAAGAAAAGCGGAGCCATTCGGGCTCTTGTCCCGGTCCCCGCGTGGTTTTCGGATGATTTGTCGACGGCACTGATCGATCGCGACACGAAGGAGAGCCTGACCGGCAAATGGATAATTGAGCTTGCTGAGTTCCCTCATATCCGCAGGGAAATCGAGAAGGTCAAAGCGTTCTTCTCGCGCCAAGTTGATCGTTTCCGGCGCGCTTATGACCGGGCGAATCGCGATTGGCCGCGGCAATGCGCCTTCATCGCCTCAACCAATGAACTCGAATTCATCGACGTGACCGGCAACCGGCGGTTTTGGCCTATCCCGTTGGCTGGGCCGGCGGACATTGAAGCGATCGATCGCGATCGCGAGCAGCTCTGGGCCGAGGCTGTGCACCTATATCGCCAGGGGTTTCAATGGTGGCTGACGCCTTCCCTCGAAGCGATCGCCGCCAAGGTGCAGGAGGGGTTCCTCGAAGACGACACCTGGGACGAGCTGATTGCCGATTGGATAGAGCGGATAGCTCCACGCGACGAACAGAGCAACCTCCACCCCTTCTCCACGCGCGCAGTGCTGCAAGCTTTGGGTTACGGCTTGAGCCCGAAGGAACAGGACAAGCGCATCGTGGCGACCAAGGTCGAAGAATTACGCGTCGCACGGTGCCTCAAGCGCCTCGGATATGCCCGCGACCGGCACCCGAGGCTGGTGCGCGGCCGCCGCGAGCGGTTTTGGCAGCCGCGGTGATCAAAAAAAACCACGAAAATTCGAATGTCAATACACCGGTTTTTGGTTGTGCAGGTTGTGCACCCCCCCGGTCCGAGTGAAACGATTGCACAACCTGCACAACCGAAATCCGGGTTTCTAACACTTCAATTCTCGCGTTTTTTCTTCAAGACATCCTTCTAGAGATCGATGACAGAGCCTGGAGGCTACAATGACCAAGAATTTACCCCGCACCCGCCACCGCTGGTTTTCAGGCCACGGGTCGCAGCTTTGTCGAGAAATCCGAGGCAAGCTATGCGACATTTCAGACCGATCGATCTCCAGCAGATGAGTCATACCAGGTGCTGCCTTGCGATCCCCACGCCGTTTACGCAGGCCAGCAAGAGCACCATTCCAGAAGGGTCGCTGACCCAATCACGGGGGAACCTGAGATTTTTGAAACCGAGGGCCGCGCGAACGCCGTGGTGAGGTGAGGGCTGGCGAATGAACAAATTCGATCAGGAAGAGCTGAAGGCAGCCCTGAAATCGGGGAACGTCCCGGTCAGTGACGATGAGATCGGGCAGCTGGATGGCGTCCTGCGAGCGCTCGCATACCAATATCGGGCTCGGAAGGTCGCACGGACGCGAGACGTAAATGGGCAGTTGGTGAGATTGAAAGATACTAAGAATTTCCTCGCAGGTCTATTGGACACCGAATCGCTCCTACAGGCCTTTGAGGCAGAAATGGCCCAGATAATTAAGCGGCTGTCGGGTGCAGTCCAGCACGGGATTGATTTCCTCCAAAATGAAAGAGACCAACGAAGAGTACGTGGCGATGATCCCGAAACGACGCTTTTTATCGATCTCCGCGATGTCTATGTCGGCCTAACCGGCAAAACCGGCATCAGCGAAGATGGGCCGCTTCACCGGTTTGCAACTGCGTGCACCAAACTCATCGATCCTAATATCGTTCTGCCCCAGGCTCAGTCGTTGAGGAAGGCGCTGAAGCGACGAGCAAAAGCGCCCTCATATTTTCGGCAACAGCAAATATTCAATAATGGCGTGCACTCACTAGAACGCAGCCATAGCGTTCCAGCTCAGCTGGATGAAGTCAGGTAGTTCGTCACGTAACGGGGCTACACGCCGACACCGCTTGATCTTGTAGAACATGTTCTGCGGGCTGGTTGCGACAATGTCTGCTGTCTGGGGCAATTCGGAGAACATATACTCACTCAGAGTTTTACCGCCCGTGACCCTTTCCGGAAGTTCAATACGGACGGCTGCGGAGGGGCGGACCATGTCGCATTTGCCCGGCACGCTTGTGAAGCATTGGCCCAGGCGGCCCGCAACGCGCAGCATTCAACGCGCGGCTAATTTTTTGTACACAGCGATTGCCACCTGCAAGTCCCCGTACTCGACACAGGGGATCAGGCAAATGTCCTCCAGCGCTGCAAGGTGCTCTTCAGCTTTGGCGAGGTCACCCTTTACCAAATAGGCCTCGCCCAGGTGTTCATGTGCGCTGCGGTGACGTGGATTGAGCGCAACCGCTTGCCGATAATGCACGAACGCCGGCTCCAATTGGCGCAAGCGGCGGTATGCATACCCAACAAAATTTTGGATATCGGCATTCTGCGGGTCGCGCAGTGCAGCGAGCTTCAGCGCTGTGATCGCCCGGTTCCATTCCCCGGCGCCCAGGGCTTTCTTGCCCTCCGCGAAATCCGCGTCGAGCTGCGCCCAATCTGCATCGTCCGCGACCCATCCCATTGTCGTGCAGATCGGCCACTCTTCGGTCGCGACCGTCGCTTCGGGGGCTTGCCCGAACGCGCCGAACCATACTGCAACAAGATTTTGCAATGTGGGCGCGGGGGTCGCGTAAAGAGCCAAGGCTGTGACGAGTGCTCCCAAGATTCCAGCGAATGCGATCCAACGCACCATGGTCGCTTGCACGGTCGCCGGTTGCCGGACGACGATTTTGCCCGTGCGCCTCTACGTATTCATCTCGTCGCCAGGAATGCCTTTGCCTCCCGGGTTTCCTGCCGTTCGGTGTCAGCGTTCTTCGACAACTCCACGAGCTTGCCGTAATACTCAGCTGCTTTGGTGCGATTGCCGGCCGCGTCCGCGGCGCGCGCGGCTCCCCAGAACCCACGGTACCGGTTGGGGCTTGCCTTGAGCGCCGCCTCGTATTCGCTCAGCGCGGCACCGGGTTGTCCCATGTCCAGCAGTAAGTCGCCCAGCAGCTCGCGCATGGGATAGAGGCGATTTTCCATCGCCACATGCTTGAGGCTGCGGTCTTCATTATCGGCGGCAGTGCGCATCAGCCGCAGCGCCTGATCGCGGGCGCCTTCCGCGAGCGCAATCCAGGCTGAAACCGCGAGCATCTGTTCCTCGGTGCGGTCCGCCCAATACGACTGATTGGACTGTTCGAGCGCCGTGCGCAGCGTCTTCATGGCCTCGATCTCATCTTTCGCGCCGGCAGGATTACCGCTGCGTGCCATGCCGAGACCGCGGGCGAAGCGTGTTAGCGAATCCGCCTGCGGATATTGGCTCGGGGTCAAGGCCAGCGCGGCGGCGCCGGCCCAGTCCGCCCGTTCGAGTACATAGCGCGCCGGCATAGCGGCTTTGGCCGTGAAGTTGACGAAATTGATCGGGCGATCGCCCCGGTCGGCCGTGGCGAGCGATTTCTGGATCATTGCCGCGGCCTTTGTGTCCTGCGCGAGCTGCAGGTGGGCGTAGACCGAAAAATCCGACGCGTGGTAATAATCGGGCTGAATCTCGAGCGCGGACGCGTTCGAGGCAATGGAATCTTCCCAAAGTCCGACCATGGAGTAGATGTGCGACGGCATGTGCCGGGCGTGCGGCACAGCCGGCGCGATGCCGGCGTAGCGCCGCGCCGGCGCGATTCCCTTGTCTGCGAGCGGCGCGAAGTCGTAGGCGTGGATGATGTAATGCGTTACGCCTGGATGCTGAGGGTTCTGTTCGTAGAGCTTCTCCAGAATGGCTGCGGATTTGATCTGATTGGCGTAGGTCAGGTCGCTCTTTTGTGCCGAGGCTTGCAGCGTCAGCGCATAGATGACGTTGGCCTCGTAGTCGTCGGGGTAGCGCTGCGCCATTCGCTCCATGGCCGTGTTGTAGGCAGCGAGTCGGGCATCCACCGGCACCTTGTCATGGTCGCGGAAATAGGCGCTCAGAGCCTCGATCCAGTCGCGCTCGCGCTCGGATTTCGCCCCGATCGCACGCGCCTTTTCGAGCGCGTCCCAAGCCGCCTGCGCGTCGGTCCGTGTCGGCGTTACGGCAAGCGTGTTGCCGAGAAGATCCATCGCCACGCCCCAATACGCGATTGCGCAGGTGGGATCCTGTTGCAGGACGCCCTCGAACGTCCTGCGGGCGTACAGGAACCAGTACGAATGCAGCATGGCGACGCCGCGCTCGAACTCAGCTTGCACTTTGGCATCGCAAGATATGGGAAAGCTCACCTTGCCGAGTTTTTCGTCTTGCTGAGCGAACGCACTGAAGCTCAGCGCGGCCGGGATCAGACCTCCGACCAATATCAAGCACTTGCGTTTCATTGTGTTCCTCCCAACGGGTGAGTGCTTTCAAACTCTCACGTCCGCGTTGAACATAAGACAGATTGAGATTGCGAAAGCAAGAGTCTACAGAAACTAAAATGCCTGCCAACGGCATCGGTGCTGCCGCCAATAAAACAGAAGTCAGCACTTCGGATGGCCCTGCAACAGGGTTACCTCACCTTCTCATCATGCTGCGGAAGGGGGCGTGACCGGTTTTGGCACCAAGCGTAACTGCGGGGGCGCACACGGCATTCTCGGAGCTGAGGGCAGACCAGCCGCACCATCGACCTGGCGACGACAGCCGCCCGTGACCCCGCCCGGCGGCGGTCAGCCGCCTTACGCGGTCATGGCGCATAGCCTCGGCGGCCCGATCGTCCCGGCAGCAGCGGCTAGTTCAGCGCAGCATTTCTTCGATCGCCGCGACCCGGCGGGCCGCGGCGGCATCATTTCCGGCATCCCGCTCGCGCTCGGCCACAGCGACCAGACGGTCAGCTTCTGCCATGCGGCGTTCCCCAGCCGACACGCTGATCTGACGGCGGTCGACCTTGTCGGATAGAGCTGCCCTCACCCCTTCCTGCAGCCGGATCAGATCGGGATGGCTCGCCGTGGGCAGCGCATAGCGCTCGACCGCCGCGTTGACGCATTGGGCATGCGGCAAGTAGCTGCCGACACGGCGCGGATACACGCGATTGCAAGCCTCGCGCGCGCTGCGCAGGTCACCCGGCCGCGGCACCAGCACGCAGCTGACAACCAAAGCGCACAGTATGCTCATGGCCGCGACCTTCTTTATTTGCAAGACCCCAACCAACTTTTAACCGACATTCTCCGGATTCCCGCCTCAGCGAATGCCATGGTCGGGTTTTTGGCATCCGTGGCAAACAAGGTTTCAAGCACGATAGATGTTGCGCGCCGCCAAGAGCCGTCGAGGGAACCTCGCCGCCTGCCCGGCCGGTGGATCGACGGCGTGCAATCGCTGCGGCCGCCGAGGATTATCGCGCTCGACGTTGTCAGTCGCGGCTGCCCCTACTTCTCTGGCTCGCACGTGCGCGTGTCGAGCCGCGGGACCCAAGCGGGGTCAGTAGGGCGCAGCCGAGGTCACGGGAATGACGCCTGCCGTTCAGTACCCCGAGGGCGCATTTGTCGGGGCGGCATTCGCCGTGCTCGCGTCGACGTGTCCGCAGTCAACACAGTCGGCTCAGCTTGTCCGCAGATCCTGGTTCATTAGAGGGAACGACCGTATCCGCTTGCCGGTCGCGGCGAAGATCGCATTGAGCACCGCCGGCGCGGCGACGGCGATGGTCGGCTCGCCGACCCCACCCCAGAAATCGCCCGACGGCATGATCACAACATCGACTCGCGGCATCTCGTCGATACGCATGACGTTGTAGGTGTCGAAATTGGTCTGCTCGATCGCGCCGCCGGCGACCGTGCATTCGCCATACAACAGCGCCGAGAGCCCGTAGACAAACGAGCCCGCGACCTGCCGCTCGATCTGCGCCGGGTTGACCGCATGGCCAGGATTGGTCGCGGCGCAGATGCGGTGGATCTTGAGTCGTCCCTCCTGGCTGACCGAGACCTCGGCGCAGGCGGCGACGTAGCTGCCGAAACCCATGATCTGGGCGAGCCCGTGATACCTGCCGGCCGGCGCCTTGCCGTACCCAGCCTTGTCCGCCGCCGCCTTGAGCACAGCGAAATGGGCGGGCTTAAGCATCTTCTGCCGAAATTCGAGTGGGTCCTGCCCGGCGGCATGGGCCAGCTCGTCAATAAAGCATTCGACGTAGATCGTATTGTGGTTGATGTTGACCCCGCGCCAGAACCCCGCGGTGATCGGCGGGTTGCGCATCGCGTGGTCGATCAGCAGGTTCGGGACCTGATAACCGAACGCACTCTCCTCGCCGCCGGGATTGAGCCCCTGGAAGGTGACCGGGTCCATCCCCTCTTTGAGATTTTGCGGCGCCAGCGAGGCGAGGATCGATTGCCCGGAGATGCGCATATGCCAGCCGACAAGCTCGCCATCGGCATCGAGGCCACCCGTCATCTTACATTGCGTAATCGGGTGGTACTGGCAATGCGTCATGTCCTCTTCGCGCGTCCATAGCAGCTTGACCGGCGTGCCGGGCATCTGCTTGGCAATCAGCACCGCCTGCTCGACATAGTCGCTCCGGCCGCGTCGGCCGAAGCCGCCGCCGCAAAGCTGCTTATAGACTTCGCATTTGGCGACCGGGAGGCCAGAGGCTTCGGCTACCACGGCGAGCGACGCCTCGC
>Ga0210406_10007211_pt1 | contig 11356 bp, 10 predicted proteins | sample IncBWC30MmetaG_FD_155454 | JGI IMG/M metagenome (GOLD analysis project Ga0210406, IMG submission 155454) | Forest soil microbial communities from Barre Woods Harvard Forest LTER site, Petersham, Massachusetts, United States - Inc-BW-C-30-M | ecosystem: Environmental > Terrestrial > Soil >... | reverse complement strand
GGACGATGTTGCCGCCCATTGAGAAGCCCACCAACGCGAAGCGTGAAACGCCGTCGCGTGCGATGACTTCCCGCGCCACTGCCGCGACATCGTTCGACAACCCCGAGTGATAGAGGACCGGGGCGAGTGCGTCGGTACCGCCACAGTTGCGCTGGTTGTAGCGGATCACATTCAGCCCCGCAGCGAGCGCCTTCTCGGTGACGCCTAGCATGTACTGCGACTCACTTGACCCTTCGAGCCCGTGCACAATAATGATGGTCAGCGCGTGGGCGCGATCCGCTTGCCAGTGGCAGTGGCAAAGTACCTGGACGCCGGGCGCCACTTCGATCAGCCGCTCCTCGGGCGCGGGCACATGAAAACGCCGCGCGATTAAAAAGCTCGCGAGAGTTTGCACGTGGCCGCCGCGCAGCCAGCGGCGGGGTGCGAAGGGACGCGTATCCTGGTGTGTTTGCGAAGTACCCACGCTTTGAGTTTAAATTGAAGACAGCAATTCTCTTCACGGAGTTTTCTTCATGCCCATCTTCGAGTACATCTGCAAGGAATGTGAGCACGAGTTCGAGGCTCTGGTTTTCGGTAAGCAAAAAGCCAAATGCCCGAAGTGCCAGAGCAGGAAACTGGAGCCGCAACTCTCAGCGTTCGCCGTGTCGGCGAAGAGCGGGGCGGGGACCCAGCCGGCTATGTCGGCGTCGTCGGGTCCGTGCGGGTCATGCGGCGACGTTCGCGGGCCGGGGGCCTGCTCGCTGAAGGATCTCGACTAAGTCCTTTTTTTGCGATAGAAAGAGTTTCGGGTGAAACATAAGTTCGTCTTCTATTCGCCGCAAGAAATATCCAAAAACTAAATATTTACTCGACTATTTTCCCGCTAACGCAACGTAACTTCGGGAACTCATTGGCGGGTAACTGATGTTACGTTTCGCTTTGAGGCATTCGTGGTTATGATCCGCTTGAATCTTGAATCGAGATCGGACAGCCGAGCGGAACTCGGAGCGGAAATGGATCGGCGAAAAGAGCGCAGACTGAACCTGGAGTTGCCGGTACGCATCTGGGGTATGGACAGGATGGCACGGCCTTTCGCGGAGATGGTTCGGGTGCGAGACGTCGGCAATCACGGGGCGGTTCTTATGGGACTGTGCGCGAAGGTCCAGACCGGAGAAGTGCTGGACGTGCAATATGGCGCGGCGCGGGCGCAGTTTCGCATTGTGTGGATAAGTCTTTCGGGAGAGGCCGGCATACAGGCTCTGGCAATGGAGCCTCCCGTCTTTAGCATGGGGATCGGCCTCCCCAAAGTTTTTGAGATGGTGGGGACCGGATAGGCCAGCCGAACGGCACTCATCGGTCAACTAACGTGGATTCACGTGACCGGTTCCCACTTTTGTTTCTTCGGTAAGGAATCTGGCAAAGACTTCGTTGGACAGGAGGCGGCCGCGAGCGGTTAGGCGCAGGGTGGTGCCCTCTTGTTCGAGGAGGTCTTCGCGTACGGATTGTTGGATAGCAGATTCCCAAAACCCTCCTGAGTCGCGATTTTGCGCCGATTGCTGACAAACTGCAGATCCCTCCCCTTCGACAAGCTCAGGGTCGGGATGACAATTCATGGAATTGTGCGACAAACTCGCAGGTCCGAACTCTGCGCCGAATTGTTTGCGAAGGCTTTCAAGATCGATGCCGCGATTGAGGCGCAGACCCAGGAAGAAACTCTCTTCGATTGCTGCCTGCGCGGAGACGGGCGTGATTGTATACGGTGCGCGATTCATGTAGGCGTCTAGCGAGTCGGGGGTTGCGAAACGGATGGCTTGGGGACGGTTGGCCTCGATGGGGTCAAGGGCTGTCGCGAATCCAGAGTTGCGGTGGCCCCCGGCAACTGCCGAGCTGCGCTCGGCTTGGACGGGCGAGAGCGCCCGTCCCCACACAATCCGCTCTAGCATCGAGTGCGCATCTACGCCGAAACCTTGATAGGGCTGGCGGGTCCAATATTTCAAGTTATGCCGCGACTGGCTACTTTGTAACTCGCGGTTGCGGGGGGCGACGCGGGCGAAGTTGGAAATTTCGTACTGCGCGATTCCTGCGGAGGCTAGCATCTCGCAGGCTTGCTGGTAGAAATCAGCGGTCGCGTCGTCGTCGGGGACAAAGTGGGCGTGGTAGCGGGCGCCTCCGGCGATCAGCTCTCTGCCGAGGCGAGAATCCTCGTCTACTTCGAGCATGTAAACGCTGACATGCGGGACGCCCGCCGCAATTGTCTCCGATACTGAGAAGGCCCAGCTTTCCGCCGTCTGGTGGGGCAACCCGGCAATCAGATCGATGTTAATGTTGCCGAGGCCGGACGTCCGCAGGCGTCCGATCTCTTCAAGAACGGTCGAGCGTTTGTGGAGCCGGCCCACGGACTGCGCTTCCTGATCGACGAAGGACTGCACGCCCAGGCTCACCCGGTTCACTCCACATTGCAGCAGGGTTTCGATGAGAGCGGGCGTAAGGGTGCCCGGAGCGCACTCGACCGTGATCTCGGCATCGGGCGTAACCGCAAATTGCTCGCGAACGGCGGCAAAGATGCGCAGCAGTTGCGGGGCATCGAGGATCGAGGGAGTTCCTCCGCCGAGATAGATGGAGTCGGCAGTGCCATCGAGCGTACATCCCAGTTTCGACGCAAGCTGGTGCGAGTTGGCGATATCTTCAAGCAGGCGGGCAACGTAGTTTTCGTAAGCCGACTTCGAGAACACGTCGGAGGCGAAATTGCAGTAGCTGCACTTGGTCCGGCAGAAGGGGACCGAGATGTAGAGGCCGAGAGGCATGCTGTGTTTATTGTAATGGGACGATGTCTGCCGACGGCCTGTTCACCCTCGCGATGAGGAAAGTGTGAGCGCTTCGCGTGAAGGTTTGCTCGACGTGAAAGACAGGACGCACGGCTTGAATCCGCTCACGTGGGGATGTAAATTAACCATTAGTCGACGGACGATTGCGGAGCCGAATTGGAAGAGGCTGTGAGATCCGTTTCAGCGAGAACAAAGCGAGAACAATATGAGCGATGAGATCGATATGCTGTGCGAGCAATGCGGCCAGACGTTTTCCGCCTTCCTGCACGAAATGGCCGACCAGAATGAGAAGGTCGTATGCCCGAATTGCCGGGCGAGCCGCGACTGCAACTCTTCGAAGGCTGCCGAGCCTGTGGCGGCGGAGCGAACCGTCAGAAGGATTTCTTAGGGTTTCTGATTGTTTGGACCGATGCCGATGGCATTCGTCCTTGGACTCAGGGCTACACAGGTACGAACATCCGTGCCCAAGCAATTAGTGGCGCGGCTTCCTTTCTGGCGACCGGAGCATCCAATACGCATGAGAACGAATATGAGCGATGAGAAGACTGACCTTTTATGCGAGGACTGCGGGCAGACGTTTTCGGACTTTCTGCACGAAATGGCCGACCAGAATGCCAAGGTTACAACATGCCCGAAGTGCGGCAAGATCCATGATTTCCCTTCAAAGGCTGCGAAGCCCCTGGCGCGATCCCTCAAAAAGATTATTTAGACTGTTTCGCTTTTCCGCCCTCTTACAGATTCGCACTTTTTCGTCCGACAGTCTCAACGTTATGGTGGGAGGCCTTGCTCCTTAATGGCAGCCTCGATTTTGGACCGGTCGGGGACGGGGAGCCCTTCCTGTATCGCCTCGGTTTCAAGTAGTTCATAGAGCTCAGGCGCATAGTAGAGAAGCCGCGCTTGGTTCCACTCCCGTCCGCTGTGGAATACGCTGTAGCCTTCGGCGTAGAACTCACGGGTCGATGACTTCGAGTAGGATTCCCGGGTAGACGGATTATCGAAGCTGTTTTCGCGTAGCGGCGCGTTTTTTTTGTAGCGGTCCAGCATGTCGGACATCGAAAGGCGAACGCCACGCACCTTGCCTGCCTGAGTTTCCTTCGTGGCTCGCTTCTCTTTCGTCTCGGAATAAAGTGGTGGCGTATTCGCAATCGCTTTCTCAAGATCTTTGTCTTTCAATTGTCCGACGGGCTTGACCTTTCCGGTGCGGACATGGTCCCAGGCGTGAGCCATCTCGTGGCGGATCGCGTCCGTGGAAGCGTTCTCAGCCAAGCGGATGACGTGAATGACATCCAAATACTCGGCGGGTGTCGAGATATTTTTCCTCTCTACCCTGCCCGCGAACTCGGGCGGCAGGCTGTCCCCCTGCCAGAACCGCAGTCCCGCAGCCTGCATCGCGTGCAGTTGATGCAGGGAGAATGCGTCCATCGCTGCTTTGATCCGACCCTCCTGCTTTGGAGTTAGTGCTGACCCATCGGTGAAGCCTGCCAGCAGTTTCTCGCGCTCCTTATCCTCCTTTTCCTCTTTGCTCTCTTTTTTGTCCTCGCTCGGTTTCTTGCTGTCGTCCGGCTTACGACTCAGGATGTATGGCGCCGCCAACGCCTGCTGCTGGATCACGTGAGTCAGTTCGTGCGCGAGGAGTTGTTTACCATCACGAGTGGCGGGCGCATACTGGCCCGCCCCAAACACGATATCGTGTCCGACGGTGTACGCTCGCGCCCGCACTGCGCGCGCGGCATCTGCCGCATCGCCGTTGGTATGAACCCGCACCTGGCTGAAGTCGTTTCCGAAGCGTGATGCCATAAAGGCGCGGGTCGTCGTGTTGAGAGATTGAGCGGGGGATCGCAAGGCGGCATGCGCAACGGACGGTGCTGCAATCTGTCGCAACTCGCTTGTGCCGATGCGATTAGTCTGCACGCGCAACGGCTCCTGGCCCGGTTGCGCCGTCTGACGCTTCGCGCAACTCTCTCCGGAGGCGCCATCGCGCTGTAGCTGAGGCTCAGGCATGCGCATCACTTGCTCGGAAACGCGGTCGGCTTCCCGCTCGCAGCCATCTTCGGGGGAACTTGCGGCAAACTTCGCGTGAATATTTGCCAACGACTGAGGATGTATCGGTATCTGGCTGAAATCAATACCGAAATGCGGTCTTTCATTGGTATTGCAACAGCTTTCTGGGGCCTCGGGCTTAGCCTGCTGCAGCGGGTGTTGCACGGGTTGATCGTTAGTGCGCTGCCAGTGCGGGAAACCAGTCGGCACAGATGTTCCAGCATGCGATCGAACATTGCTGGAAGCAACTTGCCCTTGGGGTTGATGTCGCTTTGGCACGAATGTATGCATGCTGCATTTGCCTATTCTCTTGCAGCGACCCTGCCCCACTCTTGTCTAAAGTGATCTGCCCAGCCGGCCACGGCGGAAGGCTTAGCGTCACACTGTACATTGGAAGCCGGGGCGCTGGCATTCTATAACAATTCACTGGTCTCGGACATTCTTGAGCACATGGACGCGGTCTTCGCGAGACAAGTCATGGGGAAATCTAAATGGGCCGACGGCCGTTCCATTCCTGGGATCGAATCCGATCATTCCTGGGTAGATCGCCTGCACTCTTTCTCCCCTCCACGTTAAACTAAGCGGATGACTGATTCCTCCCACAACGCTCTGGCTCGGGCTTCTTCGTCGTACCTGCGGTCGGCGATGCATCAGCCGATCCAGTGGCATGAGTTTGGGCAAGAGGCTTTTGCGGCGGCTCGGCTGGCGAATAAGCCGATGCTTTTGGATATTGGGGCGGTTTGGTGCCATTGGTGCCATGTGATGGATCGCGAGTCTTATGACGATGCCGAGGTGGCGGCGATCGTCAACGAGCACTACATCGCGGTGAAGGTGGACCGTGATGAGCGTCCGGATATTGACAGCCGGTATCAGGCGGCGGTGGGTGCGCTTACGGGACAGGGTGGGTGGCCGCTTACGGCTTTTCTTACTCCTGACGGCAAGCCGTTTTATGGGGGGACTTATTTCCCTCCGGCGGACGCGTACGGGCGGCCTAGTTTCAAGCGTGTGCTGCTTTCGATTGCCCAGGCTTATCGCGAGAAGCATGGCGAGGTGCTGGAGCAGGCGCAGTTGATCGAGAGCGCGATCTCACGGGCGGAGTCTTTTTCGGGGGGCGGCGGGAAAGTATCCGCGACGGTGATTGACGCGATTGTGGAATCGGCGCGGAAGATGTTTGACGATGTCAACGGCGGATTTGGCGCTGCGCCCAAGTTCCCACATCCGGCGGCGCTTGATCTGGTGATGGATCAGTATGTTCGAACCGGATCGAGCAATGAGGAGCTGCGGACTATTTTCGTCCACACCTTGGAGAAGATGGCGCGCGGGGGCGTCTATGACCAGCTGGCGGGCGGCTTTCATCGCTATTCGGTGGATGAGCGCTGGATCGTGCCGCACTTCGAGAAGATGTGCTACGACAACTCGGAGTTGCTGAAAAACTATGTTCACGCTTATCAGGCGACGGGGGAGGAGTTCTTCGCGGAAGTGGCGCGCGACATTATTCGCTGGATGGACGAATCGCTCAGCGACCGCGCCCACGGGGGCTTTTACGCTTCGCAGGACGCCGACTACTCGATGGACGATGACGGCGATTATTTCACCTGGACGCTGGAGGAAACGAAGGCGGCGCTGACGGAGGATGAGGCTGCGGTGGCGACGCTCTATTACGACATCAACGAAGTCGGGGATATGCATCACAATCCGGCGAAGAATGTGCTTCACGTTCGAACCCCGATTCGGTCAGGGCTGGGGGAAATTGCGCGGCGGCTGAACATTGCGGAAGAACGGGCGCGTGCTCTGCTGGATGCAGCTAAGAAGAAGATGTATGCGGCGCGATTGCTGCGTCCGACGCCGTATGTGGATAAGACGGTTTATGCGGGCTGGAACGCGATGTGCGTGTCGGCTTATCTGGAAGCGGCCAAGGTGCTGGATCTGGCGGAGGCGCGCCACTTTGCATTGCGCTCGCTGGATCGGCTTCTGTCCGAGGGATGGAATGCGGAACGCGGGATGAAGCATGTGAGTGCTTACTCGGATCCGCGGGCAGATCGGCACGAAGTCCCTGTCCCTGGCGTGCTGGATGACTACGCTTTTGCGGTGATTGCGTGTCTGGACGCTTATGAGGCGACGGCGGACCTGAGCTACTTCCGATTTGCGCGGTCGATCGGAGACGCGATGGTGGCGGGGTTCTTCGATCCAGTGGATGGCGGATTCTTTGATACGCGCGCGGCGGTCCCGGCGGCTGACGGGGCATCGGACGAAAAAGCCGCACTCGGCATTTTGGGGACGCGGCGGAAGCCGTTTCAGGATTCGCCGACTCCAGCGGGAAATTCGGCGGCGGCGATTGCGCTGCTGCGGCTGCATGGTTATGCCAATGATGCGTCGGACACTGGCGCGTCGTATCGTGACAACGCGGAGCAGACGCTGGAGGTCTATGCCGGGGTCGCGGGACAGCACGGCATTTTTGCGGCGACTTACGGGCTGGCCGTGATGCACTTCAGCCAGCCGCACACACAAGTGGTGATAGTCGGGAAGGATGAGGTGGCCGCGGAGCTGTATCGGGCTGCGGTGCGGCCGCTCGGCTTAAGTATGGCGGTTCTGCGTCTGGACGCAGATAAGGCGGTCGCGCAGAATCTGCCACCGGTTTTGGCGGAGACGATCCCGAATCTTCCGGCGCTGGGCGGGGGACGGTCGTTTGACGGCCGATCATTTGACGGACGATCATTTGCGGTGGTGTGCTCGGGGTTCGCCTGCCAGCCGCCTATTTTCGATGCACAGGAACTTGGGCGCACGTTGGGGTCGCGGGCGCGTCCAGCGGCGTGAGTTGGGCAGGTTTGAATCTTGACGCGGGGTCACGGGGCTGACTCCCGCAAGCACTGACTTGCGGAAGAGTCCCTTCCGGTTTGCCCGTGATCCAGACACAACCCGGAGCCGTGCCGGGAACAACACGAAAACCTCAAGCCGAGGCTGCACTCCGCTTTGGAAGCCTCGGTGTATAGTGTCGGCTACCGGAAGCGAAAAATGGAAATCGCTGCTGATGTGGCCTCGAACCTTCCGCGCAAGCTCGGCTTGATCGACGCGCTGGCGATCGTGATTGGCATGGTAATTGGTGGCGGGATTTTTCTGGTGCCCAATCTGGTCGCCCGTGAGCTGAAATCTGCGACCGCGATCCTGGCGGTCTGGGTATTTGCCGGCGTGATCTCGTTCTTCGGCGCGCTCGCTTGCGCCGAACTTGGCACCGCCCTACCATCCACCGGCGGGCAATATGTCTTCCTCCGCGAAGCTTACGGTCCTATGGCCGGATTTCTTTGCGGCTGGTCCATGTTCTTGGTCGCGCGGACCGCGCAGGTGGCCTGGCTGGCGGTAACGATGGCGTTGTACGTCTCCTATTTCTTCCCGCTATCCGCGCTGGTGTCGAAGTTGGTCGGGATCTGCGCGATCGCGTTGTTCACTGGAATCAATTATCGCGGCGTCACCGCCGGGGCAATGGTTCAGAAAACGTTCACGCTGGCCAAGGTCGCCGGCCTGCTCGTCATCATCGGCAGCGCCCTCCTGTGGAGCAGCAAAGCAGCGTCGACTCCGGAAGGAGTTGCGGGCGGATTCTCCGTCAGCAGCTTCGGCGTCGCGCTGATCGCATCGCTGCTGGCCTATGACGGCTGGGTGCAGCTGAGCTTCGTTGCCGGCGAGATCCGTAACCCACAGCGGAACGTGTTTCTTGCGCTGACCCTTGGGTCGGCCGCATGCGTCGCCATTTACTTGCTGGCCAATGTGGCTTATTTGCGCGTTCTCCCGATCGCCGAAATCGCTGCGAGCGATCGCGTCGGCGCCACCGTGGCCAACCGCGTGCTCGGCCCCGGCGGGGGCAGCCTGGTTTCGCTGATTATCCTCGTGTCGATCATCGGGACTCTGAATGGCTGCTTTCTTACCAGTCCGCGGATTTATTTCGCGCAAGCGCGCGATGGCCTCTTCTTTCGGAAGTTCGCCGAGGTGCATCCGCGGTATCAAACACCTGGGTTTTCGATCCTGGCTCAAGGCATCTGGGCGGCCGTGCTCGTCGTGAGCGGCTCCTATGAAACTCTCCTCGATTACGCGATGTTCGCGATGTGGCTCTGGTATGGTCTGATGGTCGCGGGTGTGATCGTACTGCGGTATAAGCGGCCGGGCCTCGCACGTCCTTATCGGATGTGGGGATACCCAGTAACCCCGGCACTGTTCGTGGCGATCGCGTGCTGGTTTTTGGCGAATATGCTGAAAGCGCGACCGCTTCCGTCGGTCGCCGGACTGCTCTTGATCGCGACCGGAATCCCGGTTTACTTCCTGTGGGCCCGCCAACGCATCCAAGCCGAATCCACAACGGTCTGATTTGCGGGCTTGCCCAAAGGCTAGCGGCCTGAAGGGCTGCTCCGACCGCGCCGATAATACAGCGGGTTCGCGGGAAACGGGACCCGCGCTGCGCTGCAGGGCTGCCCTTCCGGCCTCTGAAGTTCCCTGCCTTGGCTGCCGATAAAACTAGAAGGCGGCGTGTCCAGTCATGTCTTCGAACCTCCTCGATAACCCGAAGCTGTTCCGGCATGTGGTGGAAGATTTGCCGGTGGGGATTTACATCGTGGACCGGGAGCGGCGGATCCGTTTTTGGAACCGTGGCGCGGAGCACCTCATCGGGCATCTGGCGCACGACGTGGTGGGACGCGTCCTGGAAGATGTGGTGCAGGCCTGCGACCGGCGGGGCAACAGGTTGAGTGGCGAGCGCTGTCCGGTGACGAAGACGCTCATCCAGCGGAAGCCGCAGCATTGCAGCGCTTTCTACCTGCACAAAAATGGGCATTGTGCGGCGGTGAAAATTCGCACCCGGCCCATACTTGAATACGGTGATGCGATCGGCGGTGCGACGGTTCTATTCGAAGAAGCGTTTGTGAGCCGCGAGGAATCGTCGGGGCCGCCGATGTACGGATGTCTGGATGCGACTACGGGAATTCCTTCACGCCGTCTGACGCGCGCAGTTCTGAACGAATGCATGGCTGGCATGGAGGAATCGCATACCGGGTTCGGGGTCCTGCGGATACGGGTGCTGGGGCTGGAGGAGTTTCGGTCAAAACACGGCCCGCAGTCGGTCGTGCCGTTTCTGCACACCGCGGCGCAGACTTTGCGAAACAGTCTGGATGCGGAAAACTTTCTGGGATGCTGGGGAGAGAACGAATTTCTGGTGGTGCTGCCCTCGGCGAGTCCGATGATGGTGGCAATGACGGCCGAAATTTTATGGAACCTGCTCAGCCATTCGGAGGTTTCCTGGTGGGGCGACCGTTTCCTGGTTGAGGCAGAGGTGGCGTGTACGGTGGCCACTGCCGGCAACGATTTGGAATCGTTGCTGAGAGATATGAAGCCTTCGCACTCGAGCGGGACGGTGAAGACGGTAGCAGCGGGCGCGGCCAACGATTCGGGACGCTGGCGAGGATGATGCTTCATGTTTTCGATCATTGGGATCGTGGTTGTTTTCGGCTGCATCGCAGCGGGCTATCTGATGGAACACGGCAACATGAAGGTGCTCGCGCAGCCGGCGGAGCTGATCATCATCGGCGGGGCGGCGCTGGGTACGGTGTTGATCTCGAATCCGATCCACACGCTGAAGCAGATGATAAACGGGGTCATTGGGGCATTTGGATCGTCGAAGTACGGCACGAAGCGCTACATCGATTCACTGAAGATGATGTATGAGCTCCTGCAAAAGGCGCGCAAGGAAGGCCTGGTGGCACTGGAGACGGATATCGAGGATCCGGACAAAAGCCCGCTGTTCGCCAATTACAAGGATTTTGTGAAGGATCACCACGCCGTGGCTTTCGTCTGCGACACGATGCGAATGGCGGTGAGCGGGGGCGTGGAAGTATTCGATTTGGATCAGATGCTGGATGCGGATATGGAAGTACATCATCACGAGGCGAGCGAGCCGGTGGCAGCGTTGAGCACGATGGCGGACGCGTTGCCTGGGCTGGGCATTGTGGCGGCGGTGCTGGGAGTGGTGATCACGATGGGCGCGCTGGGCGGACCTCCAGAAGAAATTGGACGCAAGGTGGCGGCGGCTTTGGTGGGGACTTTCCTGGGCATTCTGCTGTGTTACGGGCTGGTCGGACCGCTCGCCGCGCGCATGGGCAAGATGGCGGAGGAGCAACACGCGTTCATGATGGTGCTGCGGGTGACCATGATTGCTTTTCTGAAAGGTGTTGCCCCGATCATGGCGGTTGAGATTGGACGGCGGACGGTACCGGGGCATGTGCGTCCTTCGTTCAAGGCGGTCGAAGAGGCTTGTCGCGGCGCGAAAGGCGACACGGCCGCAGCGGCGGCTGCGGGATAGACATCGAGCATGCCGACACCACCTATCATCATCATCAAAAAAAAAGGCGGCCATGGCGGCCATCACGGCGGCGCCTGGAAGGTCGCTTATGCTGACTTCGTCACGGCCATGATGGCACTGTTCATCGTGTTGTGGTTGATGAACAGCAGCCAGAAGATTCAGCTGGCGGTTGGCG
>Ga0210406_10007210_pt1 | contig 11357 bp, 7 predicted proteins | sample IncBWC30MmetaG_FD_155454 | JGI IMG/M metagenome (GOLD analysis project Ga0210406, IMG submission 155454) | Forest soil microbial communities from Barre Woods Harvard Forest LTER site, Petersham, Massachusetts, United States - Inc-BW-C-30-M | ecosystem: Environmental > Terrestrial > Soil >... | reverse complement strand
ATCAGGTTACTGAGCGCGCGCTGCACAAACATTTCGGATTCCGAGTCCAACTCCGAGGTCGCTTCATCGAGAATCAATATGGGCGAATCCTTCAGAATCGCGCGGGCGATGGCGATGCGCTGGCGTTGTCCGCCGCTGAGCCGCGTGCCGCGTTCGCCGATCAGCGTATCGTAGCCCTGCGGCAACTCCAGAATGAAATCATGAGCCAGCGCTGCCTGTGCCGCCTGGATCACGCGCTCCTGCGGAACATTGCTCATGCCGTAACAAATATTGTTCCGCACCGTATCGTGAAAGAGAATATTCTCCTGCGTGACCATGGCGATCTGGCCGCGCAGCGATCGCAGGGTAACGTCGCGAATGTCCGCGCCGTCAACTCGAATCGTGCCGGAACTGGCCGCGTAAAATCGCGGAATCAGGTTGACGAGCGTGGTCTTCCCCGCCCCGCTTGACCCCACGAAGGCCACCAATTCTCCTCTGCGCGCCTGAAAGCTAACGTCGCGCAGCACGGGCGTCGTGTCGTAGGAGAAGCCCACATTTTGAAATTCGATTTCGCGCGAGAATGGCGGCAACGGCTTCGCGCCGGGCGCATCCTGTTCTTCCTGCTTCAAATCCAGGTACGCGAAGACATGCGTTGTGGCGCCCTGCGCCTGTTGAAACTGCTGATACACCGCGCCCATGCGCTTGATGGGCTCGTAGGACTTGATCAGGCAATACACGAAGCTGAAAAATAATCCCACGGTCATTTGTTGCAGGCGAATCTTGTCTCGCGCATGAAGCAGGAGCAGACAAATCACCACGGGCAAAAGCAAGTCCATCAGCGGCGAAGTCACAACCTGCGCGCGGACCCAACGCATAGTTTCGCGAAGCAAGCGCTTGGCCGCAGCTTGGAATTTCGCGACTTCGAAATCCTCCATGCCAAACGCCTTCACGACGCGATTTCCTGCCACCGTTTCCTGCAGAATCTGATTTAGTTCTCCCAGTTTGTGTTGGCTGCTTTCCACTGAACGTCGAATCTTGCGTCCCAATCTACCGACCGGCCAAACCACGGCAGGCAGAAAAAGCGCGCAGCCCAGGGTCATCTTCCAATCAATGTAGAAGAGCACGGCAATAAACGCGACGAACGAAAAACTTTGCCGAAACACATCCGCCAGATACTCGGAAAGCGCGGGCCGCGCTCGCTCCACATCATTGATCACTCCCGACATAACTCGCCCGGTTGGTTGGCTCTGGAAAAATGCTATCGGCTGGCGGATGATCTTTTCGTAGACTTTGTTCCGCAAGTCGGTGAGCGCACGATGTCCGACGAATTGAATCAGCGTGCTGCCGCCAAACTCCGCCACAGACTTTACGAAAAAAACCACCAGTAGCGAGATTGAAACAACCGGCCAAACATTGTGGATGCTGTGCGGAAAAAAGCGATTCAGGTAGATCGCGGGGCCGCCGTGGGGCACGGTGAACAAAAGCACGTTGGAATCGGGAGCCGCGGGATTCAGCACGCGATCGATGATCGGTTTGATCATTAGCCCGATGATGGCTTCGGCCAATCCCACCACCAGCAGCAGCGCAATGCCCACGCTCATAGACACGCGATAGGGCTTCACGTATCCCAACAGCCGCTTCAAATGTGGCGAAAACATGGAACCCACTACTCAGCCCCCGGGAACGCCCGCGTAATCCCCTCTTGGTACGCTATTCGGCAGCACGCCGGTGTGTCAAGTTGGCCGGACAGCATCAGTAGGCCAGTTTCGAGAACAATCGCGCTGCCTGTTCTACAGCCTGCAGACCAATCCTTTGTCGCTTCCTCGCTGCGGTTCTCAGTGATACTCTCCCGCCGACGATTTGGCGACACTCGACTGAGACCGCTGCATCCGGCAGATCGCTGGCCTCGACTCAACCTTTCCGTTTGAGATTCTCGCAAAGGAAGACTGCAACTGGACCCCGCATGACTTCCGACCGCTTTCGCGACCGGCGTGTTTTCTGGTGTGGCGACGCAGCACATATCTGGGTACCATTCGCCGGTTACGGGACGAACGCGGGAATCGCAGACGCCATACATTTGTCCTGGAAGTTGGCAGGTGTGCTGAACGGCTGGGCGGAGCCTGCAATTCTGGACGCCTCTGAGCTCGGGCGTCAGCCAGTCAAACAACAGGTATCACGCTATGCCATGAACACGTCCTTCACACGCAAGTCGCTGGGCAGTGCGATCCCCCACAACTTGCAGAAGCTCGGTCCGGAGGGCGAAGCGGTTCGTGCTCACAGCGGAAAAAGCGCCTACGAACAGAACGTCGGGCAGTTCCGCTGTGGTGGGCCACTTCGGATATTTCTACAAGAATTATCCGATTATCGCGTACGACGGCGAGGAAGCCCCACGCGACACGATCTACGACTTTCGTCCAGTCCACAGTTCCGGGCTGCCGCACGCCGCAGCTATGGTTGCGCGGTGGGAAGATCAGTGTATGACGCTCTGCGACCTACTGTTCAGAGTTCTGCGAACCGATCCTGCGGTTGAGACGGGCCGTCTCTTGGCGGTAGCTGCACAGCGTGGAGTGCCAATGGTTGTACTCGACGCGGGCTTAGAAGAGACTGCTTCGCTTTGTCCCTGGAAGCTTCTTTCGTCCCGTCCCGATCAACACGCGGCCTGGCGTGGCGACGAGCTACCAAATGATTCCATTGCTTTGATCGATCGCGTGCACAGTGCGTGCCGGTAAGACGTAGCGGTGCCGGGCACGCAAAGGCCACCGGCAGCTATGTTAGTCTAATCGGCAGACGCGATGAAAACCGCCAAGCGCAAAAAAGAGTGGTTCGATGACGACTCGTTCTGGCGCGAGCTGTACCCATTCCTGTTTCCAGAGAAACGCGTCGCCGATGCGGACGAGCAAGTCGCGAAGGCGCTCGCACTCACCAAGCCTCCAGGCAAGTCGGTCCTCGACCTCTGCTGCGGTCCCGGCCGATGCAGCATCGCACTCGCAAAAAAGGGATTCCGGGTCACTGGCGTCGACAAGACGACGTATCTGCTGAATAAGGCGCGCGCGAAGGCTAAGGCCGCTCGCGTGAACATCGAGTGGGTTCGGGAAGATATGCGCGATTTTGTGCGCCCGGCCTCTTTTGCCCTGGTGCTCAGCATGTTTACCTCCTTCGGTTATTTCGACGACAGGCAAGACGACATGACCGTCTTGCAGAACATGTTCACGTCGCTGCAGCCGGGTGGTGCGTGTCTGATCGAGGTGTTGGGCAAAGAACGTCTGGCTAAAATTCTTCAGCCCACAATATCTACCGTTTTGCCGGGCGGTACTCTCATGGTGGAGCGGCACGAGATTTTTGACGATTGGACTCGCGTTCGCAACGAATGGCTGCTCATCCGAGGCGGCCGCGCGAAGAGCTTCAATTTCCATCACACCATTTATTCCGGTCAAGAGTTGCGCGATCGCATGGAGCGCGTCGGATTCGTTGCGGTGAAGCTGCACGGGAATCTCGACGGAGACGCCTATGGTCCCAACGCCGAGCGCCTAGTCACCATAGGTCACAAACCGATATCCAAGCATCCCAATAAGCGCCCGGCCGCCGACATTGGCGATTCCGAGTAGAGTCCGGTCTCAATCGATCACGTGTTAAGCTCAGTTCGTCCTCCCCTGCGGCGGTAAGTCGGACCAAAACGGAAACAACACGCCTGACACGTAGGACTTCAACTTCGTTGGGGGACAGTTCCGGCGGTTCGCTCATATTCCCGGAACGGGTAAGTCTTGATTGTGAGAACGTAGATCAAGCCTGAAAAACCCGCAGATCGCAGAAGCGGATTTCATCCTTAGCCAATGCTTCCCGGGCGCTTCGCCGAGCTAAGCAGTGACAAAACGGAAATTGACCCGGGTCCGTAATGTCGTCATAGCGCGGATTCGTGGACGATTCTTACTTGTTGATGTCGCGATGGACGACCCGCGTCGCATACCCGCGTTTTTCAAGCGAGTGCCTCATGGACTCCGCCATCATTACCGAGCGATGCTTTCCGCCAGTGCATCCGAACGCGATCGTCAGGTAGCTCTTCCCTTCCTCGATGTAGTGCGGAATCAGGTAGGTCAGCAGCCCCTGCATGCGCCGGAGAAATTCTCCCGTTTGAGGAAACGACCGGATATAGCGCCGCACTTGCGGATCCTTGCCGGTAAACGGCCGCAGCTTCGGCACAAAATGCGGATTCGGCAGGAAGCGCACGTCGAACATCAAATCGGCGTCAGTCGGCACGCCAAATTTGAAACCGAAGCTCACCAGCGAAACCAGCATGGGCCGTTTGCTCTCGCTGCGGAACCGCTGGTTCACAAACTGCCGCAATTCATGCACGTTAAATTGCGACGAGTCGATCACCACGTCCGCCAGCTTGCGGATTGGGTCCATCAGAACGCGCTCATGATGCAAGCTTTCGCGCACGGAAAAATCCTTGCCGAGAGGATGCGGCCGGCGCGTCTCGCTATAACGCCGCAGCAGCGCGTCTTCATTCGCTTCGATAAATACCAGCGTGATGGGATGTTCGCGCCGCAGGTGCCGCAGCAATCCCGGCAGTTTTTCCAGCTGCAAGCCTTCTCTGGCGTCCACAAGCAGCGCTGCCCGGGCAAAGTCGCCTTCACCCGCCGCGTGCAGCTCCGCGAAAATCGGAATCAGCTCAACAGGAAGATTGTCCACGCAGTAAAAGCCCATGTCCTCGAAAGCCTTCAGCACCGTGCTCTTTCCCGAGCCGGAAAGCCCTGTAAGGATGACGAGTTGTCTTCCCTGTTTTCTGGATTTTCGTGTGAGGTGGGCGCGCTTCACAGTAGGTGGGGAACTCAGCTCTTCACGCGCCGTTGATGCGTGCTCGGAATGCGCATGTCTTCGCGATACTTCGCCACCGTGCGCCGGGTCACGTGGATGCCGCCATCGTCGAGCTTCTTGGCAATCTGTTCGTCGGTCAGCGGCCGCGCGGAGTCTTCTTCATCGATCATTTTCTTGACCAGGCGCTTCAACGTCAGCAGCGACATTCCTCCGCCCTCAGGGCCGTTCACCGCTTCGCTGAAGAACGAACGTAACTCAATCACACCCTGCGGCGTATGCGCGTATTTGCTGGCCACGGCGCGGCTGACGGTCGATGGATGCACGCCGACTTCTTCCGCAACTTCCTTGATCATCATCGGCTTCAGCGTGTCGGGCCCCTGGTCCAGAAATTCGCCTTGCCTGGCGATGATCGACTGGCAGACCCGCAGGATCGTATGTTTGCGCTGCTCGATGTTCTTCATCAGCTGAATGGCGGCGGTAAAGCGTTCCTTCACGTAGTTGCGAACTTCTTTGTCGGCCGCGTCGCGCACCAGCAGCCGGCGGTACGTCGGGCTCAGCCGCAGCTGCGGCATATCATCTTCATTCAGGAAAACCTGCCACTGGTCGTCGACTTTGCGGAAATAAACGTCAGGCTCCACCAGGCGCGGTTCCGTTTTGTTGTAGCGCAGCCCCGGACGCGGGTCGAGCTTCTTGATCGTATCGATGGCGTGCTTCACGATGTCCGTCGGACGATTCAGAGCGCGCGCAATTTCCTTCAGCTGGTTCGACTGTACTTGCTTCAGGTGCTCGGAAACAATCTGGCACGCCAGCGTGTTCTGCGGATCAAACGCTTTCAGTTGCAGCAGCAGACATTCCCGCAGATCCCGCGCTCCCACTCCAATCGGATCAAAGTCTTGCACCACGGCAATCGCGTCTTCCAGATCGTCCTGCGAATATTTGCCGTTCTGAGCCAACTCCTCGATGGAAGCAGTGAGGTAACCGTTTTCGTCCAGGTTACCAATCACATTTTCAACGATTTCGCGCACCGACTCCGAGCAAATGGTCACGCTGAGTTGCCATGTCAGATGCTCGCTGAGCCCGGCCGGGGATGAAAGAAACTTTTCAAACGAAGGACGTTCACTAATCTCCCGTTCCTGGGACTTCCCGCCATCGCCGCCGGTGTCCAGGTACTGGTTGAAGAACGCGCCAACGTCGAATTCATCGAACGGGTTGGGCTCCGGCTTTTCCGGAACCTTTTCGGTCTCTGCTTTCAGGAAGGTTTCGTCGCTGTAGTTGTCGCTGACGGTGGGCTCTTCGGAGAGTTCTTCGAGGACGGGATTGGCAATCATCTCCTGGTTGATCATTTCGCGAAGCTCCAGGCGGTTCAGCGCCAGAACGCTGACCATCTGCACAAGGCCGGGCGTCAGAATCTGCTTCTGCGTCACCTTGAGATTTAGTTTGAGTCCCTGCCAGGCCATGGCTCCCGTTCTCGCTGCTACCTAGGATAAACCTAATTCAAGCGGAAGGTATCGCCGAGATAGACTCGGCGGACTTCCGGATTGTCGCTCAAATCCCTTGGCGTGCCCTTCGCCATGATTCTCCCACGATTCACGATGTATGCGCGGTCGGTCACGCTGAGTGTTTCCCGGACGTTGTGATCCGTGATCAACACGCCGATTCCAGAACGGCTCAACTCCCGGATCAACTCCTGCAAGTCCCTCACGGTCAGGGGGTCGATCCCGGAAAACGGCTCGTCCAGCAGGATGAACGACGGCTGCAAAGTCAGCGAGCGCGCGATTTCCAGCCTTCGGCGTTCTCCCCCAGAGAGCATGTAGGCTTTGCTCTGTCGTACGGTCTCCAGCCCCATCTGGGCCAGCAATTCTTCCAAGCGGTCGCGCTGCTGCTCCGGCGTAAGGGGAAGGGTCTCCAATACTGCCAGCAGGTTCTCTTCGCTGGTAAGCTGCCGGAAGACTGAGGGCTCCTGAGGTAGGTAACTGATGCCGCTGCGCGCCCTCAAGTACATGGGCAGGTCGGTAATCTCTTCCCCATTCAGCAGAACCTGGCCGGAATCGGGCCTTGCCAGGCCGACGATCATGTAGAACGTAGTGGTCTTGCCGGCCCCATTTGGTCCCAATAGCCCTACAACTTCGCCTTGCCCTATTTCTACTTGTACGTTATCGACAACCTTGCGTCCCCGGTAGGACTTGCTCAGTTCGACGCCCTGGAGTGTTGGCATTCCAAATCACGCGGATCGGCCGTGAATCCACTTACTCGCTGCTATTGAACTCGGTGTTTGGTCAACGTGCGCAGACCTTCTCCCGAGTCGACGATGATCGTATCATCCGCAATATGGAAGGTCAATTGACGTCCCATTGTGATCCCTTCCTGAGCGTCGTAAAGTGTGGGATTTCCTCCACTTAGCACGAATTTCTGGTCCTCTGCCGTGTACACGCCCTGCTCCGCCGTCGCTCGCCGATCGCCCTCCTCTATCATCACTCCGCCGGTGCCGACGGCCCGGCTGATCTGTGCCGCCCCCGGCACTCCCTGCTTCCCACTGGTTGCCCGCGTGAAGAAAAGGTCGAGCACGGGGGCGCGCATACGTTGGTCAACGGATTGCACGACGACGTTTTCTTCCAGTTTCGCGCGATTCTCCAAGTCCCAATAGGTCAGCGTGCCCGCGGAAATGTGCCAAAGACTCGGCTGTTTTTTGGGTTGAGATTGATCGTTGGAGGAAGCCTGCGGAAAGACAGCACGTACATTGCCAACTGCGTTCACCACCCGGGCGTCTCTCAACAACTCGATCGATTCCGCTTCCAGCACCGACGCCCCCTGCCACATGCGGGCGTGACCGGTGTACAGCGCGCGTCCCGTTTTCGAGTTTGCTTCCATGTGCGCCGAGGAAAGATTGGTGGGCGCGGGCGCCAGTTGCACGCTGTTGGCTTTTGCGGAAAGGTCGGTGGACCGAACGTTTCCTTCGGCGAAAATTTCTCCGGTGGCTTGATTGAACGTGATTTTCGCCGCGTGCGTCTCGCTGCTCGTGTCGCGCGCCAGTGCCTGGCCGGTCAGCACCGCCGTCTGGTTCGGCTTCGTGAAAACCGCCTGCTGCGCTTCGCCACTGCGATCGCCCTCCTTCAAGTGCACGTTGCCCTGCATCGTGATCTTGGACCACTCGCCGGTCGGCTCCATCTGAATCAAGCCGTTTTTGGAATCAGCCGTCTGCAACGGCTTGCCTTTTAGTTCACGTTCCGTTTGTACGGCACCGGTCGCGACAAGTTGCTGCGCTTTTCCGGTGACGCCAAAGTCCAGTGCCAGCTTGTCGGCGGTCAGCTTGGATCGGCTTGCGGCGGCATCGTTCCATTCGATGGTTCCACGCGCCAGCGTCTCGCTGTGTTGCAAGCGATTCTGCTGTCCCAATTGCCCGCCAGTGAAGTTCAACTGCAAAGCTTCGGTCTTTACGTTGCGCTGCAATCCTGTTTTAGGATCGCGGCTCTGCAGTCGCACATTTCCGCGCACGGTCAGCAGCTTCGCCTGATTCACACGAGGCCACATCTCCAGTTCGCCATGTTCGGCTTGTAATCCGCCAGCAGGAGCACCGCCGTTCACATTTCCGTCGGCCACAACCGTCGTCACCCAGCCTTCCGACGACAATTCCGCCGTCAATTGATCCGCGCGCAGTTTCGTGCTGTCGCCGCCCGCACCGCGCGACACCACTTCCGGAGTTTGTCCCAGCGTGCCGGGCCTGGCGATCAGCGACCGCGCTCGGAACGCTGGATCCAGCGAAACGAACAATTCTCCCGCGGTGAGTTGCTGAGCCGGTGTGGTAGCCGTGACCGGTCCAAACAGGAGGATGGAGTGTGTGGTCTTGCCAAATTCCAGGCTGCTGCCTTGGATGTCAACCTCGGACGCGGCAGTGGTCGACTTCGACTTACCATTAGATGCGGAAGAGCTGTCCATTTTCAGATGCACATCGCGAATCAGCCGCAACTGCCCTTCTTCCGAGGAATACACCGCGCCCACGCCGTCGCCGCTGCCGTTGGGAAAACTGAACTTCACCGGCTGGACGGTTTGCGCACGGCCTGTGGCCTTTTCAAACGTCACGCCGCGAGTCTCGACGCGAATGATGTTGGGGACAGCCGAGGATTGCCGGCGGAGTCGTTCGGCATCGGCCGCGCTCTGCAATTCCATCTGCACTTCGCCATTGCATTGCACGCCACCGTCGGCCTTCGCGTATTGGCAACTCTGCGTATGGATTACGTCGTGGCGGTCGCCATTCTTGCCAAACACGGTGATGTGCACATCCTCCAGCAGACTGGCGTCTTGGCCCTTGAAGTCCGTGGACTTCGAAGCCTGTACGGTGAAGATGGTGCGCGTGCCGTCGCCCTTGGAAAAGGTGATTCCACTGGATTGCCGTTCAACATCGCGCGGCGGTGCCGGAGGAGCGTTCTTCTTCTCAACGTGCGCGGTGTATTGGCGTTTCAAATACACAGCGCCCGTGGACGCTGCCAGCACAAAGGCTACGAGCGCGGACCAGCGAGCGTAACGCGCGGCTTCGCTTCTCTTCATGATTTCAGTTAAGCAGAATTTTCAAGGGCTGTATAGCGCGTGCCGGAAAGCGGGTGGGTCTACTGGGCGGCCGCTTCGCCAGCGGCTTCTTCGGCGTCGGAGTTCTCCGGCAAGATGCCAAGATTGGCGGCGGCGACGCTGTCGCGATTGGTATTTTTCACCAGGTACATGGCTTCATCGGCGAGGTGCAGCAATCCTTCTTTGGTCTTGGAATCCACCGGATAAGAAGCCACTCCGACGCTGGGCGTAATCTTGATGTCCAGGCCTTCCTTCGTCAGCCAGACCGTTTCGCGAATGAGTTTGTGCAAGCGCTTGGCAACGTAGATGGCGTTCTCTTTGGAGGTCTGCGGCAGAAGAATCACGAACTCATCGCCGCCATAGCGAAACGCAAAATCAATCAGGCGGCAATTGGTTTTCAGGGCGTCGCCCATTTCAGAGAGCAAGCGCGAGCCGACCAGGTGGCCGTGAGTATCGTTGACCATCTTGAAGTGGTCGAGATCGATGAACACAATGGAAAATTCGTAGTTATAACGCTGCGAGCGATAGATTTCCGTATCAAGGATGAAGCCCATGTGGCGGGCATTGTAGAGCGAGGTGCAGTCGTCCTTGATGGTCAGTTCGTGAATGCGCTTGACGTGCCGCGCGTTTTCCAGCGCGATGGCGGCAAAGTCCGAAAGCGCTTCCAGCAGCTTTAAGTCACGCGGGTCGAAGCCTTCCGGGCCCACGCAATTGATCAGCTCAATCACGCCGAGGCAAGTGTCGCGAAATTTAACGGGCACGGCTACGATGGAGCGGGTCTCCATCTTGGTTTTTTCGTCGACCTTGCCGAAGAAGCGCGTGTCCTTCGAGGTGTCGGGAACGATCACCACTTCGCCGTGCTGCGCCACCCAGCCGCCAATTCCCTGGCCGAGTTTAATGCGCACATCCTTGAGTGCCTGCGAGGCTTTGCCTACCGCCAACTCGAAATAGAGTTCTTGCTTGGATTCGTCGAGCAGCAAGAGCGACCAGTTCTCCGGGCGCAGAAATTCGTCGATTTTCTCCATGATCGTGCGAAGAACCTGATCGAGTTGCAGGGAGGAGGTGAGCGCCTTCCCCAATTCCTGGAAGACCGCCACTTCGCCCGCTTCTCGCTGTTCGGACGGTGCGCCTGGATTGCGGCGCCGCTCGACACTTGGAAACTGCTTGATCTCCTCAGCGCTCACCGGAACTTATCCCCCGGACGACAACAACCCGCGCCGGCAACCAGAAAAAGAACAGCCGCGCGTCGACACCTATCCTGAAACGTACTCGTCTGGGCCAGTATAGGCACCCCGTAAAATGCGGCGCAACATTGTCGTGGGACAGGCGTTTCCATCTTGCCATGGTGGCGAAAAACAGCATGGGTCTTGCGTTTTCAGTTGTGATTGGGTGAGCGGCTATTCGAGGCTAGCGGTTCGTAGGTCGGAGCTAGCAGCGAAGGAATGTGAGCGCAGTTTGAGCAAATTGCGCCGCAGCATCCAGAAACACTGGCCCGTGTCCACCGTTTGGCACGACCCACAGGGACGATCGAGGAATGGCACGATACATTTCTATCGCCATCTCCACCGGATAGAGAAAATCACGATCTCCATAGACTATCAGGGTCAATGCTGAGATTCGGGACAGAGACGCAGGCGTGAAGTTCATATCGTCATAACTGTCGGCCAACCCACGCGACCATTGCCATATGGCCTTAATCTGTTCGTCGCCGTGTTTGTGACGCTTGCGCATGGTTTCCCACTCTTCGGCTGACTGCTTTTCAATCGAGACCTGCCGCATAATCGCGCGAGCCTGCTCGGGAAAGTACATGGTGGCGCTGACCAGGACCATGGCTGCGATGCGGTCAGGCTGCAAGGTCGCCATGTGAAGAAGGATGTTTCCACCCATGCTTATGCCAATAGCTTTGCATTTCTGGACCTTCAGATAGTCGAGCAGCGCCAGGGTATCCAGCGCGCATTGCTGGTGAGTGATGGTGCCACTCGGATTCTGCGACCGACCATGGC
>Ga0210406_10007209_pt1 | contig 11362 bp, 18 predicted proteins | sample IncBWC30MmetaG_FD_155454 | JGI IMG/M metagenome (GOLD analysis project Ga0210406, IMG submission 155454) | Forest soil microbial communities from Barre Woods Harvard Forest LTER site, Petersham, Massachusetts, United States - Inc-BW-C-30-M | ecosystem: Environmental > Terrestrial > Soil >... | reverse complement strand
GACGGCCAACGCAACTGAAGCCGGAGCGAAAGCAGACTTTCAAGCATCATTAAACAAAACGTTCTACGATGACCTTGGCGTAAAGCCCAACGCTTCTACCGAAGAAATCGTCAAGGCCCACCGCGACTTGGCCAAGCAACTGAAACCGCTAGCCGATCAAGGCGATAAAGTTGCGGAGCAACGGCTGCAATCTCTCAATCGAGCACGAGAGATATTGTCTGACCCAGACTTGCGCAAGGTGTACGACCAGTATGGATTGAAGATGACGGAGCAAGAACAACAGGCTCGCATGCGACAAGCTCAACGTCAAGCTGAACAAGAAGCACGTAAGCCCAAGCCGCAGCCGGCGCCTGAGCCGGAACCTGAGCTACCCCAGCCAGCCCCAGCACCCAAGGCAGAGGAACCTGCAGCCCCGACCACAAGCGTCCACGACTTGAGACCAGCGCTACGCACCGCAGAGGGTGAGATTATCCCCGGCGAGAAGGGACAGACGCACCAGAACATTAAGGACGCCGAGCTACCAAATCGCATCGACAACCCTGACAAAGCAATCTCTTTGCTGGAAGCGGAGCATGGCTTTGTCGACGTCAACAAGCCACAAGAATTTCTATCACGCGTAGACGCGACTGCCAAGATACCGGGAGAAACCCAACCTCTACAGTCTGAGCGTTTGCGTGAAATACAAGCACAAACACCAGAAGGAGCACAAAATGCCGTACCGAAGTCTAGCGCAGGAAGCGTGGGCGAACAAAAACCGCAAGAAGTTGGAGAAGCAGGGGTTCAACGTGGGGGAATGGAACAAGGCCAGCAAGGGGCTGAAGTTGCCCCGCCGGGCCAAGCCCAAAAAGTAACTGCGGCAGGCGGTACGCCTGAAACAGGCCCTCAAGCCGCCGCAGAAATTTCTCCAAAATCGGCTGTAGCCAACCCTTTCACATTGGCCGAACGTCCGGTGTCGGACTTGGAAAAAGACTCCGAGATGTATGGCACATCTCGCTGGACGCACGTTGTCGACGTCACAGAGGGTGACTCTAACGCCGCGGTAGGCAAGATTCGCGGTAATGTGACCAAAACTGGCTTCCAGATCAAGGGCGCAAACGTCAGCACCGATTTTCAACATCGCGGCAACTATCGCAAAATACTTTTGCAACTTGCCGACAAATATGGTAGTGTAACATCAGACCCTGATGGCCTAACACCGACCGCTGAGGAAGCGTGGAAAGCGCTAGGCGCGGAGCAACAGCCGGACGGGACTTACAAGCTAGAACGAAAAAGTGAGCAACCAATCCAAAAACAAAGTCAAGGTGGACAGCCTGCCGTCGAAAAACCTGCAGCCGGACGCCCATCAGGAACAGGCGCTGAACGACCTAATCGAGAAGGCGGCACAGGGAGTGCCAAGTCGACCAGTGGGCCCAGACCTTTATCGCGAAACGAGCAAGGGGCTCGAGATAAGTTAACTCGGACGGCCCACAAGGCAGTCTATGATAATGTCAGAGCAGCGTGGCTAGATAACCCGCTTACCGCTAGCTACGACGTAATCCCATCTCTAACTCGCGGCACAGTCGCATTTGTCCGATCAACGGAACCAGATCGGGTATATCTCAATCCCGGCACATTTGCGCGCATGGCCAAAGACAACGTAAAGCAAGAACTTTACCTTCGATATGCACACGCCATCGCCGAGCACGAGGGCATTCATAAGATTGACCCGCTGCTAGGTTTTGCCGAGCAAAATATCGCAATGGGCCAAAAGCTCATGCGTAGCAATCGAAAAGAATTACGGCTTTTTAGAAAACTTATTGCAACCAAGCGCGGCCCACGGTCTTTATCCATGGAACTCGCTGCTACAGTTGCTCATATTCGTGCTGGCGGTCAACACCCTTTCTACTTCTATCAAAAAGGTCAGGTAGGAGCATCAAAATTTGACGAGGGCATGCTAGAGCTAGCCAATGCCACATACCCGGCAGATTTTGAGGCACGTATAGCCACAATGGTTGACCGAATTCGCGCATTGGTAAACGGCGAAGCTGAAACACCACAGCAAATGAAGTCAGTAGCGGACACTCAAGACGCACTGGCTAGCCAGATCGACGAAAATTCCACGCAAGCAGACGTGGAACGGGCATATCCGGCCATAACACGAAGCACACAGTTTCAAACACCAGAAGCTAAAGAAGCCCTTGATACCAGTGACGAACCGTCTGGCATAATCGGCGCTTTGCGTGATGAAATAAACGAGGGCACGTGGAATCGCATTAAAGCAACTGTGATGCAGGCGATGAACCATACTTTTCCACGCACCACCATCGCCGACCGGGTTTCCGGCGAAAAGATGGCCCGATGGGTGTCGTCATCCATCGCCGCGCCATATCATGCCGCTGACTTTATCGCCAAAGTGCTGGAAGGCACGAATATTGACCCAAACAAGTTCGGTGCCGCGCTGACTCAGGATAACTTGGACTCGGAGCGTGTCGCCAAGTCGCTGGCGGGCAATTCCAAAGCCGCCGGAGCGGTCGGCAACGTGATTGGCGCGAAAGGTAGTCCGTTTGCGACCAAAGAAGAATATTTGAAATATCTGGCTGACCCTGCAGTGCAAGACGCGATTCAGCGCCATATCCAAATGTGGGACAAAGTGGTTGAACCGATGTTCAAAAAAGCCATGGGTATTGACCCGAATACCCAGCTTCCATCGCGCGGTCTGCGCACCGGAGCGCGAATCAACCTGTTCATTCCGCCGGATGGCTACACAGGCCCGATATTCCGCAGCGGTGGTGGCAATCTGCGCGGCACGATGCTGCGCCGGTCGCCCTTTGGCCGGGAAGCTACCGGGACAGGCAAATATGGCATGAATTACGGCGACATGATGAACAACACATTCTCCCGCCAAGAAGAGATTGCCAATAAAAACGACTTTGAAAAACAGCTAATCTCGAGCGGAAACGCCGTGGTGGGCGATATTGGCGAAAATCCGGTGTTGGAAGACGGCGAAGCCACCAAAGGCGTGCCGTATTTGCCAAGCAAGAACCTTTACGTCCGCACCTCGCTCTACCCCGAGTACATTCGGGCATCCAACGTAACGCCAAGCAGCATACCGCCAATTCTCAAGCAAGCCGTGACTGACCCGCTGAACCGAGCAGCTTTGGCAGGTTTCACCGATTTCGTGGTTCACTTATCCAACATCGGCACCGGCCTGTTCACTGCGCCGGGCGTCTCCATCCCCGGCAGCTTGATGGCTGATACTGCAGCTACCCTCGCTGGACGCGCGGACGCACCGATCACCATTGTACGAGCCGTAGTCAAAGCATTTCAAAACAACAAAGAACAGCTTATGAAGCTGGCCGAAATTGGCGCGTTACGTGATTATCACACCTTCGGCCACAAATACAATCCATTGACATGGTCAGGCAAAGTTATCAAATGGGCAGATCAAACTACCCGTTTGGTCTTGGACGACGCATATAATGGGTTGGTCAAGCAAGGCTTAGTGCCGGATACGGAGACAGCCCGGCGAGAATTCGTCAACCGAATCGGGCAGTACAACAGCCGTGCTCAAAACCCGCTTCTGCGCGTTATGCGCGATACTGGCGTCGGCCCATTCGCCACGGCAGGCACAACTTTCAACGCAGCAGCAATTCGGACGGCTACCATGTCGCCCGGCGTCAAAGCAGCAACACCAATGGCCGCAGCCGGATTACGCGCCAACATGCTTATGAAATGGGTGGGTGGACTCGCTCTGGCGGGCATGTTGACATACTACTTTACCGGCAAATTCCACGGTCGCCCCGGTGTGCCCATTGGCAACGTCGACTTGGGTCGAAACAACGCCAACGGCCAGCCTCTAAGCATACCGCTCTTTGATTGGCTTGGTCTTGGTCGTGCATTACGCGTCACCGGAGTCCGTGGTGCCATGGAAGCAGGACGCAAAGGCTTGACGACCGCAGATATGGCCGACGCAGGCTTCCGAGATATATGGAATTCGTCGATCAGCCCGTTTTGGGGCCCGCCGCTCCGATTCGGTTCATCACTGGCAAACTGGACGCCATTCCTCGGCGCACCGGCCCCGACGCCCAAAGTCGCGCCGGGTGAGAGTCAGGTCAAAGCAAATCTGGTCAATGCGACCATCCATGCGAACCCTATTGCTGGTTCAATTCAGAAGTATCGCCAAGGCGCGGGGCTATATAACGCTTTGGAATCTCAATTCCCACGCTTCACGCCCAAGGCGTCGCAGCCGGAGAAGATGATGACCGCCTATCCAGAAATCGTCAGGAAAGCTGAGGCGGCGGCGTTTATAGAAGGTGTGATTCAGCAGGCAAGGTATCAAGAACCGGCGCAACGAACAAAAACAATTCAAAACGCTGTTAAGCGTCTTGCGGAACCGCAAGATAGATTAAAGCTAATGCGTGAATTGAAATATCGTCGGGTGGGATTTTAATATCTCGCGTATTCTCCAAAATAAAGTCGTGCCGCCATCGCATATGCGCCAGCCGCGGCTACGCGGTTAGTAAAACTACCGAGATACATTGACTTTCCGATATGAATAAATGCATACCACTTGCGCCGACGTTTATTCCAACTTACCCCAATATATCCTGACTTGTTATTACATTGTCGTCGGTGATTTGCTAAATTTTGACTGTGAGTAGCTGGCCTAAGATTACCGCGACAGTTGTTTAGTCCGTCGCCATTTTTGTGATCTAAACGAAACGGCGGAAATCCGGCGATCAACCGATGCATTGAAAACATAACGTTATTAAATTTAGCTCGCGTATCGGCGTGTGCGACTGCATACCAATTTCGCCCACCAACTTGCGCAAACCATCTAAACTGTCGCACCAACCAGTAGTCTCGGTCGGATACAAATGCAAACTTTCCTTGGGTCAAAGGAATCTGTTTCATTGCTGTTTAGTAAATAACGCCAGTCCAATACTGAGAGTCCAGACCATCCAGAATAGAATCTTGCCGTAGTCCATTACAGTCTTGAGAGCACCAAATCCATTGTCTGTTTCACTTCCGCGGGAGTCGCAGGACGTGGCTTCGCGTTTCCATACTGCGCTCCCACCGGCCAGTAAACAAACGCCTCACCATTTTCGCCGTCATGCTGGTGCTGTATAAGCGTTACTGTGCCATCATCAGGCAAATTTCGATGAATCTCGTTGGCGGTTTGAGTATATGTATCGCCGGGTCTGTAATAATTCTCATACGAGGCCATCCCAAGCATAACTTTCTGATCAGGCTCGGTTTCCACAAATGTGTAACCGCACTGAATACGTTTACGCCAAAACGGTTCAGGGACACAAGTTCCAAGGCCTTCAACTACTTCTTTATATCGCTCATTGATAATCCGTCCGAAAACAATCGTGGACTCCAAGTCCCATGAATGGGTATGACAGAGCGTGACGCCGGGGTAACGTAGCCGCGCATCCCAAATGTGAATCCGGCCAATGTCGCGGATGTAAAGCCGCAGCATCCCAAGCCCCTGCACCGACCACTCATAAGCCGGGGCGCGATCAAGAATTGCGATGACTGCTGTTTGTAGTGGTGTCATATTTCGTGGCATTGACCAATTCCGTCAATGACTTTGTGAATATCTAAGTATCGTCTGTAGTCGCGTAGCGCGTCTTTACCAAGACGCCATGCATCCTCTCGGAAAGAATCAAAAGAATGTTTATCGGTCGGCGGTGTGCCAATCCATTCCATGTTCATTTCCAGTGCCTTCGCCAGTTTATCCATAAGTCGTTCGTTGACTGTCATTGAATTATCGCCTCAGTGTAGTAGCCAACCTTCCGTGTTAGTTCGATCATACGTTTTGCGCATGAACGCCGGGAGCCAGCCAGATAGACGTCGATCACTTCCGCTGTGCCTTGCGATGCGCGCATTTTCGTAACTGCTGAACCGCGGTCTTGAACAATGAATATCCCGCTACCCACAAGTCCGGCGAGTTTAGGAATGACCACAGTCTGTCCAAACGGGTGTGTTGGGGCAGCGGCGCAAGTAACTCCTTCGCACGCTCGACCGCCCATCGCCGTCTTTGCGCCATACTTATCCTCATGGGCAGAATAGTAGGTGACGCGGACGCGGTTCGGCGGTTTTTGCGGTGTCGTCGAGCAGGCATTAAGCAGGGCCGAAGTTGCCGCTATCAGGAGTGCAAATCGACATGATCTTGTCAATAGTTTCTTCGACATAAACAGTTCGTCCATTGGTTAAGTTAATGGCGCGGACTTTCCGGCCATAGTCAGTTCCTTCGGCTTTGACAATCGGAATACCATCGGGAGTCAGAGTAAACTCAAATACTCCGACAATTCCCTCTCGATTTATGAGACATTGCTGGTTCTCGGTTTCATCGCCCTTCTTGACGATTTCCGTCAATCTTATCAGTGTGTTTTCTTTCATAATTTCGTCAATTCTGCTTCATCAAAATAACCGTCGTGGTATCTGCCGCGACGGTCTCGCCATGCACACTTCACACCCTTTTGATTCCAGTGCATCACGATCAGCGGCATGCCGGTGGATTTTAGACGTACAATCATCCCGGCTCTCATCACTCTTGTACCATCTCGTTTGCCATTGCACCTGCAAACTGCTGCCTTTGCCGCTCACATCGTCTTTCTAAACGATCTATTTCGGCTACAATAAGTGCTCCGGCTTTGACAAGCTCTCGCAAACGATTTTCGGGTGTTGGTTTCCACCACTTAAAAAACCAAGGCCACATGGGGTAAACAACACGATGAATAAGAGGCATAGCGTATGTCGCAGCGGCACGAGCTAACTGCTCGTTCGTCCACTGGTCATCATGTTCATCTGTCCAACCTTCAACATCTCGTTGTCGATTTCGTTCCTGTTTAATTAGTTCAAGCGCGTGCATTTATCTACCTCGCGAATGTCCGAATCCCATCGAGCCCGTTACGCGGGCGAACTTCGCCATGAAGGGAGCGCGAACGCGGTGCATCACGTTGACTAGCTTCTGTCGGCGAGTAGGTCGCCGAGGCTCGAGAATTCGACGCACGAATTCAACTCGATTCTCGGGCGGGAGCATCTGGCCTATTGTCGGTGTCATTGGGTACCATCTTGTGTCTGTCATAGTTTTAGTGCTTCTGCGATCTTGTCATAAACTCGTTGTCTCTTGGGACGACTTTCGTTCGATGAAGCCGCGACCGCTGCGCCGACTACCGGCTTGGCCATTTGCAGCGCCTTGCGCATCTTTTCCACTTTCGCTTTTAAGCATCCAATTTCCCATTCGGCGTCATTCATAGTCTTTGTGTCGTCGGTTGTTTGTCAGGAACCCAATGCGGTGGCATTACCAACTGCACCGGCGGCGGATATTGCGGCGCGGTGTAGTAGCCAATGTCATAGCCGCCAACTACGGCAAGCACAAATAAAACTGCAATTAGAAACGTTCGTTTTGTCATATAGCTGATCTGCTAGTCGGCACTTGGTCTTTTTGTTTTAGATACTCTTGGTAAGCTTTTTCTGATGCCTTATGATTTTCAACCAGCGTGTCTGCTTCAGCTAGCGTCGCCTGCCAACTAGGGTATCGGCTCTCAGTAAAGAATCCGCGTATGATAATCAACAAAAGCTGAATGACAAGGCGCTCAAACATCTTTATCAGTCCTTACAGCAAATATTTGGTAAACTTCCCAATCAATTCCACTAAATATAAACGACGCTTCGTCCATAGCTTTTTCGATAGCTTCATCTTTGGACTCTGCGTCTAATTTCAATGCTACGGTTGCCGTTAAATCAACTTGGAATTTCATTTATTCGTCAATCCTCTCGAAAGGGTACTGTCGCAACAGTCGGCGACAGGCGACTTGCGAACGCTGACGAATCACTGGCGGCACACCGCAGGGAATGTCAGTGTCAATCAAAAAAGCATGGCCGGGCACGTCAAATCGAATGGTCAACGCCTGACGTAGCAAAGTGCGGACGCGGGCGGTAAACCCACGCGCGTAGCCGGTTAATGGGATAAGTCGCACCTTTAGAGTTTCTTTTCGTGGTCGCATGCGTCCATGTCCTTCTCAAGCTGCTTCTGTTCGGCGTCCACTGCGGCGGCTCGCTGGTCGCACGTCGGCGACTTGTCTTGGCCGGAGCAGTCGATGTTCCAGCTAAAAAGCTTAATGTCATGCGTAATAACCCGGCCACGCATCTTGTCGCCACAGGAGTTGCCATCCGTTTGGTAGCGATTAGCGCACTCAATAAAGAAGCGCATCTGTTCCAGCATCACCTTGTGGACAATCTCACACTCGGGGTTTGGCTTATCGACATCACACTGCGCGTCCCATTGAATCGAGTCTTTGTTGATCTGGTTCGCCCACACCATCAGGGCGAGATATTTTGTGTCAATGCTTTGGGCAAAGGCCAACTTGGCCAGAGCCAGTGCTGCTAGTGCGAGAACGCCAACGGTAAATGATTTCATTATTTCCCTTTTTACCACAATCACGGTTTGATGTCAACGCCTTTGTCTCTCAAACACAGGTCGGCGTACCGCTCGACGGTAATGAGAGAGTTGGCGACGCGAACGAGCGCAATCACCAATCGGTCGTATTGCATCCAGAAGAACACCATAAAAAGCCACATCCATGCACCAGCGGCAAAGTCGTGTTGCCACAGACCGAAACAGCCGGATGCGAGGGTTAAGAATACCAGTGCGATTATCATTGTCATATTTTTATTTTCCTTAATCCAAGGCGTTAATTAACATCAGGACGAAACAGACTTCGCCGCTAATGTAACCGAATACCCACGCAAGAACTAGCGCAATCATTGTCATAAATTTGATGTAATGTGTCGACGCCCAACAAAGCTGGCCGGGTCGTCCAGCAAGTCGGGTGAGAAGTTGTCCAGTGGCAGACAGTTGAAGTCGCGAATGCCTTGCATATAACGCACAGTGTCCCATGCGCCGCTGCGGGAGCGGTAACGCCAGTCGCTCGCGTGCTTTGCAAGCCGATCTAATTCAACGTCCGTTATCACATTAGCGTCCCCGAGCCGTCGCGCCCGCCGTCCGGTCGCCCGACAAATTTGTGGTCATGGTGAAGTCCCGGTGAAGGAAGTTTACTGTTTCGGAGAGCGTCGTTAACCAAAAAGACTTTCAACGTTCGGCCACCATCCTGCAAGGACAAATTTATGGCCACGTTGTGTACCGAGAACACACGCCCAAAGATGGGCGCGGCGTCGCGGTGGTCGATCACTTCAAACCGGGTGATCTTCGGTACTTCAATGTTTAAGTTGTTCATAAAAAGTAGTGCAGTAACGATAGCAAAGCCGCGCCCACGCCTACGCCCAAGGCAAACACACCAAAAAAAGCCCCACAGCGGTCGGGTTCTACGCGCACATTTGGCGGTTCACGCAATGAATCCACGCAGTGGGTTAGTTCTGCGCGGCGCGAGCGCCATGCGACGGCCTTTGGTTCTTTCGACGCGTAGTGATATAGGTCAAAATCACCACTTCCAGTCGCGCACCAATGATCGAACGGTGACTCCAAGCTTTGCAGTTGGTCGCACGCTGCATGATACGCTCGCTTGCGTGCTTCCTTGGCCAAGGCTTCCAACTCGGTCAGCTTCATGCCATTCATTAAGTAACCCATCGTTTTTACAGTCATACTTTTGATCTAACAAGCATACACAATTCCACGCCAAGTGGAAAGGCTTTTCTTATGCGAGTTTCCTGTTCGATGTAGAAGTTGTCCGACAGTTGCTCGCGGGAATAGAAGTAGAACGGCATCTTGGTCACATGCCCACACGCACAGCAAATGCCGCTGAACGTGCTCGCGCCGCAGCAGGTAGACATAAACTCGGGAAAGAAGCTCTTAGCTTGGGGTAGTTTCATAGTTTAGCTACTCGCATCAGTAGATATGCCGCAAGACGGTCACTTACCCAATCCTCAGCGTCCCGAATCCCCGATATGCTACCCCATGCATCGCCATTCCAATAACTGTCCTTCGCCTGCGGCTCTAGACTTAATCGCCGTTCCTCATTCCTAAGACCAACCAGCACTTTGCGGGCTGCTTTAATTTGTTCAGGTGTGTATTTCATGGCAACGGCCTTTCCCGGTCGAGCGGCGACTGGCCGTCGAACATGCGGTTTTGCAGCTTGACCATATGCTTCCGTCCGCACTTGTCGGCAAACTCCTGCGGATTGAATCGTCCGCGCTGATTGCTTGAAAAGTAGTAGCTAAACTGGTCGATCATAGTGAAATACAAATTGCACTGCGCATTGAAAATCTTTTCATCCGCAATGCGATTCGGGACTAAAGTCTTGCGGATTATAGATGCAACCTCGTTGATCTGCTTTTCGGTGAACATGCGCGCCCTGCGCTTTTTCTTTGGCGCGCGAAGGGTGGTAGTATATTCAAGCCACGGCGAGCGCCTAGTAGTCGTTATCTCTCCCATTGTAGGTGCTGGCTCGGGTGCGGGCAGTGGTTCGCGCGTCGGCGCTTCATACGCGGCTTCAACATACGCAGGCGATACAGTTCCCCAAAGTTCTACGTCTAATGCGCGGTCTGGAAGATTCCGTTCTCGAAGCCGCCGCAGTTCCGCATCCCAATCAACATGCGAAGGTGACTCGGCGACATCTGTCGCTCGTTCAGGTTCGGATGATGCGGGCGTTTCGGGCGAATTGCCCATTTCGTCGATCAAAGATTGATATGCTGACCGCCATTCAAAAACGCCAGCGTCAAACCTTTCTTCAGCGGCTATCATGTTTTCCCTATCTTCTGCGCTAGGCATAAATTATTCTCCGTTGTCCGTAAACTTTACTACGTTCGTTCCAGTCGTGTCAATATCATGGTCGCGGCGCTGGTCTGCTTCCCATTGCTGGCAGGCTACTTCTTCATCGTCGGCTGTCGCCGCGTCACTACAATCTATTAGCTGCGCCGCAGGACGGTCGAGGCCACAGTGAGCACAAATAATATGGTCGCCCACAGCCATAACTTTGTATGAACCACAATCACACAAGTCGTCAGTCGACAATATGCCAAGTTCTTCGTCAGACATTTGCGCGGCTACTCCCGGCGCGTCCGTCAGCAAGATTGGCGGTCGTCTGTCCGCTTCTTGGTAATCGCTCCAAGCATCGTCGGATGCGGTCGCTTTAATGTGGCCAGTTGGCGTATTGGAGCCAACGTAATATTCCACACCGTTCTTGTAATAACGGCCAGTCTCGAAAGTCTCGGGCACAGTGTCTCGACCTTGGTCGTTCATGCCATAGGCACGCTGCCACCATTCCTTATAGCCGCCGTCACCATACACGCTTTCGCGCGGACGATAGCCGAAGCCGCTGTAGCTCGTCTCGTATGAGTAGCTGTGACTTGAGAACCATGCGCCGCGATGCCAGTTGCCCGCTTCCTCGTTCACAATCGCATGCCGACCATCTGC
>Ga0210406_10007208_pt1 | contig 11363 bp, 11 predicted proteins | sample IncBWC30MmetaG_FD_155454 | JGI IMG/M metagenome (GOLD analysis project Ga0210406, IMG submission 155454) | Forest soil microbial communities from Barre Woods Harvard Forest LTER site, Petersham, Massachusetts, United States - Inc-BW-C-30-M | ecosystem: Environmental > Terrestrial > Soil >... | reverse complement strand
AAGCCCAGAACCGGCCTAACAACGGCAACACAAACGGATTCGCAGCCACTTACAACGATTTTCAGTTGCCGGCCTTTCTCAGCTATGAAGTCGACGCTTGGGGCCGCGTGCGTAATTCGATTAAAGCCGCCAACGCAACACAACAGGCGACAGCAGCCGACTTGCGATTTGTGCGCCTTGCTGTGGAAGCCAACGTTGCCATGGATTACTACAGCTTGCGCGAGACCGATGCGGAACGGCAAGTGCTCGATTCAACGGTGCAGGAAATGCAAAGCGCGGTGGATTTGACCACGAACCGGTTTCGCGGAGGGCTTACGAGCGAACTAGAGGTCAAGCAGGCCCAGACCCTTTTGGACCAGACGAAAGCACAAGCGCAGGCACTGGACGTCCAGCGCGCGCAATTGGAGCACGCGATCGCGGTGCTCGAAGGAAAGGCTGCGTCGGATTTTTCGCTTCCGCGCGCGACATTTGACGAGCTGCCGCCCACTATTCCCTCTGGTCTTCCCGCCGAACTACTGGCCCGCCGGCCCGATATCGCCGAGGTGGAACGTTATGTCGCAGCTGCGAACGCGGAGATCGGCGTCGCCAAGACAGCGGCATTGCCGCACATCTCGCTCACAGGTTTGGCCGGTTTTGAGAGTTCGAACCTCGCCAGCCTGTTCAGTTGGCAGAACGGTATTGCCTCGCTGGGCGCGTCTGCCGTGATGCCCGTCTTCACCGGCGGCAGAGTCAAAGCTGGCGTGGACCAAGCCTGGGCAGTGTACCGCCAGTCGCTCGCGCAGTATCAGAAGACAGTACTGACGGCTTATCAGGAGGTGGAGGATCAACTGGCCGCTCTCCGCATTCTAGCCGGCGAGGCACAGTCGACCGCGGACGCAGTGGCTGATGCTCAGCAGGCAGAAACGATTGCACTGAACCGGTACCGGAACGGCTTGGTGAGCTACCTCGACGTGGTCTACGCCCAAACGGCGCTCCTGGCGAACCAGCGGACCGCTACACAGATTGGCGGCCAGCGGATGGTCGCGACCGTCGTCTTGATCAAAGCCTTGGGCGGTGGATGGCTCGGCGTGCCGGCGTCGGCGGGGACAAATCCGAGCCCTGGGCCGCCGGCTTATAGATCAAACGCGGCTAGCCAGCAACCGGCCGGGAAAACAGCCAGCAAAGCAGAACCAAATTAACGATGATTCGCCGGTCGCTGCGTTGTCGAACAGCGGCGTGCCAGGAGCGGCCGTCGCGTGCTGATGGAAGTAGAGCACCGGGTTGTCTGTGAAGTTCCCTGCGAAGGAATTGCCCGTCCCGTCCCCGAAATCCGGCGCGAAGGTTGCACCCGCGAGGTTCTGATAGATCTTCCGGCTCACGCCGGCCCTCTGCAGCACTTCTGGCAGCGTTTCAAAGACGAAGTACGCGTTGTTGACGCTGAGGCCGTTGTAGGTGACCGGTCCTGCGAGACCGTCCGTGCCGCCACCGCCCAGGTGGTTCACGTTTCGGATGCAAGATTCATCGTCAATTCATCGCGGCGTCATCGGCGGGCGACAGTATTGATCAAAACCGATCGGCGTAATTTCCTGCAGTTAATGGGCATGACCGCCCTAACGAGTACGCTGAAGACGAACATCGCCAAGGCGCTCGAGATTCGGGCAAACAACCGCACTCGAACGATTCGCGATGTTGAGCACATCATCATGCTGACGCAAGAGAACCGCCCGTTCGACCACCATTTCGGCACCCTTCGCGGTGTACGCGGCTTCTCAGATCCGCGCGCGGTCAAGATCAATCTCCCGCTGCAGAGCGGCGCCGGCACCACTCCGGTCCCGGTCTTTTTGCAGCCCGCCGGCGCGGCCAACGTGGCGGCGGGATTCGGAGTACTAATCGCCGAAGCTCAAATCGAAGCTCGCAGATGGACCCTCCGTTTCTGGATGAGTAAGGCAGCGGTGGGCCGTGGATTATTGTTGCGAAGTCCCACGTCGCCGTCGCCGGTTCAACCGAAAACGGTCTGAGTCAGGGTAGACTCCCGCTGAGTTCACGGATCTGCAAACGAACAGTCATAGATTTGTGACCTGCGGATGGTACCTTCATCCTGCTTGGCTCGTGTCGAACACGCCACTCCGCTCGATAGTTTCCGAGGAGAACATATACTATGACAACGAAGAAGTCGAGAAATCGAAACCGTCTGTTCGCGGTCGCAACCCTGCTTGCGGTTGCTTCGATCACTACGCTGGTGGGCGTCTTTACCGCCTATGCCCAAAACGGCAGTGCATATTTTTACCTGGGCAACCTGGTGCTCAGTCGCAGCGTATACGTGAACACCAACGACATTCAACCCGGGACGACGATTTTGCCGCCGAGTTGCTCGCTCGCCAATTGTCCAACGCCAGTAACCGCGGTAGTCGACAGCACCTACCCCTTCGTTTGGAATAACGATATCGTCGATGGCAGCTTCGGCATCACGTCGAAGATTTTTCTCGACCAGATCACTCCCGCCGGCACGCTCGTCACCTCGCTCGAGGTGCCCAACAGCTCCCAAAACGGAGTTCCCCCCACCAAGGACCAAATGGTCACCAGTTTCTCGTCGAAATCGGAAATCGCGTTGAACCTGTCGACCGATGGCAGCCTTCTGACGTTCATGGGTTATCTTGCACCCATTGGCGCAATTGATGTATCGAACTCCAATACGCCCGGAGTGTTTGATCCGACCAATCCTGTCGGGGAGGGTGTCTACCGTGTCGTTGCACAAATCGATCAGCACGGGAAATTTCATTTCACGCTAACGAACGCCTATAGCGGCAACAATGGCCGCGCGGCGATCCTAAACAATACGTTGGGCGCCAGCCAGTTCTATACGTCAGGCAACGCGGGGAACGGCAGTAACCCACAGCCGGCCGGCATCATCGTAGGAGCAGGAGCGCAGATCCTCACGCCCGAGGTCAAGGCGGAAGTCGCGCAAGCGCCCTCAACTCCCACGCCCGTGGCGAGCTTCAACATCACCCAGCGGGGTCTTCCCCACGACAAGATCGGAAAAGACGACAATTTCCGTGGCCTGACGATCTTCAACAACGTGCTCTACTACACGAAGGGAAGCGGCGGCAACGGCATCAACACTGTCTACTTCGTCGATACGACCGGCAGCGTGTGCTACGACGCAATACCTGGTGTGCGCCCTGCAAACGGAGTGGGCCTTCCTCTGAATGGCGCCGCTCTTCCCACATCTGGACTAGCCTACAACCCAGACCCAGCGGTCCTTGAGGCGACGGGCCTTCCCAATAACATGTGTATCCTGAAGGGCTTTTCCGAAGTTCTCGCCAATACGAAAAACGGCGTCGGCGTCAAGTATCCTTTCGGCATCTGGTTTGCGAACGCCACGACATTGTACGTTGCGGATGAAGGCAACGGTAACACCGGCAAAACAGTCGCGGGGTTTTACACCCCGGCCACCCCGGCTAATAACCCCACGGCTGGACTCCAGAAGTGGGTTTTCGATACAGTCGCGGGTCAATGGAAGCTTGCCTATACGTTGACGAACGGCTTGGGGCTTGGCGTGCCGTACTCCGTTCCTAATTCTCCGACCGGAGACGTGTATCCGACCGGGAACAACAGCGGAACCGGAGGAAAGGGATTTCCTTGGGCGCCGGCTACGGACGGACTCCGCAACATCACGGGCATCGTGAATGGTGATGCCGTGACCATCTACGCCATCACCTCCACCATTAGCGGGAGCGGCGACCAGGGCGCCGATCCGAATAGGCTGGTCAAGATCACGGATTCCTTGAGCGCCGGAGGCCCCACTGCTCCCGCCGGAGAGATGTTTGTCGCACTGAAAACTGCCGCCTTTGGTGAGGTCCTGCGCGGGGTCTCGTGGGCGCCGGTAAGCGCGGGGCACTAAATCTTGCCACATAACGGGCAGGCGTATTTCGCCCGCCTCACCACTTAACGGTGTGAAGTTTTCAAGCGTGGTGTGGGACGATTAGATCGCCCGCATGTCACGCTGGCTGAAACAGCTCCTCAACAAGCACTAAGGAACAACAGATCCAGCAGCGAAGGCGGCCTGTTCAGCAATACTTACGCTATGGCTTGAGATTCGCTCCAAATACTTACAGACCAGGATCAAGCCGGCGAGCAAAGGCTGATCTGGCGAGCCCGCCGACAGCTGGGTGAGTTTTGCCAGCAGATCCTGACAGGCTCGTTTAACCACACTCTGCATGGGACGAATAGCAAGATCTTCCGAGCGATCCAGGGTTCGCCATCTCTCCATTGCCGAGTTCAACATCTCCTGAACCTTTCCGCCTGCGGAAGCAAACTCAGACAGAACTCCCGAGGCGGGTTTCCTCGTCATTTCGGAGGCAATTTGAGCCACATCGTCCGCGTAGTCTCCGATGAGTTCGAGATCGACTATAGCGCCCAGCATGCCAGTGATCAATCTGGCGTCTCCGGCCACCGGCGCCTGCAAGGTTACCAGCCGCAGGCACGCTTCAAAAATCGTACGGTACAGATTGTCCGTTTGTGCTTCGAGGACATGTGCTCGACCGGCAGCGGCACTATCGGAATCGCCGAGCGCTTGCAAAGCCGCTTGCAAAGCTTCTTGGGCGAGCTGGCCCATTTGGAGAAATTCTGCCCGGGTCTGCTCGAGTGCCGCGATGTAATGCTCACGCGCCATTAGAGGCTCCTTTTCTGATCGTATTCATGCTCTGATAATCGTCCGCAAACTCACTGCTTCGTGTTTTTCGCCGTCTTAATCGTATCGTTCATGCGGTTTAAGGTCCGAAGGAAAGTAGACTTCCCACAACCCGATGGTCCGATTCAAGCGGTGATCTTCTGTCCGGCAACGGGTAGGCTTATATCGTGCAGCGCTAAGTTTGACATTCGGAGACGCTTCCATGGTGGCATCGGATGATCGCTATCGAATTCTGCCGGTACTCTTTGGCTTGAGCCTCTCTGATTTCTGTTGTTATCGCTCCTCATTACCTGCTAACGGTTGGCGCGGCCTCACGTCAAGTGTCGCACCCGAAAATTACACTTCAATTACTGCGGGGGAACTACGCGCTCGCCGCAATCGAACGACTACCGAACGAATATCGGAGCGTTTTTCTGCTCTGGGACCCGGCGTTCAGGCTGCAAAACCGAAATCTCTGGACATTTCGTCCGCCAGCACCTTCGGCGTGACTCGAACCGTGCAGTCGGCGGAAGATGGCGGGAATCGCGTGGAGCAACTTTCCTTGCGGCTCGATTTGTGATGGGCTGGCAGATATCGACCCGCGGCAAAGAACACTAAGTCGAGAAGAAATGCGGGCGCACGTTGATATCATCGTATAGATGAACCTACAAGATCGGGTTGCGCTTGTTACGGGCAGCGCTACGGGAATCGGGCGCGGAATCGCGGAAGCGTTTGCTCAGGAAGGCGTGAAGGTCGTGGTTAATTATAGCCGCTCGCGTGATGCGGCCGAACAGGTTGTTGGTAACATACGGGCGGCTGGAGGAACGGCGCTGGCGATCGCCGCCAGCGTGTCCAAAGATCTCGAAGTTCGCGCAATGATCGATCAGATCGCACAAGAGTTCGGCCGGCTCGACATTCTAGTAAACAACGCCGGTTGGAGCACTCGCATTCCGCACGACAAGCTGGAGGATCTGACGGACGAGGTCTGGGATCGCACCTTTGACACCAACTTACGCGGTGCTTTTTATTGCGTGCGAGCCGCAGTGCCCCTGCTTCGCAAGCAGGCGGGCGCGGCTATCGTGAACATCGCATCCGTAGCGGGCATGACGGGATTGGGAAGTTCGATGGCCTACGCTGCTTCGAAGGGCGCGATGATCACTTTGACCAAATCGCTGGCACGCGCGCTCGCTCCAGAAATTCGAGTAAACGCGATCGCTCCGGGGTTCGTTCGAACGCGGTTCGCTGACTGGCCCGCATCGGTGTTCGATGAAGGTGAGGCGATGACACCGCTAAAGCGCTTGGCAACGGTTGAAGAGATTGCAGCTCTGGCGTTGCACCTTGCGGTAACGGCCAAATCGATCACCGGCGAGATCATTGCCGTGGATGGCGGTGTAGCGGAGCTGGGCGCGGTCCGCTCAGCGTAAGCCGCGCCTCAACAACTTCGCGCGCGATTCTGCAGCTTGCGCTTCACCAATCCTCCCAACATCGCGGTAGGCTTGGGCCAAAAGATCAAGCGCCCGAGCTCATTCCAGGGCCGCCTCCCGATTCCCGGGCTGGAGAAGCAGAACTGCCTCGTACTGGTCTTCGGCTGCGCCCAGATTCTTCAAAGCCAGATAGACCCGACCCAATGCCAAACGTGCCGGGAGCGCCTCCGGCATTGATTTAAGACTTGCCTCAAGCACGCCACGCGCGGCGGCGTAGTCATTTATCTTCTCCAGCGCCCGCCCTTCCGCAAGCGCTAAATCAGTATCTCCAGCTTTCGCGGAGCGAGCCCGCTTGAGATACGCCGCGGCACTCGCGTAATTTCCGGCGGCCAGATCCAAATCACCCAACTGTCGCAGCACAATGTAGGATAGAGGGTCCAGTTTCAGCGCCTCTTCGAGAGCCAATCGAGCCGTCGACAAGCGGCCCTCATCCTGGATCGTAAAGATGCAACCACACGAAACTGGGCCGCCCAGAGTGCCCGGTAAGCCAAGTTTCCGCTCGTTGCATGACACCCAGCGCCCCCCGTTCCACCCTTCCCCAACGCCTCTTCGCCTGGGAATGTTCGGGGAAGTTGTCATAGAAATCGAAGCTGCGGTTTAGACCCGGCGCCAAACTCCTGCTGTCCAGGATCACGGCGCCGATGAAGGCTGCGGTCTGGTATCCCTGTGTTTTGAGTAGTTGAGCCCAAGTGGGGAACGCCGTTGAAAGCGGTACGCCGAAGTCGGTGACTCGGTGATTATCCGGAAGAAGGCCAGTTAGGATGCTGACGTGGGAAGTGTTCTAGCCAGAACGAGCGCCGATCCAAGGGCAGTGTCTCGCAATGGTCCACAACTGGTTCTTCGCTCCATCCACGTGCGCCGTTACGGCTCGCGTGACCATTTCGTCCAACGCAGCGAACTATTGGTGCGGGGTTCGAGCAGGGTCGAGTCCTGCAGGAGGCGTGGAGAGGAGCAGCAAGTGACCTGTCGAGAGATGGATGACGTGATCAGTTCGTGTTCTGGTGATTCGGCTTTACCGCCACGACCAGCCAAACACCTGATTCATTGTGAGCATTGCCGAGGTTTGACACGCTTGCTGGATAAAGCCGACGAGGGGTCCCGACCATCAGAAAAAGTGTTGCAGCGGATCCAGGCTGGCATTTTGGAGGATCTAAAACCGGTCCGGCCTTTGGCGCCTTCCCACATCCTGCTCTTTGCGTGCGCGATTATTTTTCTGTCCGTAGTGGCGGTTGGCGGTCGCCTGCTCGGAATGAACGGCTGGGGAGCGCTAACTTTTGCACAGAGGGCCGTCATGTTCTTCACGCTCGCTACGAGCGCCATTTTTCTTGCTAACTCCATGATTCGGCAGATGGCGCCTGGAAGCAGGGACATCTTAGCTCCGGCTGTGCTCCTCGTTTTGATTCTGGTCCTGCTCCTGATGGTGATCGCTGCCACGTTTCGCTCACAGCATGAATCGGCCTTTCTTGCAAATGGAGTGATGTGTCTGAAAAATGGGCTCAGCTATTCGATGCCGGCGGGGTTACTATTTTGGCTTATCTTGCGGCGCGGGGCCATGCTGTATCCCAAAATCATCGGGGCCGGAGCGGGTGGGTTGGCCGGCTTAGCCGGTTTGAGCGCGCTCGAATTCAATTGTCCGAACTTAAACGTCTTTCATATTCTGGTCTGGCATGCGGGCGTAGTGATAATGGGCTCCCTGGGAGGGACCCTGCTCGGTGCGGCCGTGGAATCCATCGAACGGAGGCGCCGGTCGATCAGTCGGATGCTATAGGCTATCAATCATCCGCGCGGCATCTCGAGGAACTTCTCCAAGGCTGGGCGGCGGTAAGAGGCTTCCATCAGTAAGCAACCTAACAACCGCAATGCGGGGTTTTTGCACCTCGCACGGGTAGCCGTGAAAACCTTCAAGCTCGGGCAGAAGCCTGCGAGCGGAATCCGTGCTCACTCGCGGCTCGAAGAACAGACATTTGCGTTTCGCGCGTCGGAAGACCAGACAATATCGATGATATCCCTACCGAGAGCGCTGCGCCCTCGGCGGGCATCAATTCGAGAACGTCCCGCTCGGCAGTCTTGCTCGCACGCTAACCGTGACGCCCCCAACCCAATTGGCAACCTGCAACTGCGATACCAGAGCATCTGGAGCGTAAACCTCAGATGCATCCCCAGTGTTTTCAGCGTATTCAAACAACACCACTTTACTCTTTGTAGGTACCAAAGTCCTTACTTTTTTAACCGTAACTCCTGGGCTGGCTCAGCGAACTATCAGGTGACGGTGTGATCAAAACGTGCGGAGCGTGATGAAACTGCTGCGCGGGCCGACCGCCGATCAATTCAAAAATAAGGAGATAAGAGCAATGAAAATGAACAAGAACTCTCTGGTGCTTACAGCGGCTTTCACTGGCTTGCTGGGCGGCACAATGGCCCGTTTGAACGCTGCCCCTGCATCGGGCAGTTCCAACCCGACGATATCCTCCCATGCCGGTCAGATTTCGACCACAATGAATGCTGACAAGGAAAAGCACGCCTGCGAAGGTAAGAATTCCTGCAAAGGGAAGGGCGGTTGCAAAACCAGCGACAACGGCTGCAAAGGCAAGAATTCCTGCAAAGGCAAGGGCGGCTGCGCTACCGACGGTTCCAAGAAGCAGTAATCATGGTGATCGGGTCGAGCCGGCGTGCTTAACGCCAGAAGGCTCGACCCTAACTAAAATGCCATGCCTGCAAATCGATTTAACGCGTTCACGGATCACGGCATTGGAATCGGACTGCGAATCCCTCACTACGCGCACATCTTCGAAAAGAAGCCGGTTGTCGATTGGTTCGAGATCATCTCGGAGAACTACATGGTCGACGGCGGGCGTCCGCTCGCGACATTAGATCGGATCCTCGAACAATATCGCGTCGTTCAGCACGGCGTGTCCATGTATTTCGGCTCGGCGGAGCGGCTGAACCGCGAGCATCTTCGGCGGCTGAAGACGCTCGTTAAACGCACCAAGACGCCGTGGCTTTCCGATCATCTCTGCTGGGGCAGCGTGGATGGCACCTATAGTCACGACCTGCTTCCCATGCCATACACATTCGAAGCGGCCAAGATTACGGCGCGAAACATTCGCGACGCTCGCGATTATCTGGAAGTGCCGATCGCCGTCGAAAACGTAAGCAGCTACGCGGAATTTCACCTGTCGGAAATGACTGAATGGGAGTTCCTGAACGAGGTGGTCGAGCGCGCCGATTGCGGGATTCTGCTGGACGTCAACAACATCTACGTGTCCTCTAAAAATCATGATTTCGATCCGTACCAGTATCTCAACAGCGTTCCCGCCGAGCGCGTGGCGCAGATCCACATTGCCGGCCATTCGAAATTTAAGAAATACGTCCTCGACACGCACGATCATCCGGTGATCGATCCGGTGTGGAAGATGTATGAACATGCCATTAAGCGGATCGGCCCCACCGCGACTCTGCTCGAGTGGGATGACAAGATTCCTTCGTTTGATGAGGTTCATGCGGAGGCGCGCAAGGCGGAGAAGTATATTCACGCTCCTGCTCTGGTGGCGTTATGACTCTTCTCGAAGTACAGCGGCGAATGGCGCATGCGATTCTGCAGCCGCTCACCGGGTCCGATCGAATCGGTCCGAAAACGGATGCTGAGTTCATCAAGCCGAATGATCGCTTGACCGCAGCCGAGCGGCTAGAAATCTACAGCCGCAGCTACTGGTTCCGAGTGTTGGATTCGCTGTACGATGACTTTCCAGGTTTGCGCGCGGTGCTTGGAGACCGAACTTTCCATCGTCTTTCGCGGGCTTATCTTACTGAGTGCCCTTCGCAGTCATTCACCCTGCGCAACCTGGGTTCGCGTCTGGAAGACTGGCTGCGGCGTAACCCGAAGTTTGCAGGAAGCCGCCACGCGCTGGCGCTCGATATGGCGCGGCTGGAATGGGCTCACATAGAAGCCTTCGATAACGCCGCCGAGAAAGTGCTTGGCCCGGAAGATCTACTGGAACTCGGACCGCGCTTTCGCGTGCGGTTGCAGCCCTACATTCGATTGCTTGCTCTCCAGTATCCCGTGGACGATTTGCGGATTCAGGTGAACCGGGCGTCGGATGAGCGCGGAGCTGCGAGCAATGCCGCCCTGAAGCAAAGGCATCGCGACATGACGAAGCGCGTCAGCAGTTCGAAATCTGAGCAAATCTTCCTCGCGGTCCACCGGCTGGACTTTACCGTTTACTACCGAAGAATCAACGCGGAGGAGTACCGCCTGCTCAGCGCTCTCAGTGACGGGAAGCCGATCGCCAAGGCAATTCGTCGCGCATTTGAAGACAGTTCCGCGTCGACTGAACAACAACGATCGATGCTCGAAAAATGGTTCGCAGTTTGGGCTGAGTTGGGGTGGTTGTGCCCGCCGGCCCGAAGAAAGCAAGGTTAACTCAATGAGAGACCTTCTGGAAAAGTGCTATTTGCTCTTGATTCGGGTGGGGTCGAGCCTTCAATCTCCGTTTCTGCTGGCCGTGCGCCTGTATTGGGGCTGGCAGTTTATGGCGACCGGTTGGGGGAAGCTGAACGATATCGGGAAAGTTATCGGCTTCTTCACGGAGTTGGGCATACCGGCGCCGGCATTGAACGCATACTTCGTCTCGGCTCTCGAATTTGGAGGCGGCGTGCTTCTAATTCTGGGGCTGGGATCGCGATTGATCGCGCTGCCACTCGTCATCGACATGCTCGTGGCCTACCTCACAGCCGATCGCGAAGCGCTGTTCTCTATCTTTTCGAATCCCGACAAGTTCACGGCCGCGGCTCCCTATACCTTTCTGATCGCGTCGCTCATCGTGTTAATCTTCGGTCCGGGGAAAGTTTCGGTGGATGCTTTTCTGGCCGGGCGAATCGCTTCACGTCACTTCCCTCGAACTGCCAATAGCAGACCGCAGGTTGCCGTTCAACACTGAGGCTTTCCTGGAGGGGCTACTTGAATGAACCGCCGGACCATCTTAGGGCGCCTCCTTGGAAGTTCAGTGGCAATGGGGTTAGAGCTGTCAAGCGCTTCCAACCGCATCGAGGTTGGCGGCTCAACTCTCGATGTCTCGATCGACTCCGAACAGTTCGAGCTTGGCCGAACGGCGCTGTTGGATTGGGTCACGCGATCCGCCAAAGCCGTTACGGCTTATTACGGCCGGTTCCCGGTCGCACACGCTCGCGTGCACATCATCCTTTCGCAATACGGCCGTGTTTCGCATGGAATG
>Ga0210406_10007207_pt1 | contig 11363 bp, 7 predicted proteins | sample IncBWC30MmetaG_FD_155454 | JGI IMG/M metagenome (GOLD analysis project Ga0210406, IMG submission 155454) | Forest soil microbial communities from Barre Woods Harvard Forest LTER site, Petersham, Massachusetts, United States - Inc-BW-C-30-M | ecosystem: Environmental > Terrestrial > Soil >... | reverse complement strand
AGGTCCGAAGAATACCCATCCATGGCTTGCGAACACCGGACCCAATGCGGCAAATGCCTGCTCGCTCATCATGCCAGGCGCGCTCCCGTGGTTATAAATAACTGCAGGAAAGGGTCCGGTTCCTTCAGGTTTATATAGGACTCCGTGCAAAGTGATGTCTCCGCTGGGAAATGTGACGGTTTCAGTCCCGGACAAGACTAAGGGTAAAAGCAGCAGTGCGAAGAGAGCGGAAAAATAAGGCTTATTCATTTCTGTATTAACCCAGCTCAAATCATCATTCATCGGGCTTTATGAAGTTAAGCCTGATGCTCATGTTCGCTGAGACCGACGAAATCTGCAAGCACGCTCCTAGAGTCCCGATAAGTCGCGTTTACCGGACAAGTGGTTTTGGATCAATCTCATTTGTCCGGCTAAGGCTGCGTTTATCTCCCAGACGCGCGCTCAAAGCGGCCATCCTCGCCGCCTGACGCAACTACGCTCCCGAGGAACTCCTGCTCCAGTCGCTTTAACCCCTTTCAGCTGCTTTTATGCTAAAAAAGGCCTCAGGCAAAACACGTTCCATGAACGCTCTCGCGCTCAACACGCTGGCCCGACTCGCCGTCTTCCAGATTGTCGCGGCTTTGCTTCTCTTTTTGCCTGCGTGGACTCTTCACTTTTGGCAAGCCTGGCTCTTCTGGAGCATCTTCACGTCCCTCCAGTTCGCCATTACTCTCTACTTCCTGCTCACGGACACGCATCTTATCGAAAACCGTCTCAAAGCCGGCCCGCGCGCCGAATCGCGTCCCGCGCAGAAACTTATTCTGTCCGGCGCGATGGTTCTCGCCCTTGCACTTGTGATCCTGCCCGGATTCGATCATCGCTTCCGCTGGTCCGCCGTTCCTCTTCCCGTCGTCCTTCTCGGCGACGCAGGCGTGCTCCTCAGCTACTGGATTCTCTTTCTGGTTTTTCGCTCCAACACCCACGCTGCCGCCACCGTCAAGGTCGAGGAAAACCAGCAGGTCATTTCCAGCGGCCCGTACAGCGTGGTCCGTCATCCCATGTACCTCGGCGCGGCTCTTCTCTTCATCGCGGTTCCTCTCGCGCTTGGCTCGTACTGCACACTGCTCTTGGTCCCGCCTCTCGTGGCGCTCCTTGCTGCTCGCCTCCTGGACGAAGAGCGCTTCTTGCTTGCCAACCTCCCCGGCTACTCTGCGTACCGCCGTAGAGTCCGCTTCCGTCTCCTCCCCGGGCTCTGGTAACCCTGCATGTTCTTTCCGCCGCGCCTGCTTGGCGCGATCCGCTCCACTCGACAGCGTGCGGTACATATGGCCTGATTGGTCGGCTAAGCCTTCAACGAAGGGTGCTGTCTTCGGCAACTCCTCGCGAGTTGGGTTACCGGATGAAGGGGTCGAGCGACAAACGCCGAGCGAGGCAAAAAAAACAGCCAGAACGTGAAACATTTTTCTTTGAAATGTTTTACCGGTTTCTTGCCCATTCGACAACGTCCAGTGGCGGAAAGAGTGTGCTGCCAAGGTGGGTCTTGGTTTTGTGCTTCCCACCAACAAACAGCAGGAGATAATTGACAAGTCGGGACAAGTTTTGCGCGTTGAAGGGCAAGACGCAGTTGCAGTGTAAGTCTATATAAGAGCGGGAGATAAAATGGTCGGGGCGAAAGGATTTGAACCTTCGACCTCCTGGTCCCGAACCAGGCGCGCTAGCCAGGCTGCGCTACGCCCCGAATCTGATTCCATGCTTCCAAACAGTTTACGCGGGATTGCAGACCTCTGCAACCGCTATGCGCGGGAAGCACCGGGGAAGCAAAAAAAGCCGCCGGGAAGACTTCGCTCCCCGGCGGCTCCTTTAAAGTTGTTAAATGGCCTTAGAATTCGTATCGTAACGCGAACTGCATTACGCGCGGATTGGTGAGCAAACGTGTGTAATTGCCGAAGGACGAGCCAAAAGAATCGATTGAATTGTTGGTACTCTGCGCGTCAAAGCGGGTGGAATTGGTCACATTGAAGACTTCCCAGCGCAATTGTAAGCTTTGAGAATCTGTCCAGGGCATCTTCCAGCGCTTGGAAAGACCTGCGTCCAGACCAAAGTATCCATCACCTCGCAGAGCGTTGCGTTGCCCGGCTTCTCCAGGCAACGGCTCACGGAAGAATGAAGCAGCCGAGTTCGCCCCGACCGCAAATAGGTTTACCGTGCCGTCAGGATTCTTGAACGCCCCCGTTTTCGGGGCAGCCCCTGTCAGCACCGCGTTACCTCCCAGGTCCCAGTTTGTCGGGAAGTTGAAACCATTAAACACACTGACCGGGAAGCCGCTCGTCATGCGGAACAGACCGGACAACTGCCAGCCTCCCACAAGGGCATCAACCAGTTTGTTCGTGTCGTGACCAAAGGTCCGTCCACGCCCAAATGGCAAATCAACGATCCAGTTTGCGTTGAACTGGTGCGTGGCATCAAAATCGGAAACTGCCCTAAACTGGAAGGGAGACCAGGAATTGATGACTTGACCGCCGCCGATTCCGCCAAACGTGCCGACACGTTCCGCGTCAGAGGAAAGGTCAATAGACTTGGAAAATGTGTAGTTGAAGTCGAATTGTACGCCATGGCTCATCCGATGCCTCAATGTGACCTGCAACGCGTTATAGTTCGCCGTCCCGATGGAACGCCATGCGTAAAGGGCGGAGTACTGCGGAGTGAAGAACGTAAATGGGCCCGTTGTCGGATTGTAGTACTGGCAAGATGGGTCGCCTGGGTTGTTGAAGCAAGTTGTTGTGGCGTTGCGGATGTCCTGGATTCCGTTTGTGTCCAGGAACTGGAGTGGGGTTGTCTCGTTGAATTTGCCGCCGCAGAATCCATCGAATGCGGCCAAGACTGGATTCATTGTTGAAGTAGGCGGAGTTGGGTCGGCTGTATTGACGCACCCTCCTGTCAGGGACAAGGACGCACTAGTCCCAGGATAGACTGCGGCGCCAATCGCATAGGCTCCGCCTGGAGTCAGAGGCGAAATAACGTCCTGCCAATACTGAACCACGTTTGCTGGAAGCATGGAGTTCGAAAAGGTCTCGTCCTTTACCCCCGAACGGTACAATTTCGCCAGCGCTTGTACGGCTGTAAAGTAATCCACCCCGGACTTCTTATCTCGGAAGTTTAGCGGCATCGCCAGATCTTCTGAAGTGAGCAAGCGGTGCGACAACCGCCCTACATAGGCGACTTCCAGGAACATTCCCCCTTTCAATTCGCGCCCAACAGAAAGGTCGAGCGCATAGGAATAAGGAGTCTTGATGGAAGCGTCCAAACCGGTGCTGGCGCTGAAGTTTCCTGGGGGGAAAGGCACCGGGAAATTGGCCGTCGGTGCGGGCAGGAATACCTGATTGTTGTTCTTGTCCACAGTGGGAATCGTATGGATGTCCGTAAGGCGCGGCACGATAGCTACGGTCTCGAGAGCAGCTTTATCCGTCAGCGTTGTCGCCAGTCCGAAAGATCCCGTTCGATCAAAGTAATCCACCAGGCCCTGTCCAAAACGGTCATACACGATACCAAAACCGCCTCGGATGGAAGTCTTTCCCGCGCCGAACAGGCTGCCAAGCAGCCCGCTTGATCGGTTCGGCGCCCAAGCGAACGCCACGCGAGGCCCAAGATCCTTGTAGTCCCAGTTGTAGAACCCGCCGTGGCCGCCATTTGCTGGACCGGACCAATTGAAAGCCACGGGCTGGTCCTGATTGGAGGGAATGCCGTTAGCGCCCTCAATGGCTCGGTTTTGGAACCACTGCCCCAAATTGATGGTTGGTGAAACTTGCAGGCCCTTGGTCTCCCAAGGCGGAGAGAAGAGGCTATAACGCAAACCAAGCGTGACGGTAAACGTCGGCTTAATCTTCCAGGCGTCTTGGAGGTATAGTTCATAGCTGTCAATTGCGAAGTGGCGCGTCAACGGAGCTCCTTGCGCCAGAGCTTTCCCATCCCGTCCGAAATTGTATTGCGCGTCAACTTGGGAAACCATTCCCATGAGCGCCGTGAGCGGGAAGTCGTAGGAATTGGCAAAACCTGAATCAACTCCGGGATAAGGATTCCCGGTTGCGGGGTTTATGTTGTTCGCTGGATTGAGAGGCGAACCTGATTTTCCGGCAAAACCGGTCGTGTCGAACCACCCCGCGTTTGCCACACCGTCACTGAAGGAAGCGCGCAGGCTGGCGCGAGGTTCTCGGATAAATGATGCTTGGCCCCCGAACTGCCACGAGTGACGCCCGTGAGACCAGGACAGGTCGTCCGCAAAGGTATGCGTTGGGCGTTGGAAACTGTTGCTCCTTGTAATCGCTCCAGTTTGGTCATTCAGTCCGCGAAATTCCACCCATTGTTGATTGGAATTCCCAATGATTCCCACACTCTCGCGGATGAATCCATATCGAAAGCTGTTCACCAGGGTTGGTTTGATCACTCCGGAATAGTTAACGATGATGCCTTTACTGAAGTTTACAATGGACTGGGATGGCGCCTCACCGGCGTAGAACGGCGCTCCGGCGTTATTGTCGTTCCGTAGCGCTCCCGATACTGAAACACGGTGCTTGGCATCTCGCGTGATGTTGTAATCCATCTTGGCGATGTATACGTTCTGTTTGTCGGATATCGGCGCTGCGAAGTTAACTCCCTGGTAGTTAAGTCCATCTCCAAAGCCGGGCACATTCGCCGCCGGCAGAGAATTCATATACTGAAGCGCGGCCTGGTTGGTTCCCAGTCCTTGTGGATCGAATTTCGCGAGCTGTGCTTGTCCAAGGGCGACGAAACCAGGGGCGGGCGTATAAGTCTTGCCGCTGATTCCCTTTGCTGCAAATGCACCTCCGCCAGGACAGTCAGTGGCCAAGTTTATATCCGTCTGATCACACTGGTAGAAGATCACGCCATCGCGTAAGGACGCGCTAGGAACTTGGTTTGTCTCGCTAGTCTGTTCCGCTCGGCGGGTACCCTCGAAGTTCATGAAAAAATACAAGCGATCCTTTTTGACGGGCCCACCAACTGATGCACCAAAAATATTGCGAATTAGCTTGGGAGGTAGGTTGCAATCCTGGACGTTTGGAAGCGTGCAATTCTGGAGTTCCGCGCTTTTTATGAAGTAGTCGTTCGCGCTGGTGTAGGTATTACGGTGATATTCGTACACTGAACCATGGAAGTCGTTCGTTCCGCTCTTGGTCACTAACGCTACCTGGGCGCCGCTTGAGCCGCCCTGGTCAGCGTTGGCGTTGCTGGTCGTAACGCGGAATTCCTCCACCGAGTCCAGCGTTACCGGAAGGGCCGATGTGAACGCGTGGCCCCCTTCATCGTTAACCCCAATTCCGTCGAGAGTCAGGTTGCTCTGATCGCTCCTCGCACCGTTCACGGCGCCGCTTCGTGAGTCGGAGGCCGGTACATCTGTGCGATTGCTCGTATAGGCAACGCCAGGCTGCAGACTCAGCAAGTCGGGTACATTTCGGCCTTCCAACGGGAGCTGTTTCACCTGGTTTTCATTGAATGCAAGGCCGATCGAAGCGTCCGATGTGTTCAACGCTTCGGCCTGGGCCGAAACTTCTACTGTTTGGGTTGCGGTTCCGACCTCCAGGGCGGCATTCATGGTCGTCGGCGTATTAACCAGCAATTGAAGATTCTTCTGTTCAAATTTTCTAAAGCCCGGCATTTCAATCGCTAGGGAATAGGTGCCCGGCGGCAAGGCGAGGAATTCATATTCTCCGGCGCTGCCCGTCTGCGCCTGACGCTCCAGTGCATAGGACAAATTGCTAAGCGTCACCCTAGCACCGAGGATCGCTGCGCCAGTCTTGTCGGTTATCGTGCCCCGCAAGGATGTCGTACCGGTCTGCGCCCCCGCAGATGTCACCACCAGAAGAAATACACCAAGGAAAACGAAAAAATTGCGCATAGCCAAATCCCGCCTCATGGACTGCTCCTTTCTCGCACCCCTGACTATTTTTTCTTTTTTTATACTTTGGCGGGCAGCACCAGGCCGCCACGAAACAATGCGGCCAGTTGCCGGGTCTCCACCTGGAAGAAGAATGCGAAATCGGGCAACCTTCCCCACCACCCCACCGCTCACGCAACCATTAACCTAGCTTTTAGGCCAAGTCACTTCTCGCTGTCAAGGAAAGTTCTACTAATTTACTTCTATTTCGTATTTTGGATGGACTTTAGATTGTTAGGGAGGAGACTGTCGAATCAGAAATTCTGGCATTCATAGTCAGAAAGCCTCACTCTGTCCGCAAAAGAAATGATTTCATCCCAATTTCAGTAGTCTAGCCACCGTAATCGCGGGAATCCCGCGGATCGCTCCGAGGATAGAGTCTGAAACATCGCCATCCAACCGCACCAGCGACACCGCCTCCGCTCCCTTACTTGCCTCGCGGCGCCCCAGCGCAAACGTTGCGATATTTACTCCCAGATTTCCCAAAGTCGACCCCACCTGCCCGATCACTCCGGGCTCGTCCCGGTTCCGCAGATAAAGCATCGTCCCAGCCAGCTCCGCCTCCAGCGGAATGCCGTCAATCTGCAATGCGCGCGGTGAACCATCGTGCAAAACCGTGCCCTCGGCCGAAAAACCCTTCGCCGAGCCCGTCTTTTCTGGTAGAGCCGCCACTTCCAACGTGTTGGGGAAGCCGCGCTCCCGCCGTCGCGTCTCTTCCTCGACGGAAAGCCCTCTCGCCGCGGCCACTGCAGGCGCATTCACCACGTTCACCTTTTCGTCCAGCACGGCGTTCAGCATTCCCGCCAGCACCGCGCTGCGCAACAGGTGCGTCCCCACCTCAGCCACCTCGCCCGCATAGCGAATCCGTATCCGCGCCGGCCTCACCGCCACCGCTTGTGACACCAGCGACCCCAACCGTTCCGCCAGCGCCAGGTAGGGCCGCACTCGTCGGTACTGATCCGCGGACAGCGTCGGCAAGTTCACAGCGTTGCGAATCAGCCCCTCCGCCAGGTAGTCCTTCACTTGCACAGCCACCTGCGTCCCTACCTCTTCCTGCGCTTCGGCGGTGGAACCCGCCACGTGCGGTGTCGCAATTACGTTGGCCATCCCCAGCAGCGGCGAATCCTTCGGAGGCTCGTGCACGAAAACATCCAGCGCCGCCCCAGCCAGATGACCGCTTTTCAACGCGTCTGCCAGTGCGGCTTCATCAATCAGTTCCCCTCGAGCCGCATTCACGATCCGCGCGCCCTTCTTCATCTTCGCCAGAGTCTCCGCATTGATCAGATTCTGCGTTGCAGGGCTCAGCGCTGTGTGTAGCGAAACGAAATCGCTCTCCGCCAACAGCTTGTCCAGCGGCACAAGCTCAACCTGCACCTCACGCGCGGCCGCCTCGCTGATGTATGGGTCATACCCCAGCACACGCATATCAAAAGCGTCCGCGCGGATCGCCACTTCGCTTCCGATGCGCCCAAGTCCAATCAATCCAAGCGTTTTGCCGCGCACTTCGGTCCCCGCCGCGGACGATTTCTCCCACTTTCCCTCATGCATGGCCTTATCCAGCCTCGGCACCTGCCGGGCCAACCCAAGGAGCAAGGCAAACGTATGCTCCGCCACGCTGATGGCGTTCCCACCCGGAGTGCTCATCACCAGCACGCCGCGCGTCGTGGCGGCATCCAAATCGATATTGTCTACACCCACGCCAGCGCGTCCCACGGCCCTCAATCGGGGCGCCTTATCCAACAATTCGGCAGTAACCTTGGTCGCGCTCCTCACGATCAAGGCGTCGGCGTCCGCAATCTCGGCGTTCAGCGTGTCCTTGGTCGTCAAAACGATGTTCCATCCTGCTTTCTGCAGCAGCTCCACGCCTCGTTCGCTAATCTTGTCTGCGACAATGACTTTCATCAGGCCTCATCCCAATTGGATTGACTTGCTCGGTGCACCGGCGGCGAAACCCGCCGAAAACTAAAATACTAACGGTAGCGAGGCACCGCCGCCCTGTCAATTATTCCTTCCCTTCCGTGAACTGCATGCCCGCCGCGAACTCTCTGTAAATCCTTTTTCTTTCTTTTTCTTCTGCTATATTGAACCGCATGACTTTGGCCGAAAAAATCCAAAAAGACCTCACCGACGCCATGCGCTCCAGGGACGAGCTGCGCCTCAGCGTCCTCCGAGGCGTCAAGTCCGCCATCAAGTACAAAGAAACCGACAAAATCCGCACGCTGGACGAAGCCGAAACCATCCAAGTCCTGCAAACCCTGGTCAAACAACGCAAAGAGTCCATCGACCAATTCGGCAAAGGCAACCGCCAGGACCTGGTCGACAAGGAAACCAAGGAACTCGCCATTCTGGAGTCCTATCTTCCTGCCAGCGCCAGCGACGCCGAAATGGACGCGGCCATTGCCATAGCCATCGCCGAAACCGGCGCCACTTCCATGAAACAAATGGGCGCCGTAGTCAAAGCCGCCAAAGCCCACCTCGAGGGAAAGGTCGTCGACGGCAAAGCCCTAAGCGACCTCGTCCGTCGCCGCCTTTCCTGATCACCACCGCCGGAGGGCACGATGCCCGAACTGCTGGCTTCCGCTGATCCGAACCCTTACCTCAACTCTCGCGCCTTGGCCGTGCTCCGTATCGGCGTTGGCATCTTTTTCCTGATTTTTGGCGAATATAAAGTCTTCGGCACACAGTTCACTCTTCACGGCGGCTTTCAATTCTGGATCAACCGCTTTCTCGAACAAGGCGGCGCCTACCCCTTCATGGCCCCCGTCCTCCGCGGCTTTGTCCTCCCCCACGGCACGCCCATAGCCTTCCTCGTCGCCTACGGCGAATTCGCCATCGGTCTAGCGCTGACCTTCGGAATCCTGGTACGCCCAGCGAGCGCCGGGGGCCTGACGTTCATGCTCACGATGCTTTTTTCATCCGACTACCCCGGCGCCTCCGCCCCCGTCTGGCAATACTTCGGCGCAAGCCTAAGCCATTCTGTTTTCGCTCTTTGTTTTCTGGTTTTTCTTCTAGGAGGAAGCGCGCAACTATGGTCGGTCCCCGCCGCGCGCGCGCAACACCGCAAGCACCAATAGTCGCGGGGGCTTGCCCCGCCTGACTTGGCCGGCCTTCAGCCCAGCTTCTTCCGCTTTCTCAATGCACTGCCGGCTTCAAAACCGCCGTATTCCTCTCGTCACCTGCGATGATTCGATAAAGCTTTTTCAAATCCTCGACCTTGCTCAAAGGCACGCTCGTTTCCTTCACTTCAAACGTTCTGGTGTACCGCAGCACGTTTCCGCTTGTCTCGGTCTTGCTCTCATAACTCGCAAAGCTGTATTCCGCATGGATAGGCGGGGGCAGATCATCCACTTCATACCCCTGCGGCAACGTGATCTCAAATGTATCGGTATCCCGCGAAGGCCCCTCGAACTCCACCGGATATTTCCGTGGCTCTTTCGTTTCCAGCAGCCCGCTGGTTTTATTTCCGAGGACCCGCGGCCGTACCAACAGCAAATTCCCCGCCGTCTTGGCGTAGTTCAGTGCGACCAGCGAATAGTCAAATATAAAGGGCTGGTCCATCTGGTTGAGATTGGTGACCGACGCCTTCGTCAGCGAGTAGGTAGAAAGCGAGTTGGCAAGCATGGATTCGACGGACTTGATCCTGTCCGCATCCTTGGTCACCGATCGCAGTGCCATCCTTTGCGCCGCAGCACGGTCCCCCAGGCGCACTTCTCTGACCTCCCCGCTGAGCGTCCCGGTTGGATTCAAGCTCAGTTTCGCCGTGCGCTGGACGCCGTTCAGTTGCGCCGGCAATTTCGGCAGTTCCAGGAGTTCGCCACCTTCCGGAGTTACCAGCAGCGCATAGTTAGCCTGCAGCGCCCCCCGCAACTGTCCTAGCGGCGTCATATCGTCGGTGGGGTCAAAGATCAAAAGCCGCCCCAGTTTGGGGTGCGCCAAGACGGCCACCAAGGAAGCGTCCTCCAGCCCGTCCGGAAGCCTGATGGCGAGGATCTGGTGGTTAAACCACCGCGTCGCGGGCGTTGCGAGCGTCACCGTTCCCCGTTCCGTATTCACCGAAACGTAGTAAGACGTCACTCCGATCTCCTTCAGCATGGTGCTAAGGATCGTCGCTTTGTCTTTGCAGTCTCCGTATTTGTGTATAAAAATCTCCGGCGCTGGATGGGGTTGCCATCCCCCAATTCCCAGTTGAATCGCCACATACCGAATGTCCTTCTGCACGAATTGCGCGAGTGCCCGCATTTTCTCCAACTGCCCGGCATGCCCCGCCGTTAGTTCCGCCACCTTCTGCTTGATTTCCGTCGAAGCCTCTCGCCGTCCTTGTTCCAGCCCGTCCTCCCACCTCCCCATATCCGTCCAGTTCTCGAACCCTTTGTTCTGGCTGCCTCCTTGCGGAATCAAGGACACGACCATCTTCCCCGCCACGCCTTCCCGCGGAGGCATGTCGTATTCGGGCCGAATGCCTTCCACATCCTTCACGACCCACTGCCACTGGTTGCTTCCCGCCGCCGATGGTTCGGCTTTGGAAAAATTCAGCCACACCGCCTTGTACTCCCAGCCCGCCGGAAGCTGCAGCGTGTAGTGCGCCTCGCGAACCGGTGTGCCTTCTCTCTGAAATGTCCAGATATCTTGCAGGACGTACGGCCGCACTTGCTGTTCGATCTCATACCCAATAATGTTGCCGGGATCCGCCGCGGGAATCGTCAGCACTCTGGTCTTGAGGTCTGTCATCAACTCGCCGTTTTGCACTCCAAACAGAGCCGTCTCCAAAGCATCCTTGTCTTTTACTTCATAGTCTTTGCCCTGCGCCGGAATGCACCAGCCATGAATGCTGTTGATCTTGGTTTCCGAATCGAAGTCTGCGAAGATCTTTCCGTATGTTCGACCATCTGGACGAAGAATCTTGTAGACCCGGCGCTCGGTCCGCCTGATCTTTCCGCTTCCCTGCACGCTGAGTATGTCTTCCGAGTACAAGAGCACGGCATCGGTCTTCTCGTCGTGCGCCGGCAGCGGTACATTCACCAGCGCGCGCATCCACTGCGGGGCTTCGCCAGCACGCACCGCACGAGGCCCTCCCACCGTCCAGAGAGCGAGCAGAACAGCGGCCCGGGCACAACGGTGCCCGGCTTTAATTGCTTGCCGATGTCGACGCAGGCTGCAAAACGATTTGCTCTTCATCGGATGTCCTCACCACTTCATAGAACTTGCGAAGCGCCGGGTAGAATTTCTGTTCGAGAGTTATCAGACCGCTCTTCATGCGCCGTTCGACGTGCAGCGTGCCATGGTTATTCTCGACTTTCATGGTATACAGCATGACCTTGGCATCGCTGTTTTCTGGCTTTGGCAGGCTAGTCACTTGCCAACCCAGCGGCAATTCAATCGTTACGTTGTCCACCTTTTCCGAAAAGTAATGGAAATACATCGGATGCACCCGCGT
>Ga0210406_10007205_pt1 | contig 11365 bp, 11 predicted proteins | sample IncBWC30MmetaG_FD_155454 | JGI IMG/M metagenome (GOLD analysis project Ga0210406, IMG submission 155454) | Forest soil microbial communities from Barre Woods Harvard Forest LTER site, Petersham, Massachusetts, United States - Inc-BW-C-30-M | ecosystem: Environmental > Terrestrial > Soil >... | reverse complement strand
CCAGATCGCGCAACCCTTCGAGCAAAGCTGCATGGACAATAACAAGCTTGACGGCTCTCGTGTGAATGTCGTTCCAGACGTTGGGGGCCTTTACCTCCTGTTGGCACTCACCCAATCTAAAGGAACCCAAACCGATCTGGCACAAACTGCCTTAAGGGATTCGAGCTCCGAAATCGCCGGGCAACGAATCAACGCGGCTGCGAGCAGGAGCATAACTAAATCGACGGCGCGGGCTCGAAGCTTGCCCTCCTGCCTTGAAAAGATCGAATCCTTCGGCAAAGCCAAGATGCAGGGCACTCTCAACCAATGAATGTGAATGTGCGGAATTGAACAGCATTCCAGGATCACGGCAGGGTACAAAGAATTTAAGCTGCTCTAGATTTACTGACTCGCACCGCCTCCCACCTCACCGTAGCGGGCCGACTACCCCCCATTCGGCCCTTTCTTCTGCAAAAATACCGAAATTTCCGGAGACGCGGCCGTTCCGTCGAAGTCTGTGTGTTCCGGGAATAAGCATCACAAGATGGATGCACGAAAGCGGGTCGAGCTGCGGCGATCAAATTATCTCCGAGTGGTTTATCTCGCGAGGTCGGCCGAGTTAAGAGTCTTTACGAGGGTCCCATGGAGCACAGGACACGAGGCAGATCGGTTGCGAAGGCACGTGCCAAAGATGTTCCTATTTATACAGACGAACCAGCTTCGACGCGTTAGCCTGTGGAAGGATGTTGATTCTCCCGTGTCCGGATCTCTAGCCGCCATCCGGTCGAAAATGGCTATCTGGCTGAATCTCCGATGGAAATTTTGTCCGGGGGCTGGCAGCAGACGCTTTGTCCACTATGATCAGATGATGGCGGCTTCTCTTGATCGCCTCGATTTGATGGGCGCGAAGCGGAGGCAACTTTACTTTCTTACAGCCCTCCTCGTCGCACCGGAAAAAATGTACTCTGAACACCGCTATGTCCATCCGCCGCAGTATCGGTCTGATCGTAGTTGGAATCGCAGCGATACTCTTGCTCGCGCTTATTTTCGCTGGACCCGCCTTAATCGAAGTGAATCGCTTCCGGCCCGAGGTCATCTCTTATCTCCAAGAGATCACTGGAAAGCAGATCGAAATCGGGCACCTAGGACTTAAGCTTTCGCCTTTGTCGATCCAGATCGACGATTTCGGCGTGAAAAATCCCCCGCTCTTTCCGCCTGGTTATATTGTCAAGGTGGGGCGGATTGATGCAAGACTTGGCGTTGCCGCGCTCCTGCACCGGCGAGTGGTTATCAAGTTGCTGGTGCTTGAAGGTCCGGTCATCAATCTGACTTCCGACCCCGACGGTCCATGGAATTTCGAGAGTCCGCAAGTGAAGGTTTCGGTAAATACCTTGCCGCTCGGAGTGATTTCGAGAGTGCAAATTAACCATGGACAGCTGATCGCGTCGAATCTCCTGCCATCGGACGCCGCGGGTCCTGTCTTTTTTCAAGCCCGCGAAATCTCGGGTGAACTGGAAGAGGTGAACCTGGCGGGAATTATCAATCCGTCTTCTGTCTCTAAGGATGGCCACGGCAGCTTTAAGACCGGTCTTCTGCGCTTCGGTTTGGTGGAGGTAAAAGATCTGGAATTCAAACTAGAGGTAGGGGCGAGGCATGTTTTTTTCACAGATGCCAAAGCGGAAGTCTATGACGGGAGAGCCGCTGGCGATCTCTCCTTTGATCTGTCCGGGAAGAACACAAGCTTTAAGACCGATGTGAAAGTAAGCGGAATGAATATGGCCCAGCTCCTGGGGGCCTTCCCGAATGGCGGGGGAAAGATGACCGGGAAGTTGGAAGGAGAAGTAAAGTTGGCGGGAGAGATCGCGCACTCGCTCCATCCGCTAGCGGGAATCCACGCGGCCGGACACGTGACCGTGCGCAACGGCCAGGTGCCGAGCCTTAAACTCAACGCCAATTTGATGAAGCTGGCGCACTTCAACGACCTCGGTCCGGCCAAGAGCGACCCTTCTTCGTTTAACGTCATAACCACCGATCTGGAGCTGGCCAACGAGCGGATTTCGAGCCGCGTAATCGACATTGATGGTTACGGAGTTGATGTTGACGGCTCGGGGAGCGTCAGCGTGTCAGGTTCAGACGAACTGAACTATCACGGCCTCGCGGAGATTACCACCAAGGAGGGTTTTTTCACCAACACAATTGCCCGGCTCTCTGGTGCAACGCTCGTTGACGGTAAGCTGCAGTTTCCTTTCCGAATCGGCGGTACCATCGATAGCCCCGTCTTCTCCAAGGGGAAGGGCGAAAAGGACACGGATGCTGTGCAAGCCGCGCAAAAACCTAAATGAGCGACGCGGATAATTTCCTTGCGCGCTGCCGCAGTTCCGTAACCTTCACCGAAATCTATTACCGGCATTTCCGGCGTCAACGAATATTCCAGAACCCTTTGATGGATCCCGACTGCATTCGGAATCGTTGCACTTGTGGGGGGAGAAAGCGCGTCATCCATTCGCCCGTCTGATCGCTAGCGGTACAAAGGTCGTCTGACGACAGGATGAGGCTAGATCGCGCAGCGTTTGTCCGCCGCTCGAGACGCGCATTACAAAAGGGTCTCACTCGGGCGGATGACCTGATACGAATGAATCCTTCACACTCGTCGCCGCCGGGGGAGCCGCATTCTTCAATTGTTCCACTTCGGCTTGGACTTTCTCCCAGTCTTTTGGCTTTCGCTTCATGGCGTAGGGCGCTTCCGGGTGTCCAAAGAATTCCAGAAGCTCTGCCCGAACTTCCGGAGAAGCGCCAATGAAATTCTGCTTTGCCAGAGAGTCGAGAAGCCTTGCGTGCGTCTCATCGGCCAGCTGGTATTTTCCCGGCGCAGAGATTTCACCGGTGTCAAAATTATCGTTAGGCAGGTCCGGCTGGCCGGCCCCTGCCTGGCTCAGGAAATTTTTGTAGCGATCCAGACTCGCGTTGAAGCTTGCCTCAAATAAGCGCTCCGTTTCGGGTGTGGGTATTTTGAGCTGCAGCACTCTCAGGGGGCCGACCTTTGGAAAAATCCGAACAAGAAACGCCAGAAATCTTTCGCGTACACTGGGCTCTTCATACTGATTGCCCCAATTCTTCTTGTAACTTGCGCGGGATAAATTGTAGAGAAATTTCCTTCTGGTTATGCCTGGCTGATCCTTCATGATGTCGTTTTTCTTCAGGCTCCAGGCCACCCGCGTCGCTTCAGGAAGAAGTTGGCTGACATCGTGACGATAGGAACCGAGCACCTTATCCTCGTTGGTAAGAACGGTCTTCAAATCCAATCCGTAGGTTTCCTGAAAAGCTTGCTCGAGGAGCGGGACTGAAACTTCAAAGCCGATGAAGTCGTGGTAATTTTCCGGGGCGTAGCGGCCTTGCGCTACTTCGAGAACGTCGAATCCGAATTCCGTCTTGACGTGCGCCAACTTGTCTTCCTCATAGGTGACCGTGCTGCCGTATTTCTTTCCGAGCTTGGGATACAGCAGCGGGACCGCGCGATTGGTTCCAACAGGATGGCCGTTGCTATCCGCAGCATAGTGAGCGAGCGCGCCAAGCGCAAACGCATAGCTGTTCAGGTCCTGGGAATCGCGGATGAGGGCCAAGACAAAATCACCCGTGCGGACGTAATGCGTCAAGTCGCTGAAGAAAAAACTTCCGTGTGGATAGTACCCCATGTCCTGGATAATCGCTCCGCCATAGGCGTACCCATGCGCTTGCTTGAGCTCGTCGGGCGTGGCGTTGGGAAAACGCTTTAACAGCAGCGGGCGAATGTTGGTGTCCCATGCGCTGTCAATGATCGCCTCATGCGACAGGACAGCGTAGGCTGCGGCTGCGCTTGGCCAACCGAGCATCAAAGCCAGTGCCACGATCACGGCAAAAGCTTTCACAGTAAATGCGTTGCGGTGCATCATTTTGTCGATGGCGACCTCATTTTCAAATTAGTTCATTTCCATCCACTTCCATCGAATCCGCGCTGTAACGATAGCAAACATCGAGGGCGCTCAACATGATTTCTTCGCTCGGGCGGACATTGCGCAACTCCCGAAAAAATGGTTCGCGATCGCCTGCGAGGGCGACATTTCCAGGCTGTCCCGGGAATATGGACGGCCGCGAGGCGCAAAGTTCGAGCAAGCGAGGGCGAGTTTCTGAAAATGCTTTAAAAATAGCGTGGAAAGAGGTGCGCCAAGCTCCACAAGCAGTTCCTTGATCCATGGAGCTCGGCGCTTCTCTTGGGGACAGCTTCATAGCTTTACATGGCAGCTAAAACGAAATGCTGACGGCAACTCCGGGGCGGCCCGGATACCGATTATCATATAAGTAATATCCGTTGTTGTAGGCGACGTAGACATCATCGGTTTGGTACCAGTCGTCCCCCCAGAATTCCGGATACGGATCCACAACGCTGAACCAATAACCGCCGTACTGGAAACGCGGGAACCCGCCAACCTCCATGAAAGGGAGGCCGTAGACTCGGAACGAATGGCCTGGACCGTAGTAGCTGCTGAAATAAGAGTCAGAAACACGGTAGCCGCGGTATCCGCCGCGTTGCTGCCAGGTGCGATGCTCGGTTTCGAAGCTATGGGCGCGACGCTGCTGCCATTCGCCTCGCTGCGCGCTTTGCTGCGTAACCTGTTGCTCCTCGGTGCGCTGTTGCTGAACGGGTTGCCGGGATTGCCGCTGGTCGATTCGCTGGTTCCCGTTGCTTTGCTGGCGGGATCGGGCTTGCTCCGCGCCTTGGTTTTTCTGCTGCTGCGGGGCGCGTTGCTGCGTGTTCCTGTTTTGCTGCCCCTGCTCGACTTGTTGCCTGCTTTGATTTTGCTGTTGCTGCTGCGCGTGCTGTTGGGTGGCTGGTTTTTCTTGTTGCTGCTGCGCACGTTGCTGGGTGTTTGGCCTCGCCTGTTGCTGTTGAGCATGCTGTCCGGGCGCCGGCCTTTCTTGTTGCTGCGCGTGTTGCTGGGCGTTTGGCCTCGCCTGTTGCTGTTGAGCATGCTGTTCGGGCGCCGGCTTTTCTTGTTGCTGCTGTGCATGCTGCTGAGCGGCTGGCCTCTGTTGCTCCTGCTGGCCTTTCTGTTGCGCGGGCTCGGCTTGCCTGTTGGGCTTTCCCTGCTGCCTATCGCCTTTTTCGTCCTGCTGCGCGTATCCGAATACAGTCGTCCCAAAAAGTATTACAAGAACCGTTGTCCCAATCATTTTAAATTGACTCATCGCTGTTTCCTCGTTGGCAGCATGAACGCCTGAGAGAACGATTGCTGTATCCTATTGAACATATCGAAAATATGTGGCCATGGCGAAAAGGCCCCCGAATCACGAATCGAAACGCAAAAATGTTCATAAGTGAACAGACATCCGTCTTGGATGGCCTTAGGATGGTCGAGCGAAGGGGAAGCAAGGCGGACGACGCGAAAAATATCCCGCACAGTTCTACCGGTAGACCATTGAAAAACACGAATTCGATTCACGCAACCCGGCAATAGCAATTTCCTGATCACAAAGAAGTTCGCGCAAATCTCCGAAGCAGATCATTTTTGTGCGTCAGAAGGCGAGGAGGTACGAGTCGATGCCTTTAGTTCAATTTGTGATGGTTCTGGTGGTCGTAGGTGTTCTGCTCTGGCTGGTCAACAACTTCGTTCCCATGCAAGGGACGATCAAGTCAATCCTGAATGCCGTCGTGGTAATCGGCGTGGTCTTGTGGATCCTCAACGTCTTCGGGATTTTTCATTCCTTCTCCCATATTCGCATCGGGTCATAAGCCAGCGGAAATGAATTGAGAAAGCGGCAGGATAGCGAGTCCCGGAATGGTTTTCGCTGGAGAAAGGAAAGTAGAGGCGAATTATGCTTGGAACGATTTTGCTTGTGGTTTTGATTCTTGCCCTTGTCGGCGCTCTGCCGCGCTGGTCGCACAGCAGGCAATGGGGTTATGCGCCTACGGGAGGCCTGGGGCTGCTTCTTCTCATTGTCGTCATTCTCCTGCTTCTCGGGCGCCTCTGAACTGCCCGGATCGCGCGGATCTGCCATCGGCAATATCAACCGATCCGGCTAGATCATCCATTTTGTAAAGGTTGCTGCACCCCACTCCATTGAAAAGCCTGCCTGTTAACCAAATCAGTACATGGCAACAGAGTGTCCAAAAGTGAACATCTTCTAGGCGTTATGCGGCCTAAAGTCCGCTGTATTGGGTCACCAATTGTTCCTTTGGATGGGAGGAAAAGCGCTTGGCTGAGTCTGGAGAACCAGAAAGGAATATTCAGATGTCGCGAATTGCCCGGCAGGAAACCCATAAAGTTCGTCGAGGCTCGGATCAACGAAATTTGCCGACCCATCGTCGGCGTATGATTCGCGCTTTGGTTGTTGACGACGACTTGGCTGGGGTGGAACTTTGCCTCCAAGAGCTCAAGAAGGCGCAATTTGCCATCTCGGCGGATGTGGTCAAGACACCGACGGATTTCGTTCAGAGGATGCGCAACGAATCCTACGACGTGGTCCTGGCTGCCAATTCCGTGGACGGCTGGACTGGGTTGCAGGCCCTATCCGTTTTGAAAGAAGAGGGACGGGAGATTCCGTTCATTCTGGTGACCCAGGATCTGGAAACGGAACTTGTGGAAGAATTCATGAAGAAAGGCGCGTCGGATTGCGTGGACAAGACTCGCCCCCTAAGCCTGCCGCTAGCTGTCGCGATCGCAGTGGAACGAACGGCGCAGCGTTCGGAACAAGACCGAGTGGAAAAAGCTCTGCGGCATTCCGAAGCGCATTACCGCGCTTTGCTGGAAAATCACACCTACGGCATTTGCCGTTTCGATATGGATGGCCGCTTTCTCGAGGTCAACGAGGCGCTGGTGACGATGCTCGGTTACGGTTCAAAACAGGAATTGAAGGCCGTTAACCTGGCGAGCGAGATTATTCGCGACCCTACCGAGCGCGCGCAATTGTTTGACACCTACCGGCGAACGGGCCACATCGATCTCATCGAAGTCGAATGGAAGCGGAAAGACGGGACGCCTATGAAGGTCCTGCTCAGTGGGCGCCAGGTAGGCAGTGAGGAAGGTGCGCCGGAAGGGTGCGAGATTATCGTCGAGGACGTCACCGCGCAACGCGCTGAGGAGGATTTCCTCCGCCATCTGGCGGCGACCGACGCGCTGACCGGCCTGGCAAATTACCGCAAACTGAGCGAGGCACTCGAAACAGAGATCAAGCGCTCGGATCGCACCAGGCGAGCCTTTGCCGTGCTGATGTTTGATTTGGACGGCATGAAGCAGATTAACGACCGCCATGGCCATCTCGCCGGGAATCGGGCGCTCTGCCGCCTTGCTGATGTCTTTCGACTTTCCTGCCGGTCAATCGACACGCCTGCGCGCTATGGCGGCGACGAATTCGCGATGATCCTCCCGGAGACGCCCGCCAGAGACGCCGCGCTTGTCGGCAAGCGTATCTGCGAGCGATTGAGCAACGATGGCGAGGAGCCTTTGCTATCGCTGAGCATGGGCATTGCGGTGTATCCCGAGGATGGCGCAACCATCGATACATTGTTTCATGCAGCGGACCGTGCGCTCTACGAGATGAAGCGGCTGAAGAAAGCAAACTGATTCAACTAGGAAAACGCCGTGGAATGGTTCCTACATAACGCGAAAACCGGCCAAATCTGCGGCAAAACGGAATATGACGGTCCAGATTCTGACAGATTTTTGATTTCGGCCGCGCTACAAGTGTCCATGCTTACCTCGAGCTGATCCAAAAAGACGGGAGGCTGATCGACATGGCTATAGATGGAACGAAAGATTTTTCGTCCGTGTATTCTGCCTGGCTCGGTAAACCGGTGATCTTGCTGGTGAGTATTCGCCACTATCCCGTCTCAATGCCTTGCCGCATCGTAGCAGAATCGGCCGCTGAGGTGCGCGTCCGCGTCCAGTCCGGGTGGGAGATGGAAGTCCGAAAAGATTTGATCCTGGCTGTGGAAGAGGTCGCCATAACAGACCGGGTGAATTGAATGGGCCGTCACCCGGCCAAGATTTATTTTTCAATCATGCAGGACCACGTTCAGCAATGAGTCGTTCACATGAAGCCCGCCATCGTAGTGGATGAATCCCAATTTCTTGAATTTATTCATGAAAAAGTTGACGCGGGATCGCGTGGTGCCCACCATTTCCGCCAGCGTTTCTTGCGATATTTTGGGAAGGACGAATTGGGGCTTCTCATTGTTGCCGTAACGGGCGAGCAATAGGAGGGTTCGCGCAAGGCGTTTCTCGCTGGAATTGAAAAGTTGATCGATCAAATCTTCTTCAATCCGGATATTGCGTCCCACCATATAGGCGATGAATCGGTCCGAGAATTCATGTTCCGAGTGGAGCACCCGGATCATTTCCTTTAACCCGATCGCGAGCATGGTTACAGGTGTGATTGCCGTGGCTGTGGCGATGCGTGTCGGCTGTCCGGCCAAAACGCTTTCGCCCACGAAGTCGCCTGGTTTCAGCATGGCGACGACGGCTTCCTTGCCGGTCTTGGAGACCACGGAGAGCTTTACGGAACCTTTTTGGATGTACATGACGTCCTTGCCGACGTCTCCCTGGGAGAAAATGATATGTTTCGCCTGAAATTCAACAATGTTTCTGGCCATGCCCGCGGAATCCAGAAACGCTTGCACATGGAAGCTCGTGACCTCTGTTTTTATCGTTCTTTTTGCTGGGCTCATGATAGCAATACCTCCTCTTTCTTGGCGTGCAAACGCGGCATCGTCGGAGCCTTTCCTGATTTTTTAACAATCCGTTTCCCGTTGCCGTTGTGTTTAGCGTGGGAATTCTGTTTCTCGAGAATTTTCTCAGCCACTTCAACAGGAATTTTTTCGAAATGTATGACTGTTTTTCGCATCGATCTATCTCCCGACACACACCGTAGCAACCTCCGAGCGATACGGGGAAAATCTTTTAGGAATCTTTGAATGATGACAACCGAGCATTCAACGGCATTTCCGTGGCACGCGCCGTGACCAATGCGCGGACCTCGTTAGCGGAGCAAACCCGAAGGTCAGCCTAAGCTTCCCGAATTTACTTGTACTCCAGGCTCAGAATGCGTATGATTGCGTGAGTTTAGTTATACGTTTGGCATGGGAGGTGTCTATGAAAACCAATTCCGCGATGCCTCATTTCAAGACCATGGCCATGATTGACGTTCCGCGGTCACGAAATGGAAAGCACAAGAAGATCGTTACCGCAATCCTGCACAACCTCGACGAGCTTGGAGAAGGCGTGGCCTTTCGGGTTCCCTTGGCCGACCTGGGAGACTCCAAGGAGAATGTGCGTTCCGCGCTGAATCGCGCCACCCGAAAATCCAGCCGCGATATCGCGACGGCGACCGACGAACAGTTTCTGTACATTTGGAATGTGGCAAAGCATGAGCAAATGAACGAAACTCGTTCCAACGGCAATGGCAAAGAAGCTCAGAGAATCCGCTAAATCCGATCGACGCCCGACACCTGCATTGCCAATCCCCCCGTTCGGAGTCGATTCACGACGATTTCGACGTACCTCGGAAGACTCGTGCCCATCCTTGCTTTATTAGCCCTTCGCGCGCGAAACCGTAATAGTGGAAATACGTGCAATAGAGCACAGACTCCTGCCTTCCCTGCAATCATCATCTAATCGCCGATTCCTGTATTTCGGACGGCAGGGACACTTACTGAGGGCCCGGCAAGATTCCCCGGGGTTTTGACAAGAACTTCCACTTAAGAAATGCAGCGCGAAATGAAGGGCGGAAGAACGTCTGAAATCACTCTTCAGCGCATACGGCAAGGCTTTACGTTACAGGAGATTCCCGATGATTAAGAATTCACGCAAGCGAACGATCGTATTGGGCGCCCTGATCGCCTCCATTGCATTATTGGCTCCGGCGCGCCGGTCCGCGGGAGCGCAACAGGCCTCCCCGGAAGCGGCCAGGCGGGCGGATCAAAAAGCCATGTATCAAGAGGTCCTCGTGGACCGAACGGTGAAGGCTGTGAAATACGCGCACCGCAGCGGGTCGACTAAAATCAATTTCGAAGGCAGCGATCTGATGACCAGCGCCAAAGGCGAAGCCAAGGTGGACAGTCATCGCGGAGCCATGGAAATCAAGGTTGAATTCTGGAATTTGCAGAAACCCACGAAGTTCGGACCCGAGTATCTAACCTACGTGATGTGGGCAATTTCACCTGAAGGCCGGGCCGTAAACCTGGGGGAAGTTCTGGTCGGGAGCAACGACCGGAGCAAGCTCGACGTCACGACGGATCTCCAAGCGTTCGCCATGATCGTGACCGCGGAGCCTTATTATGCGGTGCGGCGTCCGAGCAACGTGGTGGTTATGGAAAACTCGATCCGGTCGGACACAGAGGGAACCACCGAAGTCGTGGATGCGAAATATGAACTGATCGATCGCGGCGGTTATATTCCCACAGGGTATAAGTTCGACCCCGTGGTTTTGAACGCCAAATTGCCACTGGAATTCTTCGAGGCCCGCAATGCCTTGCGCATCGCTCAATCCGCAGGAGCCGAGAACTATGCGGCCTCCAGCTATACGAATGCCGCCGGCCAGATGAAGCAAGCGGATGACATGGCCATTCTTAAAAACGTCGACAGGAAGCGCCTTAGTTCCACCTCGCGCATGGTCGTTCAGACGGCCGAAGACGCCCGCGAGATTTCCGTAAAGCGCATCGACGAGGAACGCGCCGAAGCAGCCCGGGCCGAGGATGCGAATCGCATCGCTTCAGCAGACGCCGGAAAGCGCAACGCCGAAGCGGATACCGCCGACGCAGTTCGCGCACGCGCGAATGCCGAAGGTATGACTCGTGATGCCCAGGATTCCGCTCGCAACGCCGAAGCCGGACAGGAGCGAGCCGAACGAGACAACGCCGCCGCGCAGCGGCAGAAACTCGATGCCCAGGCGGATTCCGACCGGAATCGGGCCGCAGCCAGCGACGCCAATCTAGCCACCGCGGATGCGCAACAACACCAAAGAGACGCGGAAGCGGATTCGGCGAACAGTCGCCTTGCAGCGGCCAACTCCGATCAACAACTTCAGCAAGCCGTACATGAGCGTGAAGAACTTCGCGCCCGCCTGCTTGTCCAGTTCAACACCATCCTGCAGACACGCGACACTGCTCGGGGCCTTGTCGTCAATATGTCGGACGTCCTTTTCGATTCTGCCAAATTCACGCTTCGTCCTGTCGCTCGCGAAAAACTTGCCAAGATTTCCGGCATCGTCCTCGCCTATCCCACTCTCTCGCTAGCCATCGAGGGCAACACCGATAGCGTGGGCGGCGACGATTACAATCAACAACTTTCCGAAAATCGCGCGGGTTCGGTACGAGACTACCTCGCGAAGGAAGGCATCCCGGCCGGGTCCATGA
>Ga0210406_10007204_pt1 | contig 11370 bp, 7 predicted proteins | sample IncBWC30MmetaG_FD_155454 | JGI IMG/M metagenome (GOLD analysis project Ga0210406, IMG submission 155454) | Forest soil microbial communities from Barre Woods Harvard Forest LTER site, Petersham, Massachusetts, United States - Inc-BW-C-30-M | ecosystem: Environmental > Terrestrial > Soil >... | reverse complement strand
CCACCCGGGATCCCAGGCATGGCCAGCGGTTCATTGGTGACGGTGAGGTAGTAGAAGATCGATTCCCCATCCACATACATGCGCTTGATGCCGTCCTGAATGATCACGGCGATCTCGAAGGCAAATGCCGGATCGTAGGCCATGCAGTTCGGGACGGTGAGAGCCAGCACGAGACTGTGTCCATCCTGGTGCTGCAGTCCTTCGCCCGCCAAAGTTGTGCGCCCGGCGGTTCCGCCAATCAGGAAGCCTCGCGTTCGCATGTCAGCCGCGGCCCAGATCAAATCTCCGATCCGCTGGAAGCCGAACATTGAGTAATAAATGAAGAAGGGAATCGTGTTGATGCCGTGGTTCGCGTACGCTGTGCCCGCTGCAATGAACGAGCACATTGAGCCGGCCTCGGTGATGCCTTCTTCCAGAATCTGTCCGTCTTTCGCTTCTTTGTAGTAAAGAAGCGTGTCCATATCGACCGGTTCATAGAGCTGTCCGACGCTGGAGTAGATGCCTACCTGCCGGAACAGCGCCTCCATACCGAACGTGCGGGCTTCGTCGGGAATGATGGGAACGATCAGCTTGCCGATCTCAGGATCGCGCAACAGCTTCGCGAGCATGCGTACGAAGACCATGGTCGTCGAGACTTCGCGGCCGTCAGTCCCTTTGTAGAACTCTTCGAAATGTTGTTCGGGAACACTCTTGAGCGGCGTCGCCCGCACTTTGCGTTCGGGCATGTATCCGCCCAGTTGTTTGCGCCGTTCCTGCATGTAACGGATCTCGGCGCTATCGTCGGCCGGACGATAGAACGGTGCGCTGTTTAGTTCGTCATCCGGAATCGGAATGCCGAATCGCGACCGGAACATGCTGAGCTCTTCGTCGTTGAGCTTCTTCTGCTGGTGGGTGATGTTCTTGCCTTCGCCAGCTTCGCCCAAACCGTATCCCTTAATTGTTTTCGCCAGAACGATCGTCGGGGCGCCCGTGGTTTCGACGGCCGCTTTGTAGGCCGCGTATACCTTGATCGGATCATGGCCACCCAAACGCATGCGTGCCAGTTGCTCATCCGACAGATGCTCAACCATCTTCAAGAGCCGGGGATCCGTGCCAAAGAAGTTCTGCCGGAAGTAGGCGCCACTTTCGACGAAGTATTTCTGGTACTGGCCATCGCTGATCTCGCCCATGCGCTTGACCAGAAGACCGTCGCGGTCGTTCTGAATAAGGGTATCCCAGTCCGATCCCCAAACGACCTTGATTACGTTCCATCCCGCACCGCGGAAGATGGCTTCCAGTTCTTGAATGATCTTGCCGTTACCGCGCACCGGGCCGTCGAGGCGCTGCAGGTTGCAGTTCACGACAAAAATCAGATTGTCGAGCCGCTCGCGCGAAGCCAGTGTGATCGAGCCGAGAGACTCTGGTTCATCCATCTCACCGTCGCCCATGAAGGCCCAGACCTTGCCGCCGCTCGTGGTCTTGAGGCCGCGATTCTCGAGATACTTGATGAAGCGCGCGTGGTAGATGGCCTGGATCGGGCCCAATCCCATCGAGACAGTAGGGAACTCCCAAAAGTCTTCCATCAGCCACGGGTGCGGATAAGATGACAAGCCGCCGCCCGGTTTCAGCTCGCGGCGGAAGTTCTCGAGCTTCTGCTTGGGCATGCGGCCTTCGAGGAAGGCACGCGAGTAGATTCCCGGGGCAGCGTGACCTTGAAAATAGACGATGTCGCGATCGCCCGCGTCGGTCCTGGCGCGCAGAAAGTGATTGAAAGCTACTTCATACAACGTGGCCGCAGACGCGAACGTGGAGATGTGGCCGCCGATACCTTCCTGGATCTTATTGGCGCGCATCACCATAGCCAGCGCGTTCCAGCGAACGAGGCTCTTGATGCGCCGCTCCATTTCCTGGCTTCCCGGGAATGGCGGCTGAGTGCGGGAGGGAATCGTGTTCTGATACGGCGTGGTCGCCGTAAACGGCAAGTTGACCCCTGCTGCTCGCCGCGCGTGCAGCGCGAGCTGTTGCAGCAGCCGACCTGCCCGCTCTGGACCGCCCTTGGACAGCACGTAGTCGAGCGAATCCAGCCACTCCCGGGTTTCAAGGACTTCTATTCCGTCGGTTTGTACTTGAGCCACGTCTGAGTTCTCCCCACGTTGAATGCGAATCTTCAATCATATTCAATTCTCTGAATTTTTGCTGATGACGCGGCGATTTTGAGGAGATTCGAGGATCGGGGGCACGGCTGCGAAGCGATTGTGTTACCCAGCTGACAACTCGACTGGCGCCGCAAACGCGCCGCGAGATGCTTGCCGAGAATCAAAACGAGCCAAGCCCAAGCGTGAAGCAGGTACTATACGGGGCATTTATTTCCAAAAATCGGGCGTGCCGGCAAACGCATCTAAGTTAAAGGAGGATTACCGAAACCTCCGGGAAAGTCACGACAAGAACGTGGGCGTCAAGATGATCGGGGGCAGGCTATGAGCACCACCACCCACGGAGGCTGTTGCTGAACAAAATCCGGGGACAGCTTGCCGCCCGCACAGAGTTGGGCGTTGTCGAAAATGCGAGGGCGAGGATGTCTGAAACGAACCTGATACCGATGATGGGTGAGTCAATCCCACGTCGGCTGTGCAAAGCATGCGGTAAGCAGATTGAGTTCTCCCGCCGGGCGGCGCGCGACTGGGAGACGATTGAGTTTTGCAGCGCTGCTTGCCGACGTAGAGTCGGAAACTCAAAGTCAAACGCGACACGGCCCAGTCAAAACGCAAAAACTAGGATCGCTTGAGCACAAAAGAAATCGTCAAACGGTCCAACTTACGGGGTGATTCGATCAAGTTCCCGGCGGTAGAGTGGGTTCTGCGGGAACTCCTGGGCAAGGCCGCTCAGCAGATCACGCGCTTTCCGGCGATCGTGATCGCGCAGGGCTGCGACCGCAAGCAAAAGCCGGGCAAATGGGGCAAGGTAGTGACCCCTCTCGGCAGTTAATCGCAGCTTGGTGAGCCCGTCAGCCTTATCCGTCTGAGCGCCGGTTAGGTGCAGTACCCAGCGAACAGGCGCCGGATTGGTACCAAGCAGATAGTTTTCCACGCCGACTGCCAGGTAAGCGTCGTAATACGAAGGGTCCTTCGCGAGAAGCTGTTCTGCCATACCTCGCGAGAGTTTCATGGAACTTAGCGCAGCCAGATTCCGCTTCTCAATGAGGGCGGTGTAGTCTCCGCGCAATCCTCCCGCGAGCACTTTTGCAAAGAGCGATCGGTGGTCGTCCGGAGAATGGCTCAGATTCTGATCTGCCATCTGTTCGGCCTTCTTCAGTTCAGCTTCGAAAGCAGCTTGAATCGCAGGGTCCGGAGTCAGTCGATCGCGATGGACAAACTTCTGATCGTCTGTGAACAATTCGGCCTCGAGCACATGCAAGCGGGCAAACTCCGCGAACAAATAAGCGGCCGCGTTCGAGGCTGGGCCGAGAGGGTCTTGGGGATGAGCCTGTTCCCATGATTGGAAAGTGCGATGAGCCCCGTCGAAGTCGAGGTTGTACATCTGGCGATAACCTGCTTCGACCGAACTCGCGTCGGGAATAGTGGCCGCACAAGCTGAACCCGCAGTCGCGACCATGACGGAGATCGCAGCGGCAATCAAACCAGATTGCAGGCGTGACAACATGATGCTGGTGACCCCGAACAATTTCTAGCGCGTGGGTGTGCCGATTCTTGCCCCAGAGAATCCTGTCTCTGATCTCGGATGCAAGCCGTTTGTTATGGGATGTTATGACCTTCGGAATAGATGTCCCGAGGCAAGCTACTGCTCGATGAGCCCTTGTCCCCGAAGCTAGATCAGGGATTTTGGAGGCGCGGGTCGGAATCGAACCGACGCATAAAGGTTTTGCAGACCTCTCCCTTACCACTTGGGTACCGCGCCCTGACTCTAAGGTAGCCGTCCACACCGAAAAAGTCTATGGGACAGAAGTGTGACTGGGCGTCTGAAAGGCGCCCCAGAAATATCCAGTTCCGGAGGGTTTTCGACTGGAGACTGCCCCCAAAAAAACAAAGCCCTCATCGGAGGGCAACATGGATCTAGATGGAGCGGGAGACGGGATTTGAACCCGCGACTTCGACCTTGGCAAGGTCGCACTCTACCACTGAGTTACTCCCGCCCGAACTGTAAGAGTATAAACGACCCCTATCCTCGGAGCAAATCCGCCCGCAAAAGAGCTAGTGCGACGCCCCGGGCGTTTCGTGGTGTCCGGTCCATTGCGGGTCGCGCTCCGGCGGGACGATCTCTCCGTCCCGCATGTGGATCACGCGGTCGCCGTATTCGGCGGCTTCGGGATTGTGGGTGATCATCAATACGGTCTGGCCGAGCTCCTGGTTGGACTGGCGCAACATGCGCAAGACGATTTCGGAATTCTTCGAATCGAGATTGCCAGTGGGTTCGTCTGCCAGCACAATCGCGGGCTTGTTAATCAGGGCGCGTGCCAACGCGACTCGCTGTTGCTCGCCGCCTGAGAGTTCTGAAGGCCGGTGAGGGAGTCGCTTGCTGATGCCAAGGAGGTCACAGATCCGGTCGAAATGCGCGCGATCCAGTTCGCCGTTGCCGGCTATGTCTCCAGCGATTTCGATGTTGGCGCGTGCGTTCAGAGTAGGAAGGAGATTGAACTTTTGGAATACGAATCCGATTTTGCGCTTGCGCATGCGCGTGCGTTCGGCATCGGAGAGCTTGGCGAAGTCATCGCCCGCCACGACTAGTCGGCCGGAGTCGGCGCGAGTTAGGCCACCCAAGATATAAAACAGCGTGGATTTGCCGCTCCCCGAAGGGCCGACCACGCTGACGAATTCTCCCTGGTTGATCTCGAAGGAGACGCCGCACAGGGCAGGCACCTCGATCTTCCCGACGTGGTAGGTTTTCCGCAGCTCAGCCGCTTCGATAAAGGCCATGCAAGGATAACGATACTACACACGGCCGCGAGGTCAGGTTTTCAAGCGATATGGCGCGTCGTGGATGCTTGCGTCCTCGGCAGCGCACGGCTTGGTCCACGTTTCCGCACCAGCAGAAGCCGAATTCGCTCGAGCAATTCCGCGGGAGCGTACATGCCTTTTGGAAGAAACACATCGGCTTGCGTGTCGCGATCGTAGATACGTACCTTGCCTGAAAGTAAAATCGCGGGTGTACGGGGGGAAAGACTCTTTATCTCTTCGATGAGCTTCGCGCCATCCAATCCCGGCATGATCAAGTCCGCCAACACCAGGTCGATCCCGCCCCGCTTGAAGCGCGTCAGTGCCTCGTCCCCGCTCTGGCAAGTGACGACCCGATAACCGCGAGTCTCCAGCAGTACTTTTCGAATCGAGAGCGACTGCTCATTATCATCGACGCAGAGGATGGTGCGTTTGGGTTTCATAGGCGTTCCGGAAGTCTCGACCGTCGGCGGCAGATCCGACTGGTTCGCAGAAAGAGTCTTTCGAATCTTTGTGGTTGCAGAGCGGGATAAATCCTACGGCGTTGCCCACTCTCTGTAAAGTATCGCGAATGCTAATGGGAAAGGAATGCCATTGAAAAAGTTTTCATGATGTGCCGCACGCGATTTTCAAGCTGTAATTATGGCTCGAGGTCCGGAACTTTGTTCCGTCGTTACCACACGCGAGTCGTTGGCCGCGACAGACGCGTTGATCAAACGGTTATCAATATTTTCTCGTAGACGCGGGAGTGCCTCTGGCGCCGCGCGTAATATCTCATCCAGTTGCGCCACGCCTTCAGAGTCGATCGGTGAACGTGTTTCCCCCGAACGTTCGCCGTCGTGCTTCCTTTGCTGGTTGCCGACACAAGCTCACTTCTGTGCGATACCATAGGGATGACGCGGCATCGTTAACCCCTGCGTCGCGATCGTCCGGGGTGTGAGTCTTCTGTGGTTCAAGAGCCCAAGATGGGGCCACCAAATTCTAATAGAGCTAACGAGGGGCTGAAATGTCTTTACGCATCAACTCTGAAGCACCGAATTTTACGGCTGAGACAACGCAGGGGAAGATCAATTTCCACGAGTGGATCGGGGATAGCTGGGCGATTCTGTTTTCGCACCCCAAAGACTTTACTCCGGTTTGCACGACCGAGCTTGGCTACATGGCGTCGCTCCAGCCGGAGTTCGCCAAGCGAAACACCAAGATTCTAGGTCTGAGCGTGGACTCGGTGGGAAATCACGGAAAGTGGGCAGCCGACATCGAAGAAACCCAAGGCCACAAGGTGACTTACCCCATGATCGGCGATCCGGAACTGAAGGTAGCGAAGCTCTATGACATGCTGCCCGCCGAGGCCGGCGACACCTGCGAAGGCCGCACACCCGCGGACAATGCGACTGTGCGCACCGTATTCATCGTGGGACCGGACAAGAAAGTCAAGTTGATGCTGAGCTATCCGATGAGCAGCGGCCGAAACTTCGACGAGGTGATGCGAGTCTTGGACTCGCTGCAGCTGACGGCGAAACACAACGTCGCGACGCCGGTGAATTGGAAGCCGGGAGAAGATGTCATCATTCCGCCCGCGGTCTCCGAAGAGCAGGCGAAGCAGAAGTTCCCTGGTGGTTGGAAAACGCTGAAGCCCTACCTGAGAATCGTCGCACAGCCGAAATAGACCGTGCGCCGTGCAGACTTGCCCCGAAGTTGACGGGAGCACGCTGTGGAAGCGCATGGGATCCGGTGATCCTCCCGGTCTTCAAAACCGGCGGATGGCATCTCTGATGTCATCGGTGCGTTCGACTCGCACACGCTTCCGCCAATTTAAAGGACTTAGCTCGGCTTGCAATCTGCTCGCAATCTGTTGAGAGCTAAGTCCGTGACTTTAGAGCTTGCTACTTCCATCTCATCCGTGACCACGTCCCCGTAAATGTTCATGGTGGTCTTGATGTCAGCGTGCCGCATCATCTTCTGCTGAACCGCAATTGCCGTCCCCACTGCATCCAGCCAACTGCGGTAGGTATGACGCATGCAGTGCGTGCTTACGTGCGCGATCCCTGCAGCCTTCTCAGCTTTTAGGAACCGATCATTTACTGCATCCGCTGACCAAGGCAATCGGCCTAACTGCGCTGGCGAAGCGAAAATCCAATCCTCCGGGGCAAAGAACTCGGTCGCTTGTTTCCAGAGCTTGAGAGCTTCCAGCATTCGGCTGTCGATTGGTAGCGGACGGTTGGAGTACTCGGACTTGGTTTCATCCAGATGCTGCCGGACAATCGCACGCTGTACGTGCAATCTTCCATTCATCCAGTCAATATCGGACCACTTCAACCCCAAACATTCGGAGATGCGGAGGCCGAAGCAGACATTGACCAAAGCCATCAGGCGGAAGGGATTTTCCAGATGATCAACGAATCTCTGGAACTCTTCCACAGGAAGACTTCTTGGTTTGCTAGTGCGCTTGCTCGAGCCCCTAATCGTCACCAGCTCCATAGGGTTGCGTTGCGTCGGAATCGCCCGTGTCCACATCGCGTAGTTCCAGATCGCTCCAATCAGCGCCCGGATGGATGATCGGCTTCGCGGTGAGAGGCTGGTCAAGGTGTCCAGCCATAGTTCAACGGGTTGTGCCTGCAGGGTGGTGATGGAATGATTCCCCCAGGCGGGCAAGATGTGATTGTGAAACCAGCTATCGTATGCGCGGCGCGTGCTGTAACGTGCAGGCATTCGTTTGCTGGCTCGGAGCTGTGCTACCAGATCGCGCACCAGTGGGGCGGGATCTTGACTCATGGGTTTCTGCAGAAGTTTCACGCGCAGCATGTCCGCCGCTTGCTCTGCTGCAGTTCTGCTTTTGAAGTGACCTAACACTTTCGTCTTTCTCCCGCCGTTTTCATACCAGACGAACTGGTACACATCGCGGCGCTTGTCAAAAACTAAACTTCCTCTGCTCCTCGTCCTCATTGAGTTGTCTCCAATGTGGGCGAGGCTGGCGCACCGATAATACTCGCGTCGAGGTCCTCGATCAAAAACCGCCAGAGGTGGCGTTGAGTGCCGCTAAGTTTGTAGCCCTTCACCTTCCCGCGACGAGCCCAAGCCAACAGTGTGCGTGAGTCAATGCCAAGGTAGGCAGCGGCCTGTTCTGCCGAGAGCCAAGGAGCCCGAGAGCCTGGAGCATTGATCGTCATCTCTATCATTGGAGCTGCCCTTTGGAAATGGAACACGTTGGAACAGCTAAATCAGACGATTAGAATCTTCCAGGCCCATACGTCCTTCCGCGAACACCAAATGTCGCAAAAGACGTGTTCCATCTGTTCCACGAAATGAATTCAACGACTTAGCTCGTGTTCCAGTGCGTGTTCCAACCTGTTCCACGTGTTCCCACTCATAGTCCTGGCTTCACGTAGAACCGTTTGCCCCGATGAGGACCGCCGCGATCTTGCTTCATCGTCCAGCCGTGATGGGTCAGGCAGCGTACAACTTGGTGTCGGTCGGGCTGGGTTAGGCGATCAACGTCCTTGCCGATGGCATGGATCAGGACGTCGGTGATCGTCACTTTACCGGGCTCGGAACCGTCCCACGGCACGGCCAATGCGGTGACACCGTTACCCGGAGTACGGGGCGTAGGATTCTCGAGCCAATCGAGAATCCGGCCATCCCACACACCCTCTTCGTATCGTTGCTCTTGCTCATCCAACGCCAGCAAATTGAGTTCGGCGGTGTCGAGCCACCACGGTTCCCCCTTTTTGAAATGATAGAAAGCCTCAGCCCAAAGTTGATCACGATCACGACGGATGCCCTCCACATCGATCTGGCCACAACCCACCGGCCAGAATCTGCGGTTTCCGGTCGAGTCAACGAATGGTTGTTGGTCGTTCGTGGACGCCGCGAATACGTTTTGTCTAGAAACATCCGCTGCCCGGCGATCATACGGCGGGCGAAAGTGGTCGGAACGGGCCGTTAGAAAGGCCTTGACCTTCTCAATTTCGGCCCTTCGCATCGAAGCCAGCTCGGACATCTCGACAACCCACTTGCCGAGCAGCTCGAGGCGAGAATCTTTTGATCCGAGGTCCGCGAGGTGGTCGGTAAACCATTCATCGCCGACCAAAGCACGTAGGGCCGAGGATTTTCGGAGTCCTTGCGGACCTTCGAGCAGGAGGACACAATCAGCCTGACAACCTGGCTGAAAAACCCGGGCGACAGCAGAGATCAACCAGCGAAGGCCGACGGCACGGGTAAACTCAGACTCCGCACAGCCTAAGTAAGTAGTTAGCCAGTTCCCGATTCGCGGGAGCCCGTCCCAAGTCAGACTCTCGAGGTAATCACGAACCGGGTGGAAAGGACGTTCGCGAGCTACTGTTTGCGCTGCCTCAGCTACGGTGGTGGAAGGGACAAAGATGCCACCCTCCTTCTGGAGCCACTCAGTGGCAAGCGAATCGTCAGCGTCGCTCCACGGGTTTCCTGCTGCTTTGCCCCAAGGAGTCACTCCCATTGTCTGTACTTGTTGTGAAAACTCGTTGAATCCCAACACCCCATCCCATTCAGGGGCATAGCGAAGTGCGGTCATGGCGTTCGCGAGCAAGGCCTGGGGCTGCAGCTTTCCGCCTTTTGTTGCGCGGTAGATCAAGAGATCTCGCCAGCTTGTTATCTTGCTGGGCGGGCTATCCAACAGCTTCGTCATCGCGTCGTCGCCGAACAGGCCAATGTCGTCGTCTGGACCGTTCACCCCATTGAACGTGGGCAAATCGACCACAGTTACGTCGGCTTTCTGTTCCAAAAGTTGGCGTACAAGCGCTTTACGTGCAACCTGAACCAATGAGCTGCTGTTGCAGTTGGCGTCGAACAGGACATACGCCTTGCGACGATCCCGACAGATGCCGAGTTCGGGAAGCGGTCCGCGCTCATCAACGCGCTTACCCTTGGCATTTTCAGTTTTGCCAATTCGACCACGCCAGCCCCAACAATCGCCCGTGGCAATTGGCAGCACTTGCCGGCCAGTTCGGTCCGCCCAAGCTCTGAGTGCAAGAGCAGACTTTTCTGCCTCGACTATCACGACTGGAACAGTCAGATCCTGACCCAGATGATGGTCGCCAGGAACTATGTAGAGGTGGCGCCTGTCGCCGTACGGAGCCAAATACTTCCTCACTACTTTGCCGTTTTCAATGTCGGGCGAGTCGCGGCGTAGTCGGCATGTACGCCGGATTCCGGCTGCATCTAAGTACGGGAACAGGATGCCAGCGTTATGGCCAGCGCCGTTTAGTCCGAACTCATCGCGCGCTTCGCGATGCGTGACTCGCTTTATTCCGGCACGCGAAAGCAGTTCGCGGTCGATCCTGAGCCGCTGGAACATCTCCAGGTCACCTGCGCTCAGGTTGGTCGTTTTTTTCATTGGATTCCCCGCGATCGCTGCATACTCGCGGAAGTCGATTCACGCCAGCTCATTGGCTTTGCTTTCCCAATCGCAGGAGGCTCTAAGCGAAAATCCGTAAATGAGCCGCCAGCAAAAAGGGCTGCCGTGTTTAAGGGCAGCCCTCTTGGTTCTTGGTGCACTGTTTTACGGCCAACCCGTCTATTCAATCGAGCCTTCGGCCACCGCGAGAATCTTCGTCTTAATTCGTGTACGCAGCCGATGTACAACCTCACCTTCAACAATCTTGTGTGTAATCATTTCCTTCTCCTTTCAAGAATTAATCGGTAAGGTCCCGGTTCCGAAATCCGTGACGCCCCTTATCAACGATCGCTTCTTGTTCAAGATCGGAGCCGCGCGATGTCGCCACGTGTCTAACAGGCAAATGTGTACTTCAGGTAATAAAAAAGGCCGCCGTCTATGTCGGCAGCCTACGAAGAGATTCTTTGGGTGCGTACTCTTTGGATTACCTAGTGATTCTTTTCAGGTGATGCTATCTGGTCGCTGAGAACCTCTCGGCGTTAGCTCTCGTCGAATCGTGGCGTGCCAGCGCAAACCATACGTTCTCTGCGTCGTTCAACTCGTGAGTTGTACTGGAGTACCGAGCTACGATCACACGTGTAGTGTCAGGGCGCGAAGTAGATTTGATGCCTTCTCCGATGGCATGCGGCGCGCCGGCCGCGAACTTTTACAGAGACACGTAGAGAGCGTGTCTGACGGAGTAGATCTGAGCGGCCTTCTCCGATGGCCGTAGGGTCAGTCGACCCTTGCGCGAGATTAAGGTATCGCGAGCACGCTAGAAACGCCTAGTTACTGTTTTGATTCCTTTAGCCTAAGCGGGCTTGTATGGAATGGGCAGGCTGAATACAGCCACCTCGACACGTTGGTTTGGTCACTACCAATACCCGTCTGCGTCAGCCAGCAGGAGAGTACTCGAGAGGGTCTGGCTGAGCTCCGCTCACCCACAGGTGATGCAGTAACACTGCCAGCTTTCTTGCCGTGGCTACGATGGCTCGCTTCTTGCCGTTTCTTCCACCACGCTCGGCTAACTTCAGT
>Ga0210406_10007202_pt1 | contig 11371 bp, 9 predicted proteins | sample IncBWC30MmetaG_FD_155454 | JGI IMG/M metagenome (GOLD analysis project Ga0210406, IMG submission 155454) | Forest soil microbial communities from Barre Woods Harvard Forest LTER site, Petersham, Massachusetts, United States - Inc-BW-C-30-M | ecosystem: Environmental > Terrestrial > Soil >... | reverse complement strand
AAATCCGCAAAAATCACGGGTGTAGCCGGTTACGTTCCCCCGCGCCTCCTGACCAACGCCGATCTGGAAAAAATGGTGGACACCACCAACGAATGGATCATGGAGCGCGTCGGCATCCGCGAACGCCACCTGGCCGACAAGGGCGTAGCCGCCAGCGACCTCGCCGTCGAAGCCGTGAAAAAGCTGCAGTGCAAGCATCCCTTCGATCTGCAGTCGGTGGAACTCATCGTCGTCGGCACGGTCACGCCGGACATGATGTATCCCTCCACCGCCTGCCTGGTGCAGCACAAGCTGGGCATGACCAACACCTGGGGCTTCGACGTTTCCGCAGGATGTTCCGGATTTCTCTATTCGCTCAACGTCGGCACGAAGTTCATCGAATCCGGGCAATACAAAAAGGTTCTGGTGATCGGCTCGGACGTCAACTCTTCCATGACCGACTTCACCGATCGCGCCGTCTGCATCATCTTCGGCGACGGCGCAGGAGCTGTCCTGCTGGAGCCTGCCGCGGACGGCGAAGCAGGCATCATCGATCACGTCGCGCAGATCGAAGGCGTGGGCGGCCAGTTCCTTTACATGCCGGGAGGCGGCAGCCTGAACCCCGCTTCGCACGAAACCGTGGACAAGAAAATGCACTACATCCACCAGGACGGCAAAAACGTTTTCAAATACGCGGTAAAGAAAATGGCGGAAATGACCGAGCGCGTCCTCGAGAAAAACGGCCTCACCGGCAAGGATGTGGACTGCTTCATCGCCCACCAGGCCAACCGGCGCATCATCACCGCCACCGCCGAACGCCTCGGCATGCCGCTCGATAAGGTGATCATCAACATCGAGCAGTACGGCAACACCACCGCCGGCACCATTCCCCTAGCGATGCAAACCGCTCTCGACGAAAAGAAGCTCAAGAAGGGCGACCTTGTCCTCCTGGCCGCCGTCGGCGCGGGCTTCACGTCAGGTGCAACCCTAGTCCGCTGGGCGTACTAATTCCGGCGAATGAAAAAGTGGTGTGAAATTTTCGGCGGAAGAAAATTAGATGGAACGGATGGACGCAGCCTGAATGAGGTTCGCTTCCAGACGGCGGTCAATGTGAATCGCTGCAATTCGTGCGCAGAGCATGCGCTCTTTTTCGGCCCAGCCGGCCATCATCGGCGAGAACTTTGCAAACACCGTCTGGGCGCGTTGCACCACAGCGTAATAAGCGCGCACCATGCCAAGCCCACCCTTGGATTCCTTCAGTTCGGGAGTAAGAGTCAGCAGGCTGGCAAACTTTTCAAAGTCGTTTCCGCACAGGGATTCTTCCTGCACCTGGGCCGCTTCCAGCACGCGGCTGGAGATCGGCAGGCTGGCCATACCGGTGAACACGGCGCGCCAGTAGTACAGGGCGAACTGCCCCATGGCGACGACCGCGATTGAAAGTAGAGCTGCGGAGAACATCATTTCCCTCAGCCACCATTATTCCTTCCCCGCCCTATTACCCCAATAGCTCCCAAGTACTAGGGGAATAGCACTTCCGGTGCGGCACCCCGGACGGAAACCAGGACTTGCCCCGGAAGCTCCTCTATCTTATTCTTACGCAAGCAGTTAGGGGCTTAATCTATGACCATAAAACTGGCGGTTTCCTGTCTACTTCTTGCCTCCCTTATGGGCACAATCATCGTCGCTGCCTCAGCGAGGTTTCAAACTGAGACGGCGAGGGCAGCTGATCACGCTGCGATCCTGGCCGTGCTGACCACCCAGCAGAACGACTGGAACAAAGGCAACATTCGCGGCTTCATGGAGGGCTACTGGAACTCCCCCGAACTGACCTTCGCTGGAACTCGTGGATTTACGCGCGGTTGGCAACCGGTGCTGGCGCGCTACGAGAAGAACTACGCCGACAAAGCTGCGATGGGCATATTAGATTTTTCAGAACTCGAAATCCGGCAGCTGGGGCCGGATGCTGCACTTGTCCTGGGAAAATGGCACCTGCAGCGGCAGGCCGGGGACGTTGGCGGGATTTTCACACTGGTTTTTCAGAGATTTCCCGAGGGCTGGCGCATCATCCACGACCACACGACGCAGAGTCCCCCCGAAACAAAATAGATATTCAGGATTCATCCTATTTTCTTACTGGCGGGCTAAGCTGGAGACGTCTCTGGCAACTAAAGTGCTCTCGTATCTGTCGGACTTGGCTACGGGCAACATCGCGAGGTCGTTGTACGATTCGTTGCAACTCTTTGCACTGGCGCCAAAAGAGCGATTGGGAGTACTGGTTCCGAGAAAAGTCATATGACGGAGAATTTTCTACAACGCCGGGTAATCAAACCTTTGCTGAAATTGCTGCGGCAAGGCGTTACGCCGGAGAAGCTTGCGCTGAGCCTCGCGTTGAGCGCCACGCTGGCGGTGATTCCGGCATTCGGCTGGAGCGTGTGGTTGTGCGGGCTGGCGGGCCTGGCGTTCGGGCTGAATCTTCCGGCGATGCAGGCGGTGAACTACTTTTTGTATCCAGCACAGGTCGCGCTGCTGCTGCCCTTTTTCCGATTGGGCGAAAAACTTTTTCGCGCGCCGCACCTGCCGCTATCGGTTTCGCAGATTGTTTCGATGGCACATGTCAATTTGTGGGATGCGATCAAGCTTCTGTGGAACACCACGTGGCACGCGGTTGTGGCCTGGGCGCTGCTGGCCCCGTTTGCGATTGGCTTGATTTACCTCGTGCTCTTGCCCATCTTCCGCCGCGTGGTAAATCGGCAAACGGCTGCACCGTCGGCAGCCGAAGCGACTATCGCCTAATGGTCACGGAAAAAACTTCTGCTCAATCCTACAAAATTTCGAGAATTTCCTCGTAACGTTTGAAGGGCGGAATCAGGTACGCGCCGGCTAATTCCGTGCGTGCCCACGCGAGCATTTCGCGAGCTACCTCGAAACCGCGATCACGCGCCGCGGCGCCCGCCGCTTCCATGGATTTCAGGAGCGGCTCCGGAATCACGATGCCGGGAACTTCGTTGTTCAGGCGCAGGGCCTGCTTGTAGCTGTTGAGGGGCCACACGCCGATGAGCACGGGGATGGGAGGCCGGCCGTCGAGTTTTTTCGCAAAAGCATGCCAGTGCTCGGGATCGAAAAGCGGTTGGGTCATGGCGAAGTGGGCGCCGGCTTCGACCTTGGCGTTAAAGCGGGCGATTTCGGCGTCGAGATCATCCGCTACGGGATTCACCGCGACGCCAATCGTGAAATTGGTCTGGCCGCCGAGAGTTTTTCCCGCCCAGTCCGTGCCCTGATTCAGGCGATGAACAATCTTCACCAAACCGACAGAATCCACTTCGTAGACGCCGCTGGTTTCCGGATAGTCACCGACCGACGGCGGGTCGCCGGTTATGGCGAGAACGTTGCGCACGCCGCCGACAGTCCATGCGCCGAGCAGCATGGCCTGCAGGCCGATGATGTTCTGGTCGCGAGTGGTCAGGTGCGGAACCGTTTCCACGCCGCGGGCTTCGAGAGCGCCGGCGACGACCAGCGCGTCCATTCCGACGCGAGCCATCGCGCCGCTGTTGATATCAATGGCGTCGACTTTCTTTGAAGCCATCACGCGATCAACTTGTTCGTAGATGCGGTCGAGCGCGATGCCCTTCGGCGGATCGATTTCCACGCACACCGTAAATTCTTTTTTCTGCAGCCTCTTCCAGAACTTGCTTTCGGGATCGCGCTCCTGCACAGGAGCAGCAGGTTGCGCCGCAGCCACGACGGTTACGGTAGAATGCGCTTTCGCGGGGCGCAAGGATTTCACCGCGTCGGCCATGGCGCGGATATGCGCCGGCGTGGTGCCGCAGCAACCGCCAAGAATGCGCACGCCGAGTCCCGCGGCTTCACGGGCAAATTCGGCGAAGTATTGCGGCGAGGATTTAGGATAAACGATGCGATCGCCTTCACGCTTGGGAAATCCGGCGTTGGGCATGCCGCTGATGCAGCAGCTCTGCGTATTCGATAGCTCCTGCAGGATGGGCAACAGCGATTGCGGCCCCAAGGTGCAGTTCGCGCCGATAACCTGGACGTTTTTGTCTTTCAACAGGGAGGCCGCAAGAAACGGGCGAACATCGCCGAAGGTCGTGCCTTCCTCCGAATAAGTAAGCTGCGCAACGATGGGCAAATTGGAAAACGAACGAACGGCTTCGATGGCGAGCAGGATTTCTTCAATGTAGGAAAACGTTTCGAGGATGAAGAGATCGACGCCGCGTTCCTCCAGCGCCATCGCCTGTTCATGAAAAATCGCGCGGATCTGATCCGGTTCGGGATGGCGCGCCTGGACGCCGATGCCAAGCGGGCCGATCGAGCCGGCGATCAAGATTTCGCGGGAGGCGGCCTCGCGTGCTTCGCGCGCGATTTTCACCCCGCGGCTGTTGAGGCGTTGGACTTCATCGCCGAGGCCCAAGGGAGCCAGCTTGAAGCGATTGGCGCCAAACGTATTGGTCTCGATGATCTGCGCGCCAGCGTCAATGTAGGCTTGGTGAACGCGAAAGACCGCTTCGGGCTCGGTGGCGTTCAATTCATCGAAACATCGCACTGAGCCAACGCCCTCGTAGAGCATGGAGCCCATGGCGCCATCCGCGATAAGGATGGAATCCTTCAGCCGATCGTTGAAGTCCTGAATTTTCACTTTTAGTTTTCCCTGTGCTCTGCGCCGCGCGCGAGGATTGCGGCTAGCGTTTTTGTTCCATCAAACCGGCTACCGTGCTCATCAGGTCGTACTTGGTGAGTATCTCGAACTTCGCTTCGTCCATTTCCACAAACACGGCGGGATTTTCGTGGCTGAGCATATAGGTGACGCGCTCGACGGGCGAAGAACCCGGGATTCTCGGAAGCGGCTTGCTCATTACTTCGCGCACGACCAGCTTGCGCAGGTCCTTGCCCTGAAGCGCAAGAGTGAGAATCTGGTCTTCGTAAATGGTGCCAATGGGCAGAGTTTCTTCGAAGACCGGAATTTGCGAAATGTCCTGCTCCTGCATGGTTTTCAGCGCGTGGAACACGGTCTGATAGGGCCGCGCGATCACCAGTTCGCGAACCTTGCCGGACTGCCGCTTGGCGTTGACGACTTCCGCCGCGGTGATGGGCACGGTCGATTCCACATAGCCGCGCTCGCGCATCCATTCGTCGTTGTAAACCTTGCTGAGATAGCGCATGCCGGTATCGGGCAGCAGCGCGACGACGAAATCCTGCGGTCCAAGATCTTTTGCCAGGCGCAAGGCAGCGCTGAGGCAACCACCGCCCGAGCCGCCGGTGAAAATGCCCTCCTGCTTGGCAAGGCGCCGGGCAAAGACGAAACATTCTTCATCGTTCACCTGGATGACGTCGTCGAGAATGTCCATGTGCATCGTGGTGGGAAAGAAATCCTCGCCGATGCCTTCCACAACGTAGGTGCGCGCTTTGGTGATTTTCCCGGTCTTGTGAAAGTCAAAATAGAGCGAGCCTTCCGGATCGACGCCGATAATCTTTACGTTCGGGTTCTTTTCCTTCAGGAATTTGCCAACGCCGCTGATGGTGCCACCGGTGCCCATGCCGCAAACGAAGTGCGTAATCTTGCCTTCGGTGTCTTCCCAGATCTCGGGGCCGGTGGTTTTGTAGTGAGCCTCGGGATTGCATGGATTATCGTACTGATTCGGATAAAAGGAGTTGGGAATTTCACGGGCAAGCTTTTTCGCGACGCTGTAGTAGCTGCGCGGGTCCTCCGGCTCGACGGCTGTGGGGCAAACAATCACTTCAGCGCCCAAAGCTTTCAGCAAATCCACTTTTTCCTTGGACTGCTTGTCGGTGGTGGTGAAAACGCACTTGTAGCCGCGCACGGCCGCGACAAGAGCAAGTCCCATGCCGGTGTTGCCGGAGGTGCCTTCGATGATCGTACCACCGGGCTTCAGCAAACCTTTTTTCTCGGCTTCGTCAATCATGGTGATGCCGATACGGTCTTTCACCGAGCCGCCGGGGTTCAGCATCTCCGCTTTGATCCACATTTGTGGCTTGAGGCTCTGATTGATCCGGTTCAGCCGGATGAGCGGGATACGTCCCACCGCTTCGAGAATATTATTGCAGCGCATAGATTGGTGTTCCGGCATCTGGCCAAAGCGTGGCAGGCCTATGCCATACTTCCTTTAAGTCTAGCACGCGAGCCAGCAGTGATTCGCTTTCGCGCGTGCCCGAGAGGGGCCAAAATGCCAAGACAGAACATAGCAACGGGGACAAAATGGGAGCCGATTGTGGGGTATTCGCGGGCCGTACGGATTGGCAAGCACATCAGCGTTTCGGGGACGACGGCGACCGGACCGGACGGAAAGATCATCGGGATCGGCGACGCTTATGCGCAGACCGTGCAGATTATCGGGAATATTGAGGCTGCCTTGGGCCGCGCGGGGGCAGGATTGAAAGACGTGATTCGGACGCGGATCTTTGTGACGAACATTGCCGAGTGGGAAAACATTGGGAAGGCGCATGGGGAATTTTTTGGGGAGATTCGGCCTGCGACCTCGATGGTGGAGGTGACCCGGCTGATTTCGCCGGAGATTCTGCTGGAGATCGAAGCAGACGCGATTGTGGAAGAGTAAAAGGGCGGCAGACGGGCCATTTTGAGTGCGGGAGCGGAGCTCCCGCTTTTGCGATTGCAACCGCACTAAAGAATTCAAGTTGGGCGTCAGCGCTGACTTCGTACAAGCGGCAGCTTTGCTGCCGCACTCAAAAGCTACCACTTGGCGCGGATTCGGTATTTCAGGACGGATTCGCCGTTGGCTTTTACGGGGACCTCGAACTGGGCGGCAAACGCCGCGGTTTTGGTGGATTTGTAGGTTGAGGAGAGCATCTCCCAATCGCCGCCGATGGGTTCATTCACCTGGACGGTGATGGGCGCGTCCTTGTGGTTGCGCAGCGTGATCTCAAATTCCATTTCCCACAGGCGGCTGCCGAGGCTTTTGTAGTCCGTCTGCTTGCGCTCGCTGACCACATCGAAGGCGTTGCCGATTTTCACGGTGACGAATTCGTCTTTCGGTGTGTGGTCAATGTGATCCTCGCCGATGAAGAGCAAGCCGCCTTTTGAGTCCTTCTGGTAGACACGCACATTGCCCGCCGGAAGAGGAATGCCCAGGCCGGCTTTCTCTTCATTCTTGAATTTGTAGAAGACCATGACGGGATCTTTGAGTGGTGAACCGGGGTTCTGTGAATTGTGGTAGTAAAAGTTTTGCCCGTTCACGACGAAGAGTTTTTCGACGGGAACGCCGGTTCCTTCGAGCAAACTGATCTGCTTGGTCTCCTTGTCTTCGACGGAGGTGCGGCGAGCGAGGGAATAGAGATGGTATTCGCTGAAATTTTCCTGCTGGAATTGCTGAGCGGCCTTGGCCATGGGGAGGGCCGTAATCGTATCTGCCGCCCGGTATCGGGTGGCCTCCGGAAGACGGTTCAAATCGCCGGCAACAAGCTGGAGCCGGGCGTTGCGGAAAGCGGTGCCGCTGTTGTTGATGATAGTAACCCAGCCGTCGAGGTCTGCGGCCTTGTCGTCGCGCCCGACGGTGAGAACGTAGTCGGCGTTCCAGGAAAGATTGCCGGCGAGATACGAGGTTTCGATTTTTTGTTTAAGCGCGCCAAAATTTTGGAGGGACATCAGGAGAGTGGGCCGGTCGTAGAGATTTGCGGGCACCTCCGGAAAGCGGTAGCTCTCGCCGTAGACCCCGGTGACGATGTCGTTGCCGATTTTCCAGACCGGGCCGTTGTTGTTGGCAAGCAGCGTGGCTTTGATCTCCTCGTGCTTGGTGGTGCCGTTATCCATATAGCTGCGCACCAGCGTCACTTCCTTGCCGACGTATTTGTTGAGCAGCTTCGCTGGTTCCAGCAAATCGTATTCGTAATTCTGTTCGAGGACGCCGACCTTGTCCGGCTCGGTCAGCGAACGGAAGTGAACGGTGGCGGGATTCACGGTGGCGGCGATGTCCATGAACTTGAGGTGGAAATTACCGCGGCCAAATTGCAGTTCGCGAACATCGCGGATCAGGGCGATGTTGGAGTTGTAGATAGTCACCGCCAGATCCGTCTGGTCACTCAAAGAGCTGGATTGATCGGGAGCCGCGATGCGGCCGGAATCCTTTTCCTGCGTGCCGTTCTTTTTGCCCGCGTGAAAATCGGGGACAAACGCGGCCGCGCCAGCCAGCGCAATGGCGGCCGTGGCTGCCACCCAGCGGGAAGCTGCGGTCTTTGGGAATCGGGGAGTTTTCATCTTCGCTTCACCTCGTTAAGAATTTGCCTTCGAAGTTAGAACGGCGCCGGTGGTATTTCTTGCAGGGTGGTCATTTGCTAGACGTTTGTTTCCAGGAGGCGCCGCCATCGGAGGTTTCGTAGCTAACGTGGCTGGCTGCGTCCCAAATGGAGGCATGCTTCGCATCGGAAGCGTGAACGCCACCCAAATCACCCGTGATTGGAGTAGTGACTCGGGTCCAATGAGCGCCGCGATCTGTGGTCAGCAGAAGTATTCCTGCCTTACCGGCGAGCCAGCAGACACGAGAGGAAGGCGCGAAACCCGCCGTTAGATTCGCGTTCGCGCCTGAGTCCAACGATTTCCACTTCTTGCCACCGTCCGTGGTCAGTTGAAGGGTTCCCGCTGGCTGCAGCTTCCAGAAGACTTTGTTGTCTGGAGTGAGGATCAGACCGGCCTCGGCTGCGGTGACTTCCACAAGTTCGTTGGAAACTCCCTGTTTCGTCATCATGCGTCCGTTTAAGGGCGCGGCTTGCGATTCGACTGTGACTGTTTCTGTTACGGAGGAAGGAGCGCTTTTTTCGTCGGCACGAGCGGGCGGTCTTTGGGCCGCTACCCCGCCCGCGCTGCCTCCATAAGTCATCTGGGCAGGCGGTGACGCGGGACGCGGAACGGCGGCAATGACGGGCGCGTTTTCAGAGACCGCGGCATCTGTGGATGCTTGCATGGGGTGATTTGGAGCAGAAGGCGCCGGTGGAGCAGGCTTTTTGATTTCGCCCCGGCTAACGGCAAGGTCATGGACGGTTTTCCGCAGTTCATCGTCTGCGGTTCTCGTTTGCTCCGCAGGTTTCGCCGACGGCGCGGCAGAAGGCTCTTTCTCTTTTTGCAGCCGGGACATTTCGGCAGTCAACGCTTGCACATCCTTCGACTCCGCAGGCGGGTGCGCTTTGGCTGCTCGCTGATCGAGCACTGGCGGCGGCTCGGCCGGCGCCTGGCGGCGGGCTACGATCGTGTCCGCGTAATGCGCCACTTTCGATGCGCGCTGCTCGTAAACTCCAATAAAGATGAGGACGCCAGCTGCAACGGCGCCCAGCGGAATGGCCCAGCGCAAAAGTGCGGGGCGCCGCCGCCGGAGGATTTCTACGGGAGCCGGGGCCGCCAGCGGAGCGGCCGACGCGGCCTCCCTGGCACTACTCTTTGGAATGCTACCTGCGTGAGCGCCTTGCATCGAAGCCGCTTCGAGCACCGGAATTCCCCGCTCTTTCCAATCCTCGGCGAGTTGGTTTTCGGTTGTCTCGACCAGCGCGAGCGCTTCCTGGCAAGCTTCACACGCGGAGATATGCTGCTTCCACTGAGCCATTTCCTCGAGAGAAAGATTTCGCTCGTGATAAGCGGCCAGCGTTTCCGCGTCGGGGCAGTTTGCCTGCGCCGAGCCGCCACGCAAATGTTGCGCGAGCGCGCGTTCAAATTTTGGATCGCGATCGTCAGACGGCATGGCGCTCTCCTTTCTTGGAACGGCGGCGGAGGCATTTCTTGCAGCGCTTCACGTTGGTTCCTTTCGGTTTGCGTGCGAAGTGCCAGGCTTCGCATCGGGAAACAGCTGCCGGAAATCGATGGGAACATCTTCGGCGGCGTATTCGAAGCATTGGTGGATTTCCGCGTCGCTCAGAGAAAAGGCATCGTGCAAGTGCTCTTCCGCCAGCGCGCGCACTTCCTGGCGGATGCGCTCCAGATTGCGAGAGACGCTGGATTCGTGCTCCCCAAGCTGGCGGCCGATTTCCGCGAGCTTCATCTGCCGGGCGTAGTAGAGTTCCAACCGCTCGCGGTCGGCAGGATGTAAAATTTTCAGGCAATGCTGCAACGCAGCGGTGAAGCAGGAAAGGTAGTGCGCGCGGCGGGGATCCTGCAGCGGTTGTATCTGAAGCCGATCGGGCGGGAGCACCGGTTTTTCGCCGTCCTCCGCGTCGAGCGATTCCATCCGGCGTTGCGAGCGGATGGTATTCACATGGCGCTGGGCAAGGACGGTTCGCAGCCAGGTCTTCAGCGAACTGCGCCCGTGAAAATAACGGAAAAGGGAACGGTCGCCGCGCTTGCCGTCCATCAGACCGAAGAGATCGGAGAACAGAGAGCCGGCAAGTTCCTGCGGATTCGCGCCGTAGCGGCTGGACTTGGTGATCGCTCCTGCGGCGGCACGCAGGTAGCCGCGGTATTGCTCCACAAAATATTCCCAAGCGGCTTCGGAGCCTTCAATGCAGGCCGTGGTGAGGGCGAGATCTTCCAGGTGCAGGGTGAGGAGATACTCTTCCAGGCGGTCCGGGGAGGGCGCGCCGTCCTGGAACCGTTTGCGTAAGCTGCGCTCAAGTCCACAAGCAAATTGAGATTGGGAGAGTCCCCAGCGGGCGGCACCGGATTGGGAGTACAACGAAGCAACCAGCGGCTCGCAAGCCGCAAGGAGCGATGACGACCCAGGAGACGGCTTCTTTTCTTGCGGAGGCTGCGGCACAATTCTCCTGCCGGGAGTTTAAGACTCTTTCTTTCAGTATCCTAGGGTGCCGAAGAAATAACCAACGCCCAGTGGCGCAGGCGCATCCTAAAGGGTACCCTAAAGAAGCGACCGGTGCGTGCCCCAGCAATTCACCGGCTCAGTCTCCTCTGGATGGGTTATTCTAGGGAGTGTTGCGCAACCTGCCCCGCAACGAATTGCGCCTCGGCGGGTTTGTCCGAGATACAGAAATCGCGTGTGAAGATGCACTCGCTTTAGCATTAGCGAGTTCGCGTCGTTAGTACGAAAGTCCTATTCGGGGGCCCGACCCCCCTCAGTACCCTCGTACTGGTAAATCACGCGTTCTGTACTTGCGAAATCGAAACTTCGGTGCATCTGGCCGAGGTTCCAGGACGAACATTAGCAGAGGCGGCAAGCGGATGGCCACGATGATTGCAGATCCACCAACGAGCAGGTCGCTGGGCGTGGGGTTTAGTTCCAACCGCGGCCGGAGCGCAAACTCCGAAGCCTGGAAGCAAAACATTGGAACTAAGAAGGTGCCGGCGCGCCTGGCCCTGTTGCCTGAAGCGAAGCCCAACTGGCGCCGCGTGGGATTCAGCGCGGCGGTGCAACTTGCGATTTTGGGATTCTTCCTCATCGTTCCGATGCTCTATCCGGAAAAGATGAAAACC
>Ga0210406_10007201_pt1 | contig 11373 bp, 15 predicted proteins | sample IncBWC30MmetaG_FD_155454 | JGI IMG/M metagenome (GOLD analysis project Ga0210406, IMG submission 155454) | Forest soil microbial communities from Barre Woods Harvard Forest LTER site, Petersham, Massachusetts, United States - Inc-BW-C-30-M | ecosystem: Environmental > Terrestrial > Soil >... | reverse complement strand
TCGGCGCCGGGTGTGAAGCGCGGCGGCACCGTCAACATCGTCACCCACGCCCTTGAACTGGAATGCTCGGTCGATAACATTCCGCAGTACATAGAGGCCGATGTCTCGACCCTGGAGATCAGCCACTCGCTGCATCTTTCCGACATCAAGCTGCCGGCCGGCGTGAAGTCGCTGTCGCGCGAAGATGCGACGCTCGTGACCATCGTGCCGCCGTCCGGCTACGCTGAAGAAATCAAGGCGGCTGCGGCTGCCGCGGCGGCCGGTCCGGCCGCGGTTGCGGCTCCCGGTGCTGCTCCGGCGGCCGGCGCTGCGGCACCCGCCGCAGGTGCGGCTGCGGCGAAGGCCCCGGCGGCTGGCGCCAAGGCGCCCGCCGGTGGTGGCGACAAGAAGAAGTAATAGAGCGCGGGATGCCGCGTCATGCGTCTCTTTGTTGGTCTCGGCAATCCCGGCACGAAATACGCGCATAACCGGCACAACATCGGCTTCATGGCCGTTGATGAAATCGCACGGCGTCATGGTTTCGCACCATGGCGCCGTCGTTTTCAGGGCGAGACTTCCGAGGGCACGTTGGATCGTGAACGGGTGGTGCTGCTCCGCCCGGCAACCTTCATGAACGAGTCGGGACGCGCGGTTCAGGAAGCCGCGAACTTTTTCAAGCTCGGCGAGAGCGAGATCACCGTATTCCAGGATGAGCTCGAACTGCCGCCAGGCAAGGTTCGTATCAAGGTCGGCGGCGGCATCGCTGGTCATAATGGTTTGCGCTCGATTTCAGCCCATATCGGCAATGAATATCGCCGCGTGCGGCTGGGGATCGGCCATCCCGGCGTCAAGGAATTGGTGCACAGTCACGTGCTGTCGGACTTCGCCAAGAGCGACCGGCCCTGGGTCGAGGCGCTGTGCGAGGCGGTGGCCGATAACGCCGGACTGCTGGTGACGGGCCGCGACTCGACGTTTCAGAACAAGGTGCATCTGGCGATGCAGGCCAAGGGATTTTTCGAAAAGGAAGATGGCGGCGCCTAACGCGACGCCGGTCACAGCGAACGGACTTCAGGACACATTATGGGATTCAAATGCGGTATCGTCGGACTGCCTAACGTCGGCAAGTCGACGCTGTTCAACGCGCTGACCGAGACGGCGGCGGCGCAGGCGGCGAATTACCCGTTCTGCACCATCGAGCCGAATGTCGGCGAGGTCGCGGTGCCGGACGCGCGGCTCGACAAGCTGTCGGCGATCGCCAAGTCGGCGCAGATCATTCCGACCCGGCTGACCTTTGTCGACATTGCGGGCCTGGTGCGTGGCGCCTCGAAAGGCGAAGGCCTCGGCAACCAGTTCCTCGCCACCATCCGCGAGGTCGACGCGGTGGCACACGTGGTGCGCTGCTTTGAGGATTCCGACGTCACCCATGTCGAAGGCAAGATCGCGCCGCTGGCCGATATCGAGACCATCGAAACCGAGCTGATGCTGGCCGACCTCGACAGCCTGGAAAAGCGCGTCGACAACCTGGCCAAGAAGGCCAAGGGCAACGACAAGGACGCCAAGGAACAGCTCGGCCTCGTCAATCGTGCGCTGGTGCTGCTGCGGGACGGCAGACCGGCACGGTTCCTCGATCGCAAGCCGGAGGAAGAGCGCGCGTTCGGCATGCTCGGGCTGTTGACCTCCAAGCCCGTGCTCTATGTCTGCAATGTCGAGGAAGTCTCGGCCAAGGACGGCAACAGCTTTTCGAAGCAGGTGTTCGAGCACGCCAAGAAGGAAGGTGCGGTCGCGGTGGCGATCTCGGCCAAGATCGAATCCGAGATCGCGACGTTGTCGCGTGAGGAGCGCACCGAATTCCTTGACACGCTCGGTCTGGAAGAGGCGGGGCTCGATCGCCTGATCCGCGCCGGTTATCAACTGCTCGACCTCATCACCTATTTCACCGTCGGCCCGAAAGAAGCCCGCGCCTGGACCATTAACCGCGGCACCAAGGCGCCGGCGGCGGCCGGCGTCATCCATACCGATTTCGAAAAGGGCTTTATCCGCGCCGAAACCATCGCCTATGCCGACTACGTCGCGCTCAGCGGTGAAGCCGGCGCCCGTGACGCCGGCAAGCTGCGGCTCGAAGGCAAGGAATATGTCGTCGCCGACGGCGACGTGATGCATTTCCGGTTTAATACGTAAAGATTAGAGCCGCCCTCGCTTCCGTCGCGGTCTCATCCGTCAGGATGAGGCCGCACTCGTGGTGGTTGTTAATGCCCCTGTCCCTGGTCGCGGATCGCGCCGAGGTGTTCGTTGATGCGGAACACGATCAGGACGAATTCGGCGGCGATGCGCGAGAAGATCACCCCGACCAGCACCCTGGTGATGGCGGAAATCAACACGATGAATCCGCCGAACGGGCTGACCGCCATCATCGCCAGGCCTGAAAAAATCTCGGCTATGCCGAGCAGAATGATCAATGCGATCACCAGCCAGTAAAAGGTCTTGATGATCGTGGGAGTGATAAAGCGATCCCACTGAAACAGATCCTGAAAATCAAACATCGCTCGTTCTCCCGGCAAGTCGAATATGATTCGCGTCTAATCTGACTCCTGACCAGACACGCCCTAGCCCTGAATGTCGTCCCGGGCAAGCAGGACAAGACAAGTCAGGGGCCAGCGTCGAACGGCGGTGTTCGCCCGCAGCGCATAAGCCATGCAAGCCATGTCTTTGGGCGGCTTGAGATTGCTGCAAATAACGGCCACAATCAGGCTTCTCTCCGGCAATCCTCATCATGAAGCTGACCTTGGAAGATTTTAAGCCCGGCCACTTCGGTTCATTCGGACCGCGCCGGGTCACGCGCGAAGAGATACTGGCGTTTGCCGCCGAGTTCGATCCGCAACCGATGCATCTCGACGAGGAGGCCGCGAAGCGCTCGATGCTCAAGGGCCTGTCGGGCTCGGGCTGGCATCTTTGTTCCATCATGATGCGGATGATGTTCGACGGCTTTATCGGGCGCACCGCGTCGCTGGGATCGCCCGGCGTCAATGAATTGCGTTGGCTGGCGCCGCTGCGGCCGGACGACGAATTGACGCTCGACATCGAGGTCACGGAAGCCAGGGTTTCCCGCAGCCGTCCCGAAACCGGGGTCGTGACCTTCCACGGCGTGGCGCGTAACGCCGCCGGGGAACCACTGTGCGAGATCGTCACGCCGATCATCGTCGAGCGGCGGGTGGACGCCGCCGCGGAGTCGCGCTGATGCGTTTCTTCGAGGACCTTGTGGTCGGGCAGCGGCGTGAACTGGGGTCGTTCACCTTCACCGCAGAGCTGATCAAGAAATTCGCGGTGCAGTTCGATCCGCAACGCTTTCATCTCGATGAGGAAGAAGGCCGCAACTCGCTGTTCGGCGGGTTGGCTGCGTCGGGCTGGCATGTCGGGTCGGTTTGCATGAAGCTGTTGGTGGCCGATGGCCAGCGCCAGGCCGCGGAAGCCGCCGCGCGCGGCGAGAAGGTTGCGATCTGGGGGCCGTCGCCGGGGTTTCGCGAATTGCGCTGGATCAGGCCGGTGCTGGCAGGCGACACCATCAGTTTCGCCAGCGAACTCGAATCGCTGCGGACGTCCGAGAAGCGTCCCGAATGGGGCATCGCGCAGGCCCGTAACAGCGGAACCAATCAGCGCGGCGAACCGGTGTTCTCGTTGCTGGCGACGGCCTTTGTGCCGAGGCGCAACACCGCCTGACGTCGAAGCGAAACTTGGTGTTTGATTTGAGATGTTTTCCTCTCGCGAACCGGTCGCCATCCCCGGCTCAAGTCCGAGGGTACGCTTCGCTCGAAAATGCTATCGCGCAGCTTTTCGTAAACCATCTTGCATTAAATGCGCGGGTCGGAACCATTGACCCGATAACGCATTTTAACCTTGTGACCGCCATAGTCGATCAACGGGGGCGGGACAGGGAAAAGCGATGGCGGACCGCGGCAGCTTGAAATTTGTTGGCTTTATCTTCGCAAGCGTGACCTTGGCGGTGATGCTGACCACCGGGGTGGTGGTGAAGGGCTATGCCGACGGCGCTTATTCGCTCGAAACCACGTCGAGCATCAGCCACAGCGTTACGCTTCACTAACCATACGCAAGATCAGCGGCTCCAGGCCAGCGCCAGAATCACCACCGCCAGGACCAGCAACCCGACAAACCGGATCATGATCGTGCCCATCCGGTGCGGCGAGTTCCGCAACGGAATGGGATCGGTATTATCCGGCCTGATGGTCTGCATGAAGAACTTTCCCCGAACGCGCCGGGCGCCAGCGTGGCGCCCTGTCTTGGTCGCAGCGTCGGTCCGACAAGTTCAAATACAAATTGGCTGGATTTTTGTTTTGACGCGTTTTCTTCACGCGAACCGGCGGTCACCCCCGGGTCAAGTCCGAGGGCATGCTTCGCTCGAAACGCCATGAAATAAAACCGCCGCACCCCGGAGCGGGAGCGCGGCGGCTATTTTGAACAGAGATAGTTAAGCGATCAGCTGTTGCGCAGCCCGTCGGCGGCGCGTTTCCACTGCGTGACATTGTCGGCGATCATCCGGGTGGATTTCATCGCGGCCTGGCTGAGCTGGGCGTAGCCGGAAATCTCACGCTGGACACGCTGGCCTTCGGCGTGCAGCAGGTCGCGCAGGCTTTCGAGTTCGGAAATCAGCTTCTCGATTTCCCCCAGCGACGTTCCGGCGACGCGCTGGATCAGCGAGTTGACGTTGGTGACGGTAGCCTCGGCGCTGGGCTCGAGCGCGGGCTCATCGGCGTTCAGCATACCCGGCGGGCGGCGCAGATAGGCGATATCGTTGCGCACGAAATCGCGGATGCCGGCCTCGACTTCCGAGACGGCGGCAAGGTTGCTGTCCACTTCCGGTTCAGTTGAAGTTGATTCAACTGGTGTAGAACGATTGGTCGCATTCATCGGCCATCCCCTTGTTTCGCGTGTATGCCAGCGCGGTAGTCCCCCGCACGACGAAAGTTTAAGTGTTGCTATCAGGACTTCCGATTTTGACCGCATCGGGGCCAATATGCGGCAAGGCTCGATCTTTCGTGCGAATTGAGCCGCCCGCTTCTACCAGCTTTGCTTGAAACCGGCGCTGAAGCTCTTGTTGGTGGTGCCGAGCGAAGTCTCGCCGATCGAGCCTGAAATGCTGACGCCGCCGAACAGCTTCTGCTCGGCGCCGACCTTGCGCAGCCATCTGTCGTCGGTCGATGACAGCGACTGGCCGGCGGTGAAGCTGGTGCCGGTGTCGGAGATGCTCAGCCTCGCGGACTGCTCGGTTTCGTAATTCCGCACCGGACGTCCGATAATGCCGGGCACGGCAATGACGCCCTGTTCGACCAGGTTGTAGCCGTTCTGCAGCGTCAGCGAATATTGCTCGTTGAGCGGAAGCGATTTGCTCAGCGAGGTGCCGAGCCTGGTCTGTTCCTGCGAGGGATCGACACGGGCTTCGACCGCGGTCTTGTCCCAGATCGAGCCGGCGCCGGGTGCTGTGATCGCAGCCCACGCGGTGCCGGAGGATTGCGGCAGGCTGCCGCCATTGGCGAGCTTCTCCGACAACAGCTGCGACTCCGTCAGCGTCTGCGGCTGCCGGGTCACGGTCATGTCGGCGCCGACCCTGGTATCGAGGAAAGGCGACACCGACTGCTTCACCGACACCGCGGCCGAGCCGTCCGGCTTGTCGTTCGCTGACCATGACGCATCGGTACCCGGTGTTGTTTTCGGGGTGGCAGCGCGTGCCTTCGACGCCGGGGTCCAGGTCAGGGTCGATGCGTCGACATTGAGCTGGCTCCAGTCGAGCTCAAGCCCCTTGATGTCGGAATCCCTGGTAGCGGCACCATCCGCAGCGGTCGTCTGTGCGTCGTCAGCATTGGAAGCGTCCGCGTCGGGGGCGGTGCCGGCCTGCTCGGCCGGCGGGTCGGTTTTCATGTCGTTGGGCCAGATCTGGGCGCCCGCTGGCGCCGGCAAAGCCAAGCTAACGCCGGCCGCCAGCATCAGCAGCCTGCCCCGTCCGTATCGCCTGATGGAAGTCATTACCCAGCCCGCATGCTTCGCATGCTAACATTGCGGCTCAACCCGCGCAAAATTGTGGCGGAGCCCCAAAGCACGCGAAGGTTACGAAGCGATCATCCGCGGCAAATGGATCGGACGCCCCAGCGTCTGCTCGACAAGATCAAAGGTGTCGAGCAGCACCCGGATATTGACCAGCCGGCCGGCGCGGAATTTGGCGAAATGCGCCAGCCGCAGGCTGACCGGCTTGTTGGCGTCGAGCGCAGTCAACGAATAGCGCATCATCGACGCCGCGGAATCCGCGCCCAGCATCACGGACTCGCGGTCGAAGCGATGGACGCGGACGTTGTCGGCGATCTGCTTGATCACCTGCAGCACGGCGGCCTTGCCGCGGCGCGCCCCGAAAAAAGGAAACATGTCGATCGGCCCATAGATCGCCCAATCGACATCTTCATCGATCAGGCTGTCGAGGTCGGCGTAATCGCGTTCGTTGATTGCACGATGCAACGCGCGTGAGAAACGCCAGAGACTATGCTCTGTCATGATGTGTAGAATCCCGAACTTGATCTGGAAATAAGCAAACGCCCTTCATGGCGTCATTGACGACGCCGCGGCCGATTGCTGAACTTCATTGTTAAAGGTCCAAATAGAGGCGGTTTGCCGGAATGCAATCTGCAATTTTGCATTGCACAAATGCGAGGCTATTGAGGAAATATACGCCTAAAAAAGGCTCCATCCGCGCAACACACGGTGTGATTATGCTTGGAAAGCGTGTGCTAGCGGTCGGACCCCTGCACCGGCTCGCGTTCGATGGCGATCTGACTATCGCGCGCGGCCATCACGCCGAACAACAGCGCGCCGCCGATTCCACCGAGCGCCGCCCCGAGCGGCATGAAGTTAAAGAACACTAGCATGCCGCTGTAGCCTTCGAGATTGCTGGTGTTGAAGACTTCGATCCAGGCCAGCCCGGCGCCGATGCCGAGCGCGGCGCCGCCCAATGCGCCCAGCACCAGACCCAACGCCACAAGCAACGCAATTTTCATGAGAATATTTTCGCAAGTATTCTTGTGCGACTCGCAATAACTCAACGTTAGTCGCGGAAGGGCACGTCGGGGTTCAATGCGTCCGGCAAATTGTCCGATGGCGGCGGCGCCGGTGCTTCACAGCTGCCGCTCGTGCCCGTATCGTCCGCGTCCGGAGGGCGACATCAAAGCCCCTCCAAAAGAAATCATGGGGAGAATGATGAAAACGATCGCGCACCTCGTCGCCTGCAGCCTTTTGTCCTCGCTGTCGCTGTTGTCGCTGTAGCCCACACGCCGCAGCAACCGCCGCATCAGCTTTATAACGAGGGCGACCTCAAGTTGGAGAGCGGCGAGGCGATCAAGGATTTCTCGATTTCCTACGTCACCCACGGCACGCTGAATGCGAAAAAATCCAACGCCATCCTGATGGTGACGGCGATCTCCGGCAATCATCACCGGCTCGACTTCATGATCGGGCCCGGCAAGGCGCTCGACCCCGACAAATATTTCATCATCTGCACCGACGCGATCTCGAACGGCCTCACCACGTCGCCGAGCAATTCCAAGGCGCAACCGCGCATGCAGTTTCCGAAATTCCTGATCCGCGACATGGTGGAATCGCAATATCGCCTGCTCAAGGAAAAATTCGGCATCGACCATGTCGTCGCGGTGATCGGCCCGTCGATGGGCGGCATGCAAACCCTGCAATGGGGCGTCAGCCATCCGGAGTATATGGACGCGCTGGTGGCGATCGTGCCGCTGGCGAAAACGCCGGGCTGGACGGTCGCGGTGCTCGACGCCTCGCGCAAGGCGATCATGGACGACGCCGCATGGAAGGACGGCAATTACGATGCGCCGCCGGAAAAGGGCGTGCGGCTGTGGCGCGACATCCTCAGCCTGCTGGCGGCGCGCACGCCGGACATGTACTCCGCGCAGTTCAAGAACGGCATGGACGCGCTGCCCTGGATGGCCGAGCAGGAGAATGCCATGATGAAGGCGTTCGATGCCAATGACTGGGTCTACCAGACCTGGGCCTATGAGCGGCACGATGTCGGCACCACACCCGGTTTTAACGGCGACACCGCCAGGGCGCTGGCCTCGATCAAGGCGAAAACCCTGATCCTGACCGGCACCAAGGATCTGCTCAATCCGGAATTCGAGCCGAAGGAAATGGGCAAGAACATCGCCAATGTGAAGATCATGACGATCAGCCCCGGCACCGTCACCGGCCACGCCTCGGCCGGCGGCGCCGGTGCTGCGGACGTCGAATTCCTCAACCACGCAGCCGGCGCGTTTCTCGACGAGGTGACCGAGGGCGGCAAGAAGCTGAATTAGCGAGAGTGAGTTGAACAAGCAACGCGCGTGCCCCGGATGCTGCGCAGCGCGCCGCGTTTGCGGCGTGGTGCGCTGCTGATCCGGGGCCCATCGTGTTTGAACTGTGGGTCCCGGCTCTGCGGAGCAGCGCACCGGACGATGCTTCGCATCGCCGGGAGAGCGCTTGCACCGCGTCCGGGACACGGGAGTCTCCGCATTTTCCAACGTCATCCCGGCATAGCCGTCCGAAGGACGGAACCCGATCGCGCCTGCGCGGTTATCCAGGCGCGCCGCGTCGGCGGCGTTTCACAGGGATTTTAGCGCCATGAAGATATCAGCCGTATTGTTCGCCGTCGCCGCGCTGACGCTGGCCGCGACTTCAGCCGAGGCCAAGGGCTGCATCAAGGGCGCGGTGGTCGGCGGCGTCGCCGGTCATTATGCCGGCCATCATGGCGTGTTGGGTGCCGCCGCGGGTTGCCTGTACGGCCGTCACGAGGCCAACAAGCGCGAGCCGCAACAACAGCAGACCCAGGGGCAGGGTCAGCCGCCCGCCGGTCAGGACAAGATGTAAGGTTTCTCCCGTCATTGCTGCGCTTCGCTCGCAATGGCGGCGGGAACGATGCGTCCCTGAGCGGCGTTTCTCTCCGTGAGCCAACGGAGCCGAACCATGACAAAACCCCTCACGAAAACCATCCAGCCGGTCCCCGAGGATAATCAGTGCCGCAAGGGGCCGGGCAGCGCGCCCGCTGTTCCGCTCGACACCACCAAGGGCCATCGCGACGACGAAAAGCACAACATCCGCGAACAGGCCGCGCACGGCAATCTGACGCAGAACACCAGCAGCCGTCGGTCGGGATGAGCGCGCTGCATGCGCATCATCGCCGCTAGTCCGTGATTCACCTGTCAGACAGCCAAGGCATCACCAGCGAAAACGTCAGATAGCCAACCGGACAAACGTTCGCATTCTCGCGACGGCGTTTGCCCGAGTTTTGCAAAACATGGTCCCTCCGAAAAATGAGGGCGCAGCGCGATCCCAAGAGGGACGCAGGGAAAGCCGGGTGCCCGGAGCACCCGCAGCCCGCGTGCAGAAGGTAGTAAGCACGCGGTAGTCACCACGGTTGCGCCGGAAATCACCCGGCTTTCCCCGCACAATGGTTTTAACGGTTTCCTTCGCGCTCTCCCCGGTTACCGGCTCGTTGTCACCGTCGCCCGCGAGAAGCTTGCTTCTCACGAACTTGACGCCAGCGCCGGGGCGTCAGGACAACACGACTTCGCCGTCCGCGTCAGCGTCGCTCGTCTCGCGCGCCTTTGCGTCCATCGCATCTCATCCCGACGTTCGTGACGATGGCCAACGCCCCCTCGTGAGGGATGAGACGCCCGGAATAAGCCGGTGATTTGGCCTCGGAGGGAAGCAGAATATTTTTACGCGGAGGACTGGACTGGGGAATCGCGTTGATTCTGAAAAAGAAATTTTCTCTTGCCCGCTATTTGCCCTGATAGGCCGAATGGACGGCGTCGTACAAATCCGTCTTCTCCAGGACGTCGACGTTCAACGTTCCAGTTTTCGGCACATCCCCGAACTTGAAGTCCTTGTTCGTATAGGTGATCGTGCAGGAGCCTTGGCGCGCATGCCGATGGGCTCCGAAGGAAGCTTCGCTGACACCGGCCGGCAGCCAGACCTTGTCCGCGTAGGAGAAGAAGCACGCCCCGAGCAGCTTGGTTGGATTCGCCTGGCTGTATTTCAGGCAACCCTGCAACTGCGCTTTGACGATTTCAGCATGGTTCGCCTCGGTTCGGTCCTTCCCAATCTCGGTGAACCAGATCGGCAGTTGATAGTGATCATACGTCAGGTCTACCCAGCCTCTGCCCTTTCCATTGAAGTTCACGAAGAGGTCCGACGCGGGATTGTACGTCTGCGGCGCCAGGAACAGTCGTGACCCCATGATCGGCTTGAGAGCCGGTACAAGCTCATCCCATTTGTGCCAGCAGGGGTTTGTGCCGTGCTCCGCGGCAAAGCTTATCGGATGTCCGACCGGCAGCTGTCTGTGGTTGGCGAAACTTCCACGTTCGATCTCGATGAACGTTTTGGTAAACATCACACAATCCGGAACAGTGTAGTTATCAAACTCATTGCCGATGACGATCCCCGCCACTGCCGGATGATAGTCCTTCCCCTTCGAGTACGATTCGATAAGTTTGGGGATATGTTCTCCTGCTTTGTATAATCCACCGCCTGGTTGAAGGAACCAGTTCGATACGCTCACGAGGACTTTCAACCCGTGTTTCAAACACTGGTCGAGAAAACCAATGTGATCATTGCGTGGGTCCCAATCGTACAGCCTGATGATCTGCACGCCCATGGCCTGCATCCTGTCGAGGTCGTTGCGGCACGGAGGTGAACTGGGGCCGAATCCCGTGTGACAACTCGCACCAGTTGAAGACGTGTAGTCGTCTCCCCAAAGCGGTCCTATATGGGTCGCCGCATTGTCGCTGCCGAAGAACACGAGCTCTTGGTTCGCCGTGGACGGATTATAGGGCACGGGGAAAACATCGTTGCCGTAACAAATTCCCTTTGGGATCGGCGCGATCGGCATGCAACCTCCGGTTAGAGTTGTTGAGATGATACAAGCTGGTGAGGAGAGTGAGCGAACGAAATGCTACCTACGTCGAACTCGGACCGAAGTCACGCGGCATCGCGGCCTTTGTGATTCTCGCGCGCATCGCGATCGCGACAACGTAAGCGAAGCGTTTACGCCTGCGCGCGTATCCGAAATTTGTAGCATTTTCATCTATATTGCGCGAACGATACGTGACGGCATTGCGAGCGCCAGCGAAGCAATCCAGGGCAACGAGCAGGAAATAGATTGATTCCGTCTTCGCTAAAAAAGCTGTGGCGGACAGGTCGTCGCATCCGCCTTCGCTCGTCGAACTTCGGCGGACAATCCCCACAACGAAAGGAACGATGGATCCGGGCAGCCGCTATGCGGCTTCCAGAATGACGCGCTGGATCGGTCAGAGATTCAAATTCAGAAGCTACCGCTTCTTCCAC
>Ga0210406_10007200_pt1 | contig 11374 bp, 8 predicted proteins | sample IncBWC30MmetaG_FD_155454 | JGI IMG/M metagenome (GOLD analysis project Ga0210406, IMG submission 155454) | Forest soil microbial communities from Barre Woods Harvard Forest LTER site, Petersham, Massachusetts, United States - Inc-BW-C-30-M | ecosystem: Environmental > Terrestrial > Soil >... | reverse complement strand
ACGTCCAACATTCTCGCGCCCTTACGTATGTACTTTTCGAAGTTCCGGCGGTTAGCCGCCTGATCGAAGAACCATCCGGTTTTCTGTCCCTCGGCGAAAGGCACCTGAAACTCGAGACCGTCCTCCTGAACCCGCCCCAATTCGTCGAACTTGCCCTTGGCGGCCTCGACATAGCTCTGCAGGCCCTCCATTTCGCGAGTCGAACCGTCATTCTTGAAGAGCAGCGCCTCGCAATGCAGAACTTGCTCCAAGGCTTGCTGAATCTGCGACTTCAGCAATTCCATGCCGGCGGTCCCGATCTGCACCACGCAGGAAGAACCGTAGCGGTCGACCACCAATCCCGGCAGGCCGTCGGACTCGCCGTACACCAAACGATAATACGGCTGTGAATACAATCGCTCGCGCAAGGCAAGCGCCCGGCGAATTCGCCTCACCAGCCATGCCACGTCGGGAAGCTGCCACGTCTCCAGCATGCGCGCGCTGATCAGCGACTGCGGATTGACGTACCCCAGCCCCAGTGCCCGATCGTTGTGCGCCAGCACACGCACCAGCTCGCCCGCCTTGAACTTGGGCAGCGGGGTTTGCTGCGTATCGACTTCGTTGCTGAAGATCCATAGATGTCCGGTGTGCAGACGGCGATCTTCGTTGCGCTTCAGGCGGAGGACGGGCAACTCTGCCGCCAACTTGAGGTCAGACATGGGAAGTACTTCGGATATATTGTCGTGCATTCTAACTGACGCGGAGCTGAAATATGCAGCGCAATCGCCTTGCCGCAGAAACCAGCCCGTACCTGTTGCAGCACGCCGACAATCCCGTGGATTGGTATCCCTGGGGAGAGCAGGCGCTGCTCGCGGCCAAGCTTGAGAACAAGCCCATTCTCTTGTCCATCGGCTATTCGGCCTGCCACTGGTGCCATGTCATGGCGCACGAATCCTTCGAAGATCCCGCCACCGCCGCCTTGATGAATCAGTTGTTCGTCAACATCAAGGTGGACCGCGAGGAGCGTCCCGACCTGGACAAGATCTACCAGGTGGCGCAGCAGCTGATCACTCATGGCTCCGGCGGCTGGCCGCTCACCATGTTCCTGACTCCCGCCGAACAAGCGCCCTTCTTCGGCGGCACCTACTTTCCCAAGGAGCCCCGCCATGGGATGCCTGCGTTCAGCGATCTGCTGCGGCGCGTGGCTGAGTACTATCGCAGCCACGGCGCGGAAATCGCCCAGCAGAACCAGCAACTGAAACTCGCGTTCGCCGGTCTTGCTCCGGAACCCGCGCCCGGCGACGCCGCTCTGGACACATCGCCGCTGCGCGAGGCGCGCACCGCCCTCGAGCGGTCTTTCGACGCACAATTCGGCGGGTTCAGCCAAGCCCCCAAATTTCCGCACCCGGGCAGCATCGAACGCTGCATGCGGCACTGGCACGGTACATCGGCCTCGACCAGCCCGGATCTCAAGGCCCTGTACATGGCGAGCCTCACCTTGACTCGCATGGCCGAGGGCGGCATCTACGATCAGCTCGGCGGCGGATTCTCCCGCTATTCCGTCGATGGCCAGTGGATGATTCCGCACTTCGAAAAGATGCTCTATGACAATGGCCAATTGCTGTGCGAATACTCACGCGCGTCCCTGGCCACGGGCGAAGCGCTGTTCGCGCGCATCGCCGGTGAAACCGCGGATTGGGTGCTCCGGGATATGCGCTCGCCCCACGGCGGCTTTTACTCCAGCCTCGACGCGGATTCCGAGGGCCATGAGGGGAAATTCTATGTATGGACTCGGGCCGAGGTCCAGGGGCTGCTGACGCCGCAGGAATATGCCGCATTCTCACGCCGTTTCGGATTGGATCGAAGCGCCAATTTCGAGGGCGAATGGCATCTGCACACCCATGAATCGATCGACGCCGTTGCGGCGGCGCTGGGCGAATCGGCGCAAGCCGTCGCGGCGCTGATCGCGTCGGCGCAGGCCAAATTATTGAAAGTGCGGGAGCTGCGGGTATGGCCGGCGCGCGATGAGAAAATTCTCACCGCGTGGAATGCGCTGATGATCAAGGGACTCGCGATTGCGGCACGGGTGCTGCATCGGCCCGAGTTAGGCGTCGCCGCCACCGCGGCCGTCGATTTCATACGCCACACGCTATGGCGCGACGGCCGATTGCTCGCGACCTACAAGGACGGGCGCGCGCACCTGCCCGCCTACCTCGATGACTACGCCTTCCTCGCCGACGCGCTGCTCGAGCTATTGCAAACCCGCTGGCGCAGCAGCGACTTGCAGTTCGCCCGGCAGCTGACCGATGTCCTGTTGGCGCAGTTCGAGGATAAGACCGGCGGATTTTTCTTCACCGCCGCCGATCACGAGCAGCTCATCCATCGCAGCAAGACCTTCAGCGACGATTCCCTGCCGTCGGGCAATGGGGTCGCGGCATCGGTGCTGTGTCGCCTCGGATACTTGCTCGGCGAGCTGCCCTATCTGGACGCCGCCGAACGGACCTTGCGCGCGGGGTGGCCTATGCTCCAGCAATACCCCCAGGCGCATATGAGCCTGGCGAACGCGCTGGAGGACTTTCTGGCATCGATGCAAATCCTGATCGTTCGGGGCGACGCGCCGCAGATCGAGCCCTGGGCTGCCGGCTTGAGCGCCTTGTACGCACCGACGCGCATGATATTCGCCATTCCCCGCGATGCCGGGGAGCTCCCGCCCGCGCTCGCCGCGAAGCGCGCCGCGGCCGGCACCGTGGCCTATGTGTGCTCGGGCATGACGTGCTCTGCGCCGCTCACGGACTTGGGGGAGATCGCGCGCGAACTCACCTTGCGCCTCAACGAAGCTCCAAGCGCGAGGCCCTAGGGCGCGCGCCGCATTCTGCGATATCAGCCGAACCGGACAAGATTCGGCTGATACCGCCCAATCCTCACCGAGCGGCCTCGAAGAGAAACCAGGCGCGATGCTCGGCCTCGTCGATCCAGTTCTCGATCAGGCTGGCTGAGGCCACGTCGCCGTACTCGCCGCAAAGGGTGTGCACGCTTCGGAGGCCCGCCGTCAATTGCCTATTGTCGTCCAGAAGTTCCACGAGCATGTCCTCGGCGGCGACGCGCTCCTTGTCGTTGTCGGCGATGCGCTGAAGCCGGGCGATGTGCCCGATCGAATGCAAGGTCGTGCCTCCGATCTTTCGGACACGCTCGGCAATTGCGTCGGTTGCAGCGAGTATCTGCCCGCTCTGTTCGTCCAGAAGCAGATGATAGTCGCGGAAATGCGGCCCTGATATATGCCAATGGAAATTCTTGGTCTTGAGGTACAGCGCGAACATGTCCGCCAGGACGGCTGTCAAGGCGGAGGAAATCTTCGCGGTTGCGTGCGGCTCGAAATCTGCGCTCGAATCGAGCGGCTCGATCCGCGGAAGTTCTGTTTCTCGAAGGTTCATGGTTCCGTTCTCCTGCTGGTTCAATGTGGTTGCGCCGCATGGCCACGCCATGCCTTCAGCACAAGATGGAACAGTCGGGCTGATAGTGGAAGTGAATTGCTTCTATTCGACTGATAGATCGATTCTATGATCGACGTTCTGCCGCACAATGACCTCGGTTTGAGCTCGAGTCAGGCTGCGAGAATTGCTATGCTGGGTCCGTTCCGGTTCCCATCCGAGCATCACGTGACGCGCCCGAAGAAGACATTCGCAGCACTGCTGGGGCCCTCGCGCTCGAAGTTCTCGTCCTCGCGCAAGCAGCTGGCCGCCGAGGACAATCCAGCGCTCCAGGCGATCTGGCATGCGGTCTGCGCAATACCGCGGGGGCAAGTTTCCACGTACGGCGCCGTTGCCCGTGCCGCCGGATTTCCCGGCCGTGCGCGCCAGGCGGGGTTTGCTTTGAGAGTGGGGCCAAAGGCGCTGAATCTGCCGTGGCATCGCGTGGTCGGTGCGGGTGGCCGCATCGTGTTTCCCAAGTCATCGCCCGAGCATCGAGAACAAGCCCGACGCCTGCGCTCCGAAGGGGTGGCGGTTGAAAATGGCCGCGTGTCGCGCTTTAACATGACGCGGGTCGACGATCCGTAGTCGACGGAGAGGCAACGCAGGAGCAATCTTGCGGACTTAGTCGACCTGAGGTTCCGGCCCGATGTAGTTCGCCGAAGGGCGGACGATGCGATTGTCCTTCCGCTGTTCCACGATATGCGCAGTCCACCCGAAGATGCGGGCGATCGCGAACGTCGCGGTGAAAAAATCCTTCGGCAATCCCAATGCCAAATAAACCACGCCCTTGTAGAACTCGAGATTGGCGCGCAGCGAACGCTTCTTGTGGGCGGTCTGCGCGACGAACGCATCATCCACCGCCTTCAGCGTCTCGATCAGGCGCTTCTGATGAGCATCGGTAGCGATCCGCTCAGCCAACACCTTGACGATTTTCGAGCGAGGATCCACCACACGATATTCGCGATGACCCATGCCCATCACGAGTCGGCCCTGCGCGAGGCACCGCGCGACGAAATCCGCGGCGCCGGCAGGATCACCCACCTCTTCAGCCATTTCGAGCGCGCCCTGATCGGCTGCGCCATGCAGCGGTCCATACAGCGAACCCATCGCAGCCGCCAAGGCGGAGGCCGGCGGAGACAGCGTGGATGTCACGACGCGGGCCGTGAACGTACTTGCGTTGAAGCTGTGATCGATCTGCAGTATCTGCAATTGCTCAAAGATGCCGACCATCTGCGCGGTGGGCATCCGACCGTGCAACAATTGCAGAAACCGCTGGCCATAACCCCGCGTGTCGGGATATGGGACCGGCGATCTCCCGGAACGCAGCGCCAACAGCATGGCGTGAGCAGTGGGCAGCCGGGCGGCAACCACCAGCGCTTCCTGCTCGTCATCGGTACGCCCGATCCTGCCCGCCGCAGCGCCGGCAGCCATCAACGGCATCGCTGCCTGCAGAGTGGCCATCGGATGCGCGCCCAGGCGCGACAACTGCGTCAGAGCGTCCGCGAGGTTGGCCGGTAGTCGACCTGCCTCCCACAGAAAATCTTCGAATTCCTTCAGCCGAGCCGCAGCGGGGAGGTCGCCGAAGACGATCAGGTGCGCCACGGCGGCAAAGGGGTATTGCACGAGTTTTTCGATGGGATAACCACGGTAGTACAGCCGCCCGGCCTCACCGTCCACCAATGACGTCGAGGTGCTGTCAACCACCACGCCTTCCAAGCCTTTCTTTATGTCGACGACTGCGTTCATAGGTCTCTCCGGTTGGCAAATCCACCATAAGGCGCCGGCGGGCGCGTCGCCAGACGGTGGAAGTGATGGAAGTATCACGAAGACGGATAAGGCGCAGTTCCTGCCGTGACCCGCACCGGCTATCCTCTGCGGCCATGCACATCGAGCGTAATGAATTGCGGTGCTTTCATGCCGTCATCGACACCGGCGGCTTCAGCCGCGCCGCGGAACGACTGGATCTTTCACAGTCGGCGGTCAGCCAAACCATCGCGAATCTCGAGCATCGGCTGGGCACGACACTGCTGCGTCGCGGCAGCCCGCCGCAGCCCACGGAGGCCGGAATCCGCCTGCTGCGTTTTGCGGAAGCCACGCTGAACGAGGAACGTGAAGCCCTGGCGGACATCGGTCAAATCAAATCCGGAGCTCTGTCGACCTTGTCGCTTGCGCTGTCACCGGCAGCGAATTCGCGAGTCGGCGTCGCGCTCCTCAAGGAATTCTGCGAGCGCAATCCGCTGACGCGGCTCAAAGTCGTCGTCGCGCCCAGTCGTGAAATCGTGCACGGCGTGGGCGAGGGCCGCTGGGAACTAGGCTTCGGGCCGTTCCACCACAACATGCCGGGGCACTTCGCACTGCATCCCTGTTTTTCCGAGACCAGACGCCTGATGATCGCCCGCGATCATCCCGCCCGTGAGGCACTGCGTCGCGATGCAGTCGGCGTCATGCGCCGATTGCCGCTGGTCACCTCATATCTTGATGAGACTGCGCGGCGCTCCACCGGCGAGCGGCTGCGCGACGCCTTCGGCTCGGTGTGGGAAGTCAGCCATATGGAACTGCGGCTGGCGCTGGTCGCCGACGGCAAAGGCGTCACCTATGTATCGGATCTCCTTGCGCCGGTGCCGTCTCAACTGGTCCCCGTCGAAGGGCTGCCGTACTCGAACATCGACCGGCAGGTCGGCGCGTACTGCTTGAAACACCAGCCCTTATCCCAGGCGGGCACCCGCTTCCTTGCTTTGTGCCATGAAAAGTGGCCCAAAAAAGGATAGGGCGAGCCCACGATCATCGTGCTGCCGCTGACAACTCAGATGCGCCAGGTGAAGGAGCCCCTTCACATTACTAAGCCCCGATCGACCGGCTCCGAATATCGGCGGCTATGCGCCTTTTCAGTTCACCGTGCAGCGCCTCGGAATAAGCCGGCGCGGCATTCCAGTCGAGCGCCCAAGGCTGGGCGGTTCGCGTCGCCTCGGGCTCCGCGGCGTGGCGCGGGAAGACGTGCGCATGCAGCGCCGGATCGACATTGCCGTATATCGCGTAGTTGATGCGCAGGGCCGCAGTGACGGCCAGCAAGGCGTCGCCGACCATTGCCATGTCGGATAAGAACTGAGCGCGCAATTCGGGAGGCAGCGCATTCAAATGCGGCACGACCGGGTCAGGCAGCAGCAGGCAATAGCCGGTCAGCACCTGGCGTTCGCCCATGACCACCCAGCCGGAGCGCAGTCTGGCGACCGCCGCCGGATAGGTTGCGGCCCGACAGCGATCGACCATGGTGTGTATGACGGTGGGCGGCGTCATTGCCCGAGGGCTTTCGCCACCGCCGCCGCGTCGACCGGCGCGGCTGAGTTGCCGAAATTCGAGCGCAAGTAAGAAAACAGCGCGGCGGCATCCGCGGGTTTCATCCAGCCGAATTGCAGCATCTGCGTGGGGTAGCGGCCCGCCGGCATGGACGGCGGTCTCTGTCCCTTGATCACCCACTGCGCCAATTGTGCCGGGTCGCCGAGCACGACCGGCGATCCGGCCAAGCTCGGATACACGCTGGGAATTCCCACACCGTTTTGCTGATGGCAGGGGACACAGTTGCCGCTGTAAATGCGCGCACCGGCTTCCGCCGTAGACAGTCCCGCATCGCTTGCGACGGCCGCGGCGGCCGTTGCCATACCCGCGCTTGCCTGCGGTTCTCCGGGCTTTTTTTTCGCTGAGCAGGCCGCAATGGCAGCCGCCAGCAAAAGAATTGCCAATACGTTTCGCGTCGACATGTGGTAAATCGTAGCAAATGCTGAAGCGGAGTTCCTCCATGTTACGGTCAGGTGTCATGTTGCGGTTCGCCGCGGCGCTGCGGTTGGGTTCCGTAGCCGTGGCCGCGACCGCTTGGGCTTTCACGCCGTCGGCGCTCGCACAGGCACCGGCCGAAGACGCTTTGAAGCGGATCATCGAGGAAGGCAATCCGGCCTATGTCGATTGGTCGAGCGCATCGGGCGATCGCGATCAGATCGGAAAAATGTATGAAGCCAATGGATATCGCCTGTTCTGGAGCGATGGCCAGAAACCGACGGCGTCGGCGATTTCTCTGTTGCAGCAGTTGCGGTTTGCCGGCGAACGCGGGTTGGATCCCGAGGACTATCCCGGCAATCGCCTAGCCTACCTGTTGACCGATTTGATCGATGCGCCGCATTCCGGCATTGAGCAATGGGCCCTGTTCGATGCCGGCTTGTCGCTGGCGGGCATGCGATTCCTGTCGGACGTTCATTTAGGACGAATCGATCCGTCGACGATGGGGCACGACCTCAGCGTCGGACGCATCAAGCTCGATATCCCCACCACCCTCGCCCATCTCTCGACAGCGGTGAACGTTGCCGTCGCCGTCGACGCGCTGGAACCCCAGTTCAGTCACTACGCTCTCCTGAAGAAGCAGCTGTCGCACTATCGAGCCCTGGCGAGCGAGGAAGGACTCACCGACTTGCCCGCATTGCCCGCAAAGTCGCTGAAACCCGGAGACGACTATGCGGGCTCCGCGAAGCTGCTGCACCTCTTGGCCGCACTCGGCGATGCGGCGCCTCCGGCGCCGGACGCACCCCCGCCGCAATCCCTCTCCCCGCCGCTGGTCGACGCCCTGAAGCATTTTCAAGGCCGGCATGGCGAAAAGGCCGACGGCGTACTCGGCGCCGCAACGTTCGCCGAGCTCACGCGGCCCCTCGGCCAGCGCGTGCTGCAGATCGAACTCACCATGGAACGCTGGCGCTGGCTGCCGTCCGAGCTCGTGACCGCACCCATCATCGTCAACATCCCGCAGTTCCGTCTGTTCGCATTCGAGTCGACGGCCGATTCGGAAGCGCAGATACGTCAGATGGACGTGATCGTGGGCAAGTCCTTCGACAAGACCCAGACGCCGGTCTTCGCCGCCGACATGACCTATCTGATTTTCAGGCCCTACTGGGAAGTGCCGTACAACATCGCGCTGAAGGAGATCGTACCGACGGCGCGCAACAAGCCGGCCGACATCGAGCGGCGGCAAATGGAAATCGTGAGCGGCTACGGCGACTCCGCCACGGTGGTGCCGAATACCGTCGAGAACGTCGAACTGGTCGCCAAGGGGACGCTGCGGCTGCGGCAGCGTCCGGGTCCGAACAATTCCCTGGGGTTGGTGAAATTCATGTTCCCCAACCCCTACAACGTGTACCTGCACTCGACCCCTGCGCAAGCCCTGTTTGCCGAAACCCGCCGGGATTTCAGCCATGGCTGCATTCGAGTCAGCGATCCCGCCGGATTGGCGCAATACGTATTGCGCGATTCACCGGAATGGACGCGCGAGAAAATTCTCGCCACGATGAACGGCGACAAGCCTCTTACGGTGACGCTCAAGAATCACATACGCGTGTTCATCGTCTACGGCACCGCGATTGCCACCGAGAAGGGAAATGTGCTGTTCTTCGACGATATCTATCGGCACGATGAGCGGCTGGAAAAGGCGCTCGAAGCGAAGCGCGTGCGGAGTTGAGCCGCGCTCGTTCCGCGCCTTGTCATCGCGAGCCCAACGCATGACGCTCCGGCGTTCACCTTTTCCAGTTGACGTGAGGCTCCCTGTCCGGTAATAACACTTGCATCAAGGAAAGCGCTGGCCGCCGACGCGACGATCGAGCGCGAATGATTTGACATAAAATCACAAAGGGGATTTCTCCATGAACAGCACTTTCATGCGTGGCGCCACCGCATCGCGCAGCCGAACGCTTGCGCGCCGTCTATCGATGCTTCTGTTGGGCGCAGCAGTCTTCGTGGTTGTTTCGGTCGGATCAAGTCAAGCGAGTCCGCCCAACAGCTTGAAGTTCCATCCGCTGGCGAATCCGATTCACACGACCCGCGCCCCGCAGGGCGCCAATGCCAAAGAGCGCATCCACGTGGTGGTGACGATGACGGCCGATTCGGTCGCTTCGGTTCGTGCGCGCGCGCCCGACCACACGATATCGAGCGAAGCTCGTCGCCAGGTTGAACAGCATGCGCTTCAGCAACACGCGACCATTGAGCCCGCGATCGCCGCGCGCGGCGGCAAGGTGTTGGCGCATTTCCACTCGGCACTCAACGGAATGCGTGTCGAAATTGATCGCGGCGAAGTCGCCGGACTCGCGGCTCTGCCCGGAGTGGCCGAGGTCGTGCCGGTCGGCCGGTACCACATCAACAACGCGGTGAGCGTGCCCTTCATCGGCGCGCCGGCCGTGTGGCAAGGCACGCCGGGCTTTCGCGGCGAGCACATCAAGATTGCTGTGATCGACACCGGCGTCGACTACACGCATGCGAACTTCGGCGGACCGGGCACGCCCGCGGCGTATCTCGCCGCCAAGGCCACCGACACGAGCCCGGCCGACCCGACGCTGTTCGGTCCCAACGCGCCGAAGGTCAAGGGTGGCTACGATTTCGTGGGCGACAACTACGACCCTGCGTCCACCGATCCGGCGAAAAATACGCCGATGCCCGACCCCAATCCGCTCGATTGCAATGGCCATGGCAGTCACACCTCGGGAACCGCCGCCGGTTTCGGCGTGGCGAACGACGGCACGACTTACGGCGGGCCGTACAACAGCGCCGCCTATCAGCATGGTTTCATCATCGGTCCCGGCGTGGCGCCGAAGGCGGATCTATACGCGCTGCGAGTTTTCGGCTGCAGCGGCGCAACCAATGTCGTCACCGAGGCCATCGATTGGGCAGTGGCGAACGACATGGACGTGATCAGCATGTCGCTCGGCGCCGATTATGGCGATGCGCGAACTTCCGACTCGATCGCCTCCGACAATGCGGCCATGGCCGGCATCACCGTGGTGGCCGCGGCCGGCAACGCCGGACCCCAGCCCTACATTCTTGGCGATCCTGCGTCTGCGGCCAGATCCATCGCGGTGGCGGCGACCGACGCGCATGCGACGTTTCCGGGCGAGGCACTCGGTCTCAACACCGGCACGACCATCGAGGCTCAGGATTCGAACGGCATACCAGCCGGCGGCTCGCTTCCTGTCGTTGTGCTGCCGGACACGAAGGGGACGGGCGTGGGCGGCGTCTCGCTCGGCTGCGACCCTGCCGAGTACATTGCGGCGGGGGTGACCGGCAAGCTGGTTGTCACCGTGCGCGGCACCTGCGCCCGCGTGGACCGCGCGATCTACGGCCAGCAGGCCGGCGCCGCGGCGGTCGCCATGATCAACACCGCGGCCGGCTACCCGCCGTTCGAGGGCAAGATCACCTCCAACCCGGACACGGGAGCTAAGTTCACCGTGACCATTCCGTTCCTCGGCCTACTCACGACCGATGCCGCCGCAATCAAGGCCGCGGCCACGACGACGCTCACCGCGAATACCATCCCCAACCCCAGTTTCCGGACCGCGGCCAGTTTCAGTTCGGGAGGTCCGAGCTACGGGGACAGCCAGTTCAAGCCAGGCGTCACTGCACCGGGCGTCTCGGTGGTATCGACGCTGGTCGGCAGCGGCAATCAAGGCACAACCGAGTCCGGCACGTCGATGGCGACCCCGCACGTGGCCGGCGTCGCGGCGCTTGCGCGGCAAGCGCATCCACGCTGGGAGGAGCAAGATCTGCGGGCAGCGGTCTTGGAGAGTGCTTCTCCGGGCGGCCTGGTCGACTACACGCCGCGAATCGAAGGCGCGGGACTCGTCCAGGCCGTCGGCGCCACCACGACACAGGTCGTGGCCACGAGCGAGGGGGGCCGGGTCGGCGCCCTGTCGTTCGGATTCGCGGAGCTGTTCCACGATTTCCACGCCACTCGCGAGCTCTCGATCACCAATCACGGGCATTCGCCGGCGACGTTTAATGTCACGGCGACCCCCGTCGGCGGCTCTCCGCACACGGTCACCTTCAGCACCACGACGGTGAGCGTCAGTGGGCACGACGATGCGTCGCTGCGGGTAACGCTTGCCGTGCCGGCCGCAACCGTC
>Ga0210406_10007199_pt1 | contig 11379 bp, 10 predicted proteins | sample IncBWC30MmetaG_FD_155454 | JGI IMG/M metagenome (GOLD analysis project Ga0210406, IMG submission 155454) | Forest soil microbial communities from Barre Woods Harvard Forest LTER site, Petersham, Massachusetts, United States - Inc-BW-C-30-M | ecosystem: Environmental > Terrestrial > Soil >... | reverse complement strand
CCCGCTGAGCAGTTGTAGCGCCCGCCTTCTGAGGCGGGCTCTTGATTGGCTCTCATCACTGGAACTTGAGGAAGTACAAACGTGGACAAACAACTCGTTCGTCAGCGCATTCTCGATATCGGAATCATCCCCGTCGTCCGCGCTTCTTCCCAACGCGAAGCGCACATCGCAGCCGAGGCCGTCTGCAAAGGCGGAATCCCCATCGTGGAAATCACCATGACCTGTCCCGGCGCTATCGACGTCATTCGCGAGCTAGCAAAAAGCGCCGGCTCGGGAATTCTCATCGGCGCGGGAACTGTGCTGAACGCCGCCGACGCACGCCGCTGTCTGGACGCCGGCGCCCAGTTTCTCGTCAGCCCCGGCTTCAACCGCGCCACCGTCGAGCTTGCCGTCCGCGATGCAACGCTGATCATGGCCGGAGCGTTGACACCCACCGAAATCATCGAAGCGTGGACCGCCGGCTCCGACCTCGTAAAAGTCTTCCCTTGCGGCCAGGTCGGCGGCGCGAAGTACATCAAGGCCCTGAAAGGCCCGCTGCCGCAAATCCCGCTCGTCCCCACCGGCGGCGTCAATCTATCCACCGCCGCGGATTTCATCGAAGCCGGCGCTGCCGCCCTCGGCATCGGCGGCGAATTGGTGCAAGCCGAGGCCTTCAAATCCGGCAAGCCCGAACTAATCGTGGAAACCGCCCGTAAATTCCTGGAAATTGTCGCAAGCGCCCGCGCCAAACTGGCGAGCGCCGCAGCGAAAGGAAGCGCCCGAGCGTTGTAGGGGCGCGCTTCAGCGCGTCCCAGCGGCTTCAGCCGCCATAAACTCTTAACAACTATCTCTTTCCCTCTACTGATTCACCCCGCTCGCCAAAAGTCCCCCATCCACCGCCAGCACCTGCCCGGTCACATAACTCGCCGCATTCGACGCCAAAAACACCGCCGCCCCCGCCAGCTCATCCAATTGTCCGAACCGCCGCATCGGCGTGCGCAGCAAAAATTCCTTGCCCCGCGCCGTTCCGTCCAGCAATCCGGCGTTCATCTCCGTGCGATAGACTCCGGGAGCAATCGCATTCACGCAAACTCCCTTCGTGGCCCATTCAATGGCCAGCGACTTAGTCAGCGCCGCCACGGCCGCCTTGCTCGCGCAATACGCCGCCACCTCGTGCAGCGACACAAACGATGCAATCGACGCGATATTAACGATGCGCCCATAGTTCCGCGCGATCATGTGACGCCCAAACACGCGGCAAGCCCGCATCGTTCCGTTCAAGTTCGTGTCGAGAATTCCGTTCCACTCCGCGTCCGAAACCTCCAGCGTGGGCGTGCGCTTCGTGCGCCCCGCGCAATTCACCAGAATCTCCACGCTGCCAAATTCCGCCAGCACCACCGCGAGCAGTTTTTCGATGCTCGCCTCATCCGTCACGTCGCAGACCTGTGCCAGCGACCGCCGGCCCAGCGCCTTGATTTCTTCCGCCGCCTTGCGCACCAGTTCCACCCGCCGGCCGGTCGGCACGACGTTCGCGCCCGCCAGCGCCAACCCCTTGTTCAGCGCCAGCCCGATGCCGCTCGTCCCGCCAATCACCACCGCCGTCTTGCCACTCAACTCCAATTGCGGATGACCCATGCAAACCTCGCAAACAACCTTTTCTGACTGTCTTCTCAGTGTCCTCTGTGTTCCGGCCTCTGCGGTTTCTGGCGTCGAAATCTACGCCGAGCCTGCGCCCGGACCGACCGCCACCACAAAATAATTCGCGGCCGTACTCCCCACGTTCTTCACGCCGTGTTCTTCATTCGAACGCACGAACCCAACCGACCCCGGTCCCAACGGATATGTCTTGCCGTTCACGGTCAGCTCCAGCGTCCCTTCACGCATGAAAAACATTTCCGAGTGTACATGATGGTGCGGTGGATGAGGCATAGCCCCAGGCGGCAGCGAGGTCGCATGCGTTTCAATGGATTCGCCAGTCGCCAGCTTCCCTTTGAAGATCGCCCGCGTTTTCGCGCCGCTAGGCGCAGTCTTCACCGCCAGCGTCTCGAACGAATACCCACCCGACGGCAACGAGCCGTCCTGCTCGCCAGCTTCCGCAAGCGCCGCGCCCGCGGCCGGTAGCATCGCCGCAGGCAGCAGCAAACACAGTTCACGTCGCGTTATAGTCATAGCCACCTCCTCCGTGTATTCCTGTAGCGCCCGCCTTCTGTTTATCCTGAGCTTCGAAGGGAGGCGGGCTCCGCAGCTGTTTCGAATCAACTCCGTGGCTGGCTCAGAACTCCCTCGACATCGGCCCAAAGAATCTTTTAGCATCGCTCTGTTTGTCAAGCTGGAAAGCCCAAAGCCATAGCGAAGCAAAACTGAAAGATGGGCCGAAAAGAAGCGTGACCGCCCCAAAGATTCTGCGCCTCGGCAGCGTCAAGAATGTTTCCCAGTTCGCGCAACATTTGCGCGCGCTGGACCTGCAAATTCCCTGCGACCCCGAAATTCTGCGCGCATCCGAATCCCCGCTGTTTGCGCCGCTAGCCCGCGGCGAAATCAAAATCGGCAATCGCTTCGCCATAAATCCCATGGAAGGCTGGGACGGAACCGCCGACGGCAATCCCACGGAAAATACCCTGCGGCGCTGGCGGCGCTTCGGTCAGAGCGGCGCGAAATTAATTTGGGGCGGCGAAGCCGTCGCCGTTTCGCACGGCGGCCGCGCGAATCCCAATCAGCTTGTAATCGCGGAGCATACCCGCGCGGGGCTGGCGCAGTTGCGCGCCGCACTGCTTGCGGAGCACAAGCAAGCGGTGGGCTCCGATGCAGGACTGCTGATTGGCTTGCAGCTCACGCATTCGGGGCGCTACTGCAAACCGAATTCGCAGCAGCGCGCGGAGCCGCGCATTGTGTATCGCCATCCGATTCTGGATCGCCGGCTTGGCTTGCCCAGCGATTTTCCGCTGCTCACCGACGGAGAAATCGGCGGAATCATCGAGGAATTTCATCGCGCCTCGCGCCTCGCGTCAGAACTTGGTTTCGATTTTGTCGACGTCAAGCATTGCCACGGATATCTGGGGCACGAATTTCTGAGCGCGCACACGCGGGAAGGGAAGTACGGAGGAAGCCTTGCGAATCGCACGCGATTCCTGCGCGAAGTGGTGCAGGGAATCCGCGTGGCGGCGCCGCAACTGAAAATTGGCGTGCGCGTCTCTGCCTTTGACTCCGTGCCGTTCCATCCCGATCCGGCGCAGTCCGCGACTGGAAAATCGGGACCGGGAATTCCGGAGCCGCACGCGGATTTGCTTCCGTATCGCTGGGGATTCGGCGTGAACGCCGGCGACCCGACGCAGCCGGATTTAGCGGAGCCCATTCAGTTTTTGTCCCTGCTCGAATCGCTGAATATTTTTCTGGTGAATGTGACCGCGGGGAGTCCTTACTACAGCCCGCATATTCAGCGGCCGGCGCTCTATCCGCCTTCGGATGGCTACCTGCCGCCGGAAGATCCGCTGGTCGGCGTGGCGCGGCAGATGGAAGCGGCACGGGAATTGAAGCGGCGATTCCCGAATTTGCTTTTCGTAGGCACGGCCTACAGCTATTTGCAGGATTTTCTGCCGCACGTCGCGCAGGCCGCGCTGCGCGAGGATTGGGTGGATTCGGTGGGGCTGGGGCGCATGGCTTTAACGTATCCGGAAATCTTTCTGGACGCGGCAAGCGGCCGCGGAGTCCAGCACAAGAGAATCTGCAGAACGTTCAGCGATTGCACCACCGCTCCGCGCAATGGTTTGCCTTCGGGCTGCTATCCGCTGGACAGTCATTACAAAAGCTCCGCAGCGGCCGTGCAGTTGAGTGCGCTGAAGGTCAAGCATTGAGCCGCACGTGTAGCGGCCGCGGACTTTCGCGGGCGCCTTGGCGGTACAAACTGTGAGAGCCATGAACATTGAGCCGTCCCTGCAGCGCCCGCCTTCTGAGGCGGGCTCCCTCGCTGCCTTCGCGGCTCCAGGCAAGCGGTCGGCAGCTGCCACAGGCGCGTGTTGTAGGAACCGTGAGAGGCCATGAAAATTGACTCGATGATGGAGAAGCGGAAATTGTGCCGCAAGGTGCAGGGCATTGCGGCCGCGCTGCTGCCCTATGAATCCGATGGCCGCGTGGCCGTCGAAGCGTTCCAGCGCCACCTCGTAGCGACGCAGCGCGCCGGCTTGATGAACGCGGTGAACATGGACACCGGGTACGTGAACTATCTGAGCGATGCGGAAAAGCAGGAAGTCCTGCGCTGGACGCGCGAAGCGCTCGGAGCGAGCGTGCCGTTTGTAGCCGGCGCGTACATCGAGGGGCAATCGGGAGATGTTGTAGCGCTGTACCGGCGCGAGATGGAGCGCATCGCCGCGCTTGTCGGCATTCCCATTTTGTTTCAGACCGCGCGGCTGCACGGAAAATCCGCGGAGGAAAAGGCCGCGGCGTACCGCGCGATTTGCCGGGGATTTCCGCGCGTGCTGGCCTTCGAGCTGGGCCCGATGTTCGCGCCGAACGCAGAAATTTTCGACGAAGAAACGGTGCGGCGGCTGATGGATATTCCAGAGCTTGCGGGCATGAAGCATTCTTCGCTGGACCGCATGGTGGAGCTGGGACGGCTGGCGCTGCGCGACGCGCACCGCCCGGAGTTTCAGATTTATACCGGCAACGACCTCGGAATAAACATGATCGAGTACGGCTCGGACTACCTGCTGGGCCTGGCCACCTTCGCCCCGGAAAAATTCGCGGAGCGCGACCAACTGTGGGCAGCAGGCGATCCGGGATATTACGCCGTGTCCGACGCCTTGCAGTACCTCGGCAACGTAGCGTTTCGCGACCCCGTCCCCGCCTACAAGCATTCCGCCGCGGTGTTCCTGCACCTGACAGGACGAATCCCGACAGACCAGCCGCACCCGCGAAATCCGAAGCGCCCGGCTTGGGAGCGCGAAATCCTGCAAGATTGCGCGCGCCGGCTGTCGCTGGCTGACGCCGAAAAAGCGCAACACAGAGATCGCTGAGACCGGAACAGAGAGCGCAGAGTGGAAAAAACGAGATCTACGACCCCACCCCCCTCCCCCTGTTTCGCATAAGTGTTCATTCTAAAGGTAGTTAAAGTGCTCTGTTTTGATACACTTTTACAAGTGTTCATTCTAAAGGTAGATAGAGGAGGGCACAGGAATCGCCAAGAGGAGCGAACCAAAGCGAAGACGAAGGATAACGCGGAGACCCGCCTGCCGGACGGGCTGGCGCAGAGGTCGCGAAGGTTTCGCAGAGGTACCCCCCACCCGGGTGTTTTGGGAAAAGAGGCTGCAAGCTGTTGAAAACAAAGGACGGGAGCCGCACAGAGAGAAGAAAGAGCCTGCAAGAGATTGACAGGTCGAGAGTTAGGGCCGGAGCGACGGGAGGAGCAAGAGAGCTTCCGGCAAGGGAGCTTCGAGATTTGGGCCGGGACGGGGGCGACCATGGGGAAGGGTAGCGCGGGGGTTTATTGGAAGTAAAGTAAAAAGCAGCGAGTGGTGAAATTTCGGGGTCGAACGGCTATTAGGAGCAGTGAACGGCGAGGAGCCGATCCCAAGAGTTCATGAGACTCAGGATGCCTGTACTTGAAGTTAGCGTTAAGCGGGTCTGGTCAATCGCCAGCCGCACAAAGTAACAGAAAACGTCCCGTCTGTCCCCGATTGCCCGTCTGTCCCCGATTGCCCGATTGCTTCCCGATTGCTTAAAACGGGGACCACGACGGAGCCCGCTTCGGAAAGCGGGCGCTACAAAGTCTGGAGCGCTCGCTTTGCTTGCTAGCCGGCCTGAAGCCCGGCCACTACACGCGCGAAGATTACGGGACGGCGTAGTGGAGCTTGACTACGCCGTCTGGGAACTTGGTGCTGGAGATGAGCTTTAGCGGCACGGTGCGGCGGGCGGGCGCGATCAGCGGAATGCCTTCGCCTATAAACTTGGGGATTACGTGAATCATGAACTCGTCGATCTCGCCGGCGTCGAGGAACGACGCAATGATGCCGGCGCCGCCCATCATCCAGATGTCTTTTCCCTTTTTCTCGCGCAGACGGGTGGCAAAGGCTTCGATGGGTTCGTTAACGAACTCCACGCCCGCGGGCGCCGGCGATGGCAGAGGGCTGCGTGTGAAGACGTAGTTCTTGACACTGGTATCGAAGTCCGTCCCGGGCACGCCTCTCTTTTGATAGTCGAGCGCCATATCGCAGGTCTTCCTGCCCCACAGGACGGTGTCGATCGATTTGTAGAACGCGCCCATACCGTAGTTGCCCTTGGGACGCGGACGCTCAAGCCAGTCGATAGAGCCGTCGGACCGGGCGATAAAGCCGTCGGCGCTGGTGGCGATGTAGACGAGAATTTTGCGCTTGTGGACCATAGCGCAACCCAATCCTACTGCCGGACGCCATGGGATTTCCATAGACTCGCCGGTACGGGGACGCCAGCCTGAAGGCCACCGCCACGTAACGGCGGTGCATAAGGCGGCGTTATGCCGGGGAAATGCAGAATTAATGTCTTGGGGTTGACAGGTAGTTGACGGGCGTGGTAACACCATTGCGTCCCCATATAGCGAGTCGAGGTCGAAAGGGTGTGTCCAAATGAAGCAGTCCCATTATGTGTCATCAGGTGCTGTCAGGAGGATTTGGAATATGCGGAAATCCATGTTGATTGTCCTTTCGGTGCTGTTTGTAGCAATGGGATTCTCTCTGTCGGCGCAAGCGGCGCCACAGGCAGATCATTTCAAGGCACTCGGCCCTGACAGGAGTCAAGGAAGGGACGATTCTCTCTTCTTCCCCAATGACTTCGAGGCCGCTGCGGCCAGTCACCCGGACCCCAATGCTCTTACCTTCTTTTCGCTGTGCCGGCGCGCGCCTTTCACCTCCACAACGTTGTATTCGCCGATCTCAGGCGCCAATGTCGACGCTATCGTGAACGACACAACTTTCACGCTGGTAGACGGTACTCAGTGCTATAACCCCCAGAACGAGCAGAACATCGTCATTAACCCGACCAACAGTCAAAATATTGTAACCTCCGCCAACGACTACCGTGCCGGCTTCAGCGCACAGGTTTACGTCAGTAATGATGATGGCGCGACGTTCACCAATGTAATCCTTCCGGGATATGCTCCCGCCGCCCAGGCCAGCGGCTTGTTCAAGCATGTGTTTGCGGGCGGCGATCCGGCTCTGGCCTTTGCTCCGGATGGCACGCTCTATTATTCCGCGCTCGTATACGACTTCAGCTTCCCGAATCGCACTCCCAGCGGTGTTGCGGTCAGTGTTTCCCACGATGGCGGCTCTACCTGGGCCGCTCCGGTGATGGTCCACTACGAAGACGCTAATAACTTCTTCAACGACAAAGAGTGGGTCACGGCGGGGGCGGGCGGCAACGTGTACGTCACCTGGACGCACTTCAAGTCTAACCGCGGACAGGGCGGATACATTTCTTCCAACATCGTGGAGGCCGTGTCGCACGACCACGGCGCCACCTGGTCCGATCCGATCACGGTGAGCGACAGCGCCCATCCCTTCGACCAGGGTTCAGCGCCGGCGGTTGCGCCCGACGGAACTGTTTATGTCGCCTACGAGGGCAACCAAGCCAGTGATGTGACGAAAGATCAGATCGTGCTCGCGCGCTCGACCGACGGAGGGCAGACGTTCACCAATGTCGAGGTCGGGCGGGTGTACGACGACATCGGCTGCTATCCGGCGAATGTGGCCCAGGGGCGCGCTCGCCTGAGCTTCGAGCAGTTTCGCGTCAGCAGCTTTCCCTCACTCGCCATTGATCCGACTACAGGCGGCCTGGCCATTGCCTGGTCAGACGACCAGAAAAACCCAGGCTGCGCCGCGGGCGCGGCCTCATTCTCAGGGCTCACCAACAACCAGGTGAAGCTCGTCACCTCGGCCGACGGCATCACGTGGACGGCCCCGAAAATCATTACTTCCGGCGCCGACAAGGTGTACCCGGCAGTCGGGGCCAATGCCGGCCGGGTCGCGGTCGGCTATTACACTCGCGACTACTCGCCGGTTCCAACGGCCACCGATCATTCGTGTCAGCGAGGGTTCTTGAACACTACAGATCCGGGCTACCCTGCATCTACGACGGTGCACTATATCGACACCGCGCCCGTGTGCCTCGATTACGCTTTTAGCAGCTCGACGGATGGATATGCCAGCGAGACGCGAGTCTCCACGCAGTCATCCAATCCGTACATCGAGTTTTCCGGCAGCTTCATCGGCGACTATACCGGCGTTGCAGTAGATTCGGCCGGCGGGGTACACACAGTCTGGACCGACTCACGCGGACTTCCGGGGTCAACCACGCCGAACCAGGACACAGTTGTCGGGAATACGCCCTGAGCCTTAACTGGACGGCGCCAGCAGGTTGTAACCGCAAACGGATGAGATGGAAGGGGCGGGTTCATTCCTGCCCCTTTTTGTTTGCACTGTAAGCCGGAAGACGCGCGGAAATGTAAAATTAATGTCTCGCGCATTGACGGTCGTTGAGGGCCGTGCTAACCCTGGTGCGTCCTCGGTCTTATGACTCTAGGTGGAAAGGGTGTGCCTAAAATGAAGGAATCCAATTTTCGGTCACGGAACAAATGGCTTCGAGCGGGCTTGGTTGTAGGTCTTGCGGCGCTGGCGAGCGGCGTTAGCGTGTGGGCGCAGGATGCGGATGCGATTACGGCGGCAGACGTGGCGGGCTCGAGCCTGCAGTTCACGCGCGTAAACCCAAAAGCAACCGGCATGAACGGGACGCAACAGGCGACGCTCCCCGGCATCCCCGGTATCGACTCGGTGCTCAACTTCAGCGGCGCGTACTCCACGCCGGGCGTTGATCCCAACGGCAAGCCGAACAGCAATTGGTTGTTCAATACGCTCGGCAAGCGGCCGGACGCGGGAGGAACGACCACGTTGAACGCACCGATCGTGCCGGTGGCGCTGGACCTGCGAAATGCGGACGGCTCACCGCGATTTGTAAGGGTGGTCAACGGTAAAACAATCACCTGTGGAACTCCGACCGAGCCGGGTTGCCAGCGGCTCATGTTTGATCCCACGCCATTTATCCCGCTGGTGTTGGAGTCGCCGGTTTTCTCGAATTTTAATTACACCAGCAGCGCTACGCCCACGCAATTTGCCGATGCCGTGGCACGCGCTGAATACCAGGGCGCCCCGGACGACTGGCATACATTGCTGGCGCCCAGTGTGAAAACGGCGCGAACGATGGTGATCAATCAGGATCCGACCTGTGGAATCGGGGCGGGGAAGGGCGGACATTGCAACTACCGATACGCGATCAATGCCGATGGAAGCTGCTGCTTTTTCGTGCTGATCGATGTGAACACGTTCGTCAATAAACTGTTCCCCTCGACCTCGACCTTCCCGCCCGACAGCAGCACGCCCATGGGAGCCGCGGAGGCTGCGGGGGACATTACCACCAAGGATGTATCGACTTTTTTCTTTCCGCCCGCTTACCTGTCTTTTCCAGTTGGGAAACACCAGACTGCTTGCTGCATCGGCGGATTTCACTCCCTCGATGTGGAGTCCGGGGATGCCAGCAACGGAAAGCTGCTCCGGCTCTTTGTCATGAACTACTCAACTTGGGATCAGCCTATCTTCAGAGACCCGACCATCTTGGATGTGACGGGCTTGAGCCATGAAGTTTCCGAAATATATAACGATCCACTCGTAGCCATTGACGGCGTGCACGACATTACGCCCTGGTGGTTGGCTCCCAACGGCAATTGCCAGGATGACTTGGAGGTCGGCGACGTCATTGAGGGACTTCCCCGCCAAGCGTTCCCAATCAGGATGCCGAACGGGTTCACGTATCACCCGCAAAACGAGGCGCTGTTGCAGTGGTTTGAATTTCAGTCGCCTTCGACCGCGATCCACGGGGCCTACAGTTATCCGGACATAACCACGTTGACGGCGTTGTCCGCGCCGCAGAAGGCGGGTTGCGCGCCGTAGCGCGACCGGGCCAGCTGTGGCACAACGGGTTCGGCGGAAGGGGCGGGTTCATTCCTGCCCCTTTTTGTTCTCGGTTTGAGAGGCGTCGATGCGACTACTCAGAATCGTCACGGTTGGTTTGATTTGTGTTACTGCGGCGCGTGCGCAGAGCGGCGTCGAGCAGCGGCGCTATGAGACAGTGTTTTATCCGAGCGGGAAATTAAAGATTGAGGCTTACGTGTATAAGCCGGAGGGGGCGGGGCCGTTCCCGGTGGTAATTTATAACCACGGCTCGCGGGTGGAACGGGACCGCGAGGAGATGCCATTTGTTTATGTGGGATCGATGCTGGTTGCGAGCGGATATGTGGTGGTCGTGCCGGAGCGGCGCGGGTATGGGAAGTCGGACGGGCCGACGTTCGGCCAAGCGGTGGGGGAGGACCGCGGTGCGCGATTCGTTAGGCGAGTGCAGGAGGAAACGGACGATGTTTTGGCGGCTTTGGAATTTGTGAAGACGCTGCCGTATGCGGACAGCACACGGATGGGAGTGATGGGGTGGTCGTTCGGAGGGATAATCAGCGTGTTTGCGGCGAGTCGCTCTGAAGCATTTCGTGTGGTGATCGATCAGGCGGGCGCGGCACTCACCTGGGACCGCAGCCCGGAGATGCAGAAGGCGCTGAAGGAGGCGGCGGGGAAGATTCGCGCGCCGCTGCTAGGGATGGTGGCGGAAAACGATAGCACGACGGAGTCGGTGAAGGCGGTGGTGCGAGAAATGGAGAAGCGTGGCGCGACGGCGAAGCTGATTGTGTATCCGGCGTTTACGCCGCGGCGAGACCCTGGTGGGATCGCTGCCGGGCACATGATTTTTGGAGTGGAGGGATGGCGAATCTGGGAAGGGGATGTGAAGGAGTTCTTGGGGAAGTACCTGTAGAATCGACGGCCAAGCCAAACGCAGGGGGCTAGGCTAGCTGCGAAGGATGCTCGCCGGATCGGCGCGCGTGGCGCGCCAGGCGGGGAGCAAGCAGGCGGCCGAGGCGGCGATGGTCATGACGACAAATGCGGAGCCGAAAGCGAGCGGGTCGCGGGGACTGACTTTGTACAGGAGGTTGCCGAGCAGACGCGTGAGCAGCAGCGCGGTGGCGACGCCGAGCAGCACGCCAGCGCCGGTGAGGGCGAGTCCGCGCGAGAGCACCAGGCGCAGCAAATTCGACGCGTCCGCGCCAAGGGCCATGCGCAGGCCGAGTTCGCGCGTGCTCTGCGAGACGGCGTAGGACATCACGGCGTAGAGGCCGATGATGGCGAGGAGCAGCGCCAGGCCTCCGAGAACGCCAACCAGGGTCACGGCGACCATTTGCGGGGAAGTGGAGCGCTCGAGCTGCTCCTGCATGGTGATGAGTTCGGATGGCGCGACGTTGGCATCGAGCGCATGCACTTCGCGGACGAGCTCCGTGGCCATGGT
>Ga0210406_10007198_pt1 | contig 11380 bp, 8 predicted proteins | sample IncBWC30MmetaG_FD_155454 | JGI IMG/M metagenome (GOLD analysis project Ga0210406, IMG submission 155454) | Forest soil microbial communities from Barre Woods Harvard Forest LTER site, Petersham, Massachusetts, United States - Inc-BW-C-30-M | ecosystem: Environmental > Terrestrial > Soil >... | reverse complement strand
TCGTGGTGGCGCGTCTTGGTCGTCCGCACCACCGCGACGTCGCCAGACTTGGTGTCCACCACCAGCAGGTGCTCCTCGTCAGGCGTCAGCGCCAGGCCGTCGGGATGACTGCCCACGTGCACTGAGTCGATGACACGGCCTTCATCAATGGCGTAGACGCTGACATTGTCGGAGCCGAAGTTGCTCACATACAGCAGCGAGTTGTCGGAGGTCGCCAGACCTCGCACCGGGTTACTGCCGATGAGATAGCTTCCGCTGACCTCGTTGGTGTAGGCCTCGACGATCGAGAAAGTGTTGGAGTCGAAGTTGCTGACGAAGATCTCGCCGCCATCGGGCTTCAGCGCCATCTGAATCGGCAGCTCGCCGATGTCGAGCAGCGTCAGCACGCGGTCGGTCTTGAGATCGATCGAGGCAAGCTGGTTCGAGCCGGGGCAGGCAACAAATACGTGGCTGCTGTCGCGCAAGATCACCAGGTCCTGGGGTTGCGCGCACACCGGAACGGTGCTCCTCACCTTCAGCTTTTGGGTGTCGATCAGCGAAACCGTATCGGAAGCACGATTGCTAACGGCGACCACGCGTCCGTCGGGCGATACTTTCGCCAGTCCGGGCGAATTGCCGACGGTAATCGTCGCGATCACGGCACGCTTATCGAGATCGATGACCGATACATTCGACGATCCCGAGTTGGCGACGTAGGCGCGCCTGCCGTCCAATGACACCGACACGTAATAGGGTGCGCGGTGGACACCGATCGTGGCTGCGACTTCATTGCGTTCCGCGTCAATGATGGAGACGTTGTTGGACTCTGTGTTGGCAACGTAGATTTCGTTGCGTACCGCATTGTCAGCCACCCCCGTGGGATTCTTGCCGACAGGAATGGCCTTGATGTTGCGAAGCGTCAGGGTGTCGATCACGCTGACCGAGTCGCTCTTGCCATTACTGATGTAGGCAAACTCGTGATACGCGGGATCGATGTCGGGACGCTGTCGACATGCCGGCAGCAAACACAGCAACAGCAGGAGCGTGGCAGGTAGATACCGCTGCAACTGGCGGAGCAGAGTCGCAGACGGCATCAGTCGGCGGCCGCACCGGCAGGACGGCGCGCCACAGGGTCGGCCACCGGACCGGCAATCCTGCGACCGAGCACTTCAGCAATCTGTCGCACTTCGCCCATGAGGCTGTCGAACTGGTCGGGGTAAAGCGACTGGTTGCCGTCGCTAAGCGCGTGGTCGGGATCGGGATGCACCTCGATGATCAGTCCGTCAGCGCCAACCGCGACAGCCGCGCGCGACAGCGGCGTCACTTTGTTGCGCTTGCCGGTGCCGTGACTCGGATCGACGATAATGGGCAGGTGACTCAACCGCTGCACCGCCGGCACCAGGCTCAGGTCAAGAGTGTTGCGCGTGTGGTCGGCGAAGGTGCGCACCCCGCGCTCGCACAGGATGACGTTGTAGTTGCCCTCGCTCATGATGTATTCGGCGGCCATCAGAAATTCTTCCAGCGTCGCCGACATGCCGCGCTTAAGCAGCACAGGTTTGCGGGCGCGTCCGGCGCGCTTGAGCAGCGAGAAGTTCTGCATGTTGCGCGCACCGATCTGGATGACGTCAGCATAGCTGTCGACCAGCGCGAGCGTCTCATGGTCCACGGCCTCGGTGACGATCAGCAAGCCAAAGCGCTCGCGAACTTCGGCGAGGATCTGCAGGCCTAGCTCGCCCAGGCCTTGAAACGCATATGGAGAGGTGCGGGGCTTGTAGGCGCCTCCACGAAAGAAGCGGGCGCCGGCTTTGGCGACGCGCTCAGCAGCAGCGAACGCCTGCTCGTGCGACTCGACGCCGCAGGGACCGGCGATGACCGCAACCTCGTCGCCCCCGATGGTGGCGTCGGAATCAGGAAAGCGGATGATCGTGTCCTCGTCCTTCACGTCTCGACTGACCAGCTTGTAGGGCTTGCTGACGCGAATGACTTCCTGGACGCCCTCAAGCGTCTCGAATGTTCCGGTTTCCAGTTCGCCGCGGTTACCGGTGATGCCGATGGCGGTACGTGTGGCGCCGGGCATCGAATGGGCGCGCAGCCCGAAGCTCTCAATTTTCTGGCAAACGGCGCGCACCTGTTCTTCCGATGCGTTGGCCTTCATGACCACTAGCATGACCAACCCCTTGTGACCATCCAGTGTACCGTTCGCCTGCGTCCGGAGCAATGAAAACGCAGGTTCGTGCTGGGTTGCGTAGAATCAAGCGGTCATGCCCGAGACGCCTCCGCCCATAGAAAAAGACATTCTCAAGCTGATTCCGCCGCCGGCCAAGCCTCCGAAGCTGACGGCGCGGAGGATCGGCATCCACACCTCAACTGCCGGAGGAGCCGCGAACGCCGCCGAGCGCGCCTACCGGATGGGATGCAATGCGTTCCAGATATTTTCGTCGAGCCCGCGCCAGTGGAAGCCCTACGAGCTCGCGGCGCAACAGCAACGAGAAATGGCCCGACTGCGTGCCAAGTATGACCTGTATCCGATGGCCATCCATGCCAACTACCTCGTAAACCTGGCAGGCGGCAATCCCGAGTTCCACGCCAAGTCCATCGCGGCATTTCGCGGTGAAGTCGAACGGGCTTTGGCGCTGCAGGCCGAGTTTCTTGTCCTTCATCCGGGATCGTTTCGCGGCGGCAGCCGCGAGGAAGGCCTGCAGCGTGTCGCGCTCGCCGTCGAGCGGGCGGTCGACGGGCTCGACCTCGAGTTGGCCAACCTGCGAATCCTGATCGAGAACACCGCGGGATCCGAGTTCTCGCTGGGCGGCAACTTCGAGCAAGTCGCAGAGTTGCTTCATCTGTTAGGCAACTTCGTGCCCTGCGGAGCCTGTATCGACACTTGCCACACCCACGTTGCGGGCTACGACATCGTAAGCAAAGACGGCTACGACGAGACGCTCGATCAGCTCGACCGCACTGTCGGACTGAAGAATGTGCGCATGTGGCACTGCAACGACGCCAAAGCCGAGCGCGGATCGAAGCTCGATCGTCATCAGCACATAGGAAAGGGAAGCATCGGCCTGGAGCCGTTCCGTCGCCTGCTCAACGACAAGCGCCTGGTCAACGCGGCCTTTATCGCGGAGACTCCCATCGATGAGCCGCTCGACGACCTGACGAACGTAAATGCACTCAAGCGGCTAGTGAGCGCTACCGGGAGTCAACAGAAAAAAGCATCGCGAGTCGGAGGCAACGAGCGCCCGTCCGTCGCGGAGAAGAAATCAGTCAGCCCACGCCCCCGGCGCTAACGGCGCGATTCCCAATGTAAAATCAAAGTTTATCCCTTTGTCATCCAAGAGTACGTACATGGCCGAGCACAAAACTGGAAACCCCGATTCATCCTCACCCTCCGCCCAAGTGGACGTAGCCAACGGTGCGCGTCCCGAGCGCTACGAGCCGCAAGCGATCGAACAGAAATGGTCGGAGCGCTGGGCGCAAAACCCCGACCTCTACAAGTCCGAGCCCGCAACCTCGACCCGCAAAAAATACTACGTGCTCGAGATGCTGCCCTATCCCTCGGGCGCCCTGCACATGGGACACGTCCGCAACTACGCTATCGGCGACGCTCTCGCTCGTTATATGTGGATGCAGGGTTACAACGTGATGCATCCCATGGGATGGGACGCCTTCGGTCTGCCCGCGGAAAACGCGGCCATCAAGAACGACACACCGCCGAAGCAGTGGACGCTGCAGAACATCTCCGCCATGAAGGCGCAGATGAAGCGCCTGGGCTTCGCTTACGACTGGTCGACCGAGCTCACCACCTGCCTGCCCGACTATTACCGCTGGAACCAGTGGTTCTTCCTCAAGCTGTTCGAGAAGGGACTGGCCTATCGCAAGAACGCCAAAGTCAACTGGTGTCCCGAGTGCGCCACCGTCCTCGCCAACGAGCAGGTACTGGCCAACGGCTGCTGCTGGCGGCACGAAGACACGCTGGTCGAGCAGCGCGAGTTGACGCAGTGGTTCCTGCGCATCACCGATTATGCTGACGAACTGTTGCAGGGACTCGACCAGTTGCCCGGATGGCCCGACCGCGTCACCGTGCAACAGCGCCACTGGATCGGCCGCAGCGAAGGCACCCTCGTTGACTTCAAGCTCGACGGTGAAGCCGGCGCCGCGGGCGACAAGATCACCGTTTTCACCACCCGCGTCGATACGATCTACGGTGCCACGTCGTTGCAGTTGGCGCCCGAGCACCCGCTGGCCGCCGATCTGGTTGCCGCCAACCCCGACTTGGCCGCGAAGGTCGACGAGTTGATGGCCGAACAGCGCAAGGCCAAAGAAGTCGGAGACGTCGGCGCCATCGAAAAGCACGGCATTTTCACCGAGCGTTACGCGTTGAATCCATATAACGACGAAAAGGTTCCGATCTGGGTAGCGAACTACGTCCTCATGGACTACGGCACCGGCGCGATCATGTCAGTCCCTGCGCACGACGAGCGCGACTACGAGTTCGCCAAGAAATACGACCTCGACATTAAGATCGTCATCCTGCCACGGCGTGAAGGTGATGCGCCCGACGGCAGCCCCAACGAGCCCATCTTGCCGTTCGTCGACACCAACAGCCTGCTGATCAACTCCGGCGAGTATAGCGGGCTCCCCAGCGACGAAGCTATCGCCAAAATGTCAAAGCACGCCGAGGAGCACAGCTTCGGCAAGGCAACCGTCACGTTCCGCCTGAAGGACTGGGGCATCAGCCGCCAGCGCTACTGGGGTACGCCGATCCCCATGATCCACTGTCCCACCGACGGCATCGTGCCCGTGCCCGAAAAAGACCTGCCGGTGGTGCTGCCCGACAACGTGTCCATCACGTTAGCCGGAGGCTCGCCCCTGGCGTCGGTACCCGAGTTTGTGAACGTCACCTGCCCCAAGTGTGGAGGCCCCGCGCGCCGCGAGACCGACACCATGGACACCTTCGTCGATTCGTCCTGGTACTTCTATCGCTACACCAGCGCGGGCGATGACGAGGCGCCCTTCGACCGCAACGCCGTCGCCTACTGGTTTCCCATCGACCAGTACATCGGCGGAGCCGAGCACGCCATCCTGCACCTGATCTACTCGCGCTTCTGGACGAAGTTCATGCGCGACCTTGGCCTGGTGATGAACTCCGAGCCCACTGAGCGTCTGTTCACTCAGGGCATGGTGATCAAGGGCGGCTTCAAGATGTCGAAGAATCGCGGCAACGTGGTTTCGCCCGATGACATGGTGGCCAAGTATGGCGCCGACTCCACGCGCATGTACACGCTGTTCGCCGCGCCGCCCGATCGCGATCTGGACTGGCAGGACTCGGGCCTCGAAGGCGTCAGCCGCTTCCTGTCGCGGGTCTACCGTTTCGTAGCGCGCAACGCACCATTGAGCGCCGCAAATAAAGATGCCGTCACCCTGAGCGGAGCGACCGAAGGGAGCGCAGTCGAAGGACCTGCTGTTCCGGCGGGAACGGCAACCCTCTCCCCCGCCGCCCGCAAAATCCAGCGCAAGCTCCACCAGACCATCCGTCGCATCACCGAAGATTTCGGCGGACGCTGGCACTTCAACACCTCCATCGCCGCCGTCATGGAGCTGGTGAACTCGCTGTATGCCTACGAAGATGCGGTCTCGCGCGGCGAGCAGCCCGCGCCGTCCTCGCTGTTCGCTGACGTGCAGCGCGACCTGGTGCTCATGCTGGCTCCCTTCGCGCCCTATGTTGCGGCCGAGCTGTGGGAGATGCTGGGCGAAACGACCGACCTGTTGCGCGCTCCCTGGCCGAAGTACGATCCCGCACTGGCCAAGGAAGAAGAAATCGAAATGGCGGTGCAGGTCAACGGCAAGATCAAGGCGCGCATCACCGTGCCCCCTGACGCGGAAGAAACTCAAATCCGCGAAACCGCCCTGTCCGATGAAAAAGTCAAAGCCGCAATCGCCGGCAAAGAAATCGTGAAAGTCTTGGTGGTGAAGGGAAGGCTGGTCAATATCGTGGTGAAGTAAGGTGTGGAAGGGGCACGGCTCTTGGCTGCGCCGTACAAGTTTCTAACTCGTGTCACCCCTCGCGGGACTCAGTCCGCGAGGGGTTTGTTTTTCGCGCTGCGATGATGCGTTTGGATGTCGTTGCCTGCACCACCCCGTCAATCCAATCATTACTTGCCGAAGATCAGGGCCGATGCTTGGTCACCGCGGCGAAGATCATCTGGTACGAACCCCACACGTGGCTTGTAATGAAATTTGATGCGCCGTTCGGACCGATCTTGTAGATCGTGTCCGCGGTGAAGTCGTAATCGTTGCAGGCATAAGCGGCGGCGCCATCACCCAGGAGGCAGTAGCCCAGCCGCGTGTTTGCGTTGTGAAAGCTCGTCGCATAGAGTCCCGTACCATTCAGTGTGGCGAACAAAACACCGTTAGCCAAACCTTGCGCAACGATAGTGATCGGCCCCACATGGGGCACTTGTTCTACACCCACCTGGCCAAGGAAACCGCTGATGTAGAGGTGGTTCTGAGCGTCGAATGCGATTCCTCCAGGGAGAATGCCGCTGGCTGCAAGTTCTGCGTTGTAATCGAACGTCTGTGCATGGTTGCCCGTATCAAAGCACCGCACCGTCTGGCCGAAATAGGACGCGACACACAGGTTCCCCTGCTGGTCGAAAGCCATCTGATTGCCGCGCCTCAAGCCGTCGCGATTGTGTCGATTGGCTGCGGCTTCGGTGGAACCAGGTCCTGCGCAGCATACCTGTAGAGATTCGCCACGTAGCCGCTTTCACCGAAGTACGTGGCCACCCAAAGGTCTCCGGCGTGCGGATCAAAGAGGACGCTCTCCACAGGATTGCCGTCGGGCGGGACGTGGAAGGTCTCCCAGTGGGCCGTGGGCTGCCCGTTGGAATGGTAGCGAAGGATCGTCCCGGTAAAAGTGGCTACGAAGATGTCTCCTTTGGCCAGGCCTTTGGGACTCGCCGCGATGCCGTAAGGAGTCCGAGGTCCGGTCGTAGCGAAGGTATCGATCCACACGCCGTTGTTGTTGAACCGCTCTATGGAGTGGCTCTCTGAGTTGGAAACCAGAATGTCAGCCTTGGCAAGTGAAGAGCTGCCGAGCAGCACCAGTCCGATAACCAAGGAAAGCATTCTCTTCGCGCAGTTCATTGCGTACCCAGAATTCTGATTCGAGTTCATTGCAAATCTCCTTTTCGGTCTACCTTTGATCGCGATGCCTATGACGCGTTTAGTCCCCTGATAGGTCCGATTGGTGACGTACGAAACTGCCAGTGTCAGTTCACAGCTTGCTCACGGTTCCGTCGAAGAGGTTCGTCACCCAGATGTTGGCTCCGTCGAAGGCCACTCCAGCAGGGAAGCTGCCGACGGAGAAAGTACCTAGTATGGCGCCGTCGAAGGCCCGGAGTTTAATGACGGCATTGATCCCATCGCACGCCACCCAGAGGTTGGTCCCGTCGAAGACCAGGCCGTGAGGGCGGTGCCCGACGGAAAAAGTGCCCAGAGTGGAGCCGTCGGCAGCGCGCAATTTCGTGACGGTATCGCTCCCAAGATTCGATACCCAGACGTTGATCCCGTCGAAGGCCACGTCAATTGGGGAGTTTCCCACCGCGAAAGTGCCCAGGATGGCGCCATCGGCAGTCCGGAGCTTGCTGACAGTGCTGGCTCCGGAATTGGTGACCCAAATGTTGGCGCCGTCGAAGGCCAAGCTATACGGGGTGTTCCCCACCGCGAACGTGCCCAGGATCGCCCCCGTGTCAGCCCGGAGTTTGCTGACGGTATTGTTTTGCCCACTCGTCACCCAGATATTGACTCCGTCGAATACGATGCCGAACGGGCTTGGCGCCACTGGAAATGCGGCCAACGCGGTCCCATCGGCGGCCCGCAGGACGCTCACCGTAGAGTCGATGAGGTTGGTAACCCAGATATTAGCCCCGTCGAAAGCCACGCTGTGGGGTGAATTTCCTGTCGAGAAAGTGCCCAGTTTGGCGCCATCGGCAGCCCGCAGCTTGATGACTGTGTTGTCATGGGAGTTCGTCACCCAGATGTTGGCGCCGTCAAACTGAATGCCAAGAGGAAGACTGAAGGGGCCAGTTAGAAACGTAGTTACCTGGTTGGCCACATACCATTTCTTCAGCGCCACCTTCTCGTAGTTCATGCCTGTACTCATCGAAACCTGCGCCCAGCCCGTTGCGCCGGCGATCAAGACCAGGACAACACTCCAAAACGTGAACCGCACCTTGTAATTCTTCCGTGCCACCAACCCATAAATAAGCATCTGATATCTCCTTTCGGTGTCCGTACTCTGAAGTCTTTCCAATGCCCGATCTTGGCAAACCTATAAGCCCGGGCCAGTTCTGAGATCGCGTTATCAGTTCGCAGAAATCCGCGTTGCTGTCTGTGTACCAGTGGCCTCGAACTGAAGAGTCCCGTTGAGGTCATAGAACTTGTAGTCGAACGTCCCTTGGTACGAAGTGGCGCCATGGGCCACAACGTTCGCCTGGGTGAGCGTGAAGCTTCCGTTCGGGTTGCCGCTCGCGTCGAATGACCAACCAACGTGATTGAGCAGGATCGTCCCCGCCTTCGTGGCTCTCCATGCCCCTTCACAGACGTTTCCTTCGATGGGCGTGAGGTTGGCATTCTCAAACTCCGTTCCATCGCTGTGCCACATGTCGAAGGCTTCGTAGAAGAGCTGGCCGCCCGAGGTATAGGTGACGTGCCAGAGGCCCACGATCGATCCCCCTCCAGACTCGCCATTGTTGATGGCTGGCGCCAGGAACGGCAGATTGGCGACGACGCCAGTTTTCGAACCTCTAGGGTCGCCACAAGCCGCATTGGCTCCTGCAGCGGCGAACAAAAGGCCGATGGCGGTCAGGGTAAGGGCAGCGCTGCGAAGTACGCGGCGCAAGGAAGTGTGTTTAATTGTTCGCGATCCGTTCATAGCAAATTCCTCCTCAAGGAATGGTTAAGGGTTGAAGTTTCAAGCGCCAGCTATCGGCCTGAATGTGTCTTCTAATTACGGCCAACGCGCCAACCTTAGGTCACGTGAAGGAACCAATCCATAGATGGCGGCTTAGTTCGGTCTGAGTTCGGGCTTAGCTGCTAACCCGTTGAAATATTGAGGCTGTGGAGCGGGGGATTTGCGTACACCGTGATGCGTCACAGCGTTCGCGGCATCAGCGTTTGCGAAAATATGTGCGCAGGATGTCTTGGTTAACGTGAAATAACGGCAGCGTATGATGGTTGGCCAGAGCTAATCTCCTCTTGGTGCCGTGTGAAAGCCAACAGAAGTGACGTGCTGCTGCGGTTCGGGGCCTTCGAACTCGACTTGAGCACGGCTGAGTTACGGAAAGCCGGAGTTGCCCTAAGCCTGCCGCGGCAACCCCTTCGAATCCTGACCATGCTGGCCAGCCATCCCGGCCAACTTGTGACCCGCGAACAGATTCAGGAGGAAATCTGGGGCAGCGAAACCTTCGTTGATTTCGAGCAGGGACTTAATTTCGCCATCAACAAGATTCGAGCTGCCTTAGGAGACAATGCGGAGTCGCCCCGTTATGTCGAAACCCTCCCACGGCGAGGCTATCGATTCATCGCGCCGGTGGAGGAAGTGGTCCAGGGTGGTGCCGAGCGTCCCGCGGCGCGAGCCGCAGAGGCTCAAACTCGGGACACCTCGAAAAACACACTGCAACTAGTTAGTTCCGAAGAGCCGGTGCCGCATTCCCAATCGATTTCAACTACAGCCCCGGGGTCGCGAGCTGTCCCGAGGTGGCTGGGCATTATTGCGGCAATCTTCGTGGTCGCCGCTGGCATCGCCACGTTCCTGTACTTCCGCCGGGTTGCGACGGGAGCAGGAGGCGATCGCCTCTCGCCGCACGGGCCGGTCACAATCGCCGTCCTCCCGTTCCAGGACCTGGGGCCCGACAAGAGCATGGAATTCTTGGAGTTGGCGTTGCCGGATGAACTGGTCACTACCCTGAGCCACGAGCCCGCTCTGAGCGTGCGGCCATTCCGCGTCGCCGGAAAGCATGCTTTGGCTCAAGCCGATCCTCAGGCCGCGGGTCGCGAACTGCAGGCAGCCTATGTAATCAGCGGACACTTCTTGAAAGACGGTGACCGCCTGCAGGTTACATTGGAAAACACGGAGGTCGCAAGCAATCGCGTTGCTTGGCGGGAGACCATCGTCGGAAACACGGGCGACCTTATTGGATTGCAGCAACAGCTTGCCGCCAGCTTACGGCAGGGAATGACGCTGCCGTTGGGCGAAGTCGCAGGGCGAACGTCGCCGGCCTCGGCCCACAGCAAAGAAGCCTATGATCTTTACCTTCGAAGCCTGGCAATCACGCGCAACGACCCCGGCAATCTCGAGGGGATTAAACTCCTGGAGCAGTCCGTGCGGTTGGATCCCGGCTATGCACCCGCATGGTCTGCGCTCGGAGGCCGCTACCATGCCGAGACCCTCCCCTATGCCAACGCAGACGGCAGCGCGGACGAAAAGGCGGTGGCAGCCTACCAGCACGCGTTGCTTCTCGACCCGAATTTGATGAATGCGGCAGTTGGCCTGATCAACCGCCAGGTCGAGCGCGGTCAATTGGAGTTGGCTTACCGCGAAGTTAGCTCATTGATGCAGCGCAGGCCGGAAAGTCCTCAAGTGCATTTGTCCATGGCATACGTGTTGCGCTATGCCGGGCTGCTGGACGACTCGGCGTCGGAATGTGAACGCGCGATGGAACTTGATCCGCACGGGCCCGGTGTTCCGGGATGCGCCGTCACGATGGTTGAATTAGGAAAACTCGATCGCGCCTTGGATTTCCTTCGCTCGAATCCTGCTAATGATTTTACGAAGGGTATCGAAGTAGAGGTTCTTTTTCGAAAGAACCGTCCTGCAGAGGCGCTCCAGATGATTCCCAACACGAAGGATTCGGGTCGCGAGCTAATCGAAGCCTGCCTGCAGAAGCAGCCGGCACCCAGAATTGACGAGCTTACCAGGTATTACGACGACATCGCGCTCGCTGCACTGGATCCAGAACCGGCCTACTTCCAGGCGGGTTGGGACACATTCTGCGGACAGAACCAGGCTGCTCTCGCAGTGCTGAGAAAGGTCGTCGAGCGCAGCTACTGCGCTTTCCCGGCGGTGGACCACGATCCGATGCTCGTCGCGCTTCGCCAGGAACCTCCGTTCACCGCCGTCCGCACTGCTGCCATCGAGTGTCAGAATAAGTTTCTCGGCGAGCGCACGACTCGATGATTTCTAAATGATCTTGGCTTCTTCGGCGGTCTCTGAAGCGATCTAGTCTCCTGTCTTGGCTAATTCTTGACAATTGCTTCCTTGCAGCGGCGCACCTTGTCCAGAATGACATCCGCCGTGGCTTTCCAAACGAACGCTTTGGGTTGGTCGTTCCAGCTCGCG
>Ga0210406_10007197_pt1 | contig 11380 bp, 5 predicted proteins | sample IncBWC30MmetaG_FD_155454 | JGI IMG/M metagenome (GOLD analysis project Ga0210406, IMG submission 155454) | Forest soil microbial communities from Barre Woods Harvard Forest LTER site, Petersham, Massachusetts, United States - Inc-BW-C-30-M | ecosystem: Environmental > Terrestrial > Soil >... | reverse complement strand
TCGATGTGGAAGTTTCAACGAAGGCCGGCATGGCCAGAAACGCTGCGAATGACGTTGAAAATAAGACGCTGGCAGCGATGAAGGACTGGCTGGCGGACGAAAAGCATCCGAAGATCGTTCACGATCCTAAGCTGTTTTGCCTGCTCGCTGCGCCGGATGCGGTGACGAACGGCTGCGGTGTGGCGGGAATTCGCCACGCGACGGCGCTCTATTCGTATCTGCTGCGGCCTACCACTGCAAACCACGCCTTTGCGGAAGTAGTCCTGCGCCACCTGAATTGCACGCTTTCAGGGGCAGCGGGCGAACGCGCCGATTTCCTGCTCCGACTCGCGCCTGTTCTCCGCGCGGAAGTTGAAAAGCAGGGCCTGCTACCTCTCTACGAGAAAATCGATCTGCCGCTCGCGGCAGTGCTGGCGCGCATGGAAGCGGTTGGCGTTCGCGTCGATCCGAAGGAGCTCGATCGTCTCTCGAACCACATGCAGCAGGAAATCAGCGAACTCGAGAGGTGCATTTTCGATCTCGCGGGATGCGAGTTCAAGATCAGTTCGCCACAGCAACTCGCGGAAATACTGTTTGACCGGCTCAATCTACAACCGCCGCGGAAAAGCCGGATGAAATCGCGCTCCACGGCAGTGGATATACTCGAAGAACTTGCGCTCGTCCACGAAATACCCAAGAAAGTGCTGCAATATCGCGAACTCACAAAGCTGAAATCCACCTATGCCGATGTGTTGCCGCGGCTCATCCATCCCATTTCGGGACGACTGCACACGCGCTTCGATCAGACGGGCACGGCAACTGGACGCCTTAGCTCAGCCAATCCAAACCTGCAAAATATTCCGATACGTTCGGAGCTTGGTCGCGAAATTCGCGCTGCGTTTATCGCTTCGCCGGGAAACCTGTTGCTCTCAGCTGATTATTCGCAAATTGAACTGCGGATTCTGGCGCACCTTTCGAAAGATCCGATTTTGATGGATGCATTTCGCAGGGGCGAGGATATTCACTCTCGAACAGCGCAGGAAGTTTTCAATGTTCCGCCATTGGCGCAAACCCGTGAGCACCGTCGAGTGGCAAAAGTGATCAATTTTGGCGTGATTTACGGGCTTTCCGCATTTGGCCTGGCGCAGCAGCTCGACATCGAACAGAAGGAAGCTGCGAAGTTTATCGCGGCATATTTCGAGCGCTATCACGGTGTGAAGGGGTTCCTCGACCGGCAGATCGCGGAAACGCGCAAGACCGGCCAGACGAAGACTCTTTTCGGGCGCATCCGCGAAATTTCGGAGATCAATTCGCCTCAGCCCAACATTCGCAATTTCGCCGAACGCACCGCTATGAACACGCCCATGCAGGGAGCCGCGGCCGATTTGATCAAACTGGCGATGATTGAGCTTCACCACCGGCTCGAAGACGGGTTCAGGTCACAAATGATTCTGCAGGTTCACGACGAACTTTTGTTCGAGGGTCCCGAAGAGGAGATTCCGAGCCTTCGAAAGCTGGTAAAGGAAGTGATGGAAGGTGTGCATAAGCTGAGCGTCCCAATCGTCGCGGAAACAAAAGTGGGGCCCAACTGGCGCGACATGAAGTGATTGTGAGCTGTGCAGCGCGTCTATTGTGCTAAATTTTCTTTGTTGAACCGAAAAACTACTGCGAGGTAAATCATGCCGGATCATCCCGAGGGATTTCTCAGGCTCGTGAAGGAAGCAAAAACACGCATCAAGGAAGAAGATTTTCGCGACATCAAGAAGAAACTCGACGCGGGCGAACCAATGATCATTATCGACACGCGTGAAGATAACGAGTGGGCCCGCGGCCACATTCCTAATGCTGTCCATCTTGGAAAAGGCGTGATCGAGCGCGACATTGAAAAAGCCATCCCGGACAAAGATGCCACTCTCGTTTTATATTGCGGTGGCGGCTATCGTTCAGCATTGGCGGCAGACAATCTGCAGAAAATGGGCTATCGCAACGTGATTTCAATGGACGGCGGTTGGCGCGGCTGGACAGAGGCGGGCTTTCCTACGATTCGCGACTAATCGAGAAGCTGTCGCCGTTGCGAGCGGGACAATTGGCTAGGGCGGTTGGACTCGAACTATCAGGGCTGTTGGAACAACGTAAGTTATTCATTCTTCGATCCGACCAAAAACGCAAAAACGCCACAAACGCCGACGTGAGGTACACGACAGGTACACGGACTTGAACAGACGGGAAGCGGCACTTCGCGCGCGATGACGATCATTGTGATTTAATCCGCCGTCTCAAGACCAACCCGACTCCTTGATCAGCTCCGATAGTGCCGAATGTTGTGTTTCGGTGAGTTGCCCTGAAGCCTTGCCCCACTTGAGAAATTCCATCAATGCCGTGATGCCCCAAGTCGTCGCCAGAGCTCACTCGGACTGCCTGAAGATGAGGGCATTCTCTTCCCAGACGTCTTTCAAGCCAAGCAGTTCGGCCGCGAATCCTTTCAAGAACGATGCAACAACTTGTTGGTCTTTTAGGACATCAGGATTCGCTTCCAGAATGCTAATGGTTTCTGCGGGAGAGACGACAAGATATGCCTTTCGACCACGCCAGGAAGATTTGCCGTGAACGAAAAGAAGACGGAGCTAACGAAGCTTCGAGAGAAGCTGCTTCTGGCGATGGGTTTGACAAGTGTCGACCAACTCGACGAGCTCCTAGGGGCGCCGATCAGCCCGTGGGCGGCGGACCACTCGGAATCACCGGGCGAGGAGTACGCTCTAGCCGACCAGATGTACGAAGAGGCGGATCGACAGAGGGATGCTCGAAACCGCTTCAACGCGCTGGCTGAGTGCAAGTACCTCTGCTAGTGCCTGGATAAGGCCAACGTTCCTCGGGGAGGGGTGGGAGTCCCAGTTTTCAACCCGGCCGAAAAGTAGTGCCCGTCAGCCACAGAATTTTTTTGGGCCGTAATTTTTTCGCTTGCCGTTTTTTTTTGTCGTAATAGAACCCACTTGGATCCCCAGTTGGGATGTTACGAGGTTGCCCAATGAAGTTTCGAGGCGAATTTCGCCAACCATTGCGAACGCTATCCCTTCGCTGATTTCGCTTTACGGGTCTTAGCCCAGCGAGCCTTCTGCGCGATGGAGATTTTCTTGCGGGCCGCTGCTGACAACCTACTCCCAACCTTTTTAGCACCGCGCTTCGCACCCTTCTCGAACGCATCAATCAAATGTTCAATTTTTGCCACCTCTGTCATTAGCGAGTGGTGCCGTTTGCGCAGTTCCTTTTCAAATTTGGTTACGAAGTCCACATTGTCTCCTTGGGTTTGGGTCAATTTAGCGCGAGGAATGCTATCCTGCCCGCCATAAGGAAACAACCCCTTGGTGTGGCAACCAGATTGCGGCGATCGAGTAGTCTTAGAGACTTAGGGGATCGTAATCGTAATAGACCCAGATGTTTTTGAGAGACTTGGCGAGCTCGCCTGCACTTGGAGAACTACCGTCACAGGGTTGGGAGGGGGAGGTGGCCCACCAGTTCCGCCTCCACCGCTCCCGCTACTTCCGCCGCCGCAGGCAGTCATGCCAAGTAGAAATAACACCGCCAGACCTTCTGCGACCACATTCAATGTGAACTTGAAACCTTGGTTGGGACGTCGCCGTGTAATCAGAATGATCAAGAAAATTGCCAGCAGAAGGTACCCGGATCCTCGGATCCCCTTGTCGTTTAGTGGGACAGAATCGAACCACCGGAATGCGAGCCGTGTCTGAGGTCGAGATGACACCTGCACCGTCAAGACTGACGTCATGCTACCATTCGCCGGTAATTGAGCGGATGGTGGGTTGAACGAACAAGAGACCCCGACTGGAGCATTTAGGCAAGCAAAGTTGAAATTGTCGGTAAAACCATTCAATGAGCTGAGGGAGACGTTAATCGAGGCCGAGCCGCCGACCGGAACTGTCGCAGATGTACTCGAGACGGAAATCGTGGCGTCTTCAATCTTCAACTGTGCGGATGCTTTGTGAGTCACACCCAAACCGGTTCCGGAAACAGTGATTGTGTAATTGCCGACCGGCGTCGATTGAGTATTCAAGGAAAGAGTGGTCTGGCCGGGCGCAAGAGAGGTACCGTCTGCTGAGCATGTTGGTCCCGGCGGGGTAACCGTGCAGGCAAGTTGTACCGCCTGACTCCAGCCAAAGAGCGAAGTCATCGTGAGCGTGTAATTCGCGTTTCCTCCTGGAAATACCACAAGGGTGGCCGGGGTAATGCCCAGCCCAAAGTCACTCACGCCGAGCGTTGCCGAGACCTGAGAACTCACGCTGCCGTCGCTGGCCACAATCGTGAATGGGTAACTACCAAGAGCTGTGCCCGCCGCAACCGCGACTGTGAGAGGGGCGTTCCCGAACGACCCGGGAAGAAGGGGCACGGGATTTAGCCCAAATTGACAACTTGCACCTGCTGGAAGGCCTTGGCACAGCAACTGTACGGACGTGGAATATCCATTTACTGAGTTTATTCCGAGCCCGTAGTCGGCCGTGCTAGCTCCCGGAGCGGTACCTTCGGTCGCGTTCTGAATAAACAATTGGAATCCTGTCGATACTCCAGGTTGTGCCACCGTTCCATAGGCAGTGGCAAAGTTGGTGCCAACCTGGACCCGCAATGCAAAGACTTGCAATGCGTTGTATCCGGAACCGATCGTAAAAGGCACGTTCTGAGTGGCCGATCCCGGCGGCACCGTAACGCTGGAAGGGATATGAATGTTCGGATCACTCGCGGTAATAGCCACAACTGTTGCGACGCTGGCAGGCAAACCGAGATTCAAACTGAGAACACCCTTGTTTCCGAGGACTGGGTCGGAAACCAACTGCGCCTGAATTGTTGGTCCTGTCACAGCGGAAATCACATTGTAGGATGATGGGAATGGGTCTACCTCGATCAGATCGGCAAGACCATCCCCGTTCACGTCTGCTGCCGCAGTGGGTGCGGTGATTTTGTCGAGATTGAAAATGGTGTAATTGGGAGTAAACGTCGCGTCTCCGTTGCCCTGTAGGACCTGGAAATATCCTCGCGATAGAAGGATCGCCCCGGTCGATTGGTCGAAATCTTGAGTCCGTTGGGGCACGAAAATGTCGAGGTTCCCATCGCCATTAAAGTCGCCAAGAATCGGTCCAGCGAACCGGAGTGGCGACGGTCCCGTAATTTGAAGTGCGTTGACGAGCCCAGCGAATGGCTGATAGGTTTGCCCGTCTTTGAAACTGCCATCGGGTTGGCCGAGATGAATCTTGTAAATGGGGGTGTTGAATCCCGCGATTGTCACGGGTTGAACTAGTTCAACCAAGTCAGGTTGTCCGTCGTGGTTCAAATCGGCCATGCTTAGATAAGCCGCGTCGGGAAGAATTGCGACGGGTTGCTTGAACGTTCCGTCTCCGTTGCCGAAGAACTCGAAGACCGGATGGGGCAGCGAACCGGGGCCAATGGTCTGGTCATTGACGCTAACAATCAAATCGAGCTTATGATCATTGTTGAAATCGCCGACAAAGGTTAGCCTCGGAAATCCTCCGGTCGTTGCCGAAGGTCCAAAGTCAATCGACGCGCCAGGCGTGAATGTGCCATCACCGTTGCCCTTCATAAATGTGAGGCGGTCAATCAAGCCCGGCGATTCACCTGTTTGTCCGGCAATCACTAAGTCGACTTTGCCGTCACCATCGAAGTCCCCCGTAGCAAAAATCCATGGCGAACCAGAAAGAGGTACAATTTTAAGCGGTCCAAATGTACCGTCGCCGTGATTCGGAGAGAATCCCAAGACAGCTCCTATCCCAACGTCGCCACTCCCGCCCAGAACGAGCAGATCCGGCTTGCCGGTTCCCCGGACATCCACCAACTGCAAGTCCTGAATCTCGAGGGTTCCCTCCATTGCATCGGAGCGAATCGGCGCAGAAAAATGCCCAGTACCATCATTGAGCAAGACTGTTAGCTTCCAGGACAAGACTGGATCTGCGGTTGGATATTCTAGAAAAACAATGTCGGCCTTCCCATCTCCGTTGACATCCTGTACGAGTGGAGAATCGAAGGCAGCATTGATTGACCCTGTGGTCACGCCATCGGTTGCAAATCCTATATAGGATCCTGTGGGGTCCCCAAATCTTCCTTTGCCGTCATTCAGGTAGACACTCATCGTGTCGTTATCCTGATTGGAGGTAAGCACATCCGGTTTGCCATCACCGTTCAAGTCACCTACAGCAAGGTTGAACATGCCAGGCTCGCCACGGAAGATTCGCCCTGGGCTAAGGCCGCCCTTTCCATCACCAAATAGAACCGCGACTGAGTCTCCCGCGTCGGGCCCGAACAATCCCACGTCCAGAGTGATACCCGATGTGATTACATCGAGGTGGCCATCTCCATTTGTATCCGCCAATGCAAGGCCCGCTCCTGAATCCCCGGCTCCAATCCGAAACACGTTCGGGAAACCCGAGAAGGTACCGTCGCAATGCCCCTTAAAGATAAACACAATCCCAGCGTCTGTTGATGCCACCACATCCGGGCAGCCATCGCCGTCCATGTCTCCTGCCGCCGAATTCAAGGCAGTCAGGAAGGGGTCGTCTTCCAGAACGTACTGAGACTCTTTAAATGTACCGTCCCCCTCGGCGACATATACATGCACACCGGGAATAACGCCTCCCTCATCGGTCACGACCAGATCAGGAAGACCATCCTTGTTAATGTCAACGGCCTGAATCGAGCTTGTCGCGTAGGAGCCGACAATGTTTTCCGAAGGCCGTGTTACGGGCGGGCCGAAGTGACCGGCACCATCCCCTTTGAAGAATGCAAGCGGTCCAGTCACCTCGTTGCCCACAAGACCTGCGACGATGTCCAGCTTCCCGTCGCCGTCGAAATCACCCGCCGCAATGGAGATAACCGGGGCGGGGGCATCGAAGGTCACTTCCGGCTGAAATGTTCCATTCCCGTTGCCGAGGAGGACTCCCACAGTTCCTGTATCAGCTTCCGCGACCACGAGATCGAGCATACCGATCTTGCGCAAATCTGCAGCAATCACTTGAACCGGTGCCTGCCCTACTAATGGAATAATCGTCGGCAGCTGCGAGGTTCCGTCACCCTTCCCCAAATAAAGCCACAACGTGTTGCTGCCGCCGTTCGAGACAATCCAATCGAGTTTACCGTCGTGGTTGAAATCCCCTGTCGTTACGCTAGTCGGAATATAATCGGCCGGAAGCGTCGGCCGTAGATCGAACCCGACCGGAGGGCCAGAGCTGGAAGCGGTCACCTGACTCGCAAATCCAAACCTGTTGCTCTTAGCTACGGCGACTGCCCCGGCGGGGCTTTCAGCCGGGGTCGCGGTTCCACCGTGCGGACGAGTGAAATATTTCAAGTAAGCAGGACCCATCTGACGGCCATAATTCCATCCCAGAAACCTCATTGGTCTTGCCGAGCGTTGACCGGCAGGACCGTGCACTTCCCCATAGGCATCCAGATCCAGATGTTGAGCCTTCGTGTGAATTTGCGCGGGGCTTGACGCAACTTGACCAGGAGGACTTGCAGCTGAGGTACCGACCGTAAAAGCGACCGCATTTGATACTCCGCCACCTGGACCGGCCGTTTGGACGGTGACCTGAGCAGTTCCGGCGGCAGCGATCAATCTGTAGTCCACTTGACCAATGATGATGTTCGGACCATTTGCCGTGGAAAACTGAAGTGGCTGGCCATTCCAGTAGATTGCGGAACTACCGAATTGGAATCCGCTGCCTGTGACAGTCAAGTCGAATGTTAGCCCACCGGCAACCGCCGAAATCGGACTAAGCGAGGCAATAACCGGAACAGGATTAGACAGCGTGAATAAAATCTGCTGAGTGGTACCTCCTCCCGGTCCCGGAGTGAACACGTCAACGGTCGTTGAAAGCGGAGTATTCAAGTCGGAAGCGTCCAACTGTGTCGTCAGCACCGTGTTGCTTACGAATGTGGTGACACGGTCACTGCCCGAATATTGCACGCGCGAAGTCGGAACAAAATTCGTTCCATTAACAGTGAGGATAATGCCCGGTCCCCCTCGCATCGCGCTCGATGGTGAGATGCTCGTGAGATTTGGAGCCGGATTAGGCGTCGGATTTGAAGTCGGGGTTGTCCACAGAATCGAAGCACCATCTCCGATCGCCTGGCCTCGATAACTGAACATTTGCGCGGTGTTCAGCGATTCTTGCAGCCCAACGGTAGCTACTCCCCCGTGATCCTGTGCGCTGCAATTCCCACCGAACACTGTGTCTGCGTAGTTGAATTGCACATCACTCTTCCCCTCAAACATGACGACTTCGAATTTGATTGTTGCGGTTGGGTCGCTATTGCATAAGAAACTCCGTACGTCTCGCCATTCGACGACAAGTTCGCGATTCGGGGCTGTGCCTACAACCTCCCAGAACACGTTCTGCGGAGTCCCCTTGACCGGGAAAAGGTCTTGCCACCAAGGTGCAACGAGCGTGGTGGGCTGGGGAATCACAAAAGGAGGTTCTTCCGGGGGCGGCAACAGTGAGTTATTGAAATCGCTGTAGGCGTCAGTAAAACTGATTGTTCCATTACTTCCTATGTACAACTTGGAGAAGCTTCCTCCTCCGTAACCCACAGGGAAGGGTGACGCGATTTGGACGATCGAATCGTCACCGAGGTTCAGGTTCGTTCCGGAGATAGTGACATAGCTTGATGCTGCTGGGGAGAACACGTAAGGCTGAAGCACCTCAACTTGGACAGCATCGCCCCACGGAAACGTCAGTGTGTAGCTCCCATTCGAGAGCGGGCTCCACTGACCGGTGAATACCCCATCGCCGCTGGCTTGGTCAGGACCAGCACCATCGTCCGCCAAAGTCACAGTTTGCCCGCCAGGAGAAATAGTGACGGTTACAGGCCCAAGGGGCTGTGCACAGGCAATACTGAGAGCCGACAACGCTACTGGCTGTCCGACCGTCGCAGAAACCGTGTCTGCTACGGGTAGTAGACGGGAGCTTAGCGTCTGATTAGAGCAACTCAGCGAACCCGATGCGTTCAGTCTTCTGCCTGCGATCGTGTTTTGGAGGCTTCCCTTCAAGTCACCGCCGGTAAGCAAAAGGTTCTTTATCGCGCGCCAATCGCGGGACGGATCCTGCGCTTTTAGCAGCGCGGCGACACCGGTGACGTGTGGCGCTGCCATCGATGTTCCACTAAAGACACTGTAGGTGTCATTTGGTGTCGTGCTGAGTATTTGATCGCCTGGCGCACCGAGGTGCACCGTGCGGCGGCCGTCGTCCGAAAATGTTGCCAGACCATCCACTCGATTAGTAGCGGCTACGGAGATCACGTTCGACAGGAAGAAACTCGCGGGATAAACAGGCGATTGGTCATTGTCGGAGAAATCGTTGCCAGCAGCTGCAACGAAGAGAATACCGTCGCTTAAGTGTGCGGCGATTGCATCCTGGAGCGATTGCGAAAAATCAAAGCCTCCCCAACTGTTATTTGTTGCCACGATATTGATGCCGGCATCTTTAAGGCTCTTGACCAAATCGAGGCATCCGATCGCGCTGCTGAGGTCACCCGAACCGGTCGAATCCAAGAATTTGCACGGCAAGATTGTCACATTCCAGTTGATGCCGGCTACCCCGACAGTGTTATTCCCAACCGCCCCCAGAATTCCCGACACGTGCGAACCGTGACTGTTATCGTCCATCGGATCACAGCTCTCACTAACTGCGTTGAACCCTCGGGAACCGGCCGGGCAATTCACGACGATTCCGTTGTCGCCTATGGCGGTGAACGGCATGGGGGCGGACCAAACCTGAGCAGCAAGGTCTGGATGCGTGTAATCGACTCCGGTATCAATGACAGCTACGACGACGCTTGAACTGCCCGTTGTGAGGCTCCAAGCCTCGGGAGCGTGAATGTCAGCGCCCGGAGTTCCTCCGCTCTGGCCGGTATTGTATAAATTCCACTGCTGTGGGAATTGCGGATCATTGGGGGTATTGAATGCGTGAACGACGTAATTTGGCTCCGCGTAAAGAACTTCGGGATTTGACTTGTATGCGGCGATCGCTTCAGTGATAGGTAAGCCTTCTGGTAACCTGACTTTCTCCAGCTGGGAGACAGACTTGAATGCCTTCAGCACCCTCGCGTTAACACTCGCATGTGCCTTTAACTTAAGCTCGTCTGAGACTCCAGCGCGGAAGCGAACTAGAACTTCTCCTGCGACATAGCTCGGTTTAGAACGATCTATGACCTGGGCAGGTGATCTGTGCTGTGCCGCCCGATTTTGCTCGCTGGCATGTGTACCTAAAAAGGAGAGCCCCGTAAAGAACACGACAAAGAGTATCAATCCGCGCGTTGTCTTACCGCGGGTAGCACGCGACGTGATCAGGGGCTGGGACCTGAGCATTTTCCGGGGTTATGAAAAAGTCCACGGATTCTGAACCTTAACCCTCGCAGTGTCAAGTATTTTATACGTTAACAAGATTTTTCTTGACACCACGATTTAGACTGCCGTATACAGCGTCAGAATTTTAGCGGAGGCGCTTATGCACGCAGGCGTCGCGCTGATCCGGGCCCTGATTTTCATTCCTTCTTTGAGATTCCAGTGTCGCAAGCTGCTGTAAATCGGAACCAAAGGCGTTGCGAATCTCTTCCTGCTTCATGCATTTCACCTTGTGCCAAACGCGAATCTGCGCGCGCAGTTCTGGGAAGAAAAGGGAATCATGCAATCCAACAGCATCTATTTCTACACGATGCCGCATGGCATGCTGGATGTTCTGGTGAAATATTGCAGGGCTTGCGATCCGCCGAACGTGCACCCGCATGAGACCACCTCAACCTCCTTTACGGGATACGTCGAAATTGACGTTAGTGCTCCTGAGATTGCAAGAAAGAAAGTTTTCGGAATGAATACGGCGTGTCTCACCCGATGGGGAGGATGTGACAGCAGCGCACAACTGCTTCCCACGGTATGGCAGAACGCGGGGCAGAACACCGTTCGCTGCATCATTCCTAACCGCGATGGGGTTTTCGACCTCTTGCAAATGAAATAGGTGTTGCGAAATCCTCTTCCCACCAGCTATCTCAAAACGAGATAGCTGGTGATAATCCCTGCTCGCAACACTTAACGAGAAAGCGGAGTTTCCTGTGGGCTATTCCAGACAGCAAAGTAGCACACGGTCTTGCGAAACCTGAATAGTGATTCACTAGAGAATACTTCCTTGCTGTTCGTTGCGCGTGTTGCCGTATTCGTTAGATTCCCGCGCATACACTAAGGGATAAAACCAGAGGTTGCAAGGCAGGGTGCCCCGAGCTGGGTAGGTGCTGAGAAATCCCCCCCCGCCATCTACCTCAAGGTGAGTCATACCTGTCGAGTGCGGCAAAAGAAGTACACCGCATAAGGTCAGACGGGGCGCTTCGCACCAGA
>Ga0210406_10007196_pt1 | contig 11381 bp, 7 predicted proteins | sample IncBWC30MmetaG_FD_155454 | JGI IMG/M metagenome (GOLD analysis project Ga0210406, IMG submission 155454) | Forest soil microbial communities from Barre Woods Harvard Forest LTER site, Petersham, Massachusetts, United States - Inc-BW-C-30-M | ecosystem: Environmental > Terrestrial > Soil >... | reverse complement strand
GATGAAGCCCTGATTCTGTCCAGCCCATAATTCATTTCGAGGATCCGGATTCTGTTTTTTGTGCCGCCGGCTCGTGCGCGTGCCGGAACGCCGCTTTGCCCTGGATGGACTGGCAGAAGTTCGCGCCGGCAGAAGCTTTGGCTTCGCGGTCACCCCGGCACTCGCGATGGCCGCAAAGGCCGTGCGCCATTGGGGCGACGGTATCTGCTCTTCAACACCGAATTGTATAAGACCGTTTACGATGGTGCGTTCTTCCGCGTGCAGTTGGGTCCGTTCTTTGACACAGGAGCGATCGCAGATCCAAGTGAATTCCTGGGTTCACAAAAATGGCTTTTCGACACCGGCATTCAAGCGCGGATCCGCGTTCTCGGCAGCGTCAGTGTCTTGCTGTCATATGGTCGCGATTTGCGCAGTGGTACCGGAGTGTTCTACGGCACCTCCGTTCACTGACTCTGCCGCACGCAACTTTGTGTCTGATTCTTCGATTTTGCTAAACTCGGTAGGGTCTAATTCCAGCCAGGATCCTGCCATTCGATGGGGAAAACAATGTTCCATTCAACTCCGTTTCGCCGAATTTTTGCGATCTTGATCCTGTGCGCCGCCTGCTTCGTAGCTCTAAAGGCTCGTGGCGGCAGCGCTGATTCTACAACCGGCTGGGGCTTTAACAGCGCAAACCTGGATAGGTCCTGCAAACCATGTGACGATTTTTATGAATTCGCGATGGGCGGCTGGATGAAGAGCAATCCGATTCCGCCGGAGTTTCCTTCCTGGGGCTCGTTCACGATCCTGGCGGATAGAAATCAGGCTTCGATGCGCGGGATTCTGGAGGATTCCATGAAAGCGAATCCTTCAATCGGCTCGAATCAGCAGAAAATTGGCGATTTTTACGGAAGTTGCATGGACACGGCAGCAATCGACGCCTCCGGAATAAAACCAATCGCCGCAGACCTGACCGCGATCGATAAGATTAAAGAATCCAGCGAACTTCAACCGCTGCTCGCACGTCTGCAACAAGGCGGAAACGGCTATCTTTTCAATTTTGATTCGACTCAGGATTTGGACGACAGCACTCATGTAATCGCGGAAGTCGAGCAGGGCGGGCTAGGACTTCCTGAGCGCGACTATTACACGCGCACCGATGACAAATCCAAGCAGCTTCGCGCGGACTACGTCGCGCACATCGCTAAAATGTTTGCGCTTGCCGGTGAATCCCGGGAAAAGGCCGACTCCGAAGCGCAAACCGCGATGAATTTTGAAACAACTTTGGCCATGGCCTCGATGCCGCGGGCGCAGATGCGCGATCCGCATGCCGTCTGGCACAAGATGACCCTTCCACAATTGGAGGGCCTCGCTCCGTCATTTCCCTGGGAAGGTTATTTTCGCGAACGCAACGCTCCGCAATTCTCCGCCATCAACGTGGCACAGCCGGATTTCTTCAAGGAGGTCAACCGCCTGCTGACGGAGGCTCCCGTCGATCAATGGAAATCGTACCTCCGCTGGCACGTAATTCACGCTAACGCAAATGAACTCTCCGAAGGGTTCGTGCAGGAAAATTTTGACTTTTATGGCGTGAAGCTGTCTGGTTCGAAGGAGATTCAGCCGCGATGGAAGCGCTGCGTACAGAGCGTCAACCGCAGTCTTGGCGAAGCGCTCGGGCAGGTTTATGTTGAGAAATATTTCCCGCCTGAGGCCAAAGCGCACGCGCGTGAAATGGTTTTGAATTTAATCGGCGCTTTGAAGAATGACATTCCTGTACTGACATGGATGGGACCGGAAACCAAGAAAGAAGCTCTGGAAAAACTGCAAGCGTTTCAGATCAAGATCGGATACCCGGACAAGTGGCGCGATTATTCCGCGCTTTCCATCGAACGATCCGGCTACCTCACCAACGTGCACCGCTCCATCAGCTTCGAACATGCCCGCAGTCTGCACAAAATTGGCAAACCTGTGGACCGCACCGAATGGGGAATGACGCCGCCAACTGTGAACGCTTATTATAAGTCCACGATGAACGAAATTGTTTTTCCCGCCGGGATTTTGCAGCCGCCTTTTTTTGATCCTAAGGCGGATGACGCCATCAACTACGGCGGCATGGGAGCTGCGATCGGCCATGAAATCACTCATGGCTTCGACGACTCCGGTTCGCAATTTGACGGTCAGGGCAATCTCCGCGATTGGTGGACCAAGGATGACCGCAAGAACTTCGATGAACGCGCGACCTGCGTTCAACGGCAGTTTGATAGCTACGAAGTCGAGCCCGGTCTCCACCAAAACGGCAAACTGGTCCTGGGCGAAAGCATCGCGGACCTCGGAGGGCTGGCAATTTCCTATGCGGCTTTTGAAAAGCAGATCGAAAGCAAGCGGCCGCCAACTCTGGATGGATTTACGCCCGAACAACGATTCTTCCTCGGCTGGGCGCAGGTATGGGGCGCCAATCTTCGTCCGGAATATGCTCGGCTGATGGCCAACAGCAACCCGCATCCAGTCTCGAAATTCCGAGTGAATGGGCCGCTCTCGAACATGGAACTATTCGCCAAAGCATTCGGCTGCAAAAAAGGCGATCCGATGGTCCGCGAAAATGCCTGCAAGATCTGGTAGCTTTGCGGGCCTTCAGGCCCGTCGCGTGCGCGGCCTGCAAAAGTTGAGTACACTATCCGAGCCCGTTCGCAAAATATGAAAACAATACTTGTCACAGGAAGTAGCGGACTTATCGGCTCCGAGGCAGTGGAGCATTTTGATCGGCAAGGCCATCGCGTCATTGGAGTGGACAACAACATGCGCCAGGTGTTTTTCGGCGCACCGGGCGATACCACTTGGAATCTGAATCGCCTCAAAAGTTCGACGAAGAATTTTCACCACGCCAGCCTCGATATTCGCGATCGCAACGCGCTCGAAGAGCTTTTCAAAGCCAATCGCTTCGAGCTAATCGTTCACTGCGCCGCTCAGCCTTCCCACGACAAAGCCCGCGACATTCCCATTCTCGATTTTGAGGTCAATGCGCTCGGCACTCTCAATTTGCTCGAAGCCGCCCGCCAGCATTGCCGCGACGCGGTCTTCATCCTCATGAGCACCAACAAGGTTTACGGCGACTCCCCGAACGAAATTCCCATGAAGGAATTGGAGACCCGTTACGATTATTCCCGCCCGGAGGATTATGCCGGCGTGAACGAGTCCTGCCGGATCGATCAGACTCTGCACTCACTATTCGGAGCCTCGAAGGCCGCCGCCGATCTGGTCGCGCAGGAATATGGTCGCTATTTCGGCATGAACACCTGCATCTTTCGTGGAGGATGCCTGACCGGGCCATCGCATTCCGGCGTCGAGTTGCACGGTTTTTTGTCCTATCTGGTAAAAGTCGCGCTCACTGGCGGCACTTATTCTGTTTTCGGCTACAAGGCCAAACAAGTCCGCGACAATATTCACAGTCACGACGTCGTTCGCGCCATCGAAGAATTTTCTGCCGACCCTCGCCCGGGCGAAGTGTACAATCTCGGCGGCGGACGCGCGAATAGCGTCTCGATGCTAGAAGCCATCGCTAAAATCGCCGATATGACCGGCAAACAACTGAATTGGAAATACGTGGAGGAAGCCCGCAAAGGCGATCACATCTGCTATATCTCTGATCTGCGCAAATTCCAGGCGCACTATCCAAACTGGAAAATCACGCGCGACCTGGACACCATTTTTCGGGAAATTATCGCCGCGCAACAAGCGGAGCACACATCGGGCGTTGCCCGCTAATTTCAATAACGCCTGGCGGAAAACGTGTTTCAGATCGTCATTCGAGCATGACCATCCTGTGCCTTTGCCGCGAACAACATCATTGGAAGTTGATACCGGGCTATGCCGATGCCTTTCGCCGCCGCGGCATCGAGTTTTTCTGCGTCGACGAGTCGATACCCTTCGACGCCTCGCTCGAAGACGTGCTGAGCGCCTGCCCGTCCCCGTGCTCCGCAATCTTTCATTTCGAATCGGCGCATCCTCTCTTCCCGATCGGGCTTGAACGCTCCGAGGTTCCTACCGTGTGCTTTCATCCCGACACGTACGCCTTTACCGAACGCCGCATCCGCTGGTCGGCCGTTTTTGATCACGCCGTCGTCTTTCATCCCGGATTCGAAGAACGCTTTAAGCGCGCTGGACATCCCGGAGCATTTTTGTTGCCGCACGCCGTTCGCAGAGGTTTTTTCGAAGGTGACGACCCACCTCGCGAATTCGAAATCGGGTGGGTCGGCCAGACTAGCGGCGAATTTTACAAGGCTCGCGCACAATGGCTGCCGAAACTTGCCAAGGAATTTCACACTAACGACTGGTCACGCCCGTACACCGTCAAGGAAGTCGCCAACGTCTATCGCCATTCACGGGTCGTTGTGAATATTGGCCGCGACGATTTTCCCCAGGACGCAAACCTGCGCGTCTTTGAGGTTCTTGCCTCCGGCGCTCTGCTTCTTACATCAATTCCAACGGAGCTCAGCCAGCTCGGCTTTCAAGAAGGCGTCCACTTCGTCGCTTATCGCGACCCCTTCGAAATCAGCGCTCTTGTCCACAAATACTTGAACGACGAAGCCGCGCGCACGCGAATCGCGGGAACCGCTCGAGAACTTGTCTTGGCCGAACATACCTACGACCGCCGCGTAGACCAGCTTCTGGCTCTCCTGGCGCATTCCGGCCAACAGAAATTAGCGCCGGCGCGGTCGTGGCCGGAATCGCGTGCTCGGCTGGTAGCCCTCGATTTTTACTCGGCACATGGACTCACCGGCTGCGCCGCCAATCAATTTCGCCATATTGCCGGCCGCGGTTTTCGCGAGACAATACAAGGGGCTTCGCTTTTGGCGCGTTCCTGGCTCAAGTCTTTGCGACTTCGATAAACCGGATCTATTTACCGGCGTTCGTTGATTCGCGATACGGGCGACTTTGTGTTTAATTTAAACATGCTGCGCAATTCATGCTGATACATTCATGCTGACGATCGGAATCAACTACTCGCAGATGCACGATTCCTCCGCCTGCATCGTGCGCGATGGCGAACTCCTTTTCGCGGTGGCGGAAGAGCGCATCTCCCGTATCAAGCACGATGCCAGCTTCCCAAAACTCGCCATCCAGGCCTGCCTCGATTTTGCAAAGGTCACCGCGGCACAAATCGATGAACTATGTTTCGGCTGGCAAACGGCAGGCCCCGTTTATCGCCACGACTTGAAACTCTACGCGACGAACCGATGGCCGCTCTCCTATATGAACGTTCTCAATTCCTCGCGTCATTTTTTAAGCATGTGGCATCAGGAATCGGGCGCCGCTCCGTACCGCAGGTTGTTCGGCGCGAACAAAACGCGTTTTCGCTTCGTCGATCATCACCTGGCTCATGCCATCAGCGCATACGCCTATTCCGGCTTTGACGACGCGGCCGTTGTCGTCATGGATGGCCGCGGCGCCTGGGAAGCCACTTCCATTTGGCATGGCCGCGCAGGGCGTCTGGAGCACGTTCTCACTCTCGATTGGCCCGACTCGCTCGGACTTTTCTATGCCCAATTCACAGGCTTCCTCGGTTTCGTTCCCAACAGTGATGAATGGAAAGTAATGGGCCTCGCGCCGTATGGTCAAAAGGGAATTGATTTGACCCGCTTCATCAATCCTAACGATCGACCTTATCGCGTGCACACGAAAACCCTGATTGGCGATGGCGCACAATTTTCACACTTCAACTCACTGCTTGGAGCGCCGCGCGAGCCGGAGTCAGAAATTTCCAGCCACCACAAAAATATTGCATTCGCGGTGCAGGATGCTTGCGAAGAAGCAATGATGTCTGTTGTCAAGCTAGCGCTTCAGAAGACCGGCTCTAAGAATCTCTGTCTGGCTGGCGGCGTCGCGCTCAATTCCAAAGCCAACGGCAAAATCGTCGCATCCGGTGCCATCGAAAAGATCTTCGTCCAGCCCGCGGCCTCCGACGACGGAGTCGCTCTGGGCGCGGCGCTTGCTCCCTACCTCGATCGCAATGGCCGCCTTCCCAACAAGGCGATGCGCCATGGCTACTGGGGCCCGTGTTTCGACGATGATGCAATCGAGAAGGCCCTGCTCACCTACAAGGTCCGCCACACCAAACTGAGCGATCCGGCGAAAACCGCCGCACAACTTCTAAACGAAGGCAAAATTCTAGGCTGGTTTCAGGGCCGCATGGAATTCGGCCCACGCGCGCTTGGCAGCCGCTCTATCCTTGCCGATCCGCGCGACCCGGAAATGAACTCCAAAGTGAACAACGCAGTGAAATTCCGCGAGTGGTGGCGGCCGTTTGCTCCATCCTTCAAAAAAGAAGCCGCGCCGGACTACCTTGAATCCGCATACGATTCGCCCTTCATGATTCTCACCGCACAAGTGCGTCCAGAAAAGCGCAGCATAATTCCTTCCGTAACCCACGTGGATGGTAGCGCCCGCCCGCAAACAGTCGAACGCGAAATCAATCCTCTCTATTACCGCTTGATTGACGAGTTCGGCACGATTACCGGCGTTCCCGTCATCATGAACACCTCCTTCAATTTGCGCGGAGAGGCGATCGTTCACACGCCAACCGATGCGCTGCGCACTTTTTTCAGTTCCGGTATGGACGCCCTGGTCATCGGCAGCTTCCTCGTCGAAAAATGACCGGACAACGCGTAATCGCTTTGCTCGGACGCCGCGACGAACCCACCGACGCGGTCGAAGACTATTGCCGTTACCTCGGCGAAGCGCTTGGCGCGAACAATTTTCAACTCGAAATTCGCCGCGTCCCTTGGAACGAACACGGTTGGTCCGCTTCTCTCGAAGCCCTGCGCCTGCAGGCGCAAGCTTGGCGGGGCGTCTGGGTTCTTGTTCAGTACACCGCCCTCGCCTGGTCCGCGCGTGGTTTTCCGTGGCGATTTCTTCGCGTCTTGCGCGCGCTCCGCAAGGCTGGCGCGAGGTTGGCCGTTGTGTTTCACGACGCGGAACCCTTTGGCGGCGCGCGAGTTATCGATCGTTTTCGTCGCATGTTTCAATTGCGCGTCATGCATCGTTCGATGGCGTTAGCGGAACATGCGGTATTCACCGTCGCTCCTGAACACCTAAGCTGGCACGGTCGCATGGATATGCGGAAAGATTGGTCATTAATTCCGGTTGGCGCGAACCTGCCGTCCCATTCTATTCCTCAACAACATGAAGAAATTCATTCACCGCCAGCCGTCGCTGTGTTCAGCATTACCGGCGGGGCTGCAGGCGACCGCGAAACGCGCGACGTCGTCGCCGCGCTTCGCCAAGCTTCACTGAAGTTGGGGCCGCTACGTTTCCTCGCCTTTGGCCGGCACGCTGAACTGCGCGAACCAGCGCTGCGGGAAGCTCTGAAAGATGTAACCGCAACAGTCGATATAGGCGGCGTTGTCGATGGCCACACGTTGCTGCAAAAATTCGCCGACGCTGACGTCCTTTTATTCGTCAGAGGAACCATTTCTTCGCGGCGCAGCAGCGCAATCTCTGGAATCGCCTGTGGCCTGCCGGTGATTGCGCTGCAGGGAAGCGAAACGGCGTCGCCCATTACCAATGCCGGCGTGTTTCTCCTGCCGGGGAATCTGGACGAGCAAGTCCTGCAGTCGCAGTTGGGAGAAGCGCTGGTGCGCATTCTTTCGGACAATGAATTGCGCTCGCAGCTTGTGCAGCGCAGTTGCGCCGCATATGCTGAATTTTTTGCCTGGCCCGCGATCGCGCGCCGCTATTGCCAATTCCTAGGTAAGCCTGATTAGTATTCGGTTCCGAGCCAGCGCCTCGTCGACTCACCAGCTTCTGGCAATGGCGGCCACGATGCGGGCCAGAGCATCCATGTCACGCGTATCAATCACTTCTGCCGGTGAATGGGCATAGCGCAGCGGCCACCCCATCGCTACGTCAACGCCGCCAAATCTGGTAAAAACCGCTCCGTCATTTCCTCCGCCAGTCACACCGTACTGCACCGCAATTTTGTTCTGCCGAGCCAGTTTCACCACACGCTCTGCATCTGCAAGCGGGATTATGTTTGAATTATCCACCGCGCGTACCACGAATCCCTCGCCCAGCTCCGCGTTTCCGAATCGTTTCGCCTCCAGTGGCGAATCGTTGCTCACAAACGTATCGATCGCAAATACAAAATCAGGCGCCCTGCCGTCTGCGAACATATGCGCCGCGGCGACCGCGGCGCCTTTCAGCCCGACTTCTTCCTGCGTGCTCCAGATAAAAGTCGCGTCACGTCCCGGCAGACGGGGGCCCAGCGCTTTCACCGCATTAATCAACGTCGTGCATCCGACTCGGTCGTCAAAACTTCGCCCGATCGCACGCGTCCCAATCATCGGACGGTACGCCTTCTCTATCGTCACCCAGTCTCCCGGCTTGATCCCGAGTTTCTCCGTTTCTTCCCGCGAAGTCGTTCCTACATACGCGCGCGCCGGATCATCCATTGTGCGCAGGCTTTGCGGCCATTCGAATCCCGGCTTGTCCCACCCACTCGGCAATTCCATCGCCGCGCCCGTGATGCTGCCGTCGGACTTGTGCAATAAAGCGGTATGGCCCAAAAAATACTGCGGGTAACCGCCGCCCACGACCGCCAGTTCGACTCGTCCGTCGTCGGCGATTTTCTTCACTTCATAGCCAATTTCATCCATGTGTGCCACGAACGCCAGACGTGGCGTCTTCCCAATGGGCTTCTCGTCGCCCAGATGCAAGATCAAATTTCCGGCATCGTCGGTCTGCGTTCGCTTTCGCGCCCATTCTGGTAGCAGCTCCTTCACTTTTTCACGGACTGCCGCTTCGTGTCCGCTTGCTCCGTAAGCCGTCACCAGTTCCGCGATCGTACCCGGAAAGTGCTGGTACGCCGAATATTCCGGCATTATTTCTTGGTTCGAATCAACCCCGCCGTAAGCCGCCAGCAGCCCAAACAGGCTCGCTGCGTCCTTACTGTTCACCGTCTCGGCAGGCGTTTCCGCCCAAAGCGTCGGCACTCCAATTTCAACAGTTCGCTTCGGATACTCCGCGCCAGGCACGTAGCCGGCGATCCGCGGCAAGTTCGCGGAGACTGTCTTCACCGGAATGTGTTTTGTCTCTGCAAGCGACTTGAGTTCGCCCGCAAAATCCGCATCGCCCCCCTCCGCGGACGCCGTCCCAATCAAAACTCCGCTGCCGAGTTTTTGCGCAATCACCGAACTGCCGCCGGTGCTGCCATCCGCAGGCGGGTGCGCCGCGACGTGTCCCACAAAGATCATTTCGTCGGGATGAATTTCGGTCAGCAGCCGGTTCATTCCTCGCGCTCCGGTCCAATGTTGCGCAACAAACGCTACGGTAAGCGTCCCCTTAATTTCATTTGGCCGCGCTTTCTCAAGCAGCCCCAGCGCCGCGAGCAACGCCGTCCTGTCTCCGGAAGATTGCCCGCTGATCTCCTCTCTGCCGACCGCCAGCAAATTTCTTTGTGTAGCGACTGCATCAAGTACGTCCACACCCGCGCCAGCAACTTCCGCTGCGCTTTTTGCTCCAATGTCCACGAACAATTCGTCAGGATGATTCATTTTCGGTCCGCCCACACGCCCTGGTTGCAGGTGAACGCTCAACCCCGCAAAAACTCCATTCAGCCGCTTGCCACCGCGCGTAAACACCCAGACAGGCTGCGCGAAATTCAACACATCGAAAACTGGAGTGACAGCGGCCTGCGGCAACCGTTGCACGCGCAAATATCCGTCCGCCGTAATTCCGCTCACCACGTACCCGGGTTCGTCCATCGCCACGGCAACCAGTTTATGCGGCGCTCCCTTTCCTATCGTGACGTAGACATTTCCTAAGTTGTCGGTCTTAGGCCCCAGGGCTTTCACTCGTTCGCCGATCGCTGCTGCCAGCCGCTCCTCATGCCCCGATACCGCGATGGGAAGAGTTGAGTCCTCCGAAGTCTTCCGCTTAGTTGCTGTCTGAGTAGTTGCGAGCTGAGAAAAAATTAACAACGCTCCAGTAGCAAGCGACGTTCGAACAAACATCTTTTGCGTCATTCCTACCCCCGTGATGCGAAAAGTGCAGCACATAAGTTACATGAATTCCTATGTTTCGCGGGGCCGTCTTGCACAGGTAGCAGCCCGGAACAGGAGCGGCAATTGTGTGTCAAAAAATCGTTGCGCCACAATTTGCGAAGATTCGCGATCTGACTGAGCCATCCGATCTGAGATTGCCGCCAACTAAAATAACCATCGCAAAGAGTAGCCGCAGCGCGAAAATAGCCGCAGTTTTACTGCATTGGAGCAGCCCGGCAGGTGGGTGACAGTTTGTACCGGCCTTGGAAGGAGTGTTCGGTAATGGATGAGCGTGTTCGCTTCGTTGCTCGAAGGCGAGAAGATGGCGGTCCTATGTCGGGAGTTCGCTATCTTTCGCAAGACCGGCTACAAGATTGAGAAGTGGAGTATCTTGCGCGCTTAGCTGTTTCCTAGGGAACGTTTTCACGAGCGCACTTTCGCTCTACTCTTCGATTTTGTGCTCTTCCATCTTGTTGTACAGCAAACGCCGATTGATCTGAAGACGGCTTGCAGCCTCAGACTTGTTGCCGCCGGATTCCTTGATCGCTTTCTCGATCAATCGCTTCTCCAGGGCAGAAATCGATTTGTGAAAAGGGAGAGACATGAGGTCGATTTCTAACTGCCCGTGATCGCCATTGTTTTCAGGTCTGGTGGGAAAGTGTTCCGGCATCACAACTCGCCCACGAGTCATTAGCACCGCCCGCTCGACCATGTTCTCGAGCTCTCGCACATTCCCCGGATAGAAATAGTTCTGAAGCATCAGAATCGCGTCGTCCGAGAAACCAATTGCGGGGAATCCGTTCCTGTCGCTGTAAAAGCGCAAGAAATGCTCTGCCAAAGGAACTATATCGGACCGCCTTTCGCGAAGCGAAGGAATAGGAATGCGAACGACATTCAACCGATAGTAGAGATCCTCGCGAAAAACCTTCTCGCGGACAGATGCGTCGAGGTCTCGATTAGTGGCGGCGAGAACGCGAAAATTACCGCGAATTGTTTCGGTGCCACCGACTCTTTCAAACGTCCGTTCCTGTAAGACCCGCAGCAACTTGGACTGAAGACTTGGCGATAGTTCTCCAATTTCGTCGAGGAAAATGGTGCCCCCTTCAGCCATTTCGAAGCGACCGATTTTCCGACTCGTAGCTCCGGTGAATGCGCCGCGCTCGTGGCCGAACAGTTCCGTTTCCAGAAGAGTGTCCGGCAGTGCGGCGCAATTGACGACGACGAAGGGCTTATCCTTGCGCTGGCTGTAATCGTGAATGGCCTCCGCCACCAACTCTTTACCGGTACCGGATTCGCCGCAGATCAGGACGGTCGAGTCCGTCTCCGCCACCTTCCCGATCATGATGAACACATCCAACATGGCCG
>Ga0210406_10007193_pt1 | contig 11384 bp, 3 predicted proteins | sample IncBWC30MmetaG_FD_155454 | JGI IMG/M metagenome (GOLD analysis project Ga0210406, IMG submission 155454) | Forest soil microbial communities from Barre Woods Harvard Forest LTER site, Petersham, Massachusetts, United States - Inc-BW-C-30-M | ecosystem: Environmental > Terrestrial > Soil >... | reverse complement strand
GCTGGGAACCCTGACACTAATCTCAGTAGGCTTTGAGGTTGTCAGCCTTGAGATTGTAGCGAGTAACTCGGCCGCCGGATCGAGCCGACTCAGAACTCGGGTCCGCTATCAACTGGCGGGCTCGGGCCCCGACTTCTATCGGGAGCAGCGAATTGGGCATTGGGAACTCGAGTGGGAGCGCACGGCGTCGGACGAGTATCGCGTGCTCGCTTGGCGGGCGCAGGGCGAAACACGCAGCCGCGCGCGCGACCCGATTTTTGCGGACATCACGGAGCACGCTTTCGCCACCAGTCCCTCGTATGGGGCGCAACTGTGCAAAGGCACCGACTACTGGCGTACTGTCCTCGATGCGGCCTGTGGTATCGACATCTACGGCCACAACGGCGTCTCGACCGGGGACATCGATGGCGATGGATATGACGACCTTTACGTTTGCCAACCCGCGGGCCTGCCGAATCGACTGTATCGCAATCGCGGAGATGGAACGTTTGAAGACATCACGGAGGCGTCGGGAGTGGGCCTGCTCGATAACACGGCTTGCGCGCTGTTTGTGGATGTCGACAATGACGGCCGTCAGGACCTGATCGTAGTGCGCACGACCGGGCCGCTGTTGTTCGTGAATCAGGGAGAAGGACGCTTCCAGCAGAAGCCAGATGCCTTCAAGTTCGCCACGCCTCCGCAGGGAACGTTCACTGGCGCGGCTGCCGCCGACTATGATCGCGACGGCTGGCTAGACATTTACTTCTGTCTATATGTCTATTACCAGGGCACGGATCAATACAAGTATCCTTTGCCTTACTATGCCGCCGAGAACGGCCCGCCCAACTTTCTGTTTCGCAACCAGCACGACGGCACTTTCCGCGACGTAACCACCGAGACCGGCCTGCAAAAGAACAATACGCGTTACAGCTTTTGCTGCGGCTGGAGCGACTTCAACGGCGACGGCTGGCCTGACCTCTATGTGGTCAACGACTTCGGGCGCAAGAACCTGTATCGCAATAACGAAGACGGAACGTTCACCGATGTGGCGGCCGCTGCTGGCGTTGAGGATATCGGCGCGGGCATGGGCGTTTGCTGGCTCGACTATGACAATGACGGCGCGCAGGACTTGTATGTCGCCGACATGTGGACCGCGGCCGGCGAACGCGTGTCGATGCAGGATGCCTTCCAGAAAGGCGTGCCCGAACCGATTCGCGCACTCTACCGCAAGCATGCGCGCGGCAACTCACTCTTTCGCAATCGCGGGGACGAGACCTTCGAAGATACGAGCGCCGCGGCCGACGTGGAGAGGGGGCGCTGGTCATGGTCCGCCGACGCTTGGGATTTCGATCACGACGGCTTTCCCGACTTATACGTTGCGAATGGCATGGTCTCCGGCCCTAAGCGCGAGGACTTGAATAGCTTCTTCTGGCGGCGCGTGGTCGCCCGCTCGCCGCGTGAGGCAAAGCCCTCGCACGAGTACGAGCAAGGCTGGACCGCGCTGAACGAATTGTTGCGTTCCGACTACAGTTGGAGTGGCTTCGAGCGAAATGTCTTTTTCGCGAACAATCGCGACGGAACATTTTCCGATGTTTCGGCCTGCGTGGGTCTCGACTTGCTCGAAGACGGACGTTCGTTTGCGCTGGCCGATCTCGATCACGATGGCCGCCTGGAAGTTGTACTGAAGAACCGCAATAGTCCACAACTGCGGGTGCTAAAGAACGTGATCCCCGATCTCGGACCGTCAATTACAATTCGCCTCACGGGCAGCAAAAGCAACCGCGATGCGATCGGCGCGGCCGTCACGGTTGTCACTGGGACGGGCAAGCAGACAAAGATGGTGCAGGCCGGCTCAGGCTTTCTCTCGCAACACAGCAAGGAACTGCACTTCGGGTTGGGAGAAACGAAAGGACCGGTGCGCGCCTCGATTCGCTGGCCGAATGGGCTTGTACAGGATCTCGATGCCCTGCCGGCCAATCACCAGATTCGAATACAAGAGGGGGTCGCAGGTTTTCGCTCCGATCCGTTTCAAAAAAGCAACGCGCCAAATATTTCTCCGAAGAACCAGGGAGCAGAACCACTGCCGACAGTTGCCGAAACCTGGCTGCTTACTCCCGTCGCCGCACCGGATTTTTCCTTGCCCGAGCTTTCCGGAAAGACTTACACGCTGAGCGCCATTCGGGGGCGAAACGTTCTGCTCAACTTCGTGAGCTCGCAATCGCAAACATGGCGGGACGAGTTCAAGGCCATCGATCAGGTCGCTCAACTCGGTTCGAAGCAAAACCTGCAAGTGCTCGCTATCAACTTCGCAGATTTAACCGAGGTGACGGAGGCGCTCCCCTCATCAGGAGTCCCCATCCTGAAAGGCAACGACGATGTCGCTGAAGTTTACAGCGTTCTGTATCGTTATCTCTTCGATCGCCATCGCGAAATCCCGCTGCCCACTTCGTTCTTGATAAATGCCGCAGGAGAGATTGTTAAGATATATCAAGGCCCGCTCAATCCACAACAAGCCGTGCAAGACTGTGTGCAGATACCTGCTACGCCTTCGCAGAGACTGACAAAAGCGCTCCCCTTCCCGGGCATCATCGACTCTTTGGATTTTCCGCGTAATGCTCTCTCATTCGGCTCTGCGTATTTTCAACGCGGATATTTCGACCAGGCCGAAGCGTCGTTTCAGCATGCATTGCGAGACAATCCGCAGAGCGCCGAGGCGGAATACGGATTGGGCAGTGTGTATTTGAAGCAGTCGAAGTTTGCCAAGGCGCGAGCCACTTTTCTGCGCACAACCCAGCTTCGCTCCGCCTATCCGGATACCCTGCCCGACGCCTGGAACAATCTCGGTCTGCTCGCGACCCGCGACGGCCTTATGACGGACGCGATCCAGTATTTCCAAAAATCCCTCGAACTCAGCCCCGATCACATGGTGGCGCTGGTCAACCTCGGCAACGCGTACCGCCAGCAACGTCGATGGGATGATGCGTGCGCCATATTCGAGCGCGCCGTCGCAGTTGGCCCGCAAGACCCTGAAGCCAGCTACGGTCTCGCCATGGTCTACGCACAACTGAACGACACGAGCCACGCTTATGAATATCTGCAGAAGGCGCTCGCGCTGCGCCCCGTATATCCAGAGGCGCTGAACAATCTCGGCATTCTTTACTTGCGAACGGAGCAGCGGGACAAAGCAGTGGCAAGCTTCGAGGAGTGCATTCGCATCGCGCCTGACTTCGATCAGGCTTATCTCAACCTAGCGCGAGTGTATGTCCTGGAGGGCGCCCCCGAGAAGGCGCGCAAAATTCTTCTTCAACTGCTGGCTCAGCATCCGGACGACGCGCAAGCGAAGGCCGCGCTTGCTCAACTTCCGCAATAGGCGGAGCTACTGCGCGCTGCGTGCAGCGGGCGGAGTCGGCGCCTTCATCAGATCGACGAGCATCTTGTAGAACTTTGGCAAGTCCACATCATCCTGCACCTCCACAGACTGAACGTCCATCTTCGGCCGGTCTTGCTCTGTCCAGTTGAGCGTATCGCCGTAACCCGCGCCGCGATCCAGATTCACGTCCATGTAACGGTGTTCTGTCTTGGTGATGAGCGTCGGATCGAGCCACGCCGCAGCAGCGAGTTCATCCCACAAATAGTTGTATTGGCCGAAGAGCTTGCCGTAGGTTCCGATGTAGCGCGCGGCGGGCGACGTGCCAGTCTTCATCTGGTCGAGCAGAGATTGGGTGAGCTGCGTCTTAACCGAAATATCGACCGTTGTGCAGACCATCTTCTTCCACGGGGCGCGCAAAACCATGTGCGCCGCTTCCGGATCGAACCAGAGGTTGAATTCATGCCGCGGATTGCTTTGGAACTCAGGGTCCGGAGTAATGGGGTTAAGGCCTCCGCCCATGAAGACCAGCTCTTTGGCGAGGCTAGCGAATTTCGGCTCGATCGCAAGCGCCAGCGCCAGGTTCGTCATCGGGCCACCTTCGTAGATCGTGATCTGGTTCGGATATTTCCGCACCATGCGGACGAGAAAGTGCGCCGCATCTTCATCGGCAGGCTTGGTGCTTGGCTTGCCCTCCGGGAACGATCCGAAATCGTCGGGCGGATGGTAAAACTTGGGCGTCCACGCACCCAGCCACACGTAAGAGCCATAGAGCTGCTCCGAAAGCTCCGTCTCGGCCTTACGCCGCACCAGTGGATACTCGGCACCCGGAACAACCGGAATGTCCGTTCGGCCGACCAGTTCGAGCATTCGTAGCGTATGAGCTACTTCTTCTTTCAGCCAGGCATCCCCGGTGACGACCGTGATCCCCAGCACCTCAGTTTGCGGTGACTGGATCAGCACCAGCATCGCTTGCTGATCGCTGCCGGCTGGGCCGGCGGCATCCTGATCGATGATGACCTTGCGCTTTTCTTGCGCGTGGCAGGCGAGGCATGCAAATAGCACGACGGCAGCGAACCCGCGAACCCGATCAATGTTCATCAGCTCTCCGAAAGCTCAGGATTGTAAACGGTTGCCTGCGCTTGCACCACCATGGAATCGCCCCTGCGCGAAGAGGTCAGAGAATTGCAGATCGCCCGTCCCGCGACTAGAATCGGGAACCAACCAGCTTCGCAAACGCGATCTTCCCATGTTCTCCTTCCCTTCCAGTCATTCGCGGAGCGCGATCTCAACGATTGCGGCAGTCCTTCTCTTGCTGGCTGGCTCACTACTCTCCGCTCAAACGCACGCCGCATCGGGCTCGGCAACCATCAACGGCATCGTGCGAGACGCCCATCAGAAGCCGGTTTCCGCTGCCCTGGTCACGCTGCAATCCGGATCGCAAACTGCGCAAACTACGCATACCGACGCAAAAGGCAAGTATGAGTTTGCTGCTCTGCCTGCAGGCAGCTACTCGCTGCGGGCCGAAGGTTCCGCGCTCGCAACCGCCAACGGATCGCAGATAACACTTGCAGACAGCGAGACCAAGCAACTCGACCTTGTGCTCGCCGCCCCCGTTTCATCAACCAAGAACGCCGAATTCTACGAGAAGCCCACCTTTATCGTGGCGGGGGTCTCCGAGAGCTCGGGCGCCGGAGTGCACGGCTCCACCACGACCGTGCGAAATGCGGATTCCCTTGCGAAGTCGACCGCGACCTTGGCGCAGGGGTCGAATCTCGCGCAGGAATCTCCGGTCGCCGATCCCGCGGCGACCGCCCAGAGACTGCGGAAAGAGATCGCGACCAACGATCAGGCCGAACTTCACAACCGGCTCGGCCACGCGGAAGAAGAGTTGGGCCATGCGTTCGAGGCCCTGCAGTCGTTTCAGCGTGCAGCTGAAATGGACCCCAGCGAAAGCAATCTCTTCGACTGGGGCGTCGAACTGCTCGTGCATCGCACCGCCGAACCCGCCGCCGAAGTCTTCGCGAGAGGCACTCGACTCTATCCGAATTCGACGCGCATGCTGACTGCGCTCGGGGTTGCCGAGTACGCTCGCGGCTCCTATGAATCTGCGGTGGAGTGCCTCTGCGAAGCTTCCGACCTCGATCCCCGCGATCCGAACCCATACATCTTCCTCGGCAAAATGCAGAACGCCGAAGTAAAACGCTCTCCGAATACCCTGGCGAAGTTAGCTCGCTTTGCGGAGCTCTACCCGAATAGCGCCGAAGCCAACTACTACTACGCGGTTGCGCTATCGAATCAGCAGAACGGCTCGGGTGATGCCGGAAACAGCGCGCGGGCTGAGCGATTTCTGCAAAAAGCGATTGCGCTCGATCCGAAAATGGCGCTTGCTTATCTGCAGCTCGGAACTCTGTACGAGAGCCGAGAGCAATTTCCTGAAGCCGCGACCGTGTTCGAGCAGGCCGTCGCGCTCGATCAAAGCCTCGAAGAAGCCCACTACCGACTGGCCCAGCTCTACCGTCGCACGGGCGACGACGCGAGGGCGCAACGCGAACTCAAGGCTTACAAGCGTGCTGCAGATTCAACTAGCGAAGCAGCCGAACATGATCGCAAGCAGGTGCAACAGTTCGTGTATAGGCTGAAGACGCCCGCATCACCACCGGCCGCCAGATAGTTCGTTGCCGGCTACACCTGACTGCCCAACCCTGACAGCCTATGGCGCATCCGCCACGCAGCGAAAGCCAATGGTCCCCGCGCGATCCCGCCCCGGCGACATGAGCAAATACTTATGGTGTTCATCGAGTCGGTAAGTCTGCGGGAAATACCACACCGAGCCGCGCGGTTCGTATGCGGCCCCACCTCGAACAATCGCCGCTCTCGTGTGCGGATCGCGATATTCGTCCGTCCATTGCGAGACGCTGCCGATCATGTCCATTAGGCCGAACGGACTCGCGCCCGCCGCGATTCCCCCAACATCCGCCAACGGCCCCATCGCGGGCCCGTGATCCACTCCAGGCACCGCCTGCGGATTCCAATTGTTCCCCCAGGGATACGCACGACCGTCGGAAGACTGCGCCGCATATTGCCACTCCCACTCATGCGGCAACCGCTTCCCACTCCACGCCGCATACGCGCGCGCATCTTCGATCGAAACCCACGTCACCGGCTTGTTCTCCCATCCTACCGGATACATGCCATCCTTCCATGCGCGCAGGAAATTGTGATCATCCTTCGGACGATAGTGCGTTGCGTCCACAAACTTCTTGAACTCCGCATTGGTCACCAGCGTTCGATCGATAAAGAACGCATGCACGTGCATCTGGTGCCGGTGAAAGCGCCGCGGCGCATCTTCCCACGGATACTGTACGTCGACTCCGGGATCGTTTCCTCCCTCAATCTCAATGCCGCTCACGCGAAAGTCGTAATTGCCTTCTGGAATGCGCACCATGCCCGCAGGCGCTGACGACGCAGGCTTGGTGGTTGAAATCTCGACCACGCTTTGTGGCACGGCCTTCCACTCCCGCGAGTAGCTACCGAGCGGACGCTTCGATCGCTTCGCCATGAACGCAAGCAGCGACTGCAGGTCGGGCGTGAAACTTGCTTCGGTCGCAAACACTGCCCCGTACCCATGACCGTCCAACTCGAAACTCAGAACCACATCAGTACCGCGCTCTGTAGGAGTCAACTCGCGCCCATGCCAAAGATCGTAGTAATGCACGCCGGGGCGCTGGGGCACAACGAGTTGCTCCCCCATAACCTGGTATTCATTGCGGTTGACGATCGTCCACAGCGTGCCCGCATGTCCGGGAAACCGGCTCGCAAACACACCAGCTTGTACGGTCGGCGCATGCGGTTCCCAATCCGCGCTGCGCAGATTTTCCGCCATCGCGCGTTCGATGCGTGTGAAACGTAGGAGCGCCTCCGCGTCAAACTGATTTGTCTCGTACCAGAAGCCCCACAGATTCTCGAGCGTGGCGTACCCTTGCCCGTTGAAGAAGGCATGCTGCAGACTGTCGGTCTTATCGCGTGTGAAGCGGTCCGTTACGTTCACAGTGTGGCGCGGCTCCATCCATTTGTTCTTACTGACCATCGGTACAAACGGATACGGCTTCCCTTCCCACGTCACCCAATCGTTCCAACTGATGTTCGCCCAGGCAAGCGATTCATCACGCGGCTGAAACTGGGGCTCGAGCGCCAAGGGATGCCCGATCGCATCCGAAGCCTGCCGGAACTGCGGAGGCACGCTCTCGAGCGTGTCGAAGTTGATCCCATCTGCACCAATGTCCTTCAGCAGTTGCGCCATCGTCACCGATGCAGCCGCGCCCTCATCGCGCGTACCCGTGTCCCAGGCGAGATAAGGGAAAAACACGCGTACGCCACGGGCATGAAACTGCTCAACCATTTTGCGAAGCCCGGAAATCCCGCCAGGCAAGTCGCGCAGCAGATCGAACTGGTTGCGATCATCCACGCCAAGGTTGGGATAAACATGCCAGATGAGCACCGCATCAATCGGCCCGATCCGGCTTTCAGTCTCGGCCAGGAAGCGATCCACCGTGTACTCACCCTTGTCGAGGTCATACAGACTTCGATCCCAGATCAGTAGCTGCACCTGCGAGAAAACATGCTGTGTCCACTCAAGTTCCGGGCGCTCGAACTCCGACCCGCGATAGCGCAGCAGGGTGCGCCGGTCATTGCGCCATGCCTTCAGCCCCACCAGCCAACTCGCCGGGTCAGAAGGAGAGGACGGCCCCGAGAAAAACACTTCGCTGGGCGGTGGAGGCTCGGTGAGATTCATGACACCTGTGTGGGATACGAGGTCGTGCCGCGCACGCCACTCATCTCCAGCGGAAGTACCACACATCAGAAAAAGAACTGTAAGGCATGAAGCCCGTTGCAGAGTCGTAGCTCGGATCATCGGAAAGTTAGGTCCCACAGTGATGGTATTCGAGTGGAGAGCAGGGTGTCACGGCTGGAGACCACCAAACGGGGAGTCGCGAATGTCGCGGTTTCCGTACAAAAAAGAGGAGACGATTGTGGTCGCCTCCGCCTAATAGAAAGCAAACGATCCGGATCTCCCTAGAAATCTAGCCGGAGGGCGAGCTGAACCACCCGTGGATTGTTGACCGTCCCGTTTACTACCCCAAAGCTTGACGGGGCGCTGATGTCCTGCATCCCGCTACCACCACCCTGTAGATAGTATTGAGGGTGATTGAACAGATTGAAGAACTCCGCCCGGAACTGCATACGCATTCCTTCACGCCAGGGGAGCGGGAAGTTCTTGATGGCAGAAAAATCGGTGTTTACAAATCGAGGCCCCGAAACGGGTGCCCGGGCTGAATTACCGAGTTCGCCAGGCGCTGCCTCCTTGAATGCGCACGGGTTGAACCAGTTTTGAAGAGTGTGAATCTTGGCTGGCGCCGGGCATGTTGGATTTGCTGCGACCGCCCCCGCTTTGTTGGGATCGCCGACCTGGTCGGGGCGGTTCAAACTCGAGCCGTTCCACTGGAAGTTCACTCCCGAGCCATTAAATAGTCCGTTGTTGCTGTCCACCACAAACAGTGGGAAGCCCGACGTGATCTTCTCGATCAGTGTCACCTGCCAGTTCCCGAGCGCAGCGTTGGTGACGCCGTGCCAATCACTGCCAAACTTCTTCCCCTTGCCGAACGGCAGATCGTAAAGAATGCTGGCTGTGAATGAATCATTCAGGTTGATCTGCGACAGGCTCCAGTCGAGTTTCTGTGCACCGGGCAGGGGCCAAAACATCGCCCCAGGGAACGTGCCGGCGCCATCGGGGAAACCGGAATCGAAAGTGCGCGACCAGGTGTACCCAATCAATGCATACAGGCCGTGCTGGGAGCTCTTCGTTTCGGCCTTCAGTTGCATCGAATCGTATCGCGCGTGACCTGCGTCGGTGATATTCGCCATCACGCTGAACGGCGAGAAATTGTGGTTACCGAACGTATATGGAGGGTTGAATGCGGTTCCACCTGGACCGCAACCGAGCGTGTAGCCTGGGGTAACGCCACAAGCCGCTGGAGAACCAACGTTCAGGTTTTGACCGTCCATCAGGATGTGGTTGGCGCGTGATCCGGCATAGCCAGCCGTAAGCACCACGTTGCCCGGAATCTGGCGCTCGATGTTGAGGTTGAACTGCTGAACTTGCCCCTGCTTGAAGTTGAGATTCTGTGACTCAATGGTTCCGGTGAAGGCATTCGGATCGGTCAAGGAGGTAATTGGCTGAAGATTCGGTTGAACGAAACCGTACTTCAAGCCGCAATTCACCGGCGCTGACGCGGTGGCATTCCCAAATGGGCACGGATTTCCTGCGAAGAATCCGAACTGATCGGCTTCCGCGTAATACGGAGGTGCTTGCCAAAGCCCCTGAGCTCCCTGATTCCAAGCGGAGTCGTGATAAATCGCATAGCCTGCTCGAACTGCGGTGTTCGGACTTCCAAAGGGCTTCCAGGCCAAGCCAATTCGCGGTTCAAGAGCGGACTTGTCAAACTGGATGCCAACACGCCCATCGGTGTGGACGCAATTGTCGCAAGCCGGGTCGATCGGAGATTTACCCGCAATCAGGAACTGGCCTGTCTTGAAGTTGAAGTTTGCCTGCCGATTCTGCGATTCCGTTATTGGAGTGACTAAGGCCCAAGCCAGACCGATATTCAAAGTTAGATTGGGGGTAACGCGCCAGTCGTCCTGGACAAAGGGACGATATATTTTCCAGCGCCTCCCTGTGGTCGCACCCAGGAACGTCTGGTCATGGATTGCGCCCCCGACCTGTCCGAGTAACAAGTCAGCTGCGCTGTCTCCGGTGAACGAGCTCGCGCCGCCGCTCAGAATAAAGAACCCATCCTGGAAACCGTTCGTTTCCACATTCATCTGGTTGAAGCGAACGCCAAGACCCACACGGACATCGTGCTTTCCGCGGATCATATCCAGCGTATCGGAGAATGAATAAACGTTCGTACCACCTTGAAAGGGTGCGAACCCGCGATCTCCCAAAGACCAGTATCCGGTTAACTGCGTTGAACTCAAGCCGCAGCTCATGCAGTCCTTCGTCGACTGCGACAATCCCGGAGGAGCGTTGGGGCAGCTGGCGTCCAGGTTGGCGCCCACAATTCCTATCTTCGCCGATAAGCAGCTCTTATCGCCGAACGTCAGAATGTGATTGAAGATCCGGTTGTAGCCAACGTTGGCCTGGTTGATGGTGTGGTCCGAAAAGAGGTGGGTTTCCGAGATCGCGATATTCCGCCCGTGATTCGTAATGTTTTGCGTACTCGCAAACGGGTTCTGCTCAGCAAACCCGGGGGAGCCGCCAGGCACGAAAGAAGTGGCCTGATCATAGCTGAACCGGGCAAAGACAGAGTCCTTACTGGAAAAGTTGTGATCTAAACGAACATCAAACGAATTCTCATCCAGTTTGCGAACGGGTACGTTCGCGAAGTTCGTCAGCGTCGAAGTATTCGCCGGACTCGTCTGTGGATACAGTTGAATCATCTGGGCGCCGATCGGATCGAACATGGCAGCCGGAATGATGTTGCAAGGCGTCCCTACTGGCTGCGATCCGTCGGCGTTTGGATTCTCGGGCGTCAAATTGCCGGGCGTCCCTGTGCAATAGAAGGGCGTTGCTGCGGAAGTTACATAGGGATTCGTCAGATTGTTGAACAACACTTGGTTGTTATAGGCAGGTTGGGGCACACCCCGCTGAAGACCAAGAGGATCAAGGGAGTAATCCCCATTCATCATGGCCTGGGTGGGTACCAACCCGATAAAAGGTTGGCCGTGGCGCTGGTGCTTCCCCTGGTAGTCCACGAAGAAGAACGTCTTGTCCTTCTGGATCGCTCCTCCGAGCGAACCGCCAAACTGGTTGAGATTGAACTGCTCGCGGAACGCAGCAAAATGGCTACGAGCGTCCAGCGACGTATTGCGGAAGTATTCAAACAGCGACCCGTGCAGCGCATTCGATCCAGACTTGGTTGTGACCAGCACCGTCGGACCCGCGCGCGTTCCGTACTCCGCCGAGTAGTTGTAGGTG
>Ga0210406_10007192_pt1 | contig 11384 bp, 8 predicted proteins | sample IncBWC30MmetaG_FD_155454 | JGI IMG/M metagenome (GOLD analysis project Ga0210406, IMG submission 155454) | Forest soil microbial communities from Barre Woods Harvard Forest LTER site, Petersham, Massachusetts, United States - Inc-BW-C-30-M | ecosystem: Environmental > Terrestrial > Soil >... | reverse complement strand
CGCGCCCGCGGCAAGAATCGCCAACAAAGGCATGAGGTACACCGCCGTGGGGTTGTGCATGGTCGGCGCCGTGGAGTAGGCCGCCGAGCGATTGAACCACGAGCTTTGCCGGCTCAAAAGAACCAAGCCGCATGCCACGGCAATGAATGCGATCCAGCCGGCCTGGGAATGAAAGCCGTACACGGCGACATCCGGGAAGCCTGCATTTCCGATCAGAATCAGCGTGGCGATTCGCAGTACGTTGAGGCCGAAACTGGCCGCGACGCCGGCCGGTATCAATAAGAGAGCTCGCGGAAATATGTATTCGCGCCGGAAGTAGAGAAGCCACGCGCAGGAGAAAGCGAGAATCAAGCCCACTCCCTCGAGGCCCGAACACCCTTCGACTATCTGCACGGCAAAGTGATCGGTGCCGAACACCAGGGTGAGCGGATCGGCGGCAAGCGCGGGAAGGATGGGCGCGAGCAGGCGGCGCACCAGCTCGAAAGTTAGTGCCGCCGTCGGCTCCCACAGCCGCTGCGAGAGTTGCATTGCGCCGGTGCCGAGCAGTGCCGCAATGGCGGCGTAGCACCAGATCGCGCCGAGGGCGCGCATCGCAGCTTGCCAGAGAGCGAGGGGAGCCATGATCAATAGAGCTGTCAGCACTGCGCAAGCCGCGATCAAGATCCAAAGCATCGTCAATGCCACAAGTGCCGCATCGGTGGCAGTGTCGCGGTACAGTAGATAGCTCAACGGCGCCAGCGCGGCGACGAGCACGAAATGTCCAACCATCCAGCCAATGCGTATCGGTGTCGCCCGAACGGCATCGTCAGTGGCCATCAAGTTCCGCCAGCCCCGAACGTAAGTAAATAGTGCGAGTGCGGCCGCAAACGCCACCAGAAACCGAAAGCCCAGATGTTGGGCGGTCCGCAGCGCGGCACCGAAACCTTGAGCGGCTTGCGCAGGTTGAAAATTCACGAATCGATGGAGGAAGATTTTCTCGCCGCAAAATGTAACAGCAAGAATTACGAGGCGCGCGGCGAGTCCGAGCCGTGACCTGGCGAAAGAACCTATTGCAGTCGGAGACCGAATGCTCTAATCCCGGCCGCCCACGTCATGAATGAAATTCATGGGTAGATTGATAATCGTGAAATACACACGGACTGCGCCACGTCCAAATCCGTGAGATTCAGCACGACTTTGTCGAACATCGCAGCAGGCCCCAGGGCTGCAAGGCGGACCAGGAGCTCTGCTCGCGTGTTTGGCGCCGAAGGCGCCACTGCCAGTGAATTTCCGCTCATTATTTGCCAGTTTACCGCTAATATTCGAACCGCGCTGCGACGGAATCATGAGTACTGTAAGCTCAACTGGGCTAGTGCACCCATGTTAGCAAGCAGCCACAGGCGGTCGTCTGGCCGGATGCGCGGCTTTAATCTTATGCACACAGAACAAGACAAGCAATCGGATGCTGTTACGGTGGCGCGCGGGGCATCTTCGGTCGCAGCGATCGTGTTGGCGTTTTCTCGCTTCGAGACTCTGCAGCAGCTGGTCACGGCGCTCAAGGAACAGACCCGCCCACCGGATGAAATCATCGTCATCTACCAGGGTAGCCGCGAGGATATCGCAGCCTGGCTGCAGGCACAAAGCGGCTTGACCTACATCCGGCAGCACAACAAGGGCAGTGCGGGCGGCTTCTGCACCGGCATTGAAGAAGCTATCCGCCGCGGCCACGGCTGGAGCTGGATCTTCGACGACGATGCCATTCCAAAACCCACGGCGCTCCAGGAATTGGTGCAAATACCGTACTTCTCGCGCGGCGAGCCGATGTTTCTCGCCAGCCGCGTTGAGGATCGGCACGGCAAGACCTACATGTCGCCGCAGGCCGCGGATGCGAATCGCTGGTATGCAACGGTACTTCAGGAAAAATGCGTGGAAGTCGTCGGCGCGTGCTGGCTCGGTCTGCTGGTTAATTCTGCAGCAGTTCGCAAATACGGACTGCCCATCGCCGAGTTCTTTTTATGGGAAGAGGATCTGGAGTTCACCACGCGCTTGGCGCGCCATGGCCCCGGCTATTGCGCCATCAACAGCGTGATCGTGCATTACCAGGATCCGAGCTTCGACCCCTTCGGCAAGGATTTCGTCAAGTACGCTCACTATGCGCGCAATCGGGTGGCTCGCGCCAAACTCGAGCCGGGCTCGGCGCTCGGCAAGATGCTGCGTACCGCACGGCGTGTCGGACATTTCACTACGTTGATCGCCAAGCGCAAAGCGCCGCTGCGGGCCATGCCGTGGGTGATTCGCGGCGTCTTTTTCCGGCCGCGGGTGCGCTATCCGGCGGAATGAAGCTGCAGGCGGCCGATATCGCGTTGCGAATCACTGCACTGGAAGGCAGGAAGTTCTAGCCGTGGCTGCCGGTGACGGCGGCTATCACGGATGTAACCGGTCTATTTTGAGCCGCACTGGGTACGGCTATCGGCCGCCGTAAGCGCAGCTCGATGCGCGGCAACAGCAGGAAAATACGAGGGCCGCGCAGCAGGTATCGCTTCGCCAGTCTCTTTGGGTTGTGGGCGAGCCGAAACAGCCATTCAAATCCCAAATCCCGGATCCAGAGCGGTGCGCGTTTCTCTGCGCCGGTTATGAAATTGATGGAGGCTCCTATGCACAGTGCAAGACCGCGGGCGACGCCACGCTCTTGGAGTTTTCGAGCGACAATTTCCTGCTGTGGCGAACCGACGGCCAAAAAGCAGAATCTGAAGGGGCTCGCCGCCTCGATCGCGCGCAGGCACGATTCGACCGCTTCATCGTCGTGTATGAAATTCATAGGCGGATCGATATAGCGCAGAGCTTTGAGCCCGAAACGGATCCGAAGCTCTTGAGCCTGTTCGGCGCTGCCACCCACCATCACCGCCACATCGTTTGGTTTGATTACGCGGGAAATGAGTGCCGCCGTCAGATCGCTGCCCGGAGTCACGCGATGACGCCGCCGCTTGAACAGATGGATCAGATGGGCCAGAAAATGGCTGTCCAGGAATACATAGGTCGCTTGCGCATACAGGGCGCGAAATTCGGGATCGTGATAGTGGCGGATCACGTGATCCACATTGGGCGTGACCACGTAGCCGTAACGATCGGTGCCGAACGCACTCACGATATCGCGTGCCTCGCGAAGGTCGTAGTCGTCGATAGACAGGACGTTAGTCATATCAGGCCGGAGTATAGGGAGAGAACTCGGCCCGATTTGAGGCGCCAGTCTCGTTTTGCCTATCGCCCAACTAGCGCCCCGTCGGTCGGGCATATCGTGTCGCCTCCATTTTCTTTCTTCGTGCGAGCGAAGGATGATGATAGCAAACTATGTCGCTAATCGACGACAAATATGGCCCAATGCATTATGCTGCGTTGCTCATACGAAATCTCTTTAGTTTCCAAAGCGTTTCGCCGGAAACTTCTTAAAGTAGTCGAACATTGACTCAAAATATGTTTTATGTTTCGGCATATTTCGGCAAATGGATACTCCCGGGCGGCAGCCGTGCCTACTTAGCCGCTTCACTCATGAGTATCTGCGGTGTAAGCGCGGTATGGGCGGCATCCGGCGCGAACCAAACTTCGCCGCTGGGAATCAACTTGGAAGCGGTGAGCAATTCAAGCGCCGAACAGCCGTTTTTGGATATCTTCAAGACAAGCTCGGGCTGGACACCGCAGACAGGCTCCGGTCAGGCTACCGGCGAAGAAAAATATTTGGATCTGAATGCGAATGGTTGGCCGATCAATTTGACGGCAGCACGCGAGCCAAGTCCGCAACGATTTACTCAAGTAAGTACGCTGTTGCTTCATGATTTGCCGAATACGGCAAATGGCCCTTACCCGGCCGGGCGATATATCGTGAGGTATCTTGGCGAGGGCACTATCACCTATGGCGGCGACTCAGCCAAAGACACTAAGCGATCACGGCCGGGAAGGGACGTGATCGATGTGCCTACACCGACTTCCGGCGGCGGCATCCTTATCACAATCACGAGTACCGATCCGAGGCACACAGGCAACTACATACGCAATATCCAGCTCGTTCAAGCAGAGCAAGAAGACGCCTTACGGGCAGGGGATGCATTCAACCCGGTTTTTTTGAATTTGTTGAAAAACTTCCGCGTGTTGCGCTTCATGGATTGGTTCAACACCAATAACAGCAAACTCTCGTCGTGGTCGAATCGACCTTTGATGACTGGCGCAACTTGGGCCTCCTCTGCCGGCGTGCCGTACGAAGTGGCATTGAAACTCGCGAATGCGATTTCTGCCGATGCTTGGCTCAACATTCCGGTGATGGCCGACGACAACTATATTTCGCAGCTCGCAATCCTGGTCCACGCTCAATTGGGCCGTTCTCAAAGGGTCTATGTCGAGCTCAGCAATGAGGTCTGGAACGGCAGCTTTTCCCAGTGGAGCTACGCGAATTCCCAGGGCAAGGCACTGTGGCCCGGGGCAGGTCGGCATGCGGACTATGAAGGCAACTGGTATGGAATGAGGACTGCCCAATCCTGCGACATTTGGAAGTCAGTTTGGGGAAGCGACTCATCGCGCGTGGTCTGCGTTATGGGCGCCCAGGCGGCCAATCCAAGAGCGGCCGCTGAGGCTCTGGATTGTAAGCTCTGGAGCGGATCTCCGTGCGCCGCGCACAACATCGGGGCGGTCGCCATTGCACCGTATTTTGCCGATCACGTTCCCTCAGCATGGGCCTCTGAGCATGATGGAGGCCTGAACATGCTGTTCGCATCGTTCACCTCCCGAAACGATCCGAGCGTTCCGATTGGAGGATGGCTGGGTCAGGCCTTAAGCTGGGTAGCCGCATACTCGGCGGTAGCGGCGAAATATAAACTCCCACTGATTGCCTATGAGGGAGGGCAATCTCTGGTGTCATATCCCGATGGAGTCGATGCCGACGGGGCCGGTTCCGCGCTTAGGAGGCTCTATGTTGCCGCCAATCGCGATGCGCGGATGAAAGCCGCATATCAATCCTACCTTCAGGGATGGAAGGCAAGAGGCGGGCGGTTATTCGTGCATTTCAACGATATATTCCCGCCCGGGCAGTACGGTGAGTGGGGTGCGCTCGAGTCCATCATGCAAACGACCGCACCGCTGACTAGTGCGCCGCCCAAGTGGCAAGCTCTGGAAAATTTTATCTCGGCAAATCCGTGTTGGTGGCCCGATTGCTGAGCGTGCGGCGAGGTGGGCTCATTTAGAATGCTTTTCGTAGAGGCGCACGAAATCACCGAATGTCACGGGAAATTTCATTTCCTGATCGGAATCGAAAGGATCGAATCCGACCGCGTCTTCCAGACGCGCAACGATCAGGGCAAAACTCAGGGAATCAAGTCCGGATTCCAGCAGCTTCAAATCATCCGAGAGATGTGCAAGCTTCCGCTTCTGTTCTTTGGCAACCTGCTCGAATTGTTCCGTAACGGTAGATCTGAGCGACATGAATGGACCTCTGCTAGGATGATAGAAATTCAAGTATAAGACCTTGCTTCATGAATTGCATTGTCGTCCTTATTGCGCCGGCGCTAACTGCCTGCCGGGCCCTTGTGCTCGATTAGTCGTGAGGTGCGTCCCACTAAGCGATTCAGGTGATACTCGATAAATCCCAGGAGTTGGGGAACCTTACCGATCATCAATAATCCGCCCGACGCTGCGGCGAATTTCCCACTCAAACCTGCGCGAAGTTTCCGTAGCGCAATCTGCAGAACATGCATGGGCCAAGCCAACAGGACAAGGCCAGCGATGAACCACCAATAGAGGCTCGCAAAGAGCGCCAGCGCTACGGCGCTGACGAGCACCAGGGGCATCACGCCGCCCCAAAACACGATGCTGTGAGTCGTATGCCGCCAATTCGGTTGGCGCGCGTCCGGATGACGAAACGCGAGCTCCGCATAGGCGTGTCCCGTCCGCCGAGTACGCTTCCACCACTGTGCGAAGCGGGTAATGTCCGCGTCGTGATACCCCATCTCTGCATCGATTCTGCGCAGCCGCCAACCGCATTTTCGCATGCGCATCGCCATGTCCGGTTCTTCGCCGGCGATCATCGTGGGATCATAAAAGTCCACTTGCCGCAGCGCCGATACGCGAAACAGTGCGATTCCTCCGACGATCGGCGCCTCTCCGACCGGCACATTCCAGTCATCATCACACAGGGCGTTGTAGATCGAGCGCTCGGGAAAGCGCTCTCGAAGCCGGCCATAGACCGCCGCGAGGTCCGGTTCGGCGCGAAGAGCCGCCAAGGCTGCTGGGATCCAGGCTTGATGGATTTCGCAATCGCCGTCGACCGTTTGAACGAACTCCAGTCGCGGGTTATCGGCAATCAGCCGTACCAGCCCGGCATTTCGAGCGCGCGCGGCCGTGAATTTCGGGGGTACCTCCAACTCTACCACCGTGACGCCCACGCTCAGGGCGTGCTCGACGCTGCCGTCCGTGGAACCCGAATCCACGTAAACGCGCTTCGGCGCGGAGCGCACCGAGGCGAGGCAGCGTACGAGACGTTTTCCCTCATTGCGGCCAATGACGACCAGCCCCAGATTTTCATAACCTGCGGCCGGCGCTGATTCAGTCATAGGAGCTCGGCTCATGATTCACAGGTACAGGACGATCAGATAGGAGAGCAATATAATCGCCTGGAGGGCCGAACAGTCGCCGGCCAGGATAGAAATCGCCGTTAGCTGGGCTTCTTGACATCTTCAAGAATATTAGCGGCTTATGACAATAACGTGTAGCTTCTTTATCAAAGCCGCAATTGGGATATCACGGCCGCCACTGAGTAATCCGGGATGAATACCATCGAAATTGCGGTCGTGATCGTGACCTACAAATCCGCCGAGCTGGCAATCGAGTGTCTGGCCTCCATCAATTCGGAGCGGGAAGCGCAAAGCCTGAAGATTCGCGTGGTCGTGGTCGACAATGCATCGGGGGACCTTCCGCAGATCGAGCAAGCTGTGGAGAGGAACGGTTGGTCATCCTGGGTGACACTGATCCTTGCGCCCAAGAACGGCGGCTTTGCCTATGGCAATAACCTCGGCATCCGCAGCGCTTTTGAGCTGAGCCGTCCGAATTACATCTACTTGCTGAATCCCGATACGCAAGTGCGCCCTGGAGCCATCGCAGCATTGGCTGCATTCCTGGAGAGGCACCCGCAGGTCGGCATTGCCGGCAGCAGCTTCGAGACTGAGGATGGCACGGACTGGCCGTTTGCGTTTCGGTTTCCGACGCTGCTCAGCGAAGTCGAGCACGGCGTGCAGCTGGAGCTGGTCACGCGTTGCCTTTCGCGCTGGACCGTGGCGAGACCGATGAATCCGATCGCACAGCCGACGGATTGGATCTCCGGGGCCTCGATGATGATTCGACCCTCCGTACTCAATGCAGTGGGCTGCCTCGATGAGAACTTCTTTCTGTATTTCGAGGAGACCGAGTTCTGTCACCGCGCCCGCCGGGCGGGCTTTCCCACCTGGTATGTCCCCGAAAGCCGGGTGATGCACATGATAGGGAAGAGCACGAATGTCCAGGAAAACACGCGCTTCAGCAAGCGTCTACCGGGATATTGGTTCGACTCTAGAATGCGGTATTACGCCACGACCCATGGCGTGCGAACCGGAGCTCTCATCGACATGGCCGCGATCGTGTGCAGTCTGTTGGGCCTGTTAAAGCGCAAATTACAGCGGCGGCCCAGCACGCCCCATTACATTCGCGATCTGCTGGCTCACAGCCCCCTGTTGCGGAAGAATCGGCGCCTTGCGCCGCTAAAGTCATACTTTCCGCCGGCGTAAGCGCGGCGCCCGACTCGACGGCGTCGTTTACTTTGCCGGGGCTTGCTGGAGCGCGGACGATGAGGGCGGGTCGGATGTATCCGCTGCGATATCGGCACGCATGAACAGCTCTTCGCTCAAAACGTGTTCCATGATGGACCGCGGTTCGCGGCGACTGAATATGTGATCGCCGCTTTCGACGATTCGCACACGACAGCGGTCTCCCAACCGGGACACCGCGGGACCGCCTTGAAGTTTCAATAAATCGATGCCCGGCTCGCCACGGGCGAATACGAACGTGACGCGAATGCCGGCGGCGACAATCCCCTCTAGCTCCCGCCCGAGATCTTGTGTCAATCGGACGCCCAAGCGCTGCCCGACATCCCTCAACATCGCCTCACCGGCAAGTCGAAGCCGCTGCAGATAAATTCCCACGATGCGTCCGATATCGACCTGGCCCTTGAAAATTCTCCGCCAAGCTTGAAGAGAAAACACCCGCCGCCGATACAGTCCGGGGTTGTGGACGACCTCGGACAGCTGGATCTGCTCGAGCGTCATTCCCTTCTTCCAAAAATAGTTCTGTGGGTTGACCATCAGTATACGATTGACGCTCACACCAGCCACCGCGGCGCGAAGTGCATGGTAAGCCCCGGAACACAGTCCCGCGAGAGTCATGTCGGAGATCGCGTAGCGTGACCGCATGAAGTCGATTGCGCTGCGAATGTCGTCTATCGCTTCGTCGGGGAAAACCTCATCATCGGATTTGCCGGCCCGCGTCGCACTGTCTCCGATACCGGCGAGATCCAACCGAAGGACATAGTACCCGCGCCGCGCCCAACGCCGCGCCAGGGAAACATACATGCGGCTCGCCCCGATGTGGAAGTCCGCGCCGGGGTTTAGGAGAATGACCGCTCGCCGGCGTTTCTCGTCCGCTCGCGGTTCGGTGACTATTCCGAACAGCGTGGCGCCCGAGGGTATGTATACCGGCCGTTCGGTAATCTTTGCGCGAGGGGATTCGGGGTCCTCCAGGGATAACTCCGCCACGCTCGACTGGTCAGCCGTCCGCTGCTCCGCCGTTTGGGGATCCACCGTCGAGTGTGTCTCAGGCCGCACGGCGACTGCAGTCAGCCAGTGCCGAGTCACGTCGATCATCGCCTGCGGCGCCGTGGCGAATTGCGGCGCGGTCATAGCCATCTCGATGAGACCCGGGAGAGCCTTGTATTCCAGTTCAATCCCGGCCTGAGAAAGCGATTCCGCCCAACGTTTGGCGGATGGAAGTTTGTCATTGTCGATGATGAGAATTGAGCGGACCGCCGGCGACGCGGACGCCTGCAGGTCCGCCGCCGCCAGTGATTGCAATGTCGCTTCAGATAATGAAAAACCACCGGCCTCCAGCACTTTCGGGGTCGCTCGACTCACCTCAGGATCGGCATCGGGACCGGCGGTTCCGCTCATTGCTGTACCGGCGAGCTGCGTCATGCGCAGCTCGCGGACATATCGCCGCCCGCTGACGACGGGTCCGATCAATACCAAGGATTCAACGAACCGGCATTCCGCTGACGCCAGCGCCGCAAGCAATGCACCGAGCCGAATTCCCAGCAAACATACTCGGTCGACGCCCGTTCGATGCCGAAGCTCGTGAATCGCCGCAATCACATCCTGCGTCCAGCGCTTGACGAGATCGGAGTTCTCATCGATGTCCGCGGAATCGCCGCTGCCCAAATAATCAAATCGCAACGTCGGAATTCCGGCGTCGGCGATCACTTCCCCGAATTCGCGCGCGCTGCGATGCGCGCAAATTGATTCATAGCCGAAGGGGCCGCAGATGACGACGCCGAGCTTCGGCTGAGACGGCATCGAAGGCTGATGCAACCAGCCGAATAGCTGATCATCGCCGGATTCGAAGTAAACGGCCCGGGCGATGCTGTTCCGGCTCGCGAGGCACGAATCAATGTGTGCATTTGCGTTCATCGTGTTTCGCGCCAACCCGTAAGCGTCCTACTCGATGAGTGGGGCCGGCGATCGGCAAGTCTTTTGAGAATTACGCTACGCGTGTCGGTGTTTGACCCAATTCCAATGGAGTAAGCTTCGCACATTAGACTATCCAGATCCATGCAACTCAACAATAATCAAAGGGTTGTCCTCGGGCGACGTTGAAATCGATCTTGAAAATCGCTTATTTCATCAACCAATACCCGAAGGTCAGCCATACGTTCATCCGCCGCGAGATCCTGGCGCTGGAGCGGCAGGGCTTCGATGTTCAGCGAATCGCGCTTCGCGGCTGGTCCGAGACAACACCGGATCTGGTGGACCGGCAAGAGCAGGCGAGGACTCGGTATATATTGCGCCAGGGCGTTTGGGGTCTCGTGCTTCCGGCCCTGCACACCATTATCTTATCCCCGGTAAGACTGTTCTCGGCGCTAGGTCTCGCTATACGCGTATCCCGGCGGTCCGACCGCCGCATTCTGCGTCGCCTGGTCTGTGTCGCGGAAGCATGCCGTTTGGTGTCGTGGCTGCGCGAGCTGAAGGTAAGCCGATTGCACGCACATTTCGGAACGAATTCGGCCGAGGTGGGCATGTACGCTCATTGTCTCGGCGGGCCACCCTTTAGTTTTACGGTCCATGGACCCGAAGAGTTCGAGTCACCGATGGGGCTGGCCGAGAAAGTGGGGGAGTCGGCATTTGTGGCTGCCATTAGCTCCTACGGCCGCAGTCAACTCTATCTTCGGTGCAGGACGACGGAGTGGCCGAAGGTTCAAGTTGTGCGTTGCGGCATCGAACCATCGTTTCACCGGGCGGCGGCGATCGCTGCGCCGGCGTCACGCCGGTTTGTCTGCGTCGGCCGATTGTGTGAAGCCAAAGGGCAGCTCTTGCTGGTCGAAGCGATGGCGCGACTGCGTGCCAAGCGCATCGAGATGGATCTTGTCTTGGCAGGCGATGGGCCATTGCGCGGCGAGATTGAAGCGGCCGTTGAACGTCAGGGGCTTGGGGACACCGTCCGAATTACCGGATGGATCAGTAGCGATAGCGTACGCGATGAAATCTTGGCTGCCCGAGCCCTGGTATTGCCCAGCTTTGCGGAAGGACTTCCGGTCGTGATCATGGAGGCAATGGCGCTTCGCAGGCCCGTGCTCAGTACCTATGTCGCCGGAATACCTGAATTGGTACGCGGCGGTGAGAATGGGTGGCTGTTTCCGGCCGGATCGCTCGACGAACTCACGGCCGCCATGGAGGATTGCTTGTCGCGATCGGCTGAAGAGATTCAACGAATGGGTGATGCCGGATACGGCAGGGTGATCGAACGTCATTCGATCGACGTTGAAGCGGCGAAACTCGCCGATCTATTTCGGTCATCGCCCCTAGGCGCGTCCGGGGATTCCGGTCACAACCAACCTTCTCGTTCTTAAAAAAAGGGCGGCGGTAAAGTAACCGCCGCCCGAATTCCGCGGGACGCTAGGAGCGCCGAGATCGATTATTTGTGCACCGCTCCCAGATCCCAGGTGGGCGACCAGTGCACGCCGAGCGCGTCGTACCAGACGGGCACGTCCATGCCTCCCGAGTAGTTCGCGGTCGGTTTGAAGTCCGAGATCAGGCTGAAATTGCCGCTGCCATTCGTGAACCCGGGAT
>Ga0210406_10007191_pt1 | contig 11385 bp, 8 predicted proteins | sample IncBWC30MmetaG_FD_155454 | JGI IMG/M metagenome (GOLD analysis project Ga0210406, IMG submission 155454) | Forest soil microbial communities from Barre Woods Harvard Forest LTER site, Petersham, Massachusetts, United States - Inc-BW-C-30-M | ecosystem: Environmental > Terrestrial > Soil >... | reverse complement strand
TTCCGTCACCAAACGGTCGGATGCTTCCACGCTCGCTGTTGTGAATGCGGTCAAGAGCAGCATCCCGCGATTCCGCTCTCTTATTCCTGATGACATCAAGATCAGCTATGAGTTCGATCAATCTACCTACGTTAAGAACGCGCTCTGGTCGCTGGTGAGGGAAGGTGCTCTTGGCGCATTGCTAACCGGTCTTATGGTATTGCTTTTTTTGCGGGACCTGCGCAGTTCTGCCATCGTTGTCACCACGATTCCTTTTGCCTTGCTAACCGCTGTTGTGGCGCTGTGGGGGGCCGGACAGACTATCAATACGATGACGCTGGGAGGTTTGGCACTAGCGGTGGGAATTTTGGTGGATGAGGCGACCGTCGCGATCGAAAACATTCACAGCCACCTCGAACAAGGTGTTCCGCACGCCAAGGCGGTCCTTGATGCCAGCCGCGAAGTGGTCATCCCACGTTTGCTGGCGATGGTGTGTGTCCTGTCGGTGTTCGTGCCCTCGTTTTTCATGACCGGAGTCGCCCGGAGCCTGTTCGTGCCGTTGTCGCTGTCTGTAGGATTCGCTATGGCCGCATCCTATTTCCTCTCTAGTTCACTTGTCCCAATCATGTCGACTTGGTTTCTTCGAGACCCAACTCATCCAATGAATGAACAAAAATCAACGATCGCCGCACTGCGTGATCGGCTTGGCAGAGTTCTCGAAAGACTCATGGGACATCGCAAGATTGTGTTGCTGGTTTATCTGGCCATCACTTTTGCGATCATGCTCCTTCTTGGACCACTTATGGGAAGGGAGATCTTCCCCAGTGTCTCGGCAGGCCAGTTCCAGTTGAGGCTCCGTGCTCCGATCGGTACGCGGGTTGGAGCTACCGAGGACATGGCACTCCGGGTACTCGACGAGATCGAAAAGACCGCTGGCAACGGCAATGTCACGGTCACGCTGGGATATGTCGGCGCTCAACCTCCAGCCTATCCGATTAACAGCATTTTCTTATGGACGAGTGGTCCGCACGAAGGCGTCCTACGCGTGGCGCTGAGGCCCGACTCACCCGTATCGGTAGAAGAACTAGAGGAACGTCTCCGCAAGGCTCTCCCCGGTATGTTCCCAGGCGCGACATTCTCCTTCGAAGCCGGCGACATCGTCAGCCAGACTATGAACTTCGGCGCGCCCACACCCGTCGAGGTCGCCGTTAACGGACCAAACCTTCAAGATGACCGGGCTTATGCAGAAAGCCTTCGCATTGAGCTAAGCAAGATTGCTTCTCTTCGGGATTTGCAGTTTGAGCAACCCCTCGATTATCCGAGTGTGGAGGTCAATGTGAACCGCGAGCTTGCCGGCCAGATGGGCGTCAGTGTGGAACAGGTCGGGAAGTCGCTGGTCGCAGCAACCTCGTCCAGCCGCTTTGTCACGCCGAATTACTGGGCAGATCCGAAGTCGGGTATCGGTTATCAGGTCCAGATCCAATTGCCTCAGCCCCAGATGACTTCGCTACAGGATGTCGAAAATATTCCGATCGCTCGGAGCGACGCATCACATCCCCTTGTCGGCGACGTCGCACAGGTCAGGAGCGGCACTACGGTTGGCGAATATGATCGCTACAACGGTCTCCGAATGATCACCATCTCCGCCAATGTGGTCGGGGAAGACTTGGGTAGGGCGAGCAGGCGCGTTGATGCAGCCATTAAACGTGCGGGAACCCCGCCCCGAGCGGTGACTGTGAACGTTAGAGGACAGATCGCGCCCATGCGCGAGACTCTAAGTAACCTGGCAATCGGATTGGCACTCGCGATCCTGGTTATTTTTCTTCTGTTGTCCGCAAATTTTCAGTCGATGCGGCTCGCTCTGGTTGTGCTTTCGACAGTTCCAGCTGTGATCTCGGGAGTCATCATTATCCTGCTGATCACTCGGACCACTCTGAACATCCAGTCGTTTATGGGTGCGATCATGGCGATCGGAGTCGCGGTAGCAAATGCAATCCTGTTGGTCACGTTCGCCGAACAGTCGCGTCGCAGCGGCGCTTCTTCTGCCGACGCCGCCATTCATGGTGCTCAGACTCGTATGCGTCCAATCCTGATGACAAGCATAGCCATGATTGTCGGCATGATCCCGATGGCGGTCGCGCTTGGCACGGGTGCGGAGCAGACTGCTCCTCTGGGGAGAGCGGTGATTGGGGGCTTATTGGCTGCAACGATGACAAGTCTGCTGATACTTCCTTCCGTTTTTTCGCTTGTGCAGGAACGAGCCAGCGTTCAATCGCCTTCACTTGACCCTGAAGATCCGGTCAGCCGCTATGCGGAACGGCCAGGTTCGGCAGGCGATAAACCGATCGGCGGTGAACAATGAACCGAGCCGGGCTCGTCGTCCTTTTCGCAGCACTCCTGGCTCTGACCTGTTGTGGGCACGAGAATAAGTCGTCTGGGAAGGCGGCAAATGCAGACCCAACTCCGAAGGTGGAGGCAGCACGGGTAATGACGCAGAAACTTGCTATCACGGTGCACCTTCCAGGAGAGCTCGAACCGTACGAAGCGGTGGCAATCTTTCCCAAGGTCACGGGATTTGTGAAGTGGATTGGAGTGGATCGCGGCTCGCGGGTCAAAAGCGGCCAGCTGATTATCCGACTGGAAGCTCCCGAGCTCGTGGCTCAGCGCGCTGAAGCCCAGGCCAAGCTTCAAGGTGCGGAGGCACAGCTTGCTTCTGCCCAGGCCAAAGTTGCGTCGGATGAGAGTACCTACCAACACCTGAAGGCCGCCGCCGCCACCCCCGGCGTGGTCGCCGGGAATGATTTGTTCATTTCCGGGAAAGTTGCCGATGCCGACCGAGCCCAAGTGATCGCTCAGCAGGAGAATGTGGGCGCGGCGAAGCAGGCGTTTAAAGCAATTAGCGAGACAGAAGCCTACTTACAAGTGAGCGCCCCTTTTGATGGAATTGTCACCGAGCGCAACGTTCACCCTGGAGCCCTCGTTGGACCGGCAGGCACTCCGATGGTTCGAATTGAAACACTGTCAAGACTTCGGGTGATTGTTCCGATCCCACAAACTTACATCGCCGGAGTGCCAGAGGGGGCTGCGGTCAGCTTCACCGTCCCGGCGTTTCCCGGCCAAACTTTCACCGGAACCATCGCGCGAATCGCTCATTCCTTGGATGTAAAGACCCGGACAATGCCCGTGGAACTAGAGGTCACAAATCCCACAGGACAGCTTTCTCCGGGAACATTCTGCGACGTCCTGTGGCCTGTACGACGTCCTGACGCCACGATGTTCGTTCCCTCTTCCTCGGTCATGACCACACTGGAACGCGTCTTCGTCATTCGCATCCGCGACGGGAAAGCGGACTGGGTCGATGTAAAGACCGGGGCTACGGTGGACAAGTTGATCGAGGTATTTGGCGATCTGCACGAAGGCGATGTTGTAGCTGCCCGCGGCACAGACGAACTGCGACCTGGAACATCTGTCTCGGCTGTCTACCACTAGGACGCTAGCGTCGCGAAATAGAAGCTCGTATGCTGACCGGCGGCTATCGAGAGACAACAGATCAATGTACGGTCGCCGGAATATTTCGGAGTCGCTCATGAAATGGATTACCCGCAAGAACATCAAAGTAGATCGAGTTGCCTGTCCGTGGCTGATTCGACGCTTCGTCGATCCGGCCGCGGAATTTCTCTTCGTAGATGAAGATCAGCTCCTGCGAACTGCTGCGGCCGAACAAGCGGTTCCGTTCGACGCTCCCAGAATCCCCGAGGTCAAACTGAATCATCGCGGAAACCAGTGCAGCTTTGAGGCCATTGTTGATGACTACACTCTGAACGCCCCAGGGTTGGCTCGGCTGGCACTCATCGTGCGTGCGGCTGATGTGAAGGGCCAAGAAGAAGTGGCGGCTGAGGGCTTGGGGCTGAGAGCTATCGCCGAAGGCTTTGCGGCAATGCAGTTAACCGACGAAGAACGGCTCGCTCGAGGATTCCCGATTTACGATGCGCTATACGAATACGCACGACGATCGGAGGCATAAGCATGCGGCTATCCCGTCCCCTGGTATCGATCTACTGTGCGGGATTGCTGCGTTCGTTGGGTGTCGGTTTACTCGGGGTGATTCTAGCCGTGTATCTTTCCCGCGCCGGCGTGAGCACGACAAGTATCGGAGTTGTGATCGGGGTCGGTTTGCTGGGAGCGTGCGCGGCAACAGCGTGGGTGACGTGGGCGTGTGTCCGTCTTGGTTGCCGCAGAACTCTGGTCACACTCTCTCTGCTAGCAACTGTTGGCGGCCTCGTACTAGCCGTTCTTCCTTCGTATCCGGCCTTGCTGATCCTGGTCTTCGTGGGAATGGTGAATGGTATGGGGACCGATCGCAGCGCGGCGTTCGCGCTGGAGCAAGCGGTCGTTCCCGGACTCGTTCCCGAGCGAAGCAGGACCTGGGCACTGTCGTGGTACAACGTCTTGCTTGACGGTGGCGGAGCAATCGGTGCCCTTGGCGCCGTTCTCCCGTTGGCTGTCAGTGCCTGGGCGCGCATCGATCTGCTTGAAGCGTACCGTTATGTTTTCCTGGTATACGCCTCAGTCCATGCCGTGACGGCCCTTCTGTATCTCACGCTTCCTGCCGGCAACCAGTTACTGGACTCGACGGAGCCCGCCATGAGGGAGCTTGTACCTTCGTTGCAGACTCGGCGGACGGTTCATGGGATCGCAAAGTTGTTTGCGATTGACGCATTTGGAGGGGGACTTCTATCCGACGCTCTCGTTTCCTACTGGTTCTTTCACCGCTTCGGCATGGCAGAGCAGTCGCTTGGGATCCTGTTCTTCGCAGTTCACATCCTCAACGCCGCCTCGCATCTCGGGGCAGCCTGGATTGCGCAGCGAATCGGGCTCGTAAACACGATGGTATTCACGCACCTGCCGTCGAGCATTTTCCTTCTGCTCGTGCCTCTCGCATCCAGCGCGAAGTGGGCCATCGCTTTATTTCTTCTCCGAGAGACCTTCGTTGAGATGGATGTGCCAACGCGTCAGTCGTACGTCGCCGCGTTGGTAAAACCACATGAACGTCCGTATGCCAGCGGTTTCACAAACATTACGCGGACCGGAGCGTGGGCGGCAGCATCCTCAATCTCCGGACTCGTGATGCAGCGGCTCGCGTTTTCCGCACCAATGTTGATTGGCGGGCTACTGAAAATCACTTACGACCTGTTGCTTTACCGCAACTTCCGCCATCTGAAGCCGCCCGAGGAATTGGGAGTGGCTTCGTCGAGGTCACCCAGCATTTTAAGAACATGATTAAAGCGGTGGCATTGATGTCTACCACGGGCTCACGTCCGCACCTGAGGGAGGATTTATGTGGCAACGCGCATATCGACAGATTGGCTTATCGGCTTTAACCGTCCTCGCACTTTTGTCGTGCGCGTGCGCACAGACGGCGGGGAACCATGGAAAAAGTCCGTTGCGAACCGTGGCCGACGTTCCCCTTCCCGGTGCGGCAGTCAGGTTCGACTACCAGAGCCTGGATTCCACGAAAGGAATCCTCTATATCGCGCACATGAACGCCGACCAACTCGTCGTATTCGACACAGCGTCGCGCAAAGTGCTAGCGAACCTTAGCGGATTTGCCCGTGTACACGGAGTCTTGGCAGTTCCGGAAATCGACCGCCTCTTTGCTTCGGTAACCGGCGATCATGGGGTCGCGGCGGTTGAAATGTCCACTCTACGGACTGTGGCAAAGACTGGACCAATCAATTATCCCGATGGACTTGCTTACGCGCCTGGGCCGAAAAGGGTCTTTGTGTCGGATGAGCACGGGAACACAGATGCCGTCATCGACGCGCAAACGTACACGCTCCTCAAGAAGATTGAACTCGGCGGCGGCGCCGGCAACACTGTGTTTGATTCGGGGACGGGTCACATCTTGGTCGCTGTGCATGAGAAGAATGAGCTTGTCGCTATAGATCCGGTCAAGTTGGAGATCATTGGGCACTATCCCCTGGCAGGCGTGAAAGAACCTCACGGCATCTCGCTTGATGTTGCCAATCGCCTCGCGTTCGTTGCCGGAGCGGGCAATCACACGCTGGCTCTCGTTGATCTGACCAAGATGAAGGTCTTAGGGACCTACCCGGTTGGGGATGACCCAGATGTCCTGGCTTTCGATCCAGGATTGAAGCAGCTCTATGTTTCGGCCGAATCCGGTGAAGTGTGGGTGTATCGGGAAAATGGAAAGAGTCTTGTAGAAGTCGGCCACCTCTCCATGCCGCATGCGCATACGGTATGTGCCGATCCGAAGAGCCACTTGGTTTATCTCCCGCTGGAGAATGTCAACGGACATCCGCTGCTCAGGATTATGGAACCCGTCGACGTCTCTAAATAGCGATGCGGCGACCTAACTGGTCGAAGGTTTTTTCATGCGTGTACTGGTCGTCGAAGACGAGCTTAAAATGGCTGCCCTCCTCAAACAGGGGCTTGAGGAGCACGGTCACTCTGTGACAGTCGTCCACGACGGGCAGGAGGCCCTGGAGCTTGCGAGCTCACACGCGTTTGACGTAGTCGTGCTCGATGTTATGCTGCCGGGTCTGGATGGGTTCGAGGTAGCGCGCCGTTTGCGCAAGAACCATACGCAGGTTGCCATCCTGATGCTGACCGCACGTGATGCCGTACCTGACATTGCGCGTGGACTTGATGTTGGCGCTGACGACTACCTGACAAAGCCTTTCGCGTTTGCTGAACTGCTGGCCCGCATTCGTGCCCTTGGGCGTCGCCCTCCGGCAATGCTGCCGCCACAACTAAGCGTTGGAGATCTGATCCTCGACCCTGGAAGCCGACGCGTTTCGCGTGACGAGCAGGAGATTCGTCTGACAGCAACCGAGTATCGTCTGCTGGAGTTCATGATGCGGCGCTCGGGGCAGGTTTTGCCGAGAGGAGCCATTGTGGAGGCGGTCTGGGGATTTAACGAAAACTTCGAAGAAAACACTCTGGAAGCATTCGTCTCCTCATTGCGTAACAAGATCGACCGCGGCTTCAGCCGAAAGCTCATTCACACAATCCGCGGGGTGGGGTACTGCGTGCGAGAACGGGCGCAACGATGAAAGCAATCCCCATACGCAAGCAACTCACCGCCTGGTATTTCCTGATCGTGGCAGCCGCCTTGATCGGGTTTGCCATCTTCGCCCTGGCTATAATGCGCCAAAGCATCTACACCACGGTTGATGAACAACTCGAAGACCGCGCACGGGCGCTGCAGTCCCTCATAGCTAATTCCGATGCGGCGGGCGTTGCGGACGAGCTGAAGAAGCGCGGCGAATTGCAGGCGGGCACTCAGCTATTCCAGGTGTCAGACAGCTCCGGGCATTTCGTTTACCGCTCCCGGGTCATGCAGCAGGTTGGCGTACCGGCCGGTCAGGCAACTCAATCGCGAACGGTAAATGCGGAGTATGACGGATTACCGTTGCGCATGATGACCACAACTGCGGTCACCGGAAATCTCACGTTGCTCGTTCAGGTGGCCGAGCCAATGGATGACTTTCTGGAAGCGGTGGAGCACTTTCGCACCGCTATGTTATTGGGAATCCCGGTTCTGCTATTCGCTGCGGCGGCTGGCGGGTACTGGATGAGTACCCGCGCCATGCGTCCCGTTGGGGAGATCACTGGCGCAGCCCAGGCGATCACTCCACAGGATCTATCCCAACGCGTTGCGGTGCCACAAACGGGAGACGAACTCCAGCACCTGGCGGAAACGCTGAACAACATGTTGCAGAGAATCGAAACTGCCGTCGAGCGCATCACCCAGTTCACCGCCGACGCTTCGCACGAGCTGCGAACCCCGATAGCCCTGATCCGCACCCGCGCGGAGGTTACTCTCGACAATCCGCGGACAAATGACCAGTATCGCAATGCGCTTCAGGAAGTGTTGGCCGAATCCGAGCGAACGTCGGCGTTAATCGAGAATCTGATGTTGCTAGCGCGTTCCGACACTGGCACCGAGGTATTGAATTTTCAACGGACTGATCTCAACGCACTGGCTCGGGGTGTTTGTACTCAGGCGCAAACCCTGGCCGAAGCCAAGCAGCTCACATGGAAAGCCGACCTACCTGAGGCGCCGATCCGGGTACAGGGCGATCCTGGGTCATTGCGGCGCCTGCTGCTGATCCTCATCGACAATGCGGCAAAGTACACGCCTTCCGGTGGAAGCGTCAGTCTGACCATTCGGAGTGCGGGCGATCATGCGGAAATCGAAGTGCGCGACACCGGGGTCGGAATCCCCGAGGCCGATCTGCCACACATCTTCGAACGCTTCTATCGAGCTGACAAAGCCCGCTCCCGCGATTCAGGCGGCACCGGACTGGGCCTTTCGATTGGACATTGGATCGCGCAAGCCCACGGTGGAGAGATCAGAGTCGAAAGCTCGTTAGGGGTCGGCTCCTCGTTTATGGTGAGCCTGCCGGTTCAGTCTTGAACCACAGTTCCACGAACGGTTTTGGCCAGGAGTCTTCAGGGAATCTTCAGGCGCCACCGCTAGGCTCATCTCGAGTTGTTTGTATGGTGCGCTGAAGGGAGAACGCCATGTCTGGATTGAAATATCTGCTCCTGATGATTGTGCTGGTGGCACTTGCCATTGTGGCCTCTTGTAATGACAGGGAGCGAGATGAGCAGCAAACTGGTGCTGCGAAAACCGCGGCCCCACAAGCGACGGGCCAAAAACCCGCCCCGAAGCTGGATACGGATGAAGACGAAGAAGGCGAGGAAGGTCCGGCCACCCCGGCTGCGGTCGCCCAGGAAAAGCCTGCTCCTCAGCAACCAGCCGGCAAGCAGTTCGCTTACGACTTCGATACTGATACGCCTGGACAGGTGCCCACGAAGTTTCACACCGCCAAGACTGGCGGAGGCGCTCCAGAAAAATGGTCTGTGACTGCCGAGCCAACGGCTCCATCGAAACCCAACGTTGTGGCTCAGACTTCCACCGATCAGACTGATTACCGCTTCCCACTGCTGATCGCCGACGAAGGATCGTTTCAAGACTTAGATATCGGCGTTAAGTTCAAGGCCGTTTCGGGACGTGTTGACCGAGCTGCAGGGCTGGTTTTTCGGCTCAGAGATCCGAACAACTATTACATCGTTCGCGCAAATGCTCTCGAAAACAATTACCGGCTCTACCACGTGGTGAATGGTCGCCGCAGTCAGTTCGCTGGAGCAAATCTTAAGGTCAGCTCAGGTGACTGGCACGAACTGCGGGTGGAGATGGTGGGGAACAAGATCACGTGCTATTACGATGGCGACAAGAAGATCGAGGCCACGGACGGCACATTCAAGGATGCCGGCAAAGTTGGTCTCTGGACGAAAGCCGATTCTGTCACCTATTTCGACAACTTGAAGGTCATTGCGAAGTGACGCTTCGACCATCAGCATCGCGTTCGTTTACTGTGACATCCGCGAATTACAGGAGGTAGCGTGAAAAGCGTGATCAGTTTGGTGGGCCTGGCCCTGTTTGCACTTGCAGGACTTGGGACAGGAGTCTCAACGGCGGACGCTCAGACCGTTCCTGACGACTATCAGCAAGTCCTGAAAATCACCGGCAAGTCGGGGGACTACAAGGCGAATGTGCTGAAGGTCAACATTCCGCGCAACGACATCCACGTTTCCATCGACAATCTTTCCGTGCCGACGCCGTTCGGCTTTGGCGGATGGTTCGCGATGACCAAGGGAGACAGCGGCGACGACGTAATGATGGGTGATCTGGTTCTGCTTCAGGAGGAAGTGAATCCGGTCATGTCCGCGCTGCTCGATCACGGAATCGAAGTGACGGCGCTACACAATCATTTCTTCTGGGAGAACCCGCGAATCTTCTACATGCATGTTCATGGTCACGGCAAGCCCGCTGAGCTGGCGGAACATATCAAGCCGGCACTTGAACTTATCGGGAAATCGGTGCCAGCCGCATCGGGTGGTGCGCCCTCGAGCGCTCCCGCGAAGACCGACCTCGACACCACCCGCATTGCCAAGATCGTCGGTCATGACGGCGAGCAGAACGGCGCAGTTTACAAGATTACGGTAGGACGTGACGACATTAAGCTCAAAGAGATGGGTGCGACAATCAATGCGCGTATGGGCATGAACACGTGGGCGGCGTTTTATGGGACGAACGAAGATGCGGTAGTCGCCGGCGATGTCGCGATGCTGGAGAACGAAGTCACTCCAACCCTGAAAGCGCTGCGCTCGCACGGGCTCGATGTGGTCGCCATTCATAACCACATGATTGAGACTCAGCCAGTCGTGATCTTTCTGCATTACTGGGGTCGCGGCTCCGCTGAGAAGCTCGCGGCCGGATTCAAAGCTGCTCTCGAACAGGCAGGGAAAAGCAGTCAGTAGTGGTCAATCACGATGACGCTATCACCCGATCCGCTTGGAGTCGCGGCCAACCAGGCCGACAGTAACGATCCGCGAGTGAGACTCCGCGACCTCGCGTCGTATTTCTTGCGGCTCGGGACAACGGGCTTCGGCGGTCCCATTGCTCTCGTGGGATACATGCAGAAGGACCTGGTCGAAGAGCGCCGGTGGTATTCGCAGCAGGATTACTTGCAGGGCCTGGCCTTTTCCCAACTCTCGCCCGGCCCGCTGGCTGCTCAACTCGCCATCTATCTCGGCTGGCTCCGGGCCGGACCACTCGGCGCTACCCTCACCGGCGTCGCGTTCATCGTGCCTTCGTTTCTCATGGTCATTGTGCTGGCCGTGTTCTACGTGCAGTTCGGCGGTCTTCCCTGGATCCATGGCATGTTCTATGGAATTGGCGCGGCGGTGATCGCAATTATCGCGAGGAGCGCAGTTAAACTTCTGCGGGGAACCGTGGGCAAGGACCGGCTGCTCTGGGTGATCTTCCTGGCCATGGCTATTACAACGGTCTGGAAACAATCGGAGATCGTCTGGCTCTTCCTGTTGTGTGGACTCATTACCATGCTGGTGAAGGCGCCACCATCACTAACAGCGCACGCCTCCCTTGTGGTGTTGCCGAGCATCACGGCGAAACTCATAACCGGCGGCACCGGAGTGGCTACCCTGGGAACTCTTGTTTTGCTGTTCCTGTTCTTCGCGAAAGCAGGAGCGTTCGTCTTTGGCAGTGGACTTGCGATTGTTCCTTTCCTCTATGGCGGAGTTGTAGGCCATTACCATTGGCTTACCGAGCGCCAGTTTGTGGACGCCGTTGCTATCGCCATGATCACGCCCGGGCCAATCGTGATCACCGCGGCCTTCATCGGATATCTCGTGGGCGGCGCGGTTGGAGCAACCCTGGCGGCGTCGGCGGTCTTCGCTCCTCCGTATTTCTTCGTTTTGCTGGGAGCACCCTACTATCGCCGGTTCGCCAACAATCCGCAGGTGAAGGCATTCGTGCAGGGCGTTACCGCCGCTGCGGTGGGAGCGATCGCT
>Ga0210406_10007190_pt1 | contig 11385 bp, 10 predicted proteins | sample IncBWC30MmetaG_FD_155454 | JGI IMG/M metagenome (GOLD analysis project Ga0210406, IMG submission 155454) | Forest soil microbial communities from Barre Woods Harvard Forest LTER site, Petersham, Massachusetts, United States - Inc-BW-C-30-M | ecosystem: Environmental > Terrestrial > Soil >... | reverse complement strand
AGGCCGTCTATCCCTGAACCTGCACGGTGCCCGACAAACTCGATTAATAGGAATCGTGAGCCTTGGTTTGCTGCTTAGATATTAGATTTTGTAGGTTTGCCGCGTCAACCCTGTATTTTAGTTTTTTCGGCCAGCCTTCAGAAAACTGCACTCTGCTGTACCTTAGGACAGGTTAGATACCAGCCGTCCTGGAACTGCATAGTAGCCGACGTGTGCGGTCTGGCGTGTTTTTGTCTATGCTGGCGATATGGCGCAGCCGGCACCTGGATTGAGCGGCGAAAACGAAGTGGTTCGCGAAATAGAAAGGGCTTTTGCGGACCAACGGTCTGGCTCCCTGCTTGTTGGGATGGGCGATGATGCTGCGCTTTGGCGAGCGGGGCGCGGTCAAGAAGCGATCCTAACTTGTGACTGGTTTCTGGAGGGAACGCATTTCCTGCGCGACCAACATCCACCAGACGCGGTGGGCTGGAAGAGCCTTGCGCGAGCTGCCAGCGATACTGCGGCGATGGGCGGCATTCCGAAATGCTTTCTGCTGAGCCTGGCGCTCCCGGCGAACTGCACGGGTGACTGGCTTAGGGGCTTTTTGCGCGGGCTGCGTCGCGCTTCGCGCACGCTAGGGTGCCAACTGGCTGGCGGGGATACCACGCGCCGCAACGAAATTCTCATCCATACAACGGTGATCGGAGAAGTCGGGTCCGGGCGAGCGGTGTTACGTTACGGAGCGCGAACGGGAGACCTTCTGTATGTGAGCGGAACGTTGGGCGAAGCGGAATTGGGGTTGCGAGAATTGCGACGTCAACGGGGCACAGGGGATGCATCAACGAATGTCTTCGTTCGCAAGCATCTTTATCCCGAACCTCGTATCGCATTGGGCCACTGGCTGGGGAAGAATCGTCTGGCGACTGCGATGATGGATCTTTCCGATGGACTCTCGAGCGATCTGCCGCGGCTTTGTTCGGCAAGTAGAGCGGGCGCACGGATCACAGCGGCTTCCTTGCCCTCGGTGGCGCAAAGCGCTGCAAAGGATGCGGTGGAATTGGCGTTGAATGGCGGCGACGACTATGAACTGTTGTTTGCAGTGCGTCCGCAAAATGCCCGCAAAATTGGGACTAAGTTTCGCGGACTGACTTTGACGCGCATCGGGGTAATCACGCGGGGAAACAAGCTGCTGGTGGAGCAGGATGGAAGATGGCGTCCGCTAGTTGCTGGAGGCTGGGACCCGTTTCGGTAGCGCGAGCGGGCACAGACGTCAGTTACTTGGCGGAGGCGCAGCCGGGCTTGGCGGCAGAGCGATTACCGGCGGCTTGTCCTTCGCGGGCGGAGGCAATTCTTCTTCCGGCCGTGTGTCGGGGACATCGACGTGGACGTGATGCTCCTCGGCTTGCTGCTCTAAAGTGACGACATTGGCGAAATCCACCACCGGGATTCCGGCCATGCCCCGGTCAATAAATTCCATCCAAATGGGAAGAGCAGCGAGGGCCCCGGATTCCCGTTTGCCGAGAGAAATCTGCTTGTCGTCGTAGCCGACCCACACGCCGGCAGTGAGCTGCGGTGTGAACCCAATGAACCAAGCGTCGGTGAAATCCTGCGTGGTGCCGGTTTTTCCGCCAGCCGGACGGCCAATCGATTTTGCCTTGATGGCAGTGCCAAACTGCACGACTTCTTCGAGCATGGCGGTCATGGTATGCGCGACTTCCGGAGAGATCACGTCGTGAACTTCCGGATGAGCTTCCTCAAGGAGCGCGCCATCGTAGCTGGTTACGCGACGGATCATGTGCGGATCGATGCGGATGCCGTCGTTGGGGAACACGGTGAAGGCCGAGACATGCTCAAGCAGCTTCATGTCGGCAGCGCCAAGTGCCAAAGGCAAATAAGGAGGCAGAGGCGTGGTGACGCCAAAGCGCTTGGCCATGTCCACAACGGAATTGATGCCAATTCTTTCCGCCAACTTCACCGCCGGAACGTTTCGTGAACCGGCCAGGGCCCGGCGCAAGGTGATGGTGCCTTCAAACTTTTCGTCGTAGTTGTGCGGGGAGTAGACTTGGCCGCCGCTAATGGTGGAAAACGGCGCGTCGACAATGGTGTCGAACGGCGAAGCACCTTTTTCGACGGCAGTCGTGTAAACGTAGGGCTTGAAGGAACTGCCCACCTGACGAAACGCCTGGGTGGCGCGATTGAACTTGGAATCCTCAAAACTGTAGCCGCCGACCATAGCCTTGATTTCGCCAGTGCCGTTGTCGATGGCAATCATGGCGGCTTGCGGAGTAGGTTGCTGCTCAAGTTGAACGCGCGCCGTGGTTTCGCGTAGATCCTGAATCGAGAACTGCGCCAGATCGCCAACGGCTAGAAGGTCAGTGGGTTTCTTGTGACCGGTCCAGGCAATGTCTGAGGCGGTGAGAAGCGCGCGATAGTTGCCGATCTTGACGGTGGCGCTTTTGTCGTCAGCGGCGAGAACCAGTCCGGTGACGTAGTTCCCCTTTTCTATGGCATGGCGCCAATCGTCATCCTCGTAGGTATTGAGTTTGCCGAGATTGTCTTTGAGGATGTTGGCGAGTTTGCCGCGCCAACCGTGGCGGCGATCGTAAATGTGCAGGCCATCGTGAATGGCCTCGTTGGCCGCTTTTTGCATTTGGATGTTGAGCGTGGTGTAGACGCGCAAGCCGCGCTCGTGGACCGCTTCGGTGCCATAGGTGGCTTCCAGATATTTACGAATGTCCTCGAAGAAGTACGGAGCCAGGTCGTTGCGCGGGTATTGCACGTGCAAACCCAGCGGAGTCTTGCGGGTGGCGGATTCTTCAGCGGGCGTGATCTTCCCTTCTTCCATCATCTGGTGAAGGACCAGGTTGCGGCGTGCCAGCGCGCGAGCGGGATCACCCAGCGGCGAATAGATGGGGCCGCGAATCATTCCAGCGAGCAGCGCGGCTTGCTGCAGATTGATGTCCGTGACGGGCTTGCCAAAGTAGAACTGCGAGGCAGCGGCGAATCCATAGTTGCCATGGGCGAGGTACACCTGATTCGCATACATGGTGAAGATTTGCGGCTTGGTGTAACGCCGCTCGATCTGGAGGGAAAGCAGGATTTCTTGGGCCTTACGGCGGAAGCTGCGTTCGCTGCGGTCGAGAAAAAGATTGCCAGCGAGTTGCATGGTGATGGTGCTGGCGCCCTCGGCACGCCGCCGCTTCACGAGGTTGCGGTAAGCAGCGCCGGCGACGCGCGGGAAATCGATGCCCCAATGATCCTCGAAGTGCTGATCTTCGATGGCGCAAACGGCGTTGTAGAGAACCTTGGGAGTTTGCTCCCAGGTCATAAGAATACGGCGCTGCAGGGCGAAGCTGCCGACGAGTGTGCCATCGTCGGCATAGATTTCCGTGACCACGTTTGGGCGATAGGTTTCCAGGGCGCGAATTTCCGGGAGGTCACTTTCGTAGACGAAGAGCAAGCCGGTGGCGGCGCCAAGGGTGATGGCACAGAGGAGCAGAAACGCGAGCGCCACGCGGTCAATCAGTTTCCAGCCGCGTAAACGCAAGGTGATCGGGGGCAGGCTCAGCATGAAAGAGAAATTCTAGCGCAAAATTTCAAACGGCAGAGTGGTAGGCGGAGATGATGTTTCCATGGAGGTCTCAAGATGGGGAGTAGTAGCGCTCTCCAGCGCAGGCGCGACAGAGGGTGAGGCCTTCTCTGAGGACTTCACGCTTGAAGTTGATACCTTCGCCGCACTGGGCGCAGACGATGCGCGGGCTCTTGAAGCCGGGCAAATCTTCCGGAAGGATTTCGACTTTCACCCATTCCTTGGAGAACAGAACGTCGTCGGAAAGTTGCGCGTAGGCTTTTTGCTGGCCCTCTTCCCGAGGCAAGTCGGGAAACAGATCCTTGGCGGCTTGCTTGGAGGATTCCTTGGCGGCAATGCGAACGGCGCGGCCGGTCTCGAGGTCGCAGAAGGTGGCGGCGACTTTGCCCCAATCGCGAAACTTCAAGGCGCGCTTCCCCAGGCGGCAGTTGGTCACGAGCGCGACAGCGTCGGTGACGCAGCGATCGATTTCCACATAGGTGACAAGGCGTTTGCGGTCGGCGATGGGATCCGTGATGCCAAGTTCGCGAAGGCCGAGCATGGCCAAGCGAACGCCAAGGACCTGGCCGGCACAGAGGTGGCCGTGGGTGACGGCGGCGAGTTCGAGGTATTCGCTTAGGGAGCACATGAGAGTGAGATGACCGGGAAAGCATATCAGATATCAGGAATCAGCGATCAGCAGGCCAGCCCGGCCGCGACTCTCAAGAATGTTCGGGCGCGGGGGCGGACCAGGGATGCGGTCTGCGAGCTTCCTGGAAGGCGAAGACCGTCATGAGGACGGCGAGAAGGAGCAAGGCGCCGTCGCGAAGCACGGTCCACCCGGTAAGGGGCTCGGGCTTGGCGAAACAGCCGCAATTGATATCCAGATGCAACATATAAGCGCGCAGAACCACGGCGAAGAATCCGCCGATGATCAAAGTGACCAGTGCGGCCCAGATGCGAAGGCCGACGCCGACCAGCAGCAGTAAGCCAATGGCGATTTCGACGATGGGAAGCCACTTCGCGAGGAACAGAACAGCCCAGGCGGGCAACATCTGATAGGAATCGATCTGCAGGGCAAATAAGGAACGTGCAATGGGAATCGGGGGACGCGGGTTCATGTCTGGCCGGAAGAGCTTGGCGTAACCGGCGTAGATGAATACCGCCGCAATGACCAGGCGTCCAATCCAGATGATGAGGCTGCGGAAATTGAATGGGGCGGATTGCATCATGGCTGAGTTCTCGCTGGCTTGCGGAAAAGGCCGTTTCCTCGCTTCGCTCGGAATGACAAATTTTTCTACTTCTGTGCGACCAGCTGGTCCAGGAAAGTCTTCAAAACGTCGTAGTTCACGAACCCAACCACGGGAAATGCCTGACCGCTCTTGGTATGCAGCCAAGTAGTGGGCGTCTGGTTGATGGCGTAAACCTGGCCGAGTTGCTTGTCTTTTTCAATCAGCGGTTCCAGCGCTTTGCTGTCCACGATCGCCTGCACTTTCTTCATCTCTGCCGGAGTCAGAACGGAGGCAACGGTTTCCGCCACCTTGCCGTTGCCCTCCCACTTCTCCTGGTTCTGGAAGAGTGCTACTTCCACTACTTCGTCTTTGCCAATGTGCGCGGCGGCACGGGAATAGCTGGCCGCAACGCGCGAGTAGGCGTGCATGGGAAGAGGAAAGTCGCGATGAACTATATAGATTTTGCCGGTATTGACGTAGTCGTTCATGACACGCTGCGTCGTGGAAGTGAACAGCTGCTTGCACGCCGGGCACTGGAAGTCGCTGAAGACTTCCATGGTGACAGGTGCGCTCTTCGAGCCGAGGGCTTTGTTTGGATCAATGTCGCCGACGCCGTTCACGGAGATGAGGCTGGGGGGAAGTTCCGCGGACTGGGTTGCGGAAGAGGTTTTTGCAGAGACCGCCGTTTTCTTTGGCGTCTGCGACTTTTGGCCGGAGGGAGCAGCGACCAAAAACAGGCCGCCGACGAGGGGAAGCGTAATGGTCAGGGCGGACGCAAGGAGAAGCCGGCGATTCACAGATTCCTCCGAGTCAGAATAGAGATGAACATGAATTCTTGGCCAGAGTATCACAGGTAAAGGGAGGAAGTGAGCGCCAGCCAAGGGGCAGCGCCCACAAGCGAAACACTTCGCAGGGCTGGGTGGTAAGCATAGTAAATTGGTCGCGGTGGTAGAGCGCAGGGTTCAACAAGCGGCGGCGGGTGAATGTGACGGAAAGGACAGGGAAAACAAAGGGCTTACAGGAGCGGCGGGCGACCGAAAAGTCACCGAGAATAATGCGAAACACTGCCAACAAGGCTTCTAAGTGATAGAAGGTAATGGCATTACATGCAATATCAAACAACTTGACAACGCGCCACTCAACTTGTATATTGAGGAAGATTCTGCCGAGTTGGAGAACGCCGGAGGCTCTCCTGGGCACAGTCTGCGGGCGGGCACAGGTGGCCGGCAAAAGCATCTGAAAGATTTGCATGGGCAAGAGATTCTGAACGAGAAGGAAGGAAGCTATGAGCAAGATTATTGGAATAGACCTGGGAACGACAAACTCCGTGGTGGCGGTGATGCAGGGCGGCGAGCCCGTGGTGATCCCGAACCAGGAGGGCGGGCGAACGACGCCTTCGGTGGTAGCAATTACGAAGACGGGGGAACGCCTGGTTGGGCAAGTGGCGAAGCGCCAAGCGGTAACGAATCCCGAGAACACGGTGTACTCGATCAAACGATTCATGGGACGGCGCTACGACGAAGTGGCGGAAGAAATGAAGCGCGTGCCATACAAGGTGGTAAAGGGAAACCACGACGATGCGCGAATTGAGGTTTCGGGTAAGGTCTATAGCCCCCCGGAAATTTCCGCGATGATCCTTACGAAGCTGAAGAACGCTGCGGAAGATTTTCTCGGCGAGAAGGTGACGAAGGCGGTCATCACCGTGCCGGCGTATTTCAATGACGCGCAACGGCAAGCGACCAAGCAGGCGGGCGAGATAGCTGGCTTGGAAGTGCTGCGCATCATCAACGAGCCAACGGCGGCAGCGCTAGCCTATGGCTTGGAAAAGAAGAGTGACGAGACCATCGCGGTGTACGATTTGGGCGGCGGCACGTTCGACATTTCCGTACTGGAAGTGGGCAGCGGGGTCGTGGAGGTGAAATCGACCAACGGAGACACGCACCTGGGAGGCGACGACGTCGACCAGAAGATCGTGGACTGGCTGATTGACGAGTTCAGAAAAGAACACAACATCGATTTGGGCAAAGACAAGATGGCCCTTCAGCGGCTGAAGGAAGCCGCGGAAAAGGCCAAGATTGAGCTTTCGCAGATGATGGAGACGGAGATCAATCTGCCGTTCATCACCGCGGGAGCGAGCGGTCCGATCCACATGCAGCAGAAGCTGACGCGTACCCGGCTGGAAGACTTGATGAGGGACCTGCTGGAACGCTCCATGAAGCCGGTAAAACAAGCGCTGGAAGACGCCAAAATGTCGCCGAGCGACATCCAGGAAGTTGTGCTGGTGGGCGGTTCGACGAGAATCCCGAAGGTGCAAGCACTGGTAAGCAACTTCTTCGGCGGCAAGGAACTGCACAAGGGCGTAAACCCGGATGAAGTGGTGGCGGTCGGCGCGGCGATTCAGGGCGCGGTGTTGGGCGGCGAAGTGAAGGACATCCTGCTGCTCGACGTGACGCCTCTCTCGCTGGGCGTGGAAACACTCGGCGGCGTGATGACCGTACAGATTCCGCGCAACACGACGATCCCGACGCGCAAGGTGGAGACGTATTCGACAGCTTCGGATAACCAGCCGGGCGTGGAAATCCACGTAATGCAGGGCGAACGGAAGTTTGCGAAGGACAACCGCTCGCTAGGTACGTTCAAGCTGGATGGAATTCCACCAGCGCCGCGAGGCGTGCCGCAGATCGAGGTGACGTTCGATATCGACGCCAACGGCATCTTGAACGTGAGCGCGAAGGACAAGGCCACGAACAAGGAACAAAAAATCACCATCACTGCGTCGACCGGCTTGACCAAGGAAGAAGCCGAGAAGATGCGCACCGAGGCGGAATCTCACGCTGAGGAAGATCGCCGCCGCATGGAAGAGGTGGAAGCGCGAAACCGCCTGGACGGCATTGTGTACCAGGCGGAGAAAACGATCCGCGAGAACCGCGACAAGCTATCGGAGAGCGACGTGAAACAGGCCGAGGAAGCGCTGGAAGAAGCGAAGAAGGCCATGAACGACGGCGGCGTGGCGCGGCTGCGGTCTGCCACCGAAGGGGTGGAGAAGACGCTCCACAAGATGGCGGAAGAGCTGTACAAGAAGACGCAAGCAGCGGGCGGCGAACAGGCTGGAGCTGCCGGCGCAGGTTCGGCTCCGGGATCGTCGAGCGGCGGCGGAAGCGCGCAGCAAGGCGGGAAGCCTGGCGACGTGATCGACGCCGAATATGTGGACGTAGACGACAACAAGAAGCCGAACTGAGCGAAGTTATCAGTCGTCAGTTCTAAGCAAGCAGTTAAGCGTGCTGAGGGGTCCAGGCTGGCGGGACCCCTGTGCACGACGACAGAAGAGAACGTATCGAACAGCGGCGGCGTTGTAGCGTTGTGATAGCGGGCGATCGACTTACCAATGGCGACGGGAACAAAACAAGACTATTACGAGCTGCTGGGAGTGCCGCGGAAAGCGACCGCGAAGGATATTCGCACGGCTTTTCGCAAGCTGGCACGGAAGTATCATCCCGACCTGAATCCCGGAGACAAGTCTGCCGAGGAAAAATTTAAGCAATTGCAGGAAGCGTATGACGTGCTGTCGGATACCAAGAAACGGCAGATGTACGACCAGTATGGCTTTTACAGCGAGAATGCGCCTCCCAGCGGCTACAGTGGCGGAACAGACGCGGGAGGCGGAGACGTCAACTTTGATTTTGGCGGATTTGATTTTGGCGGACAGGCGGGCGGCGGCAACGCCGGTTCAAGTTCCAGCTTCCGTGACCTGTTCAGCCAGTTTTTTGGCGGGCATCGCGGTGCAGCAACGATGGAACCGGAGCACGAAGCCGGCGGAGACCTGGAATATCAGATCGAAATCGATTTCTGGGACGCGGTACGCGGCGCGGTAAAAAAATTGCAAATTACGCGGATGGATACCTGCGAAACGTGCCACGGAACCGGCGCGATTGGTAGTCCACAGACATGCCCGACGTGCAATGGAACTGGCTCGATCCAACAGACTGCCGGCAAGATGCGGTTCAACGTACCGTGCAGCCGGTGTGGCGGAACGGGTAAATTGCGGAGCATGTGCCCTACGTGCGCCGGCGAAGGGCGCGTGCGACGAACGGAAACCATCGATGTGCGTATTCCGCCCGGAGTGGCGAATGGCGGGCGTGTGCGCGTGCCGGGAAAAGGGAATTCGGGCACCATGGGCGCGCAAGCGGGCGATCTGTATTTGCGCGTGGTGGTGCGGCCGCACGAGTTTTTCGAGCGGCGCGGAAACGATCTGTACACCAAAGTGCCGGTGACGGTCCCGGAAGCGTCGCTGGGAGCGAAGATTGAGGTTCCAACGATCGATGGCAGATCGCTGGTGCGCATTCCACCGGGCACGAACAGCGGGCGGACGCTGCGGCTGAAAGAAAAAGGAGTGCCGCATGGAAAGAGCGGGACACGCGGCGATCAGTACGTGGAAATTCAGATCGTGGTGCCGGAGCCAACGGATGAACGCGTGCGCACGTTGATGAAAGAGGTGGAAGAGGTTGCGCCGCTCGATCCGCGGAAGGATTTGTTCGCAAAGGCGGGGGTGTGAGCTAGTTATCAGCAGTCAGTTTTCAGTTCGAAATAAGGCCCCGAGGCTTGGGTTTACTGAATACTTAGCACCCAAAGCTTCAAACAGTAGCGACGATGCCAATCAAGAGCAAAAAGCGGGCGAAGGCCGGATACATGATCAGCGCGGTGGCAGAGATTTACAAATTGCACCCGCAAACTCTGAGATTGTATGAGCGCGTAGGTTTGCTGAAGCCGTCGCGGTCGCAAGGAAACACCCGGCTGTACACCGATTCAGACCTGGAGCGGCTGGACGTAATCCTTACGTTGGCACGAGACATGGGCGTGAACCTGGCGGGAATCGAGATCATTCTGAATATGAGAGAGAAGATGATCGAGATGGAACGGCAGATGGGCGAATTCGCGCATGTGGTGCAGCAGGAATTGTCGCGGATGGCGCGAAGCGAAGAAAAAGTGCCCAACACGGCGATTATCAGGGCGGTGAAGAGAACTCCTTAGTGGTCAGTGGTCAGTTTTCAGTACAGCCGAATCGATGGACGCTCCGAGTAATCGGGGCGTTTTTGTTTTGTGCACAGATTTCCGCAGGTAGGAAGGATTGTGGCGCGCTGCGCGGGAACGTATGATGGCGACAGCGAGCAGCGTCGGCGATTGCCACGGGACAAGCTGACCGTCCGGGCGGCGGACGAAGGCTGCAAAGCGGCAGCCCTTCGCACGCAGTGCTCAGCACAAACGTGCTGCCGCACTCCAAAGGAAGATCATGGCGAGAGAAGATTGCGCGTTGTGCCGAGGGACGGGCTGGAAACTGGTGGCGCGGAAGGACGGAACACCGGGCAACATGGCGGTGGCGTGCGAGTGCGGCCTGGAAGAACGCGCGGGTGTCGTCATGGAGCGAGCGCGGATCCCGAAACGGTACGAGCACTGCGACTTTGAGAGCTATGTGGTGGATTTGGCCGACGGAAAGACGTGGACCGCGCAACACGAGCAGTCATTAAAGAATACGAAGTTAACGGTGCAAGGATTCTTGAGCAGCTACCCTGGCACCGAAAAGGGACTGCTATTGATTGGATCCTCGGGAGTTGGCAAAACGCATTTGGCGGTGGCGGCGCTCAAAGAGCTCGTAAGACGGGGACACGCCGGATTGTTCTGCGACTACCGAGAGTTGCTAAAGGAAATCCAGGCGAGCTACAACCCAGCAAGTGAATCGACGGAGATGGCAGTGCTGGAGCCAGTGCGAACGACCGAAGTTCTGGTATTGGACGATTTGGGAGCGAGCAAGCCGTCGGATTGGGTACGAGATATTGTGGGGATTGTATTGAACGCACGCTACAACGAGAAGCGGACCACGATCATCACCACAAATTACCTGGATACTCCGCCGAGCGAGGGAGAAGCGACGCGACTGCCCAACGGCAAGCTGGTCGCAGCCATTCGAGAAGATACCTTGGAGCAGAGAATCGGAACCCGGATGCGGTCGAGGCTGTATGAGATGTGCCGCAGCGTGGAAGTGTATGCGCCCGATTTTCGCAGGGAGCGAACGCAGGCGGGACGGGCGAGGGCCTAGGTGAAAAAATCAACGGGGGAACCGCGGCTAGAGGAACGCGAGCGGGATTTCGAGCCGCGACGAATCGCCTGCCTTCGAGAATGCGTTGAGCGAAGAAGATCGGGCCCGTTTGGACGAAACGAACATCCCGAAGCTGCGAAATATCTGCATTGGGAAGAGGCCCGTACCCACCACGGAGGAACGCCGCACTGATCAATAACCCAGAAACGCCACTGCGTACTGCGTCTCGGGTGACAAAGCTTGGGAAATCTCCACAAGCGTTTATTGCGTACCGGGCGACAGCGAACCACCACGCCCAGCTTCTACATTGGACTAGGCCAATCGCAGCCACGAACTCCTGCGCCTAGCACGAACATAAAAACCATGGCCCATTTCGTCGGGCCGCTGGAACAAAGCCACGCCAGACTCACTAAGCGGCGAGAGCCGGTCGAGGAATGCTGCACGCAAAAGCGGAGCTACGCCAACGAGCATGGAAATCGCTGCAGCCACAAAAGGAAAGATAGAAACGACAATGA
>Ga0210406_10007187_pt1 | contig 11390 bp, 8 predicted proteins | sample IncBWC30MmetaG_FD_155454 | JGI IMG/M metagenome (GOLD analysis project Ga0210406, IMG submission 155454) | Forest soil microbial communities from Barre Woods Harvard Forest LTER site, Petersham, Massachusetts, United States - Inc-BW-C-30-M | ecosystem: Environmental > Terrestrial > Soil >... | reverse complement strand
TGCCGCAGCAACGGCGTCATTCCCGAACTCCCCTTCATGTTGGCTCCGCCGCAGGATCCGGAGGGGGAAACCGAGAGGACCTTCGAATTCATCCGTCACATCAAGCGGATTCATCCCAAAACCGAGATCATGCTTTACGTGTACGCGCCGCTTCCGCCCGCACCCGGCAGCAAAAATCCGCAAGTCGAGCGTGCGGTAGCCGAACTGCGCGACAGCGACGGCCGACCGATCGTGTTTCCGACGACCGCCGACGGTTGGGCCGAACCTCAATGGCTCTCATACTGGTGCCACACGGACGTACCTTGGCTCACCCAGCGAATGCGCAACCGAATCCGCGACTTCACGACCGTATTGGGGTGCAGATTCCCGACCATCACGGATATTCGCTCGCCTTACTGGGGAAAATCAGCGCTTCGCACCCTCGCATCGTGGCGCTATAGATATCAACGCTACGAGCGCCCCTGGGAACTCAATTTCTCGAAGCGTTTCATTCGCTTGTGGGATCCGCGCGTGTCGGGCCTTTGAAGATCGGCGAACGCGACCGCAACATGAATCTGCTGTTCGACATTTGGAGCATACTCACGCCGCGGCAAAGACGATGGGTGGCGTTGGCGCAAGTTCTCTCGATCGTGATGGCGTTCTCTACCGTTGCGGGGATTGCATCGATCGCCCCGTTCTTTTCGGTACTGGGTAATCCGCAATTGATCGACCAAAGCGGACCTCTGCACTGGCTTTATACTCATCTTGGATTCTCGGGCAAACGCAACTTCGAAGTTGCGTTGGGTCTTGCTTTCATGACACTGGTGTTCATTGCGAATCTGATCAATGTCATGGGGTCGTACGCAATGGCCAAACTGGCATTGTGGATCGGGACGGACCTACAGTCCTCCCTGCTCAGAGAATATCTCGCGCGCCCCTACGTTTTTCACGCGAGGACTCACAGCTCGATCCTCGCGAACAACATCATTCATGAGACCGCTCGTGCGACCAATGAGGTACTGCAGAACGTTTTCTCCCTCGTGACAAACATCGCCACGGGCGCTTTCATCGTGATTTCCGTCATGCTGCTGAACCCCGCCATCGCCACTGCGATGATTGTTGCTTTGGCAGGAGGCTATATTCTGATCTACCTCGCCGTTCGCAACCGATTGTTGCGTGCCGGCAAGATCCAGGCCCATTTCTACGGCGAACAGACGAAGATCGTCGATGAAAGCCTGGGCGCGATCAAGGAGATTCTCGTCCTTCGGACCCAGAATTTCTTTCGGGAGGGCTTTGAGCGATCCAATCAGGCGCTGGCGCGGTCGTCCGCTCACATTGAGCTGATTGGCAAGAGCCCCCGTCATATCATGGAATGTGTCGCGGTGGCAGGGCTCGTTCTCCTTGCTCTACTGGCAGTTGGTCGCGAGGATGGAATCGGCCCCAGGCTAGGACAACTGACCTTTCTGGGATTCGCGGCGTACCGGCTGCTGCCAACCCTGCAGCAAGGTTTTTCGTCAATCGTAAAAATTCGCAGCGGCGCGCCCTGCTTCGCCTCAATCGCCCCGGACCTGCGTCTTGCGCGAGCCAGGAAGTATGCCGGCGGCACGGCGGATTCCTCGTGGCGAGAGCGTCCCCAGCGGGAAATACGACTCAACGAGGTGTCGTTTCGCTACGGGCCCGATCGCCCGGCGGCGACGAGCGGTGTGTCGTTGCGCATTCCTGCACGAGCCGCGGTCGGCATTGTCGGCGCGAATGCCTCGGGAAAGACGACGTTGATCGATCTGATCGCGGGATTGCTCGTGCCCGAAATCGGCCAGATTGAGATTGACGGGATCCCTTTGGATGACGCGAATCGCGCCGCCTGGCAATCCCGAATCGCATATGTTCCGCAAAACATTTTTTTGCTGGATACGACCATCGCGCAAAACGTCGCACTCGGCGTTCCCGCGGGAGAAATCGACCAAGATCGGCTGCTCAAAGCAGCACAGCTCGCGCAACTCGACAAGTTCGTCGGCACTCTACCCGATGGATACGGCCACACAGTGGGCGAGCGGGGCATAAGGTTGAGCGGCGGACAGCGCCAGCGAATCGGTATCGCACGCGCCCTGTACACGGACGCATCCGTTCTCATAATGGACGAGGCGACGAGCGGGCAGGATGGTTTGACGGAACAGGAATTGATGGCCACGATCTTGAGACTCCGCGGACGCTATACCATCATCTTGATCGCTCACCGGTTAAGTTCGCTGCGGGCGTGCGATGTGATTTTCGAATTCGACCGGGGGACAATCACGGGAAGTGGAACCTATATCGAGCTGCTCAGGAATTCGGAGACGTTTCGGCAATTGGCTAACGTTCTTTAGAACCAAAGCGCAAACGCCGCCGGGTTCGGCGCCGGAGCGCAGACATCAATGCCCGCGGAACAATCAATCGAACGATCCCTTTCAGCACGCCCCACCACCATTGCGGGTAGCGCCACGAAAAACTCGACGCTCCTCGTAGAGTTGTCCACACCCCTCGAAAGTCCCCGTCAATGCCTTGTTCCCTGGCGAGTTTCAACGATGTTTCCGCGCGCATTTTTTCACAATAAGCACGGAGTTGCGGAACTGTCGTGAAATTTGCCATCTTTTCATAGAGTCGCATCCAGCCGGCGTGGTCACCAATCTTGTCGCTGCTGTAATGTTCGTCATGAGTGCGCACCGAGCATAGTGGCTCCCTCACGACTACAACTTCGCCTCTCATTGCAAGGCGCAGACACAGGTCGTGGAACTCGCCGAATCGTTGCTCTTCGTCAAAACGACCCACTTCGTCGACGAGACTTCGCTCGGCAACGACGGTCGGCATCGCGATTCCAATCTCCAGCGTCAGGAGCTGCTCAAAGATCCATCCTTCAGGACGAACAATTGTACGCAAATGCGCCTTGGCAAGTGGGTGGCCGTTATCATCGATTTGATCGCAAGCCGTGTAGCTCCAACGGCTGTTGACGCGATCACGCAGCGCCCCGATCTGCTTTTCCAGTTTCGACGGCGCCCAAATATCGTCAGAATCGAGAAACGCCAGGTAACGGCCGCCGGCAGCTTCGATGGCAGCGTTCCGGACCCTCGATGGATTGCCGGAATGTGGAAGCCAGATGATTCGTACTCGCGAGGTCGCTATGCTCCGCAAATACATTCTTGTTTCTTCGGCCGAGCCATCATCGGCGATGATCACTTCCCAGTCTGGGTAGGTCTGTGCGTACACGGATTCAATGGCCAATCTCAGAAATCTTGTCCGATTAAATGTTGGGAGAATGACAGAAACGCTCGGCATAGTCGGGAAGTTACCAGGCGGCACGGGTCCACGGGTCATGAGGATGACTTTCTTCCGGGCGTTCTTGCGGCGTTCCGACAGAGCTCCGAATAATCGCGCGCGATCTCTTCCAAATTTAGCAGCGTCTCACCCAAGGCCGGCCGACGGATTGGCGCCGGCCGAACTGGTACTGCGGGCAAGCGAGCGATCTCGATGTTGAGGGTCTGCACATCAATGACGCTCGCGAGTCCTCGTTCGATAAGGCCGGCGAATGGCCCACGGGCCTCGTCACTCAAGAAAAACGCCGGCACGCCAAACGCCGCAGCTTCCGCCGAGGCGCCGGAGGCCAGTGAGAGCAAGACGCTCATATGCCGGAGGAGCGCCGGCAACGGCGTGGACGATGCTTGGTTGACCATGACGTTGGGCATGCGGAGTGATAGCAAATGCAGGTATTCTTCGTCCTGATATGGGGCCGACGCAGGATGGCGGCGAATCCACCAGCGCCACTGCGAAGGCGCGGCTTCGATCTGCTTCCCCAGCGCAGCCCATTGCGTGCGGCAACCGCCGATTGGTTGGAGGGCGACGAGAATTTCGCGTTCAAATCTCTGGCCATTGCCGATAGCCTTGAATTTCGCGTCCCATGCTTTGGTTCCTGGATCGCTGTCGTCCAGGAACGATTCAAGCTGCGTGTGACCGCCATGCACGCTGCGATGCCAAGGCAAGTCGAGCTGGCTCGCCCAGCTGCGGATGTACGCCGCGTCTCGTTCGGTCCAGTTCCAGAATACGGCCGGTAGTGTCGCATAGCCATTGTCGGGCAGCGCAGACCAGCCGTAGGCCTTGTGTGCGCCGTCCTGCGGACAATGTTGCAGATCGACAGAAAGAATTCCCTGGCGGCGGCAAGCCACTAGAAATGCAGCGCCATGGCCGGCGTAATAGGTGACCACGAACGCAAGTGTGGGTTTCACAATCCGTAGTACCCGCTCGAACGCCGAAGCGCTCGCGAGAACCACTCTTGCGCGTCGCTCTAGTTTGGCCCGACTGAGAGAGGGTGCGTGTACATCGTTTTGCGCAAGAAATCGCTGGACCCGATCGTGGTCAGGTAGCGCCGCCGGTAGCGATATCGCTGAAGCACTAAGCGCACCCCAAACCGCGATCACGTTCGAGGCGAAGGTGGGACGGTGCCACGGCAAGCGGGTCAGCTCACCACCTTGTATCAAAAATGTGCTTAGACCGTGCTTTTCCAGCTCGGCGATAAGAGGTTCACTAAATCGGTCCTGCCACTCATCATCCACGAGGTCCAACGAGACGCCGTCGCCCAGAAAGATCGCGTGGGCCGGTTTAGGGCGCACCACCCAATGAGCAAGATCGCGCCTGCTCTTCCACAAATTGGTCAGCGGGGTCGCGACGCGCGCCATGGCACGTAGTGGAAGCGGCAGCGATGGAGGTGGGGAACTGCACACGTGAACCCGATGCATGTCGAGGTATAGATCCATGCGCGCCAAAGGCCATATTTCCACATCGCCGCATTTCCAACGCGACACTTGAAAATTGCGCTCTATCTCCTCGACGAGCACCAGAAATCGGCTATGAAAGGGCACGGCCACAGGCTTAAGTCGGGTTGCCGGTATAAGTCGTTTCGCGCGCCGCCGATCCGCGCTTGCGGAATGCCACGTCGCGATACCTTACGCCTTCCATCAATCTATTATCACGGTCGAATACGGCATCGGGCGCCAGCAGCGCAGGGTCGACCTCGAGCACGGAATCAAAATCTTTGGACGCGGACGTATCGCAAAAACGGAAACTCGTCGTGTGCAGCAAAAGCAGCCCACCCGGCTTCAGACAGCGGGCAAAATCCGCCACCGTCCGTTCGAAATCCTCGAAACGCAAAAGTGGGTCGCAACGCCGGGCACCGGAGGTCGCAAGATCGCCGTGACACAACACTGCCAGACAGAAAATCGCGTCATAGGATTCCGGCTGTTCGGCTTCGGTGGTCGCTGCCACGGCGAACGTTACCCCGGCGGATTTTTCCCGTCCCGCGCGTGTCAGGCAACAAGCGATGTTGTTTGGGTCGATGTCTATACCCTTGATGGCCGCGGCCGGAAAATATTTTAGAAGAGAGAACACTTCCTCTCCCCGGGAACAGCCAAACGACAATATGCGCAGACCCGGGACATTGCCGACGCGCGCGCTCGCGAACTGGAACAGCCATGGATAGCGATCTGGCAATGTGTGATTGTAGGGCTGGAATCGGCCGCGTAAAGGCAATTGGATTCCGCGGCGTAAGGCGCGGTGCAAGGCGTCGCGGCTTTTGCGCGAAACATCCGACAACATACTCAAGGTCGGAAATTTCATCATGTCATTGTGCGTAAATGCTGGGCCGAAATGGACTCGATTCCATCGCCCCTCAGATAGACTGCGACTTTCTGCACTACTTCTTCGGCAGCGGCGGCGTGCATGTCGCGAGACCCGCCCGCAATATGCGATGTGAGAAATACATTCGGCAGTCTGCGTAAGGGATGCGAGGCGGCCAAAGGTTCCTCCTCGTAGGTGTCCAAGCAGGCAAAGATGTCGCCTTGTTCCAGGCGCGCCAGCAGCGCAGCCGGTTCAATCAGTGCGCCGCGCGCTACATTGATAAGTATCGCCCCTGGGCGCAATTTAGCTAGTTCGGTCGCACCTAGGCAATGCCGCGTACTCTTGGTAAGGCCGCGATGCAGCGACACAATGTCGGCTGCCAGTGCCTCACCAAGCGACACAGGCGTAGCGCCGGCTGTCCTGATATCCTCTTCCGCGGCATTTTCGGAGTAAACCAGCACTCGGGCGTGCGCGCCGGTAAGGTGCTTCGCAAAAACCTGTGCAATTGTACCCCAGCCAATGAGTCCGACAGTGGTCCCCTTTAGATCGCGCGCCTCTACCGCGCGCCCGTCCGGCGCTTCGACCAATGGCTTGGCTGCCCTCCACAGCCCCAAAAAAAATGGTTCAAGCTGCGCGGCTCTTATGGCGGGGCGCATATAGCCTGCCAGCCGCTTCACCGTGCTCCTGAACCCAGGTGTTCGCAACGCGGTTCCCCAGCCGCCCCCGCGCATCACTTCATGAGAAATGAAGGCGCGGCGGCGGGCAAGGATCGCTAGCCCAAGAGCGAATTCCGCCGCGCTTTCTGCATAGGCGGAGCTTGCGTTCACCAGCGCAATGCCACGTGCCAGCAGCACTTCAGGCGCATGGCGCCCGAGCGACAATCCCACGACACCAACGATGGCAAGCTGCGGCAGCTTGGCCAATATGTCCGGCGCCAATCCGGATGAGCTGCGACCCAAAATCGCGGCCACGATATCGGGCCGCTCGTCGGTCGATCTTCTAACGTCCTCAACGGAGACAAGCCGGTAGTGAGGTAACAAGCGCGCAAGCGCCGGCAGCAATCCGACGGTTTGCGTGACTAGAATCGATTTCCCCGCTCGAAACCTCGGCGGTAGATCGTTTGCGGGCGCAATTTGCGGCAATTGCACTCGCCCGCTGAAGCCGTCTTCGATCAGTTCCGCTAGAAACAGTGATGGTGCGATCGTGGTGATGCTGTGCGGAGGTTCCACACCGCTGCGGATCGCATACAGAAAAGAATCATGCTCCGCAGCGAAGCCATCGCCGATCGAAGGGAACGGTATGATCTCAGCTGCACCATCTTTCTCAATGGTTAGGCCGGTTCCTGCGACGCTATAGGTCTCGCCGAAACCATGGAAGACATACTCCTCGCGCCGCGACCCCGCATTATTGTTGCACAGGAATACCCCCTGACCGCCGTCGCGCCAGCGCATGATGGCGGAAAAGACGCTCGGTTCCGTCCCACTTTCGTCTCCCACCAGTGCGGTCAATTGGTCGGGCAGTCCGTCCATCATGAAAACAAGCGCGTCAAGTCCATGAATTCCGTTGGCGCCAAGCCAGCTGCGCGCGCCGAATGGCGGCGGCTTGCCGTATTCGGGCTTGTGGAATACCGCCTCGGCGAAACGCCATCCAGCCTTTCCGGCGTGCGCACGCACCGCGGCAAGGGATCTATAAAACCGTCGATTGTGACCCCCGACAGCGACGAGCCCGCGGATACGCGCGGCCTCCGCCAATTTGCACGCCTGTGCGTATGACGGCGCGATAGGCTTTTCGACGAATAGGTGCTTGCCGTTTTGGAGCGCCGCCAACCCATATTCATAGTGCAGCTGCGCGCTGCCAAAAATATAGACAGCGTCAATATCATGCCGCTCCAATGCCGCGACCCCGTCCCCGCTGTCTTCCAAAAATCCGAATTTGCGACGCGCCGCCGCCGCGCGTTCGCGCTCGATGTCGCAGACAAGCGCAAGCACTACGTCGCCCTTGTCGCGCAGCTCCGCAAGAACAGGCAGATGCATCAGGACGGTCGTCGTACCCGCACCGATAACAAGCGCACGAACCGGACGCACGACAGAACTTTCGGACGGCGGAAACATCAAGTCCGCCCGCTGTGATCACGGAGTCCGATCTTCAGAGCCAATACGTGCATGGCCCGTTTTGCGAATCGGGCCGGCCAAACGGGATCGTGTCTTGTTCCTGCCACGGCATGTAACACCAGTCTGCGCAAGTCGTACTGCCGAGCCGAGTGAATGGCACCCAGAAGAGTATCTCGTGTGCGCGCCTGTTTGATCAACTCCCGCGCGCGTTTTGACAGAGCGGGCTTACGCAAGTAGAGGTCGGTCATTCTGTCGTGTTCGCGCAGGATCGTATCCCATATCTCCTCGTTTCCGCCAAAAGTCATCGACTCGGGATGCATCCTGTATCGGCAAACCAGTTTTTCGGTCTCAGCATACCGCAAGCCGCTGAACGCGAATCGGAGCATGAACTCGCGGTCCCCCGCTACTCTGTAAGTCGCGTCAAACCGGCCAATCTTCGCGAAAACAGACCTACGGAAAAACCACGCATTGATTGAGGGATTGCCCAACGTCGACTGAAACAATAAGTCGATTCCAGTTGGCGTAAGCCTTTCCATCGCGATCTGATCGTCATTCACGGTGTCGCGGAAAGTGACGGCCTCGCCTGCCAAGGCCATCACACTTTCGTCTCGGAATGCTTCGTTGACGGTCGAGAAGACCTCGTCAGCGTAGCAGTCGTCGGAATTCAATATACCGATGAGTTCACCCTCGGCGACGGCTAGAGCTCTATTCAATGCGTCGTACATGCCGCGATCCGGTGAGCTGAGAATCTTGAGATGCGAATATCGACCCAGGATCTCTAATGTGCCGTCCGTCGAGCCTCCGTCGGCCACGATGTGCTCCATATTGGAGTAGCCCTGCATCAAAACGCTTTCTATGGCTTCGCCTACATAGCGCGCGCCATTCAGACACGGAGTAATCACGGAGATTCTCGGACTGATCGGCGAGTGGTGTCTTACAGCCAAGTCGAAGGCTCTTTCAATGGAACGAAACGAAGCCCTCGCTTCCGCATGGTCTCGATCACGAATTCCGTGACCTTGATCACCTTGTTCTCGTTTCGATCGGCCAGCGCAGCCTCATTTCTGGGAACGCCGTCGTGCAACAGGATGATACCCCCGCTGTGAAACCTATCGATAGCCTCTTCAAACAGACGACAGAAGTCATCGAACGCAATCTTGTCTGCATTCCCCATTCTCCTATGCAGCCGCCAATCGGATGCATCGATATCCCATCCATATCGACCTATATAGCGGTCGGCAAACGGAAGCTTATTTGCGATTTTTGTAAACTTGGGATTCGTCCATGCACCACCGGGTGCCCGGAAGGGTATTCGCTGCCGACTAAACCGCTCGATCCGCTCGTGACACCTTGTGATTTGATCCGGTATCTCGATGCTGTGGTCACCTCCAAATGAATCCAAATTCTGATGACTGAACGTATGGTTACCGATTCGATGACCGCATGCTACCAACTCGGATAGCGCCTCATCGTTCGCATGCTCTCCAAGCACAAAGAACGTGGCTGAAATTTTTTCCTTCTGCAAGAGGCGACCCAGGTCCACCGTGACGCCTTCGGTCGGGCCGTCATCAAATGTCAGGGAGTACTCGTTATCCTTATATTTCAACCTATTGCCCTTCAATTCCTTGGCGAGAAACATGGCTGTCTCCAAATTGTCAGTGACTCTCGATCGGCGGCGATCACGCCGCCGCCTTGCACAAGCGCATCTAGCGCAGCCGCTAAGGATACTACGGTGATCACATTTGTTTCGAGGACGTACAGTCCAAGGTATGGATTCCGCCTGCAAAACTTAAGTTTGGCAGCAGGTCTGTGAGAACATAATAAATTGAACCGCGTTTCACCCTAGAGCGAAGGGCGTCCATGCCCTGTTAGACAATCCCGTGCAGATTTAGTCCAGAGAATATTTCTAGGCCGTGCTCGGCCGCGAGCTTGCGAACCTCATGATGCTGCCAAGATACAGCCTCAGGGGTGAAGTGCTGCAACCAGCCTTTCTGGCGGTACGGAGCCCACCAGGAATCCGGGACATCGTAGATTTGCGTATCGCCATCTTCATGCAGCGTCCAATCGTATATCTGATTTAAATCCGCCGGCGACCGTTTGCCCGGATATCGTAGGGTTTCGATCATCTTGTACCACACCGCTTTGCTCTGAAGCCTAGACTTGCTGACAAATTGTAGATGGAACAAGCCTCCGAAGTTCTTGCCGGCAAACATGAGCCCATCGTTGACGGCTTTGTAAGGAGTCCTGCGGTGCAACTGATATGCGTCCGACACTTTCCACCGGAGTGCGGCGGAATCACCAAACGCCCAGGGGATCTGATTGGTATCTCCCCACGGTCCATCCCATCGAAAGACATTGGGTGCGTGATAAGTGGCGATCATGGGCAGCGATACAAAGCACCCCCGGGTGGGTTGTCGGGCGAGTTTGCGCAGGTCCGGAAATAGGTTTCCCGTGGGGACCTCGTCCGCGTCCACGATAACGAAATGGGTGCCACCGAGTTGGCGGCCTCGATCAAGCATCTCCTGCCGAACGTCCATTTCCATCCATTCGTTGTCGTCAGTGCGACGAATGCTGATCTGGCGATCCGGAAACTCGGCCTGAGCTTCGCGGATGATCTGGGCGGTCCGATCCGTGGAGCCGTGATCGGTAATCACCACAGCGTCGCAATACGACAGGCTTACGCGCAGCGATAGCCCCAAAACCCAGTCTTCGTTACGAGTCGCGGTAAGAGCAATAACCTTTGGCGCGACACCGGCGGGCGTTGACCGACCCGTCCGCCTGAATAGCCTCCTAAAAGACTCTGGGGCCTTGCGGTAATTTTTCACATTGCAAACACTCAATGGTGATTTGTGACTCAAATCGGCTGCTAAGCCACGGAGCGACTCGCGTGGTCCGTAGTAGTTGGGATAAGAACACCCGTAAACGTTACCATACCAGTGGCAATAGGGAACTAGCGGCCTATGACTCCCAAAAACCACGGCATGGTTCCCCATCTTGTTCCGTTCCGGCCCGATATTGAGGGCTTGCGGGCCGTGGCGGTCATTCTTGTTGTTCTTTATCACGCCCGGCTGCCCTTCCTGCAAGGAGGCTTCATTGGCGTCGATATATTCTTCGTCGTTTCGGGGTATCTGATCACCAGTCTGCTGGCGAAAGAGTTGAACTCATCCGGAGGAATCAGCCTTTCCGGGTTTTACGCCCGCAGAGCTCGCCGTCTGCTCCCCGCATTGACTCTTGTCGTGGTAATCGTTTGCCTGATTCAAGCCATTATTGCCAGCCCGATCGTGCAAATCGAGGTCTTGAAGGCGGCTCTGGCAGCGGTACTCTGCTCCAGTAATTTGTATTTCGCGCACATACAGTTGCATTATTTTGTGCCGGGCTTGGAAACGGGGCCGCTGCTGCACACATGGTCTTTGGCCGCCGCGGAGCAAATTTATTTTGTGTGGCCTATTTTTCTTCTGCTTCTGACCAGGATGGCCAAGAACGTCAGAATCGGAATACTGATTATTGCGGCGATAACCGCTCTATCGTTTATCGGCTGTGTTTGGCTTACGGCGTGGAATCGAGCCATGGCATTTTACCTGTCGCCGCCCCGCGCCTGGGAGTTCAGCATTGGCGGATTGCTCGCCTTTGTTCCCCTCCACTGGATGACTGCACGCGAGAATC
>Ga0210406_10007185_pt1 | contig 11392 bp, 12 predicted proteins | sample IncBWC30MmetaG_FD_155454 | JGI IMG/M metagenome (GOLD analysis project Ga0210406, IMG submission 155454) | Forest soil microbial communities from Barre Woods Harvard Forest LTER site, Petersham, Massachusetts, United States - Inc-BW-C-30-M | ecosystem: Environmental > Terrestrial > Soil >... | reverse complement strand
CCACCAATGTCCGCGTAGTTGCTAAAGAGAGCGGACTACCGAGAGACACGGTGTTCTTGTGTTTTCAAGTCCGTTCACTTGACCCCAGTCGTTTTCGGGAGCCGCACGCGAAACGGGCAGGATCAGTGCCGCCGAAGCGAATGAGTGATATCGAAAATGCCTTACGGCTCGTCTTGGTGCTCTGAGGTAAGGGCTCGTAAGGCTTGGCCTTACCTTCGTAGGTTCTGTTCAAATAAATCCAAAATCCGCTTGTACTCGTCCACCCAACTCGATGGCTGGACGAACCCGTGATTCTCTACCGGATACACCGCCAGCGTCCAGTTCTCTTTGCGTAGCTCGATTAGGCGCTGTACCAGCTCGGCCGTGTCTTGGAAATGCACGTTGGTGTCCGCCATCCCGTGGCAGATTAGAAGCGCGCCCTTCAGCCCCTGCGCGAAATAGATCGGAGACGACTGCCGGTAGGCCTCGGCATCCTTCTGAGGCAAGTTCAAAATATTGGCTGTATACGGATGATTGTAGTTCGCCCAATCGGTCACAGGCCGCAAAGCAGCGCCCGCTGCGAACACGTCCGGTTGCGTGAACATGGCCATTAGCGTGATGAATCCACCATAGCTGCCGCCATAGATGCCGATGCGCTTGGGATCGACGCCTTGCTGTGCTGTCAGCCATCGCGCGGCGTCCACGTTGTCATCCAGATCTTTCGCTCCCATGTGCCGATATATTCCGGTGCGCCAATCGCGCCCGTACCCGGCCGATCCGCGATAGTCGACATCGATCACCACGTAGCCGCGCTCCATCAGCAGATGATGAAACAGATACTCGTGCTCGTAGGCTGACGACCACCAGCGATGCACGTTTTGCAGATAACCGGCGCCATGCACGAACACGACACCTGGGCCACCCGCCCGGAAGTTCGCCGGTCTATATAGGTGTCCCCGGAGCGTCGCGCCATCGCGCGCAGGGAAGGTCACTACTGGTACATCCTGCCAGGGATATTGCCAAAAGTCCGCTGCCGGCGAGGACGTAAGCTTCTTCGACGCCGCGCCCGCGTGGGCTTCTTGCACATAAAGCTCGGGCGGCTTATTCGTATAAGAATAAATATCGGCAAACCATCGATCGTCCAGCGACGGCACGTACGTGTGGCCGCCAGGCAGGGAAGTGAGCCGGGTCCGCGTGCCCCCCTCCGCGCTCATTTCGTAGACGTTGTGTTCGCCCGCATCGGCTTCGCTCGCGGTCAGGAAGAAATGGCTCTTGTCCTTCGATAACGTAACGCCATCCACCTCCCACTTGCCCGACGTCAGCGCCTTCGGCTCGCCGCCCTCGAAGGGCGCAACATACAAGTGTGAGTAGCCGGTGCGCTCGGATTGAAAATAAACCTCGCGATCGTTCTTCATCCAGCCCAGCGTGTTGGCTCCTGGCCCATCCAGCCAGGCATCGTCATGATCCTGCGCTACCACGCGCGTCTTTCCGGTAGATTCGTCCAGCGCGAGAATCCAACGGTCCTTGTTATCGGCCGCGCGCGCCAGCGACACTGCCTTCGATCCGTCGTCAGACCACACCGGCTGCGACAATTGCACATCCCGCACTGCATCCGCCGCGCCGCCTACCTGCTTCTGCCCGTGGTCCACCCACTTGACCTCGCCCGTCTCGACATTCAGGATGGCCAGTCTCATTCGACTCTGGTTATCGCCCACCTTATCGCGCGACGGAATCTCCTCGGTATAACCCGATTCAGTCACGTAATTGGGAACCACCGTGTTTTTGTCGCCGGTGCCGGCTTCGCGCACCCCAGCCACGACGTATTTCTCATCCGGCGTTAGCTGCAACGATGCGATGGTCTGCCCTGCCGTCAATTTAAATGGCTTTCTCGGATTCTCGCGTTTCTTCTTGGCCTCGTCTTCTTCGCGTTTGGCTGCCCGCTCGCGGATCACCTCCAGCAGTTCCTTCTCTTGCTTCTTCAGAAACTCCTGGCTATCGGTTCCCTTTTCATCTTCGGACGCCGTCGCGCCGCGTCCACCACCGCCCCCGCGTCCTCCTCGCCCACCTCCGGTTTCAGCAGGCGTGGGACTGGCGCCAGACAGCACAATATCCGTGAGTTCCTCTAACGCCCCACTATCTAGCGACATCACATACAGATTGTTCGCTCGCGTAAACGCCACGCGCCGGCCATCGTGAGTAAAATGAGGATCGGTCTCCGCGTCCGCAGTCTTGGTTAGTTGGCGCGTCTGGCCGCTGGCCGCATCATAGAAAAATATATCGCCGTTGCGCGAATAGACTGTGCGCTTCTTATCCGGGGTGGTGGCGCCGCCCGCCGGAGGCGCCAGTTTGGCGTCCGCGTCCGAGAGCTTCCGCAGGCCTGACCCATCCCGATTCACGACGTACGTATCGGGATCCTTGAGCACCGCATCGCCGGCCTGCTTCCACTGAAAATAGAGACGCTCGCCGTCACCCGACCAGCGGACTTGCGACGGTTCGTAGCCATAAAGGGCCGGACCGCGCATGATATTGTCTATGGTAAGCGCGAAATTCCCAGCGGGCGTGGCGTGAAATGCAAACAGAAACGCCAACAGCGGAAGCGTCGATTTCCTCATCGACCACCATGCTAGCGCAAGCCGGGCGTTAGCGGCCTACACTCACTTGGATCGCGCCCACCTCCGCCACGCCGCTATTCACGGCGATCGTTTCGCCAGTGATCGATTTCGCGAGGGCAGCGAAGGTTAGGTCTACTTTCGAACAAAATGCAATGTTGCCTCGGCCTGCTGTCCTTGCGTGGGTTTTTCTTTAATAGCTAATGTCATGTGCCGGCCATCGCTCGAAAGGGTGTGTGTCCAGTGACCTTGCACTTGATCATCCTTGGCCATCGCGGTCCATTCGGTCTCCATCTGATTGCCGTTTATCGTTGTTTTCGAGCCCATTTGAAAGGGACCGATCTGATTCTGCTGCACGTCGCCCTTGGTACTCAAATGTAGCCGGGTCGTCATCACGCCTAAATAAAGGAGTGGAACAACACCGTTGTCCGGTTCCTTAAAGGTCGATTCAATGGTGACACCGGAATTGTCTTGCTTGATCCTTTGCTCCAGACTATTGGGGGCGTCCCCTGGCCGTTCGCTCCCACGGTCCAAAACCCACCTTCCCGAGAAACCCTCGTCCTTGGCATTAACTGCGTTTACAGCAAACACAGAAACCATTAAAAACACAACACTTAGCACTACCCTTAGTCTCAAGATAAATTCTCCTCAGTAGTTGGATGACGTTTGGGGCCCAAGTATTTCACCCAGTATTTCCGTTGCTGAGTTTCGCCGGTTTCCACTACCTGCATTCCGCTGCGAGACTCATTCCGCACCGCGTTAACGCACGTCGAAGACCACTGCTCATAGGCCGATAACCGATCAGAGCGCGAGCAGTCTTGCGGCAACCGCGCGAGATCAGTCGCTAGTTCGACGGCTGCGTCCAAGGCGTGTCCCGGCTCGACCGGACGGTTGGCCAAACCCATCCGCAGGGCCTGTTTCCGGAAACACCGCGTCCGGTCAGGCGAGGATGCCGGATCGTTCCCAGATCCACGAGCCATCGACCGCGTTCCGTCCGTTCGATCATCTTTTTGATGAATTAAACAGAATTAAACTAATCGCCGGATACGCGCCGGGGGCTGCTGTAGGAAAACCAAGGCGCAACGGCGGCCATAACGCGCTCCCCGCTCCAACGGCTGCGCAGAATTGATAGGCCTAACATGCCAGCAATGAGGATTGCAGCATACGTCGCGCAATCCAAGTTATTTAACGATTCTTTCCAGGCCCCAAACCAGCGGCCGTATACCAACTCGATGTGCACCCAATAGACCAGCAGCGACGTGGTTCCGAGTTGGCGAATCCAACTCCAGGAAGCACCCACGGCGTATTCGGTCCAGAGGTATGCAAAGGCGATGACGACCATCACTACCCCGAGCTTAATTACGATCAGGCCCGGACTATCGAGCCAGAATTCCGACTTCGGATAAAGCGAATAAGGATTGTTCGAAAAGTATTGGCCGCCTAGAATGAGAGCCAAGCCGGCCAGGGTTCCCCACTGCATGACGCGATTCATCTGATCGGCTCGTACGACGCGTAGCAGGCTGCCGATGCTGAGGCCGAAAGCGATGAATGCAGCCCACGGGAAGAATGCGAAGTACTGATAACTAGGCACGAAATATGCGGATACCCCCGCTGGCAGCCAGTTCCAGTCAATGGCTGATACCAGCGGCGCAGCAGTGGCGATCGCTATCCCCAGTGCCGCGCACAAGCGTACGCGGTCTGCCGTCGTAAAGATCGCCATCACCGACATCAGTCCGATGGCCAAGCCCATGCAGTTGAGGATGTCGACTTTGAACAAAGACGTCCAAGGACTCTGCCCATAAGCGAACAGCCAAAGCTGCAGCCGGAACAGAAACGCCAGCGTAAATAGATAACCCGCTCGCCTGAGCGCAAATTTCCAGCGGGCGAGCGCATCGAATCCCTGCTGTTCGCGACGGTCCATTAAGAACGCCAGCGTGATGCCCGTCAGCACTAGAAAAATTGCGGGACCAATGCCACCGAAGAATTGCGAAAGCATGAAGGGCCCATCGGTTCGCAAATCCGTTCTGTTGAAGGAGTGGAACACGTGGCCCTGCAGCATGATCACTACCGCTAGCCCTCGTGACCAGTCCAGAAAAGTCAGCCGGCCTCGAGCGTCACGATTATTTCTAACGCGAGGCTGGTTTCGCTCTAGTGATGCAGTTGCGGTCATTTGTGGAGCAGTTGCGGTCATTTGCCTGGATGCTCTGTTTTAACCCCCGGAGGGGGTGTGAGTTTCAATGCTTCAGGTGGCAGCGCCGGATTGATCTTGAGGTCGCTGTAGGTCATCATGCGCGAGTCACCCGAAGGCTCCGTAATCTTTTCGCGTAAGGGATAAGGATCGAGGTGTTCGGGAATCCAAAGTTCCAATTTCTTTACGTACTCCCGCGCCTCACCGGACTTCGGTATCAGCTCCAAATGAATGGCCGGCGTCCCTTTCACGGCCTCTGTGCCTAGCACGGTCATGGTGTAATCCCTTGCAAGTTCAGTGCCGGAGGTGCCAAATCCGATCATGAGAAACTTGTCCAACTGCTCACCATGCTTCTCCAAATCATAAACTTGCAGCGTATTTATCTTTGGAAAATAGATCTTCACGCTGCGTTTCTCGAAGGTGACAGACCGCTGGTTGGGAGCGGTAAAATTGATCAGGCCCTGCACTTCGCCCGGAGCGACTTTTTTCATCACAACGTTGCCGGTTTCCGTAGTGTTTTCATCGATTACGTCCGTGTGAGTCAGGTAGATAACCGTCGCACTCATCGACATGAACCGGCTTGCGGCGCTATCCAGGCGTTGGAGTAATTCGGGGTTCACGGGCGCGGCAGCTAGTATGCCGGCGAACACAGAGACTGCAAAAGCACCCAATCGCATCATTTATAAGAAACGAATTCCAGTATAAGTGGCGTGCGGCGGTCACGGCGCCGTGAATGCCATGTAGCCCTTGGTTTCCTGTTCGGAATCAATGATCCGTTCCAAACGAACCACTTTGTAGTTCTTTCCGGTACGCGCCCTGAGCAGGCTGTCGACGCGCGCCACGCGTTCTCCCTCCGGAGCATTTGAAAGCAGGTCTGAGTCCACCCAGAAGGCGTCTGGACGAATCATGACGATGTTGCTAGCTCGTGGTTGATCCCGGAACCAATCTCGCGGTGTCAGAAAAATGAAGATCAGGATGAGCCCGACCATCAGATCATACTGCCAACCAGCGCGAGGATAGTCCCAGAACAGGAAGCGCTTAATGCCGCTGAGTGGACCATCCATATACAACTCTAGTCTACCAGCTTGGCAGGGATCGTTACCTCGGCGGTCTCGGCTTACTTGAACTTTCGCAACACTGCAAGTACGCGACCTTGTACCTGCACGTTTGCCGCATCCAAGATGATCGGTTGCATAGAAGAATTGGCGGGCTGCAGGCGGATGCGGCCATCCGGATCGTGATAAAGGCGCTTGAGAGTGGTCTCGCGGCCGTCCACTAGCGCGACCACGATCTCGCCATCTTTGGCCTGTTGCGTTTTCTCCACCAACACATAATCGCCGCTAAGGATGTGATCTTCGATCATCGACTCGCCGGTCACCTGGAGCGCAAACGTATCGCCCTTGCCAGCGAAGTCGGCGAACTGCAAGGTGTCCTGACCTTCGATCGTCTCGACAGGCGAGCCCGCGGCGATCCTTCCGGCCAGCGGCACTTCCGCCGCTCGAGTTGTTTGCCGGCTTCGCCGCCGCTCCTGGACGTATTTGGCCGAGACCTCCAGCGACCGGCTCTGGTTGAACAATCGCCGCAGATAATTTCGCGATTCCAGGGCTTGAATATGTTTGTGAACGGTGGCCAGCGAGGCGAGTTTCAGCCCCTGGGCCAGTTCCTCGTAGCTGGGGCTGTAGCCGTTTTCTTCGACGAAGTCGGTGATGAAATCGAGAACGTCTTTTTGCCGCTTGGTGAGCGCCATGAGTAGATTATGGGCGAAGAAAAGGGGAAAAGTCAAGGCCTGGGGGAAATTATGCGGACAGCGATGTTTTATAGCTAATCGGCGTATTATGTCTCTATGAAGGCATTGTTTCTGTGCGTTTCCCTCTCATGCCTGTTTGGGAACGGCGCCTGGGCTGATTCGGCCGACGATCGTACTGCTATTGAAAAGATTGTTAAGGCGGTGTTTGATGCAGCATCGACTGGAAAACCCGTATCCACACTATTCGCGGCTGATGCGGATAGTGAGTTTGATAGGTTGAAGCAATTGGACCGTCAGATTTTTGGACTCTCGCACGAGCCTTTGTCTGAAGTAACCCCTCCTGTTGTGGTCATTCGATCTATTCGATTCGTCACCCCAGACGTTGCGTTGACTGACGCAGCGAATACTCAGTATGGGTCCATGATTCTTCAAACTCGGATTCCAGTGCTGCTAGTACTGAGAAGGGAAGGAATCGATTGGCGGATAGTGTCGCTGCGAGTGTTAGTGGATTCGAGGGAAATTCCCGCCGGTCTAATGCGCTAGTCCTTCCGCCCCAGTTCGGCCGATTGCAGGCTCTTCTCGGTACCTATTCGTCAACATTCGGCCCATTCTACCCACACGTATGACGGCGGTCCCATGAGGATGTGATCTTCGATCATTCAGTCGCCGGATACCTGGAGATCGAAGGCATGGCTTCCCTGGCGGCGGAGTGGCGAACTGCAGGGTGTCCTGGCCTTCGATCGCCTCCACTGGCGAGCCGGCCGCGATCTTTCCGGCCACGGTTGAGATTGCATTGTTAGATTGACCCGAAGCGCAAGCGGTCCCGTTAACGGCGAACTGATTCCGTTCAAGCGTGGCGTGTTCGCGGCGAAGCCCAGCCTCGATGAGACAATGAGCGTGGATGATCGATTGTCGTGGACTGACTAAGGCATTTGGAGAATTCCAGGCTGTTTCCGGCGTTTCGTTTGAGGTTCGGGCGGGGTCGATCTGTGCGCTTCTAGGGCCGAATGGGGCTGGCAAATCGACACTCGTCAAGATGCTCACGGGCTTGATCACGCCGAGCGCCGGCACAGCGCAGGTTTGTGGATTGGCAGTGGACGATCCGGATCTGAAGCGGATAGTAGGCGTGCTGCCGGAGAGCCTGGCGCTGTTTGACGCGCTGACAGTGGCCGAGCACCTGGAACTGACCGGGGCCGTTTATGGATTAAAGAGCTCCGATACGCAGTCGCGCATAGATCAACTGCTACGCGTGTTGCGGCTGGAACACGGCCGGAACACGTTCATTCATCAGTGCTCGTATGGGATGAAGAAGAAGACCTCGCTCGCGATGGCGCTACTGCCAAACCCTCGGGCGTTGTTTTTAGACGAACCGTTTGAGGGGCTGGACCCGATTACCGCTGAGACCATACGCGTGCAGCTTCGCGCGATTGCGCAACGCGGGGTGACGGTGCTGCTTACTTCGCACATTTTGTCGATGGTCGATCGAGTAGCGGATCAGGTAGTGATGATTCGGCGGGGCGAGGTGGTGCTGGACTCGGCTATTCGAGATCTGCCGAAGTCATTGGAGGAGTCCTACTTCGAGCGCGTGGAGACAATAACGCCGGAAGACTTGGAATGGCTGGGCTCAGCGGCGTCCTAAGTCTGCTGAGGGCGCTTGGCAAGGTTTCCGCGCGGCACGTGCGGTCGTTCGGGTCAATCGGCGGGCAGAACCTTTTTCTGTTTGTGGCATTTGTAGCGCTGCAGCCGGAGAGTGCGGCGTTTTTCGGCGAGATTCTCCTGGTGGTGCTCCTGTTTCCATTGTCGGCCGATCCGATGCAGGCGCTGCCGGAAGAGCGGCGCGCAACATGGCCACTTGGGAATTGGCAATGGGCGGCGGTTCGAGTGGCGTCGTTATTCTTGAGTCCCATAACTTGGATCGGCGTCGCGCTGGCACTACGTCTGGGATGGCGAGTGGGTGCGCTGGCAGTTGGTGGCGGCGCCCTCATCCTACTTCTGCGGAAGGTTTCGAAGCGACTGCCGGGAATAAACGGCGGGTGGTTGCTTGGGGTGCCTGCGCCGCCGGGAGCGCTGGGCGCAATTATGCGATTACAGTGGCGCGGCATGCTGCGCACGCTAGATCCGTATGTGGCGCTGGTGTTGTCGGGATCCACGGCGGTGTACCGGTTCTCCGGATTGCCAGTGGATGCCGAAGCTCCGCGAATCATGGCCCTGGTGACAGTGTTGGCGTTGAGCACTCATGCGCAGGTGCTTCTGGGAGTCGACGGGCCGGGCTCGGAGCGGTATATACAACTGCCGCTGCGAGGCTGGCAAATTCTGCTAGCGAAGGACTTGGCGTTTCTGGCAATGTTGGCGGTATTGGTTGCGCCGCTGGATTTCGTCGGCGGCGTGTTGGCAGGGATCGCGAGCCTGGTGATCGGACACCACGTTTCCGTGTTGAACGTCATTCCACAAACGCCTTGGAGGTTCACAAGTGGCGCGCTGATCCCTTGGGGTCTGATGCAGACTGTTGCGTTATTCTCCGTTGGGAACGCGGTGCGAACGCTGGGGCTGCCTCTGATCGCGGGATGTCTGTTGGCGTGGGCTTGGTCGGTTATGTATTACGGGTGGAAGTGGGATCGGCGAACCGGTCAATAATAGAACTGCGCCGAGGTTAGAGCTGGCTGAACGAATGGAGGGGCGAGAGCTTTCCGTCGCACATTTCGTATTGGGTATTGGTCGACGCGTGAACCACTTTCACGACATAGCCTTCGGCGATCAAACCGGAATAGACGGCGTTAGCATGTTCGAAGTCCTTGGCGAGGTATAAGGTGCCGGGGACATCGGGGGAGCGCCAAAGGTAAAGGCAGAATTCGTCGCGAAGAGCCGGGGTTGCCACGTTGATTTATCGACGAGACCCGCCGGGAACTTTAGTGTTTCCCAGCGTGCTACATTTGAGCTTTCACCCTGATTCTGCATGTCTGTTCAGATCCTATTGCAGGGCAAGATCTTGGGAACCGAGGAGTTTCTACTCGCGGCGGAGCCCGAGGAGTCTCTTTTCGTAGGCCGGCTGCGCTGGCTGAATCTGTTGAGCGAGGTCCTGCCGCGCGCCCTGATCGCCGAACTGGGACTTTCCAAGATGCTGCTGGGGTCGAGCGGCGGTGAGCAGTTCCTGGTTGTGTTACCCCAGGAAGTCCGCCCCCAAGCCGAGCAATTCCTGGCTGCGGCGCAGCGCCAGATTCGAGAGCTGAGCCGTGGGCATCTCGATTTGCATTGGGCGATCACCGAAAATCTGGGCGATTGGACCGTGGTCCGCAAGCGCCTCAACGAACAGTTCCAGCAGGAGCACGACACGCCACTGGCCGCGACCGGCTTTCCCGCGCATAACGATTCCGCTAAGCCCGATCCGGCCTACTTCGAGGAACTCGGGCACGCTCTTCGGGACGCGACTTCGGTAGGATGGTCGCCCGAGGCGCCCGCCAAAGTGAGCGCGGGCAAAGGCAAACACACCTGGAGTATCGGCTCGTCGCCGGATTCGGTTCCGCTGGCACGCCATACCGCTTTGACCGACGATGGCCGCGATTCCGCCTCGGCAGCCGTGCTAGCCTCGCGTGCCGAAGGCCGGCCGGTATGGGGCGTGCTGCGCGGCGATGTCGACACGTTCGCCATTCGCATCCGCCGGCTCAATAGCATTGAAGAACACGTTCAGCTCTCGGTGCTATACAAGCAGTTTTTCGCCGGCGAGGTGGAAGTGCTGTGCTCGCTTCCCGAATTCTGGCGCAAAGTAAATCTACTGCACACCGGCGGTGATGATTTCGCGGTCTATGGCGCCTGGGACGCATTGATCGGATTCGCGCGCGAATTGCAGCGGCTTTTCCAGCGATTTACCGAGGAGCATCTCAAGGATTTTCCAGGGCCGGAGGGAAAGACGATTACCATGGCGCTGGCGCTGGCGGCTGAATCCGATACTTCGCTGGGATCGGTTTATGAGCGGGCCGGGGACAAGCTGGAGATCGCAAAGTCCGCTGACAAAGACTGCTTTTCGCTATTGGGCCGTACGCTCGAATGGAAGCAGCTCTCCGATGCGTCGGACTTGAAGGACGAGCTGACCGCTATGGTGCGGCAGTTTGGCATTGCGCCACAATACATACGGGATCTGTGTGGCATTTACCGGGAAACCAAGCGCGCGCCCGGGGCCAAGCGGCCGGAAAGGCCCTGGCGTTTTCATCGGCGGCTCTATCGCATTCTGGGCAGTTCGCGCTCGCGTAACTTTCAGAAGGCGCGTGCCAGCTTGATTGCCGACCTGGTGGGAAAGAATCCCGTCAACCTGAAGTTGCGCCCCTCCGGCCGCGTAGCGCTAGAATGGGCGAGACTGTCAACAGAGGGGCAAGCCGAAAGTTTGAGCGAAGAACGAGGTTTGGATGGCTGAAATTCAGCAACCACCGCAGCAGGAGAAGAGTCGAGAAGGCAATCGGGAAGGGCGTGGTCCGGGCGGGCAGCGCCCGCATGGCGATCGTCCGCATGGCGGCCGCGAAGGCGGCGGGCGTGGAGACGACCGGCGTCCGGATCGCGGTGACCGCGGCGGCGACCGGGGACGTTTCGAAGGTCCGCCCGAGATCGATCTCGACAAGCTGATGTCGGACCCGTTGTATCTGGACAACCAGGCTCACAGCGTGGTCAGCCGGATGCGCGACATGGATTCGGGAACCAGGAGCCAGTTGCGGCGTCTGTATAACGCCGTGCGACGTGCCGTCCGGGCTCCGGAAAACGAGCGTCAACAGGCGTTTGTGATGCTGCGCGCGCGCTTGGCGTATACCATCGCGCGGCATTCTTTGCGCAGCCTCGACTCGCTGGAGCGGCTGCTGCTTCAGGTCACGCGCAAGAATGAAGCGC